>Ga0307497_10000242_pt1 | contig 12196 bp, 7 predicted proteins | sample 10_S_MG_FD_201366 | JGI IMG/M metagenome (GOLD analysis project Ga0307497, IMG submission 201366) | Soil microbial communities from Populus trichocarpa stands in riparian zone in the Pacific Northwest, United States - 10_S | ecosystem: Environmental > Terrestrial > Soil > Riparian zone > Trees...
GATCGTGAGCGACGACCGGCCCGCGTCGACGTGCGCCACTCGGCGCGCGTGCCACGCGCGAAGCGCGTCCGCGCGTCGCGGTGCAATCTCGAGCGCCGCATCGAGCCAGCCCGAGAGCAGCGCGCGTTGGAACGCCGCGTCGCGCGGCGCGATCCGCCAGTCGCTCGCCTCGGTCGTCACGCGGTAGCCGAGCGCCGCGAAGATCTCGGGCGCGCGCTGCGCGGCCGTCGGGCCGAGCGCCGGCCCGAACCCCTTGTCGCCGCGCTGATGACGGTTGAAGAGCTCGAGCACCTCGGCATCGTCCGACTCCGCGGGCGCGCAGAGCGTGCGGCCGTCGTACGTGAGGGCGAAATAGACGTCCGCCGCAGCCGCGCGGCAGCGGTGCGCGAGCGCCTCGAGCCAGCGGGCCGACACGAGGTCGAGCAGCGCCGACGAGGTGACGAGCGCGCGCACGGGCAGCTCGACGCGCGCGAGATCGGACGCGAGGTCGAGGCGTGTGCGCCGCACGCGGCACGAGAAATCGGCACCGCGCACGACGAGCGCCGCGGGGCCGGCGCCGCGCGATCCCGCGTCGGCGCGGAGCTCCGCGCCGCGCACCGAGGCCCAGTCGCGGAGCGAGCGTTCGGCGGCTGCGAGCAGCGAGTCGTCGTGGTCGACTAGATCCCAGTCCTGCTCGCCGCCGAGGCGCGGCGCGAGCCAGCGCAGGTTCGCGGCACTGCCCGCGCCCAAGTCGACGATCGCCCGCGGCGCGCGCCCGTTCGGCTCGCCGCGCGCGCGTGCCGTGGTGGTGCCGGCTCGCGCGCTCGCGCTCGAGCCACGCAACACGTCGACGATCGCGCGCGCGCGCGCGGCCGCGTCGTGCGGCTCGCGCAGCGCGAGCCACTCGACCGAGAAGCCGCTCACGCGCGCGCTCACCGCGTGCCGGCCGGCCGAACGACGCCGTCGAGCGCGGCGGCGAACTTCTCGGTGGCCATGCGCCAAGTCGGGAGCTTGCGGGCGGCGGCTCGCGCGCTCGCGGCGAGGCGCGCCCGCGCGCCGGCGTCTTCGAGCAAGGAGCCGAGCGCCTTCGCGAGCGCGCGGCTGTCGCCGGGCGGCACGAGCACGCCGGCGGCCGCGGGGACGGTCTCGGGGATCGCGCCGGCCGTCGTGCTCACGACCGGCACTCCGCGCGCGACGGCCTCCGCGAGCGCCATGCCGTAGCCCTCGAGGTACGACGCGAGGACGAAGAGATCGGCGCTCTCGTACTCGCGTTCGAGCGCGTCCGCATCGAGGTCGCCGAGGAACCGCACGCGCGCGCGCAGTGCGAGCCGCTCGACCTGGTGCTCGAGCGCGGCAAACGTCGCGGCGTCCCGCGTGATGCTGCCCGCACACGTGAGCTGCCACGGCCGGTCGCGCAGCTCCGCGAGCGCTTCGAGCAAGACCGTGTGGCCCTTGCGCGGCGTAATCGTCGCAACGCACAGCAGCCGCACCGCCTCCGCCGCGGGGGGAGCAAGCGTGCGCGTGACCACGCGAGCCGCGCGACTCTTGCGGCGCGGTCGCCGGTCGACGCCGGGTTCGACGACGCGGATGCGCTCGATCGGCACGTCGTAGCGGCCGAGCGCGCGCGCGGTCCACTGGCTCGTGACGATCACTCGCCGCGCGAACGCCAGCGCGTCGCGCTCGGCCGCCTCGAGCCGCTGCGCTTCGGCCGCCGCGACCCCGGTCTCGAGCGCGAGCGGGTGGTGCACGAGCGCGACGATGGCCAAGCGCTTCGCCTCGGTCTCGAGCACACGCTCGAGCCCGGCGAGCGCGAGCCCGTCGATCACGATCGCGCTGTCGCCGCGCAGCGCGGCGAGCTGCGCGCGCGCGTCGCGCAGCGCGGCGGGGGTCGGCCGCGGGAAGCTCGCGTCGAGCGAGTGCACACGAGTCCGCCAGCCGAGCTCGGCGAGGCCCGCGAGGATCTGCCCGTCGTAGATGTAGCCGCCGGTCGACGTGCTCGGATCGCCCGGCACGAGGAGATCGATCGAGCGCGACGGGCGTTTGGCGACCGTGTCGCGCTCCTAGTGCTGCAACGCGCCGTCGTACGACGCGGACGCCACGTGCGACTCGTGCAGCGTCACGCGCAGCGCCGTGAGCCCGTGCGCGGACTCGCCGAGCGTGCCGGACTCGATCTCGGCCGCGATGCGCTCGAAGATCAGGTGCGCGAGGAATTCCGTAGTCGTGTTGCGGCCCGAGAGTGCTGTGTCGTCGTCGAGGTTGCGATAGTTCAGCTCCGCGAGCACGACGCTCAGCAGCTGCAGCGCGCGGCCGATGTCGACGACGAGCCCGTCGTCGTCGAGCTCGACGCGTTTGAACTCGACATCGACGACGTAGGTCGCGCCGTGCAGGTTCTGCGCCGGCCCGAATACCTCGCCTTTGAAGCTGTGAGCGATCATGAAGTGATCGCGGACGGTGACGCTGAACATGCGCGTAGCTCCCTCTACGAGTATCGGATCCGATGACAGAGAGTGTACTCGGACGGGTCCGCGAGCCGTGCGAGCACGCGCGGAAGCTCCTCGAACGCGCTCTCGCCACTGATCAACGCGTCGAGCTTCGGCTCCGCGAGCAGCCGGAGAGCGAGTCGCATCCGCCGCGCAGTCGTCCAGCGCGCGCGCTGCGACGCCGCGACGGCTCCGACCTGCGACGACCTCAGCGTGAGCCGCCGACTGTGGAACGCCTCGCCGAGCGCGACCGCGGGGCGGCGCGCGCCGTACCAGCTGAGCTCCAGCACCGTCGCCTCGAAACCCGCGAGGTCGAGCGCCAGCGCGAGGCCCGCCTCGGTCCCGCTCGCGTGCACCACGAGGTCCGCGTCGCTCGCGGCGCCGGACGCGAGCGCGAACGCGACACCGAGCTCGGCCGCCACCGCGCGCTTGCGCGGGTCGACGTCGACGAGCTGCACCTCGGCGCCCGGCGTCCGCGCAGCGAGCCACGCGACGAGACAGCCGACCGTGCCCGCGCCGACGACCGCGATGCGGTCCCCGGCGCGCGGGCTCGCGTCCCAGAGCCCGTTGATCGCGGTCTCGAGGTTCGCGGCGAGCACCGCGCGTGCCGGCGGCAGGCCGGCCGGCAACTCGTGCAGCGCGGCAGCCGGCACCACGTAGCGAGTCTGATGCGGATAGAGGCAGAACACGTGCCGGCCGACGAGCGCGGCAGGGCCGCTCTCGACCACCCCGACGTTGCTGTAGCCGTATTTGACTGGCGCGGGGAACGCGCCGGCCTGGAACGGCGCGCGCATCCGCTCGTGCTCGCTCGGCGGCACCGCGCCCGCGAACACGAGCGTCTCGGTGCCGCGGCTGATCCCGCTGTAGAGCGCGCGCACGACCACCTCGTCCGTGGCGGCGCACGGCAGCGTCTCCGCGCGGATCTCGCCGCGGTTCGGCTCCGCTATCCAAAACGAACGTGCGTCCTCGCCCGCCAAGCTCCACCGATGCGTCGACCAATGAGGGTCGACCGCGCGCGAGCCCGCATACTTGCAACGCAGTCGTAAACATGCAAGTTTCCGGCGCCATGCGCGGCACTTCCGCCACCGCGGCCGGCACTCGGCCGAATCCCGGCCCGCTCGAGCACCCGCGCACGCAGGTCGCGACGGCCGTCGCGCTCGCGCTCGCGTGCACCGCGACGCTCGCGATCGCTTTCGTGCTCGCGCGTCTCGCGGCGGGCGACCTCGGCTTGGTCGCGCGTGCGCTCGTGTTCGCGCTGCTCGGCGCCGGCCTTCTCGCGTGGCTCGCGGCGAGGCATCACGCCGCGCCGACGTTCGGCGCCGCGAACGCGGTGACGCTCGCGCGCGGCGTGCTCACGCTCGACCTGCTCGCGGTGCTCGGCAGCGCGCCGAACGTCGTGCTCGCCTGGTCGAGCGTCGCGCTCGCGCTTCTCGCGCTCGCGCTCGACGGCGTCGACGGCAGGGTCGCGCGCAGCCTCGGGGAGGCGAGCGCGTTCGGCGCGCGCTTCGACATGGAGACCGACGCGGTGCTGATCCTCGTGCTCTGCGCGCTCGCGTGGCAGCAGGGCAAAGCCGGAGCGTGGATCTTGCTCGCTGGGGCGCTCCGCTATCTGTTCGTCGCGGCGGGTTTTGCGCTGCCGTGGCTCGCGAGCACGCTGCCGCCGAGCCGGCGGCGGCAGGCCGCCTGCGTCGTGCAGATCGCGTCGCTGATCGTCTGCCTGCTGCCGCCGGTCCCACCGCCCGCGAGTGGCGTCGTCGCGCTCGTCGGGCTCGTCGTGCTGCTCGGCTCGTTCTCGGTCGACGTCGGCTGGCTCGCGCGTCACGCGCGCGCTTGAGCACGGCGATGTCGGCAACCGCTTGGCCGTCGATCCGGCGGTGGCTCACGCTCGCGGCGGCGCTGCTGCTGCTCAACGCCGCGCTCACGCTCGGCAACGTCTGGCCGACGCCGTGGGTCGAGCCGCGCGCCGAGCTCTCGGTCGAGGTTGCGATCATCGTGCTCGCGCTCGCCGTCTACGCCGAGCTCGCGCTGCACCGCGGCTGGAGGTTGCCCGGCCGGGTCACGGCCGTGGCGCTCACCGTGCCGATGTTCTTGCTCACGGTGGGCCGCTACGCGGACGTGACCGCACCCGCGCTCTACGGCCGACCCGTGAACCTCTATTGGGACGCGCGCAATTTGCCGAACGTAGCAGCGATGCTCGCCGAGGTCGCGAAGCCCTGGATGCTCGCCGCGTTCATCGTCGGCGTCGCCGCGTTCGTCGCGGCGCTCGGCGGGTCGTTGTACTGGGCGCTCGCGCGCGTCGAGCGCGGTCTGGCCGTCGCCGCGCTGCGCCGCGGCCTCGGCGCGCTCGCCGCGCTGCTCGTGATTTCTTTCTTCGTCGGCCGCGCGTTCGCGTGGCCGATCGGCTACTGGTTCTCGGCTCCGGTGCTCGGGACCTATCGCGACCAGCTCGTGTTCGTCGTCGAGGCGCGCTCGGCCGCTGCACGGCGCGAGCTGCCCGCGCGCCCGCTCGCGCGCTCGGACTTGGGCCGCGTCGCGGGCGCCGACGTGCTGCTGATGTTCCTCGAGTCGTACGGCGCGGTGACGTACGACTCGCCCGAGATCGCGCCGATCGTCGAGCTTGGCCGGCGCGAGCTCGCGGCCGCCGCGGCTGCGACGAGCCGCGAGGTGTCGTCGGCGTTGTTCGAGTCGCCGACCTTCGGAGGCCTGTCGTGGCTCGCGCACTCGACGCTCATGAGCGGCCTCGACGTCCGCGACGCGGGCACCTACGACCTGCTGCTCACGCAGCAGCGGCCGACGCTCGCGAAGCGGTTCGCGAGCTCGGGCTACCGAACGCTCGCGGTGATGCCGGGCCTCAAGAACGCGTGGCCGGAGGGCGCGTTCTACGGCTTCGACGCGATCCTCGGTGAGCGCGAGCTCGACTATCGCGGTCCCGACTTCGGCTGGTGGCGGATACCGGATCAATACTCGCTCGCGAAGCTCGACAGCGTCGCGCTCGCTCCGGCGCCGCGCTCGCCCGTGTTCGCGTTCTTCCCGACGATCAACACGCACATACCGTTTCGCCCGACGCCGCCGTATCAGCCGGACTGGACCCGCGTGCTGACGGAGCACCCGTTCGACGCCGCCGCGGCGGCGGCTAGCATCGCGCAGTCGCCGGATTGGACGAGTCTCGGAGTGCCGTACGCGGAGTCGTTCGTCTACACCCTCGACTACCTCGCGGGCTATCTGCGCGCGCGGCCCGACGCGGATTTCGTGCTCGTGCTCGTCGGCGATCACCAGCCCGCCGCGAGCGTCACGGGCGTCGGCGCGCGCTGGGACGTGCCCGTGCACGTGATCACGCGGCGCGGCGCCGTGACGCGCGCTCTGCGCGGCGCGGGGTTCGTCGCGGGATTGGACTTAACCTCGACCGCGCATGTCGGCACGCTCGCAGATCTCACGTCCGTGCTGCTCGGCGCGTTCGACTCGCACGCCGCGGAGCCGAGCGGCCATGGAGCCGGCCCGCGCGCCGAATGACGCCGGCGGGCCCGCGTGCGACCGAGATCGTGAGCACCCTCGATCTTCGTTGCCGCGCGTGGCGTTTAGGACTAGTGTCTCGCGTCGACGTCGCTCCGGTCCTCTTACAAGAAATACGAACGAGACAGGGGAGTTAGTTTGATGCGTGTCGTCCTCGCCGTTTGTCTGCTCACAGCTCCATTCGCGCTGGCCCGGGCTCAGGCTCCGGTCCAGGCCCAGGGCTCTGCCTCGGTCGCGGCCGACGCAGCCGCGCTCCAGGCTCAAGGCGCACAGCTCGAGGCGAACTTGAAAACGGCGCAGGCCAAGTCCGTCCACCGTGGCGACGACAAGATGACTTGCGAGCAGATTCAAGCCGAGCTCATGACGACCGTTCAGTCGCCCGGCTTCCAGCAGTTCACGAACCAGCAGGGCGCGCAGCTCGCCGGCCTCGCAAACACCGCGGGCCTGCCGGGTGTCGCGGGCATTGCGAACATGCAAGGTGCGGCGAGCATCCTCGCGGCGCAGGCGGGGCTCGGCGCTGCGGGCCAGGGCGCAGCGGCGTTGCAAGGCGCGGCGGCGTTACAGGGTGCAGTCGGCGGCTCGGGGGCGTTGCAAAACGCGGCGAGTCTCGCGCAGCTCGCGGCGGCTAGCGGAGTCGGCGGCAACGCGGGCGCGGCGCTCGGCGCGGCCGGCAATGCGAGCGCAGCCGCCGGTGCGGCTCAGGCGGCTAGTGCTGCGGCGGCGGCCGGCGGCGACGCGGCGGCTGCGGCAGGCGGCGCGAAGAAGGCCGGCGGACTCTTCAAGAAGCTCGGCGCGTTCGGCCAGGCCGCGGGCTCTGTCGCGGGTGCGGCCGGTGGGCTCAACGGCGGCGGTCTCGGCGGCGCGGCGGGTGCGCTGCAAGCCGCGAACGCGGTTACGGGCGCGGCGCAGGCGGCGGGTGCCGCGGGCGGCAACGCCGCGGGCGACGTCGCGAGCGCGGCGCAGGCTGCGAGCGCGCTCGGCGCGCTAGGCGGCGGTGGCGGCGGCGGTCTCGGCGGGCTCGCGAGTGCGGGAGCGATCGCGAACTCGGCGGTCGCCGCGTCGAACGCTCGCGGTGCCCCCGGTGCGGCGGGTGCGGGCTTGCCGCCCGGCGTGACCGCGGGCCAATTCGACCAGGCGGCGCTGCAAGCGGCGGGTGTAGGCATCGCGCAGAACACGCTGCAGATGGCGCAGAGCGCCGCGGCTTCGCCCGAGTTCATGCGTGGCGCGCGCCTGATCGAGCTCGGCCAAACGAAGGGCTGCACGTTCACCGGGGCGGGAGCGCCGGGAGTCCTCGGCGCGGGGGCGGCAGCCGGAGCTAGCGCGGCGCCGCAGCGTTAGCGCGCACGATTCGGACGGCGCGCGCGGCGCTTCACGCCGCGCGCGCGAGCCGGCCGCGCGGCGACACGAGCGACGCGTACAGATCGCCGGATGGCGCGTCCGCGGGCAACGCGTCGATGAAGCCGCGCGCCGCATCCGCGTCGACCCACTTCTCCATCCCGAGCCGGTGGCTTTCGCCGCTCGAGCTGTTGTAGCGATAGACGCCGAGCTGCTCGAGCCGGTCGATGCACGCGAGCGCCGTTGCGCGCGCCGCGGGCAGATACTCGAACGACAGGAACGGCACCGCGACCTCGAGCCCCGCGAGCACCTCCGCCTCGAACCCTTCGACGTCGATCTTCACGAACCGCGGCAGTCCGTGACGCTCGATCAGCGCCTGGAGCGTGAGGATCTCGACCGCGGGAGCGGGCGTCCAGCGAACGCGCGCGAAGCGCGGATCGGCGCGCACGTCGTCGATCCAATCCGGTGACAGCGTCGTCACGGTCGGCGTCCGCTCGCTCACGAGCAACGTGCCGCGGCCGCGTGCGCGCCCGAGCGCGGCTGCGACGATCTCAACGTTCGGGTTGCGCCCGTAAAGGAAGCGCAGCAGCCGGACGAAGTCGGGCTGCGGCTCGACCGCGACGACGCGCGCCTTGAGCTGGAGCCAGCAGCGCACGCGGTTGCCCGCGTGAGCGCCGACGTCGAAGCACAGGGAGCCCGGCGTCACGAACTGCCCATAGAAGCGCCGGAGCCGCCGCGCGCGCAGCGGGATGCCGTAGTAGGTCACGACCGAGCGGACGATACCGAGCGTTCTGTCGATGCGGCTCACGCCCGACATCTTATAAGAGCGACCGTCGCGCCCGCGCGGCGAAAGAATTGTGAGCCAGGTCCAGCCCCCCCGGGTGCCGCGACCTTAATGTTCGCACCGCGCGTGTCGATCTTATGACGAACGGCTCCGTGCGGCCGGCGACTCAGCCTCGTCCGCCGGTTTAGCGGGTCGATTGTCCGCCGGAGGGGGCGGGGGAAGACTTATGGCGCAGGAAGCAAACGAGCTTCCGGGCTACCAACGCGGCGAGCCCATCCAAGACAGCAGCGCGTCGTCCGTCTATCGGGCGCGCCGGATCAGCGACGGAACGTGCGTCGTCGTCAAACGCTCGCGCGGCAACTCCGTGTCCGCGGGCCAGCTCACGCGCTACCGCAACGAGTTCGCGCTGCTGCGCGCGATCGCTTCCGACGGCGTCGTCAAGGCGCACGAGCTCGTGCGGCACGAGGGCCAGATCGCGCTCGTGCTCGAGGACCTTCCGGGCTCGTCGTTGCGTCGCTGGCTCGAGTCGCAGATCGGCGCGAGTCTCGAGCAGCGCTTGGCGATAGCGTCGCAGCTCGCGCGAATCCTCGCCGAAGTGCACGCGGCGAACGTGATCCACAAGGACATCAGCAGCCACAACATCGTCTACGACCCCGAGTCGGGTCGCTGCAAGCTGATCGACTTCGGCATCGCGACGCGGCTGCGCAGCGAGGAGAACAAGTTCCAAGCCCCGGCCGCGCTCGAAGGCACGCTCGCATACATCGCGCCGGAGCAGACCGGGCGAATGAACCGCAGCCTCGACTATCGCGCCGACCTCTACTCGCTCGGCGTGACGCTCTACGAGCTGTTCACGGGCGTGCTGCCGCACGAGAGCGCCGATCCGCTCGAGATGGTGCACTTCCACATCGCCGGCAAGCCGCAGCCGCCGCGCGAGCGCAGCGCGAACGTGCCCGGGGCGGTCTCCGACATCGTGATGAAGCTGCTCCAGAAGGAGCCCGAGAACCGCTACCAGAGCGCCAGCGGCCTCGCGGCCGATTTGAGCGCGTGCCTCGCGGTCGTCGCGGCCGGCGGCGTGCTCGAGCCGTTCCCGCTCGGCCTGCAGGACACGGTGGACCGCTTCGAGCCGCCGCAGAAGCTCTACGGGCGCGGCGCTGAAACGCAGGTCCTGCTGCAGAGCTTCGAGCGCGTCGCGCGCGGAGCGGTCGAGGCCGTGATGGTCGCGGGCCAGGCCGGCATCGGCAAGACGACGCTCGTTCAGGAGATCTATCAGCCGGTCACGCTGCGGCGCGGCTATTTCATTGCGGGCAAGTTCGATCAGCTGCAGCAGAACCAGCCGTTCAGCGCGCTCGTGACCGCGCTCCAGGATCTCGTGCAGCAGCTCCTGACCGAGAGCGAGGAGGCGATCGCGAGCTGGCGCCGCGAGATCGTCGATACCGTGCAGCCGAACGGCCAACTGATCGTCGACGTCGTGCCCGCGCTCGAGCTCATCATCGGGCCGCAGCCGCGCGTGGTCGAGCTCGAGCCGTTCGAGGCCCAGAACCGGTTCAACCTCGTCTTCCAAAACTTCTTGCAGGTGTTCTGCAAGCGCTCGCATCCGCTCGTGCTGTTCCTCGACGACATGCAGTGGGCCGACGGCGCGAGCCTGAACCTCGTGACGCGCATCGTGTCCGCGCGCGCGACCGAGTCGCTGCTCGTCGTGACGACCTACCGCGACAACGAGGTGTCGGCGAATCACCCGCTCATGCTCGCGGCGAAGGAGCAGGCGAAGCAGGGTGTGCAGATCCACTCGATAAACCTGCGCCCCTTGAGCGCGCCCGACGTCGCCGAGCTCGTCGCCGACGCGCTGCACACGGACGTCGCCGAGGCGCAGCCGCTCGCGGAGAGCGTGCACCAGAAGACCGGCGGCAACCCGTTCTTCATGCGCCAGTTCCTCCAGGCGCTGTACGACTCGAAGCTGATCCAGTTCGACCCGCGCGAAGGGTCGTTCCGTTACGACCTGGGCGCCGTGAAGAACGCGGCGATCACCGAGAACGTCGCGGATTTTCTCGCCGCCAAGCTCGAGAAGCTGCCGCGCGCGACGCGCGAGGTGCTGCGCGTCGGGGCCGCGATCGGCAACCGCTTCGAGCTGCGCGTGCTCGCGCGCGTCGAGGACCGCTCGGCCGGCGAGACCGCAGCGAACCTCGAGCCCGCGATCGCCGAAGGCTTCATCGCGCCACTGTCGGGGCTCGAGGCCGCCGACGCCGACGCGCTCGACGCGCCGCTCGTCTACGGGCGCTTCGCGTTCCTGCACGACCGCGTGCAGCAGGCCGCGTACGCGACACTGTCGGCGCAGGAGAAGCCTGCGCTGCACCTCGCGATCGGTCGCGCTCTGCTCGCAGGCACGTCCGCGGCGCAGGTCGACGCGCGGCTGTTCGACATCGTGAACCACTTGAACCATGGCAGCGCGCTGATCGGTGACCGCGCGGAGCGGCAGCGGCTCGCCGAGCTCAACGTGCGCGCGGGCGCGAAGGCGCGCGACGCGACCGCCTACGAGCTCGCGGTCCGCTGCTTCCGGCACGCGGCCGACCTGCTCGGCGCGGAGGGTTGGACGGAGCGCTACGAGCTCACGGAGGACGTGCACGAGCGACTCGCCGAAAGCCTTGGCCTCATCGCGGACTACCACGGCGCGTTCGCGGTGCTCGACGCGGCGCTCGAGCACGCGCGCTCGATGATCGACCGCGCGAAGCTCTATACGATCAAGACGAGCGTGCTACTGATCATGGGTCGGATTCCGGCCGCGCTCGCGTGCGGTCGCGACGCCGCGCGGATGTTCTCGATCGACCTGCCCGAGGAGCGCGAGCAAGTGCGCGCGCGCTTGCAGCAGGAGATCCAGACGATTCTCGAGCGCACGGCCGCGATCGGCATCGAGAACCTGCTCGACTTGCCCCTGATGACGGACCCCGCGAACAGCGCGCTGCTCGCGCTGCTCATGCATTGCCTCCCGGCCGCGTATCAATACGACCAAGATTCCTACGCGCTCCTGACCTGTACGATGGTCCGGCTGTCCCTCGAGCACGGCAACTCGCCGTTGTCGGCGCGGGCGTACGGCTCGTTCGCGGCGCTCGTCGTCAGTGCGCTCAACAAGTACGACGAGGGCTACCGGTTCGCGAAGCTCGGCGTCGACCTCGCGCGCAAGCTGGACGACCCGTCGATGCTGTCGGGCGTGTATTTCCTCTGGGCGATGTTCGCGTCGCATTGGAAGCAGCCGATCGATGAGAGCGTCGACCTGTATCGGCAGAGCATCCAGTGCGGCCTGCAGAGCGGCGACCACCTGCACGCGGGCTACAGCGCCGCGCGTCGGTTCTCGCATCTGCAGTTTCGCGGCATGCCGCTCGAGGAGCTCCGCGACGAGGGCAACGCGGTGCTGGAGCTCTTGCAGAAGATCGGCGACGCGACGAACGCCGAGTTCGTCGCGCCGCGCCTGCGGCTGATCGATTGGCTTAGGGGCGAACGCCGCCACGGCGACACGCTCGGCAGCGACGAGCACGACGAGACGGCTTGCACGGCGATCATCCAGGCGCGCGGCAACCGCTCGTTCGAGTACGACTGGTTCCTGCAGCTCGGTATCCACCGCTACCACTGCGGCGACTACGTCGAGTCGCTGCGCTTCATGCAGAGCGCCGAGGAGCTCGTGCCGTACGCCGCCGGCTTCGTCACGCGCGGCCTCCAGGCGACGTTCCTGTCGCTCGCGATCGCGGCGCTGTATCCGGCCGCCGATGCGGCGCAGCGCAAGGTCTACGACGCCGAGCTCGCGCGCAACCGACAGTTGCTGCACCAATGGGCCGAGGGCGGCGCCGCGAACTACGGCCACCTGTATTTGCTGGTGCAGGCCGAGGGCGCGCGCGTCGCGGGCGCGCGGATCGAGGCCGCGGACTTCTACGATCGCGCGATCGCGGCCGCGCGCGACCACGCCTTCGTCAACGTCGAGGCGCTCGCGGCGGAGCTCGCCGCGCGCTTCTGGTTTGCCGACGGCAAGCCCGATTTCGGCCGGATCTACCTCGAAAAGGCGCTGCACGCGTACGACATCTGGGGCGCCGCGGGCAAGGCGGCCGATCTGCGCATCGAGCAC
>Ga0307497_10000243_pt1 | contig 12190 bp, 21 predicted proteins | sample 10_S_MG_FD_201366 | JGI IMG/M metagenome (GOLD analysis project Ga0307497, IMG submission 201366) | Soil microbial communities from Populus trichocarpa stands in riparian zone in the Pacific Northwest, United States - 10_S | ecosystem: Environmental > Terrestrial > Soil > Riparian zone > Trees...
TTCGATCGCCGCCCGCGCGCCCTTGCTCACCGCGATTCCGACCAGCGCTATTTTCCGCGCGAGCTTGCCGGAGACGATCACTTTCGCCGACAGCGCCGCATCCGGAACGACTCCCGCTTCTTTCAGTGCCGCGAGATCGATCTTTTCGGCCTTGATGCGCTCGAGATCCGAGAGCCGCACCTCGGCCCGATCGTCGCGCGTCAGGGAGTTGAAACCGCGCTTGGGCAGCCTGCGCTGCAGCGGCATCTGCCCGCCCTCGAACCCGACCTTGTGGAAACCGCCTGAGCGCGCGCGCTGGCCCTTGTGGCCGCGGCCACCGGTCTTGCCCGTCCCCGAGCCGATCCCTCGGGCGACGCGCTTGCGCGCGTGCTTGGAACCGGGAGCGGGCTTCAGCGTATTCAGTTCCATCTAGCTCTCCAGCCGCACGAGATAGTGCACTCGGTTGATCATTCCGCGCACCTGGGGCGTGTCCTCGAGCTCGACCGTCTGGTGCATGCGTCTCAGGCCCAGGCCACGCACCGTCGCGACATGCCCTCTCTTGCAGCCGTTGGTGCTCTTGACGAGCGTCACGCGAAGTTTCTTTTCGGCCATAGTCGTCTCAGCTGGTGATTTCCTCGATCGACTTGCCGCGCTTGGCGGCGATCTGCGCCGGCGTGTTCATCCTCTTCAGGCCGTCGAGCGTCGCGCGCACCACGTTGTAGGGGTTGGTCGAGCCGATGCACTTCGCGAGCACGTTGGTCACGCCCATTACCTCGAAGACCGCGCGCATGGGACCGCCCGCGATGATTCCGGTTCCCTCCGAGGCGGGTTGCATGATCACCTTCGAGGACCCGTGCCTGCCGATAACGGCGTGCTGCAGCGTTCCGTTCTTGAGCGACACGCGAAACATCTTTTGGCGCGCCTCTTCGAGCGCTTTCTGCACGGCGACCGGGACTTCACGCGCCTTGCCCTTGCCCATGCCCACGGCCCCGTCGCCGTCGCCGACCACCGTGAGCGCGGCGAAGCCGAGTATCCGGCCACCCTTCACCACTTTTGTGACGCGGTTCACGGAGACCATCTTCTCCTTCAGGCCGTCCATGCGCTGCTCGCCACCCTGCATTCTCGGTTGCATTCTCGCCATGATTTTCCTTTAGAACTTGAGCCCGGCTTCGCGCGCGGCGTCGGCCAGCGCCTTGACCCGCCCGTGGTACCTGTAGCCGGAACGATCGAAGGCGACAGCTTGGATGCCCAGGCCTTTCGCCTTTTCGGCGATGCGTCTGCCGATCGCGGCGGCCGCATCCTTGTTGCTGCCCTTGGCGACCTTCGCGCGCACTTCCTTTTCGAGCGTGGACGCGGAAGTCAGCACCTTGCCGTCCGCTCCGCACAGCTGCGCGTAGATGTGTGCGTTGGTGCGATGCACTGCGAGTCGCACCGCCGCGAGCTGATGAATCTTGCGCCGCGTCTGCGACGCGCGTCGAAGCCTGGCTGTATTTTTGTCGATCATGGTTCGCCTACTTCTTCTTCGTTTCCTTCAGGATGACTCGCTCGTCCGAGTAGCGCACGCCCTTGCCTTTGTAGGGCTCGGGCTCCCGGTAGGCGCGGACTTCGGCGGCAACTTGGCCGACGAGCTGCTTGTCCAGCCCCTTGATGACGATCTCGGTCTGCGAGGGCGTCTCGACCTTCACGCCTTTGGGCATGGCGTGCACCACCGGGTGCGAGAAGCCGAGCGTGAGGTTCAGCTTGTCTCCCTGGGCCTGAGCACGATAGCCGACTCCGACGAGCGTCAGGCGCTTCTCGAAGCCTTTGGTCACACCGACGACCATGTTAGCGGCGAGAGCGCGCAGCGTTCCGGACATGGCGTTGGCCTCGTCCGAGTCGCCGAGCGCCTTGAACAGCAGCTTGTCGCCGTCTTTCTCGATCTTCACGTCCCCGCGCAGCTGCTGGGACAGCGTTCCCAGCGGCCCCTTGATGGAGATCGCTTCGGCCGCGAGGGTCGCCTCGACGCCCTTGGGCAGGGTTACCGGATACTTTGCGATACGCGACATGGACGGCCTACGCGACGATGCAGATGACTTCGCCGCCCACTCCGGTGGCGCGAGCCTTGCGGTCGGTCATCACGCCCTTGGAGGTGGATACGATGGCAACGCCGAGACCGTTCATGATCCGGGGAAGGTCGTCGCGTCCCTTGTAGACGCGCAATCCCGGTGTGGAAACACGCTCGATCTTCTCGATCACCGGCTGGCCGGCGTAGTACTTCAGCCCGATTTCGAGCTCCGCCTTGCCTTCCTTCTCGCGTACCGTGAATCCATCGATGTAGCCTTCGTCCTTCAGCACCTGCGCAATGGATACCTTGACCTTCGAGGAAGGAACGCCGACCACGGTCTTCCCGACCATCTGGGCGTTCCGGATCCGGGTCAGCATGTCGGCAATGGGATCGGTCATGCTCATGCGTTCGGTCTCCTACCAGCTCGCCTTGATAAGTCCCGGGATCTCGCCGCGCAGCGCGATCTCGCGCAGCTTGTTGCGGGCGAGGCCGAATTTACGGAACACGCCGCGCGGCCGACCCGTTAACCTGCAGCGGTTGCGCAGGCGCACCGGCGAAGCGTTCCTCGGCAGCTGCTGCAACTGCTCGCGCGCCTCCTGGCGGTCCTCGTCGGAGCGCTTGGAATCGTTGATGGTTGCGAGCAGCGCGGCGCGGCGGGCGGCGAACTTGGCCACCGTCTTGCGGCGTTTTTTATCGCGGTTGACTACGGCTAGTTTGGCCATGGCGATCCTCAGGTCTTGAACGGGAACCGGAAGGCGGTAAGCAGCGCCCGCGCCTCGTCGTCCGTCTTTGCAGTCGTGGTGATGCTGATATTGAGCCCGCGCAGGGCATCGATCTTGTCGTACTCGATCTCGGGGAAAATGATCTGCTCCTTGACACCCAGGCTGTAGTTGCCGCGACCGTCGAAGGCGCGGCTCGAGATACCGCGAAAGTCGCGGATGCGCGGGATCGCGACGGTGACCAGGCGGTCGAGGAATTCATACATGCGCTTGCCGCGCAGCGTCACCATGCAGCCGACGGGAAAACCTTTGCGCACCTTGAAGGTCGCGATCGATTTCTTGGCGTTGGTGACCACCGGCTTCTGCCCGGCGATCTTGGTGAGATCGGCCACGGCGTTGTCCAGGATCTTCTTGTCCTGGGTCGTCTCGCCGACACCCATGTTCAGCGTGATCTTCTTGATCCGCGGCACCTGCATCGAGGTCTTGTACCCCCGCTGCTTCATCAACTCGGGTACGACTTCCTTGCGGTAGTAATCCTGCAACCTGGCCATATCAGGCATCCACCATTTCACCGTTCGACTTGAACACCCTACACCCGCACCTTGCGTCCGTCCTGCATCAGCTTGAAGCCGACGCGGTCGCCCTTCTTGGTCTGCGGGTTGAACAGGGCGATGTTGGAGATGTCGATCGGCATGTCCTTGTCCACGATCCCGCCTGTCTGGTTCTTCATGGGATTGGGGCGCTGATGCTTCTTCACGCGGTTAACGCCCTCCACGACGAGATGCCTCGCGTCGACGATGCGCAGCACCGTTCCGCGCTTTCCCTTGTCCTTACCGGCGGTCACGATGACGTCGTCGCCCTTTCTGATCTTTTCCATGGTCTTGTCCGGTCGCTACAGCACTTCGGGTGCAAGCGAGACGATCTTCATGAAACGCTCGGTGCGCAGCTCGCGCGTCACCGGCCCGAAGATGCGCGTGCCGATGGGCTCCATCTTGTTGGTGAGCAGTACGGCCGCGTTGCTGTCGAAGCGTATGCGGCTGCCGTCCGCGCGCCTCACGCCCTGCGCGGTGCGCACCACCACCGCATGGTAGATCTCGCCTTTCTTGACGCGGCCACGCGGCGCCGCGTCCTTGACGCTCACGCGGATCACGTCGCCGATATTGGCGTAGCGGCGCTTTGAGCCGCCGAGCACCTTGATACACATTACGGCACGCGCGCCAGTGTTGTCGGCGACGTCGAGCACCGTCTGCATCTGAATCATTTTTGCATCTCCAACTTGTCCGCCCGAATCACTTGCGGGCAGGTAGTTTTGGATCCCGTCCGGGAGCGAAAAACTCGGCGAATTCTACGCTAAATCAAAAAGTTTGCCAAGCTAGGCCGCGCGCGCTTTCTCCAGCAGCTTGGCGACCTTCCAGGACTTGGTTCGCGACAGCGGCCGGCACTCCTCGATCAGGACCAGATCGCCTTCTCCGCACTCGTTCTTCTCGTCGTGCGCGTGGTACTTCTTCGAGCGGGCGATGATCTTTCCGTACATCGGATGGGTCACGCGGCGCTCCACCAGCACCGTCACGGTCTTGTCCATCTTGTCGCTGACGACTCGGCCGGTCAGCGTCCGGGTTGTCTTGCTCTCGGTCATTTTGCCTTCGCCTTTTCCTTGAGGATGGTGCGGGCGCGGGCGATGTCCCGGCGCACCTTCTTCAACTGGCTGCTGTTGGTGAGCTGCTGGGTCGCTTTCTGCATGCGGAGGCTGAACTGCGCGCGCAGCAGATCTTCTAGCTCTTTGGAAAGCGCCGCCTCGTCCTTGGCGCGGAGTTCACTGGCTTTCATCTATCCACCCATCTGCCGGAAGACGAAAATGGTGCGCAGGGGGAGCTTTGCCGCCGCCAGCGCGAACGCCTCCCTCGCCATCGGCTCGTCCACGCCATCCATCTCGTAGAGCACCTTCCCCGGCTGGATCTCCGCGACGAAATACTCGGGGTTGCCCTTGCCGTTGCCCATGCGCACTTCGGCGGGCTTCTGCGAGACGGGCTTGTCGGGAAAGATGCGGATGAAAATGCGCCCGCCCCTCTTGATGTGGCGCGTCATGGCGCGCCGGGCGGCCTCGATCTGGCGCGCCGTAAGGCGGCCACGGGTGGTCGCCTTCAGACCGTAATCGCCGAAGGACACCTTGTTTCCCCGCGTCGCAACGCCTCGGTTGCGTCCCTTTTGCTGTTTGCGGTACTTGGTTCTTGCCGGTTGAAGCATGAATTCGCTCCTCGTCTACGAGGTCTTGGGCTTGCGGGATTTCTTCACCGCGGTCTTGGCATCAGGCTTGGCCTTGGCCTCAGGCTTCGGCCTGCCCTCGCCCGCCGCCTTCTTCGCGGGTGCGGGAGCGGGACGGGCAGCCTTGGGCTTGTGAGCGCCCTCGCCTGCGTCGGACCCCGCAGGAGCCGCCGCCGGTTCGGGCTTCTCGTCCGCAGGGGCCGGGCGCGGCGCGAGCTTCTTCACCTTCTTTGCCGGCGCCAGCTCCTCGGCGGTGGGAGCCGGAGCCGCGGCAGGCTGGTCGCCCTTCGCCATCACCTCTCCCTTGTACACCCAGCACTTGATGCCGATCACGCCGTAGGTGGTTTTGGCCTCCGAAAAGCCGTAGTCGATGTCGGCGCGAAGCGTGTGCAGGGGAACACGTCCCTCGCGGTACCACTCCGTGCGCGCAATCTCGATGCCGTTCAGGCGGCCGGCGCTCATGATCTTGATGCCTTGCGCCCCGAGACGCATCGCGTTCTGCATGGCGCGCTTCATCGCGCGGCGGAACATGATGCGCTTCTCGAGCTGCTGGGCGATCGAGTCGGCGATGAGCTGGGCGTCGACCTCGGGTTTGCGGATCTCCTCGATGTTGACGTGCACCATCTGCACGCCGAGCAACTTGCGCAGGTCGGCCTTCAGGACTTCGATGTCTTCGCCCTTCTTGCCGATCACCACCCCAGGACGGGCGCTGTGGATGGTGATGCGCGCGTCCTTCGCGGGCCGCTCGATGATCACTTTACCGACCGAGGCGTGCGAAAGGCGCTTCTTCAGATAGTCGCGGACCTTCAGATCCTCGTTCAGCATCGTCGCGAAGTTCTTGCTGTTCGCGTACCAACGGGAGGACCAGTTCTTGTTGACGCTGAGCCTGAACCCGATCGGATGAATTTTCTGTCCCATGGAGTGTTCCTATTTCTTCGCTGGCTTGGCCGGTGCCTTGGCCGGTTTCGCCGCAGGCTTCTTCTTCTCCTCGTCCCCGACGGTGATGAAGACGTGGCAGGTATGCTTGGTCACGCGGTTGCCCCGCCCTTTGGCGCGGGCGTGAAAGCGCTTGAGCGGGATGCCGCGCTCGACATAGATCTTCTTCACCTTCAGCTCGTCGACATCGGCCCCGTCGTTGTGCTCCGCGTTGGCGATCGCCGATTCGAGCACCTTCTTGATGATCTGCGCGCCCTTCTTGGGACTGAACCCCAGGATGTTCAGGGCCTTTTCCACCGGGAGGCCGCGAATCTGGTCGGCCACCAGCCGCCCTTTCTGGGCCGACAGGCGCACTCCGTACAGCGTCGCGCGGGTTTCCATCCTGTCTCCTTACTTCTTCTCGCCGCCGGCCGCAGTGGCCGGCGCTGCAGGAGCTGCGCCCGCAGCAGGTGCCTGCGAAGGAGCTCCGGGTCCGCCAGGCCCTCCGCCGCCCGCTCTCGCGGCGGCCGCGGCTTCGAGCACCTTCTTGTCGGCCATGCCGTGGCTCTTGAAGATCCGGGTGAGCGCGAACTCGCCCAGCTTGTGGCCGACCATGTTCTCGGAGATGTAGACCGGAACGTGCTGCTTGCCGTTGTGGACGGCGATAGTAAGGCCGACGAAATCCGGCAGGATTGTCGAGCGCCGCGACCAGGTCTTGATCGGGCGCTTGTCGTTCGCGCCGCGTGCCGCGTCGACCTTCTTCATCAGGTGGTGGTCCACGAAGGGACCCTTCTTGACTGAGCGTCCCATGGATTAGGCCCTGTCTCGTCTCTTGTTCCGGAACTGGATGATCATGCTGGTGGTGCGCTTGTTCTTGCGGGTCTTGTAGCCCTTGGTAAGCACGCCCCAGGGGCTCACCGGGTGCTGAGCGGCCGCCGTCCTGCCCTCGCCTCCGCCGTGTGGGTGGTCGATGGGGTTCATCGCCACGCCGCGCACCGTCGGGCGCACGCCGCGCCAGCGCACGCGGCCCGCCTTGCCGATCGACTCCAGGCTGTGCTCCTCGTTGCCGACTTCGCCGATGGTCGCGCGGCAGTCGAGGTGGATCTTGCGGATTTCTCCCGAGCGCAGGCGCACCTGCGCGTACGCGCCTTCGCGCGCGAGCAACTGCACGGAGGCGCCAGCCGCGCGGGCGAGTTGCGCGCCGCGCCCGGGCTGCATCTCGACGCAGTGGATGGTCGTTCCGACCGGGATGTTCCGCAGCGGCAGGCAGTTGCCCGTCTTGATCGGCGCTTCCGAGCCGGAAATGAGCTGCGTGCCCGTGGTGAGCCCCTTGGGCGCGATGATGTAGCGGCGCTCGCCGTCGGCGTAGCACAGCAGCGCTAGGTTCGCGCTGCGGTTCGGGTCGTACTCCAGCCGCTCGACCTTCGCCGAGATGCCGTCCTTGTTGCGCCGGAAATCGACGATGCGGTAGTGCTGCTTGTGCCCACCGCCCTGGTGGCGCATCGTGATATGGCCGTTGACGTTGCGTCCGGCCTTCTTCGACTGCTTCTCGACCAGGGGCGCGAACGGTCCGCCCTTGTGCAGATCCGGGTTGACCAGCTTGACGACGGCGCGCCGGCCGGGGGAAGTGGGCTTGACTTTGACTAGAGGCACGGTCTACTCCTGGGCCTGGAAGGTGATTTCCTGCTTCTTGCCGTCTGGGCCCGGCAGCAGGGACACGTAAGCCTTTTTCCAGTTACGGCGACGCCCTTCGAAACGGCCGAAGCGCTTGTCCTTGCCCCTGACGTTGACGACCTGCACTTCCTTCACCTTGATCTTGAACATCAGCTCCACCGCCGCCTTGATCTGCGGCTTGGTGGCGTCCGCCGCGACGCGGAACACGTACTGGTTATTCTTTTCGCCGACGAAGGTGCTCTTCTCCGACACGAGCGGCGAGAGCAGCACCTGCATCAGGTTTTCCTTGTCCATGGCCCCGCTCATTTCAGGATCTCCTCGAAGCGCGCCACCGCCTTTTTCGTGAGGATGACGTTGTCGAAGGCGATCAGCGACACAGGGTCGATGTGGTCGACATCGAGCACGCGCACATTGACAAGGTTGCGCGAGGAGAGCGCGAGGTTCTGGTCGACGTTGTCGGTGATGACGAGCGTCGACTCCAGGCCCATGTTCTTGAGCTTCTGCGAGAGCAGTTTGGTCTTGGGCGCCTCGACGTTGAAGGTCTCGACCACCTTGAGCCGCTCCTCGCGGGCGAGCTGCGACAGGATCGAGCACATCCCCGCCCGGTACATCTTGCGGTTCACCTTGTGCGAGAAGTTCTCATCGGGCAGGTTCGGGAAGATCTTGCCGCCCTTGCGCCACAGCGGGCTGGCCACGTCGCCGGAGCGCGCGCGTCCCGTACCCTTTTGGCGCCAGGGCTTCTTGTGTGAGTGGCGCACCTCGCTGCGCCCCTTCTGCTTGCGCGTTCCCAGGCGCGCGTTCGCCTGGTAGGCAATGACGATCTGGTGCACCAGCGACTCGTTGTACTCGCGCCCGAAGAGGGCGTCGGATGCGGCGACCGTGTCGGCGCTCTTGCCCTTGTCGTTGAGCAGCTTGAGCTCCATCACGCCCCCTTCGCCGCGGGCGCGGCCTTCGCGGGTGCGGCGGGCTTGGCGGCGGGTGCGGCGGGCTTGGCGGCCGGCGCGCCCGCCTGTGCCGCTGCCTTGGCCTTGCCCGAGGGCCCTTTCGGGCGAATCGACTTGGTGGTGGGCCGCACCACGATGTCGCGGCCGCGGCTTCCCGGGACCGAGCCTTTCACGAGCAGCAGCTGCCGCTCGGCGTCGACACGCACGACAACCAGTCCCTGGGCAGTGCGCTGCACCGCACCCAGGTGGCCCGCCATGCGCTTGCCGGGAAACACCCGGCCAGGGTCCTGCGCCATCCCGGTCGAGCCGGGCTTGTTGTGCGAGATCGAGTTGCCGTGGCTTGCGCGGTTGGACGAGAAGTGATGCCGCTTGATCACGCCGGCGAAGCCCTTGCCCTGCGAGACGCCCGAGACGTCGACGATCTGCCCGACCTTGAAGATGTCGACGCCGACCTTGCCGCCAGGCTTGAAGTTCGCGAGCTCCTGCTCGGACACGCGGAATTCGCGCAGCACGCGCCCGGCCTCGGCCGAAGCCTTGGCGAGATGTCCGGCCTGAGCCTTGTTGACGCGCGATGCGCGCCGCTTGCCGAAGGTGACCTGCACGGCGTTGTAGCCGTCGGTCGCGGTGGATTTGATCTGCGTGACGCGGTTGTCGGAGACGTCGAGCACCGTGACGGGCAGCGAATCGCCGTCGTCGGTGAAAACTCGCGTCATGCCGACCTTGCGGCCGACCAGTCCTAATGTCATTTTCTTACCCTCTAAACAGGGGCCGGGTTCAATTGCCCGGCTATGTAATCGAAACCCTACAGCTTGATCTCTACGTCCACGCCCGCCGGCAGGTCGAGCTTCATCAGCGCGTCGACCGTCTTGTCGGTCGGGTCGATGATGTCCATCAGGCGCAGATGCGTCCTGATCTCGAGCTGGTCGCGCGAGGTCTTGTCGGCGTGCGGGCTACGCAGCACGTCGAAGCGTTCGATGCGCGTCGGCAGGGGCACGGGGCCCTTGACCACTGCACCGGTGCGCTTGGCCGTGTCGACGATCTCGAGTGCCGACTGATCGATCAGCCGGTAGTCGAACGCTTTCAGCCTGATCCTAATTTTCTGGCTTTGTACGGCCATTTACGCGATACCTTTTATTCGATGACTTTGGCGACCACGCCTGCGCCGACGGTCTTGCCGCCCTCGCGGATGGCAAAGCGCAAGCCCTGCTCCATCGCAATGGGCGCAATCAGCGTCACCACCATCTTCACATTGTCCCCGGGCATCACCATCTCCGTTCCCTTGGGCAGCTCGCAGCTGCCCGTCACGTCCGTGGTGCGGAAGTAAAACTGCGGCCGGTACCCCGGGAAGAACGGCGTGTGCCGCCCGCCCTCCTCCTTGCTGAGCACGTACACCTCGCACTCGAACTTGGTGTGCGGGGTGATGCTCGCAGGCTTGGAGAGCACCTGCCCGCGCTCCACCTCCTCGCGCTTGGTGCCCCTCAAGAGCACCCCGATGTTGTCCCCGGCCTGCCCCTCATCCAAGAGCTTCCTGAACATCTCCACGCCCGTGCACACCGTCTTCAAGGTCGGCTTCAACCCCACAATCTCCAGCTCCTCGCCCACCTTCACAATCCCGCGCTCCACCCGCCCGGTCACCACCGTGCCCCGACCCGAGATCGAGAAGACGTCCTCCACGGGCATCAGAAACGGCCCGTCCACCGCACGCTTGGGCATCGGAATGTAGTTGTCCAGCGCCTCAGCCAGCTTGTAGATCGACTTCACCCCAAGGTCTGAGTCTTCCCCTTCCAGGGCTTTCAGCGCCGAGCCGATCACAATCGGGGTCTTGTCCCCGGGAAACTCGTACTTCGACAGCAGCTCCCTCACCTCCACCTCCACCAGCTCCAGGAGCTCCTTGTCGTCCACCATGTCGGCCTTGTTCAGGTACACCACGATGTAGGGCACCCCCACCTGGCGCGCAAGGAGGATATGTTCCCGCGTCTGCGGCATCGGCCCGTCGGCCGCGCTCACCACCAGAATCGCCCCGTCCATCTGCGCAGCGCCCGTGATCATGTTCTTGATGTAGTCGGCGTGCCCCGGGCAGTCCACGTGTGCGTAGTGGCGCTTCTCGGTCACGTACTCCACGTGCGCCGTGTTGATCGTGATGCCGCGCGCCTTCTCCTCCGGCGCCGCGTCGATCTGGTCGTAGTTCTTCGCCTCCCCGCCGTACTTCTTCGCCAGCACGTGCGTCATCGCCGCCGTCAGCGTCGTCTTGCCGTGGTCCACGTGTCCGATCGTCCCGACGTTCACGTGCGGCTTGGTCCTCTCAAATTTGCCCTTGGACATGACTGTCTCTCCTTACTTCTTGGGCTTGTCGTCTTTGCCCGTCAGCTTGCTGATCACGGCCTCGGCGATCACCTTCGGCATCTCGGCATAGTGCTTGAACTCCATCGTGTAGGTCGCCCTACCCTGCGTCAGCGAGCGCAGCTGCGTCGAGTACTGGAACATCTCGGCGAGCGGGACGTCCGCGCGGATCGCTTTGCCCCCACCAAGATCTTCCATTCCCCCGATGACGGCACGACGGGAGGACAAATCGCCTATGACGTCGCCCATCTTTTCCTCGGGGGTCTCCACTTCGACCAGCATGATCGGCTCGAGCAGGACGGGATTGGCTTTTCGCATGCCGTCCTTGAAAGCGAAGATCGCCGCCATCTTGAACGCGTTCTCGTTCGAGTCGACCTCGTGGTAGGACCCGTCGTAGAGTGTCGCCTTCACGTCCACCACGGGGAAACCCGCGAGCACGCCGTCCTGAAGCGCCTCGTCGATGCCCTTCTTTACCGCCGGAATGAACTCCTTGGGTATCCGGCCTCCCTTGATCCCGTCGACGAATTCGTAGCCCCCGCCGTGGGGTTGCGGATCGAGCTTCAATTTCACGTGACCATACTGGCCGCGTCCGCCCGACTGGCGAATGAATTTGCCTTCCTGCTCGACGGACTTCTTCATCGTTTCGCGATACGCGACCTGCGGCGCGCCGACGTTCGCTTCCACGCCGAACTCGCGCTTCATGCGGTCGACGATGATCTCCAGGTGCAGCTCGCCCATGCCCGAGATGATGGTCTGCCCGGATTCCTCGTCGCCGCGCACGCGGAACGACGGATCCTCCTGCGCCAAACGATGCAGCGCAACGCCCATCTTCTCCTGATCGGCCTTGGTCTTGGGCTCGACTGCGACATGGATCACCGGCTCGGGGAAAACCATCTTCTCCAGGATGATGACCTTGCTCGGGTCGCACAGCGTCTCGCCGGTGGTGACGTCCTTCAGGCCCACCGCGGCGGCAATGTCACCGGCGCGCACTTCCTTGATCTCGTCGCGCTGATTGGCGTGCATCTGCAGGATGCGCCCGATGCGCTCCTTGCGGCCGCGCACCGACGTGTACACGGTGTCGCCCGAGTTGAGTACGCCCGAATAGACCCTGAAGAAGGTGAGCTGGCCGACGTAGGGGTCGGTCATGATCTTGAATGCGAGCGCGGAGAACGGCTCCTCGTCGCCGGCCGCGCGCGCGGCGGGCTTGCCGTCGTCGTCCTGGCCCTTTACCGGCGGGATGTCCACGGGCGAGGGCAGATAGTCGATCACGGCGTCGAGCATCGCCTGCACGCCCTTGTTCTTGAACGCGGTGC
>Ga0307497_10000244_pt1 | contig 12163 bp, 9 predicted proteins | sample 10_S_MG_FD_201366 | JGI IMG/M metagenome (GOLD analysis project Ga0307497, IMG submission 201366) | Soil microbial communities from Populus trichocarpa stands in riparian zone in the Pacific Northwest, United States - 10_S | ecosystem: Environmental > Terrestrial > Soil > Riparian zone > Trees...
ATGGTAGAGATCCTCGCGGAACCGGCCGGCAGTGACGGCCTGCCCGAGATCCTGGTGCGTCGCCGCGATCACGCGCACGTCGACGCGGATCGCCATTTGGCCGCCGACGCGGAAGAACTCGCTCTCGGCGAGCACGCGGAGCAGGCGCGTCTGCAACGCGAGCGACATGTCGCCGATCTCGTCGAGGAACAGCGTGCCGCCGTTCGCCTGCTCGAAGCGGCCGATCCGTCGTTCGGTCGCGCCGGTGAACGCGCCCTTCTCGTGGCCGAAGAGCTCCGACTCGAGCAGCTCGGCCGCGATCGCGGAGGTGTTCAGCGCGATGAACGGCGCGGTCGCGCGCGGCGAGTTGTCGTGGAGAGCGCGCGCGACGAGCTCCTTGCCCGTGCCCGACTCGCCCGTGATCAGCACGGTCATGCTCGATCGCGACAGGCGGCCGATCGCCTTGAACACGTCCTGCATCGCGGGCGCTTGGCCGATGATTCGCGGCACCGGCTTCGCCTGAGTCTGCTCCGCGGTGCCGCGAGTGCGCTGGCGCGCCGCACGCGACACGAGCTCCATCGCCTCGTCGATATCGAACGGCTTCGGCAGGTACTCGAACGCGCCGCTCTGATACGCGGACACCGCGCTGTCGAGGTCCGAGTGCGCCGTGATCACGATGACCGGGATGTCGGGGTCCTTCTGCGCGAGCCGCTCCATGAGCTCGAGCCCGCTCATGTCGGGCATCCGGATGTCGGTCACGAGCACGTCGGGCCGGTCGCGCTCGAGCGCCGTGAAGAATTGTCGGCCCGAGTCGAAGCAGCGCGGGATCATGTGCGCCTGCTTGAGCGCTTGCTCGAGCACCCAGCGCACCGACTCGTCGTCGTCCACCACCCAGACGCTCAAACCCGGGGTCGCCATCAGCCGCGTCCCCCGCCGTGACTGCCACCGTGACCAGTGGCGACCGCGACCGGCAAGCGCAACTGAAACACCGTGCGTCCCGGCTGGCTCGTGAACTCGATGAGGCCGCCGTGCCGCGCGACGAGATCCTGGGCGATCGTGAGGCCGAGGCCCGTGCCGGTCGACTTGCCGGTCACGAGCGGGTAGAAGATCGTTTCCTTGAGCTCCTCGGGGATGCCAGGCCCGTTGTCCTCGACCTCGGCCGAGAGCACGAGCCGATGCGGCTCGCCGCCGAGCGTGAAATTCGACAACGCACGTGTCCTGAAAATCATGCGCCCGCGCTGGTCCACGGCCTGCAGCGCGTTGCGCGCGATGTTCAAGAACGCCTGGATCAGCTGATTGCGATCGGCGTGCAGCGGCGGGAGGCTCGGATCGTAGTCCCGCACGAGATCGACTCCGGCCGGCTTCTCGGCCTCGATGAGCTGCGCGACGTGCTCGGTGATCCGGTGCAGATTCACCTCCTCGAGCTTCGGCGCGCCGCCCGCGCGCAAGATGCCGTCGACGAGCGACGCGAGTCGGTCAGCCTCTTCGATGATCACACGCGTGTAGGCCCGGAGCTCGGGATCGGGCAACTGGCGCTCGAGGAGCTGGGCCGCGCCGCGCAGTCCGCCGAGCGGGTTCTTCACCTCGTGCGCGAGCTGGCGCAGGATCCGCCGCGACAACTGCTGCTGCGCGACGAGCGCCGCCTCGCGGCGGACCTTGCGGTCGCGCTCCGTATCGTAGAGCTCGAGCAGCAGGAAGCGCTCGCGCTCGAGCGGCGCGGCGCGACAGTCGAGCACGACCTCGTGATCTCCGACCCGAGCGGTGAGCTCGCGCAGCCCGAACGTGAGCCCCGTCGTTAGCGCACGCTGACACAACGCTACGAGCTCTGCGGACGGACGCACGAACTCGCCGATCGCGCGCCCGGTCACGCGGCGCGCGCTGACTCCGAGCAGACTCTCCGCGGCGGGGTTCATCTGCGCGATCAGGAGCCTGTCGTCGAGCACGACGAGCGCGGTCGTGAGACCTTGGAGGATCTCGCTCGGGTCGGGCGCGCGGCGCGGTGTGCGCAAGCCGCCGGGCGGTTCGAACGTCCCGGCCGGCCCGCGCGGTGCGTGGGCCGACGCGGCGACTACCCGCGCGCCTAGTTCTTCGGCTGAGGCCTTGGGCGCTGCGGATTCTGCTGGTTCTGGATGCTCGTCTGCTGGACCATGAACATGGTCGCGAGCGAGCGAAGCACCTCGGTGCCGGCCTGATCGACGACCACCGCCTGCACCGTGTGGACCCCACGGTCGATGTCGTCCAGCGCGAGATCCGTGCCCGTCGAATTCAAGTTGCGTCGCTGCCCATCTAGGAACACGTCCAGGTGATGGCTCGGCTGGAGCGGCGGGTCGAGCTCCACCTGCACGGTCACCGTCGAGCCCGTGTTCCAGAGCGTCTCTTGCTGCTTCGGGCTCACGATGTTGAACACCCGGTAGCGCTGCGTAGCACCGGCCGGCCTCGCACCCGCCGCCGCCGATTGAGCGGTCTGCTGACTCGACTGCTGCGTCTGCAGGCGCGGCGCGGAGCCGAAGCCCTGCGCGCCGGAGAGCTCGATTTGCCTGGCGCCGGGAACTGGCGTGTCGGAGTAGTGAACCTGACCGTTCGCGTCGACCCAAGTCCAAGCCGGTCCCCCGCTCACCGAAGTCGTCGTGAACGCGAAGAGTAAGATCAGGCACTTACGCATGCTCCAAGCTTAGCGCCATCCGGCATTCCGTGCCAAACCAACGGGCGGGATTCTGAGAACCCCGCCACGCTTTGGTATTTGACAAAAACGCCTGAAGCCGCCTCCGTCAGAGGCTGTAGTACATGTCGAACTCGACCGGGTGCGGCGTCATCGAGAACCGCGTGATCTCCTGCTCCTTGAGGCCGATGTACGCGTCGATCAGCGAGTCGCTCAGCACGCCGCCGGCCTTCAGGAAGCCGCGGTCCTTGTCGAGCGCTTCGAGCGACTGCGTGAGCGAGTAGGAGACGGTCGGAATCTTCTTCTCCTCCTCGGGCTCGAGGTCGTAGAGATCCTTGTCCGACGGCGGGCCGGGGTTGATCTTGTTCTGGATGCCGTCGAGGCCGGCCATCATCATCGCGATGAAGCCGAAGTACGGGTTCGCCGTGCTGTCGGGGAAGCGCACCTCGATGCGGCGGCCCTTCGGATTCTGCACGTACGGGACGCGGATCGACGCCGAACGGTTGCGAGCCGAGTACGCAAGCAGCGTCGGCGCCTCGAAGCCTTTCACGAGCCGCTTGTAGCTGTTCGTCGACGCGTTGGTGAACGCGTTGAGCGCGTGCGCGTGCTTCATGATGCCGCCGATGTAATTGAGCGCGAGTTGCGAGAGCCCGCCATAGCCGTCGCCCATGAACAGGTTCTTGCCGCCCTTCGCGAGCGACTGGTGCACGTGCATGCCGCTGCCGTTGTCGCCGACGAGGGGCTTCGGCATGAAGGTGGCGGTCTTGCCGTAGCTGTGCGCGACGTTCTGCACGACGTACTTCAGCATGAGGACGTCGTCCGCCTTCTTGACGAGCCCCCCGAACTTCACGCCGATCTCGCACTGACCCGCCTGCGCGACCTCGTGGTGGTGGACTTCGACGGTCAAGCCCATCTCCTCGAGCGCGAGGCACATCGCGGCGCGAATGTCGTTCAGCGAGTCGACGGGCTGAACCGGGAAGTAGCCGCCCTTGATACCGGGACGGTGGCCCATGTTGCCCTCGGGCAATTCCTTGCCCGTCTGCCAATAGCCTTCGCTCGAGTCGATCGCGTAGAAGGACGTGCGCATCTCGGACGCCCAGCGGACGTCGTCGAAGACGAAGAATTCGTTCTCGGGTCCGAAGAACGCTTGATCGGCGATGCCGGTGCTCTTCAAGTACGCTTCGGCACGCTTCGCGGCCGAACGCGGGTCGCGCTCGTAGCCCTGCATCGTCGAGGGCTCGATTACGTCGCAGCGGATGATCGCCGTCGGCTCTTCGGTGAACACGTCGATGACGGCGGTATCCGCGTCCGGCATCAAAATCATGTCGGAGTCGTTGATGCCCTTCCAGCCGGCGATCGACGAGCCGTCAAACATCTTGCCGTCCGTGAAGAACGCTTCGTCGACGACGTGCGACGGCACGCTCACGTGCTGCTCCTTGCCGCGAGTATCCGTCAGGCGAAGGTCGACGAACTTGACCCCCTTGTCTTTGATGAGCTTGAGAGCGTCGGCTACCGACATTTGATGTCCTCCGTTTTTATCCGCGAAGTCGTTCTAGCTGCCGGTGTCATCGTCGGATGGCCTCGGACAGACGTTGTTCATTAGAGCCGCTCACTGTGCACTTCTTGTGCCAGCGCCGTGCCGGGCGCCCGGTTGTCGTTGTCGCTAGGACGAGGTCAGAGTCGCGCTCGAGCCCGCTCCAAGACAGTGCGCATCGCCGCGCATAATGCATTATCGCGGTGCGGGATTGAAGAACCTGCTCCACGGCCGGCCACGCCGGGTTGAGCGGACCCGGTGCAGCCGCGCACGTTGGGGGTCACGCGGCGCATCGCTATACTTGCGCGCCTTCTAAACCGGACCAGACGCTGCGGAGAGCGGAATCGTGGAGTCGATGGACAAGATCGTGTCGCTGTGCAAGCGCCGCGGATTCATCTTCCCTTCGAGCGAGATCTACGGGGGCCTGAACGGCGCCTGGGACTACGGTCCGCTCGGCGTCGAGCTCAAGCGCAACTTGAAGCAGGCGTGGTGGGACGACATGGTCCTGAGCCATGACGAGACCGCCGCGCCCGACGGGGCCCCGGGCGCCTACGGTATGGTCGGCCTCGACTGCGCGCTGCTGATGAACCCGAAGGTGTGGGAGGCGAGCGGCCACGTCGGCGGCTTCAGCGACCCGATGGTCGACGACCGCGAGACCCGCGCGCGCTACCGGGCCGATCAAATCGCCGTGTTTCAACTCGAGTTCGTCGCGCCGGACGGCTCCGTCGAGCGTTACGAGGAGCTCTACTTCGCGTCCCCGGGCGAGGTCGGGAAGACGGAGGTCGCGGAGCTCGTCGAGCCCCATAAAAAGCGCATCGCGGCCGTGCAGAAAGCCAAGCCGGGCAAGACGCTTCGGCTCATCGAGGTGCCGAACGCACTTCGCGACGAAGGACTGCGTGCGAAGACGCTCGCGCCCGGTGCATCGGCCGCGGGCACCCTGACCGTTCCGCGGGCGTTCAACCTCATGTTCAAGACCCACGTTGGCGCACTCGAGGACAATTCGAACGTCACGTATCTACGGCCCGAGACCGCGCAGGGCATCTTCGTCAACTTCCGCAACGTCTGCGACACGGCGCGCGTGCGCGTGCCGTTCGGCATTGGCCAGATCGGCAAGGCGTTCCGCAACGAGATCAACCCGCGCAACTTCACGTTCCGGAGCCGTGAGTTCGAGCAGATGGAGCTCGAATTCTTTTGCCGGCCCGCGGAGGCCGCGAAGTGGTACGAGTACTGGCGCGCGCGCCGTTTCGATTGGTACATCGGCCTCGGCATGCGGCGCGAGAATCTGCACCTGCGTGAGCACGACGCGTCCGAGCTCGCGCATTACGCGGCGGGCTGCGCGGACGTCGAGTACGACTTCCCGTTCGGCCGCAGCGAGCTCGAGGGAATCGCGAACCGCACGGACTTCGACCTGCGCCAGCACACGCAGCTCAGCGGCAAGGACTTGAGCTACTTCGACGACCAGGAGAGCGACCCGGCCGCGCGCCGCTATCTCCCTTACGTGATCGAGCCGTCGGCCGGCGCGGACCGCGGCACGCTCGCGTTTCTCTGCGACGCCTATGTCGAGGACGAGCTCGGCGGCGAGCCGCGGACGGTTCTCGGGCTGCATCCGCGCCTCGCCCCGATCAAGGCGGCGGTGTTCCCGCTCGTCAAGAAGGACGGGATGCCGGAGAAGGCGCTCGAGATCTATCGGAGCCTCAAGCGGCGCTACAACGTGTTCTACGACGAGAAAGGCGCGATCGGGCGCCGTTATCGGCGCCAGGACGAGGCCGGCACGCCGTTTTGCATCACCGTGGACGGCGACACGCTGAGCGCCGGTTCCGTTACGGTCCGCGAGCGCGACAGCTCCGCGCAGGTGCGAGTCGGCGTCGGCGAGCTCGCGAGCTTCCTCGACGAGAAGCTCGGCCTCTAGCGATGGCCGGGCGCGGGCTCGTCGTGCTCGATCGCGACGGCGTCATCAACGAGGACTCGGGCGAGTTCATCAAGTCGGTGGCCGAGTGGTGCCCGATTCGCGGCAGCCTCGAGGCGATCGCGGCGCTGCACCGAGCGGGCTTCCGCGTCACGGTAGTCACGAACCAGTCGGGCGTCGGGCGCGGCCTGTTGACCGAGCAAACGCTCGGCGCGATCCACGAGCGGATGGCCGCGGCCGTGCGCGACGCGGGCGGCGAGCTTGCGGGCGTCTACTACTGCCCGCACCGGCCGGACGAGGGCTGCGAGTGCCGCAAGCCGAAGACCGCGTTGCTGCGACGTCTCGAGCGCGACCTCGGCTGCCGGCTCGCCGGCGTGCCGTTCATCGGCGACAGGCTCAGCGACATCGAGGCGGCGGATGCGGTCGCGGCGCGCGCGGTGCTCGTCCGGACCGGAACGGGCGCCGCGACGGAACGTCTACTCGGCGAGCGGCGGCTCGAGGTCTTCAACGACCTCGCGGCCGCGACGCGGCGCTTGCTCGCCGAGATGGGCTAGGCGCGAACCGTGCGTCAGTGGCTCGGGTCGATCGCGTTCACGGCCTTCCTGTTCGTATCGGTGCCCGTGTACGCCATGCTCTTGTTCATCACTCTGCCACTGCGCGACGATCCGTATCGCTGGGCAATCCGGTGGGTCGTCGCCGTGTTCTTCGTGCTGCGGAAGCTCTGCCGCCTCTCGTACCGCGTGGAGGGGATCGAGAATCTGCCGGGCGCCGGGTCGGTCATCTTGATGAAGCACTCCTCGACTTGGGAGACGCTCGCCCAGATCCAAATCTTCCCTCGCCAGAGCTGGGTGCTGAAGCAGGAGCTTCTGTGGATCCCGCTCTTCGGCTGGGCACTTCGGTTCCTCGAGCCGATCGCGATCGACCGCAAGGGCGGCGCGGCCGCGGTTCAACAGGTGCTCGCGCAAGGGCAGAGTCGTCTCGCCCAAGGGCGCTGCGTCGTGATCTTCCCCGAGGGCACGCGAATGCCGGCCGGCCAGACGCGCCGCTACGGCCTGAGCGGCGCGCTGCTCGCGAGCGCGACCGGCAAGCCGATCGTGCCCGTCGCGCACAACGCGGGATACTTCTGGCCTCGGCGCGGCTGGCTGAAGCGCGCGGGCGTCGTGCGCGTGGTCATCGGCGAGCCGATCCCGACCGCCGGCCGCGACGCGCGGCAAATCAACGACGACGTGCAGCGTTGGATCGAGGCGCAGGTCGCGCGCCTCGCGGCCGAGGGCGGCTGATCAGACGTCGAGGTTCGCGACCGCGAGCGCGTTGCGCTCGATGAAGTCGCGGCGTGGCTCGACCTGGTCGCCCATGAGCGTCGTGAAGATCTCGTCCGTGGCGACCGCGTCCTCGATTCGGACCTGCATGAGACGACGGGTGTCCGGATTGACGGTCGTGTCCCAGAGCTGCTCCGGGTTCATCTCGCCGAGACCCTTGTAGCGCTGAATCGTCTGCCCTTGCTTCGCTTGCGTCATGAGCCAGTCGATCGCCTCGGCGAACGTCGGGACCTCGCGGCGCTCCTTGCCGCGCTCGACGACGGCGCCCTCGCCGATGATGTCCTTGAGCGCCGTCCCGATCGCCGCTAGGCGGCGATATTCGGGCGAGCGGAAGAAGCTCGTGTGGATCGTTTTCGTCGTGACAGTGCCATGGTGCTCCCGCGTCACGAGCAAGCTCGGATCGACGCCCTCGCCGCCTGCTTGCGAATGGACGTGATAGCCCTGACCGCTGCCGTTCATCGCCTTCAAGCGCTGCTCGAGTTCCGTGCTCCAGCGGCGACGAAAGTCCGTGTCCTCGAACTGCGTCAGAGAGATCTCCGGCAGTGACATCAGCGCGCGGAGCACATTGCTGTCGTAGCGTTTGCTCCAACGCTGGATGATCGAGTTCGCCTCCATATATTGAAGGGCGAGCTTGTCGAGCTGCTCGCCCTGGATCGGCGGCGCCCCGCTGCGCGGGTAGAGCAGCGCGTCCGCCATCGCGCTCGTGAGCAGCAGCGTGTTGAGCTCGGCCTCGTCCTTGACGTAGTGCTCTTGCTTGCCGCGCTTGAGCTTGTAGAGCGGCGGCTGCGCGATGTAGACATGGCCGCGCTCGATGAGCTCCGGCATTTGCCGGTAGAAGAACGTCAGCAGCAACGTGCGTATGTGCGACCCGTCGACGTCGGCGTCCGTCATGATGATGATTCGGTGATAGCGCAGGTTCGCGACGTCGAACTCGTCGCGGCCGATGCCGCAGCCAAGCGCCGTGATCAGCGTTCCGACCTCGGCCGACTGTAACATCTTGTCAAATCTAGCTTTTTCGACGTTCAAGATCTTCCCGCGCAGCGGCAGCACGGCCTGAGTGCGGCGATCGCGACCCTGCTTCGCGGAGCCGCCCGCCGAGTCGCCCTCGACGAGGAACAACTCCGAAAGCGCTGGATCCTTTTCCTGACAATCGGCGAGCTTGCCCGGCAGCCCCGCGACGTCGAGCGCGCCTTTGCGACGCGTGAGCTCGCGCGCCTTGCGCGCGGCCTCGCGCGCGCGCGCGGCTTCGATGATCTTGCCGACGATCATTTTGGCTTCGGCGGGATGCTCGAGCAGGAACGCCTCGAACCGGCCCGCGACCACGGACTCGACCGCGCTCTTGACCTCCGACGAGACGAGCTTGTCCTTGGTCTGGGACGAGAACTTCGGATCCGGCAGCTTGACCGAGAGCACCGCGGTCAAGCCTTCGCGCGAATCGTCGCCGGAGGTCGCGATCTTCTCGCGTTTCGCGACGCCCTCGCCTTCGATGTACGCGTTCAGCGTTCGAGTCAGGGCGGCGCGAAACCCGATGAGGTGCGTGCCGCCGTCCCTTTGCGGGATGTTGTTCGTGTAGCAGAACATCCCTTCCTGATAGCCGTCGTTCCACTGGAGCGCGACCTCGACCTGGATCGTGCCCCGCGTCTCCGAGAAGTACAGCACTGACGGATGGATGGGCGTCTTGTTGCGATTCAGGTGCTTCACGAACGCTTCGATCCCGCCCTCGAATTGGAAGACGTCGTTGCGCTCGTCGCGTTCGTCGCTCAGCTTGATCTTCACGCCGGAGTTCAAAAAAGATAGTTCTCTCAGGCGCTTAGCGAGCGTGTCGTAATCGAACTCGATGTTCGTGAAGACCGTCGCACTCGGCCTGAAGTGAACCATCGTGCCCCGGCGATCGGTCTTGCCGACGGCGGCGAGCGGCGCCTCGGGCTCGCCCATCCGATAGACCTGCTGGTACACGAGGCCGCCGCGGAAGATCGTGAGCGTCAAGACCTCGGACAGCGCGTTGACGACGGAGACGCCGACGCCGTGCAGTCCGCCGGAAACCTTGTACGAGTCGTCGTCGAACTTACCGCCCGCGTGCAGGACCGTCATGATGACTTCGGCGGCGGAACGGCCCTCTTCAGGGTGTATGTCCACGGGAATGCCGCGGCCGTCGTCGACCACCGTGATCGACTCGTCCGAGTGGATCGTGACGGAAATTTCCTTGCAGAACCCGGCTAGGGCTTCGTCGACGGAGTTGTCGACGACCTCGAAGACCATGTGGTGAAGGCCGGTACCATCGTCGGTGTCGCCGATGTACATCCCAGGCCGTTTTCGGACAGCCTCGAGGCCCTTTAATACCTTGATATTCTTCGAAGTATAGTCACTCTGGCCCATCCAGGACGTCTCTTACAAAGGGATGGGCGATTATAGCGCGCGGACGCGTCCGCGTTCCACGTGAAACCGCGCGCAGCTCACGTCCGACGGGAGGGCGATCGGACCAAGACCGGTGAAGATCAGTTGACTCTCGATTCGCAGCAGACGAGCGACGAGGCGATCGAGCGCGTCGCTGTCCAGCTCTGCCGCCGGATCGTCGACCAACAACAGACCCCTCGCTCCGAGAGCGGCGCTGAGCACCTGCTCCTGCGCGAGAATCAGAGCCGCAACGACAAGCTTCTGCTGACCACGCGACGCGACGGTCTCGACCTTGCGACCGTCGACGTAGACCGCGATATCCGCCCGATGGGGCCCGACCTCGGTGTGGCCCGAGAGGCGGTCCCGAGACTCGGACGCGGCCAAGGCGTGCTCGAGGCTCACGCCCGGCGGCCAGCCGCGTCGGTATTCGAGCGTAAGGTCCGCGCCGAGCAGGGCCTGACCTTGCTCAGCCACGCTCACACCGAGACGAGCGACATAGGCCGCACGGAGGCGATGCATGTCCTCCCCTGTCTCGCTCAGCGCGGTCGTCCAAACGCGTAGCTCGGTCGCGGGCGGCCCCGGGCCCTTGAGGGCGGTATTCCGCTGGCCGAGCAGGCGGCGGTAGCGCTGCCAGGCCTCGAGGTAGCCACGTTCCACGTGGAACACTCCCCAGTCGAGGAGCCGCCGACGGCCACTTGGACCCCCCTCGATGAGCTCGTGGCTGTCCGGGCCCAGTGATTGAATCGGTACGACCTCAGCCAGCGCCGAGCCGGTTGCGCTCTCGCCGTCGAGCCGTTTGTCGAGATGCCCGCGACCGAACGAGACTCCGAGCCGCCTGATTCTCTGGCCCTGGTCGAGCTCCCCGTAAACCGTGAGCGACTCCTCCCCGTGGCTCACGAGCGTCCGAGCATGCCGTGTTCGAAACGACCGACCGCGGCCCAGCAGAAACACCGCCTCGAGGATGCTCGTCTTGCCGGCGCCATTGGCGCCAAAGATGTAGTTTCGAGCCGCGTCTAGGGCTAGCTCGGCCGCCGCGATGCACCGAAATGCAGTAATCCGAACGCGTCGCAGCGGCAAGCGGTCCCGGCGGCCTCTACAGGCGCATTGGCATGACGACGAACTTCGTCTTGTCGACGCCCGGCTCGCGAATGAGGCAGCTCGAGTTAGCGTCCGATACACCGAGCTCCACTTGCTCGCTCTCGACCGCCGCGAGCGCATCGAGCAGGTAGTTCACGTTGAAGCCGATCTCCATGGGCTCGCCCGAGTACTCGACTTCGAGGGTTTCCACGGCTTCCTCTTGCTCCGGGTTGTTCGCCTGCAGCACGACCGCGTTCGCGCTGAGCTCGAGCCGCACGCCGCGGTATTTTTCGTTCGAGAGGATCGCAGTCCGCTGCAGCGCTTCGCGTAGGAGGCGCTGGTTCGCGGTGATGACGTTCCGCGGCTGATTCGGGATGACGCGTGCATATTCTGGGAAACGGCCGTCTATTAGTTTGGAAGTCAACCGAATTCCGTCGATCTGGACGCGAATGTGATTTGTGCCCAACGCGATCGAGACGGTGCCCTCGCCATCGAGCAATCGATTGAGCTCCAGGACCCCCTTGCGCGGAACTATCACCTGCTCGTCGCGAGTGGCCGGCGCGTCGAGGTCAACCTCCGACAGCGCGAGCCGGTGGCCGTCGGTCGCAACGGCACGTAGCTTCTTTCGCTCCGTCTCCAGCAATAAGCCGTTCAAGTAGTAGCGCACGTCCTGCTGCGCCATCGAAAAGTGCGTCTTGTCGATCAGCGTGCGTAGATCCTTCCGCGTGACGGTCAAGGATTGCTTCGCGGCGATCTCATCCACCGTTGGAAAGTCCGCCGCTCGCAATGTCGAGAGTGTGAACCGACTACGACCACCTTTGACCGTGAGCCTTTCGCCCGCGAGCGCGACTTCCACGGTCACGCCCTCCGGGAGCGCCCGAAAAATCTCGTGCAGCTTTCGCCCCGGCACCGTCACGTCTCCGCCGCTTTCGACCTCCACTTCCGTGTCCGCCACCATCTCTACCTCGAGATCAGTGGCCGTCACTCGCAACCGGCCACCGTCTACCCCGAGCAGCACGTTGCTAAGGATCGGCATCGTCTGCCGCCGCTCCACGACTCCGACGACGGTTTGCAGAGGCTTGAGAATCGCTTCTCGAGGCGCACTGAACTTCATTATCGTTACTGCCTATATATAAATCGTTGTTGCTATTAGTGGACCGGAAAGCACGGGATAATTCTTGTTTCTCTATGTAGATTAAGCTGTTATATGTTGCACGAGCCTGGGCATAGTCAGCGTTTTTGCCTGTGCGTTCTTTGTGCATGAAATCGCCGGCACTTTTATGCCCACGCTGTCC
>Ga0307497_10000245_pt1 | contig 12153 bp, 15 predicted proteins | sample 10_S_MG_FD_201366 | JGI IMG/M metagenome (GOLD analysis project Ga0307497, IMG submission 201366) | Soil microbial communities from Populus trichocarpa stands in riparian zone in the Pacific Northwest, United States - 10_S | ecosystem: Environmental > Terrestrial > Soil > Riparian zone > Trees...
GTAAAAATAGAGAACGACGGGCTTCCCGCGGTATTGCGAGAGCTTGACTCGCTCGCCACCGTCAGCGGTGAGTTCGAAGTCCGGTGCTTCTGCGCCTTCGGCGACCATTCACGTTCCTCCCGTGGGTATTTGCGCCGATGCTAGCGAGCCGGACGCCTCGCCTGCCCGCCGGACGAGGCTCGTCAGCTGTGGTACCAGAACACCCAACCCGAGCGTGTCTGCGACGCGAAGAGAACGCGATGGCTTGCAGGTAGCTGGACACGGGCCAAGTCGACGGATACGGCCCACGAGCGGTCGACTACACGCGATGGGCACACCTTGAGCGCTTCTTTGCGGAGCGGCGCCACGAACGCTGGGACCGGCGGACCAAGGAGCCTGACGATCCCGATGATCTCGTAGGTTTTCGGGTTGATCGGGACGGGCTGGCCGCCATCCATGAGGCCAGCGTAAAGCCTCGGCAGTTGCTGCCGCGCTGCCTTGACAAGAGAGTCCGGCGCGTACGTGCTTGTCGGCAATCCTGCTGGGCACGAGGCCCTATGGGATGTCGAAGCGGAGTGCTCGGCGTCGCGCGCCCATGCGGTTGAAGCGATCGCGATGAAGAGGACGAACGGAGCGATGACGAGCAACCTGCGCATTGCTGACCCCCCTTGCGAGGACTGGATGCCTTTGGGCCTGCGGTTCCTCGCCGAACGCGCGCGCGCAATGCGGTCGGTAGGGGATCCGCGGTCCCGTTACTTCATTACCGAGCGGGCGTGTCGTCCTTGGGATAGAAGTAGAGGACGACCGGCTTGCCGCGGTAGTCGGAGAGCTTGACCTGCTCGCCACCGGCGGCCGTGAGCTCGAAGTCTGGGGCGAGGCTACCTTCTGTGATCACGATGGCTCCTCGTCGTCGGGGTGGAGCGCATGGTAGTCAGCCTGGTCGCGCAGGCGCGCTCGCCGGGACGCACGCCCGCACGCGATTGACTGACGGGAGAGCTACGTCAGCTACCCGGCTCTGAGCTCGAGTACCGCCGCTGAGGGCCGGGCTCCGCCGCCGCCGAGGATGATCCCTGTCGCGCCGAGACTGACCGCTGCCGCGTCGGCGAGCGGCATGGGCAGGTGGCCGGCGATCGTGACGCGGCCGGTCGCAGGGTCGATCCGGAGGATCGTCGCAAGCGCCTGACCTGCCGTGTCGGTGCCGCCGACGAGGTAGAGCGCGCCACCGATCGTGACGAGAGGCGCATGCGCGACAGGAGTTGGCAGAGTGGCCACGCGCCGGACGGCTCCTGTCCGCGGGTCGACGGCGTCCACTTCGCCGGTCTCGCCTCCCGTCCGCAGCCCGCCGGCCACGTAGATCGTCCCGCCGAGCACGGCGACGCCGGCGTAGCGCAGGCCGGCGGGCAGTCGCGCGACGACGCTGGTGCTTCCCGTCGGGTGCACGCGGAGCACCGCGGAGGCGTAGCGGCTGCCGGTATAGCCGCCGACGAGGTACACCGCCTTGGCGATCCGGACTGCGCCAAGATCGGAGAGAGGCTCGTCCAGGTGGCCCGCGGTCCGCGCCTTCCCAGTGGTCGGGTCGATGCGCACGAGGCCGTCGCTCGAGATGGCCTGTCCGCCGCCGAAGAGCTCCACGCTGCGTCCCACGAGAGCGGCCGCGTCGTCGTGACTTGCGACCGGAACCCGGCCTGCGAGTCGGAGGCGCTGCGGCGGCCCGAGCAGGATCTGCGTCGACGACGTGCCGCTGACGAGACCGCCCAGCGCCATGACTCTCCCGTCCGGGAGCGCTACTGCGGCAAGACGCGAGGCGGCGGCCGGCAAAGTGCCGACGCGAGCGACGGCCAAGCGTCGCGCGGCGTGCTTGACGGTGCGGGTGCGCAGGCCGACCGGCCGGGTGCGGGCGGCGATCGTGGCCGGCAGGAGATCGAGCCCGTCCGGCTTGGACAGGTAGCCGGGAGCGCTCGAGGCGACGTCGAGGTGCCCGTACTGCCAGACGATCTGCTTCGTGCGGGGATCGATGACGACGATCCGGTGGCGCCAGTCGTCGGTGACGGCGATCATCCCGTTGGGCCAGCGCACCGCGAGCGAGGGCCGGTCGAGCGCGCCCGGGCCGCTCGTCGGCCCGTAGGTCCACACGATCAGTCCTGTGCGCGTCAACTCGTCGACCCGGCCTGGCGTGTCGAAGCCGGCGACGAGGATGTGCCCGTTCGGGAGCAGCTGTGCGTCCGACGGATAGGCCGTGGGTGTGCGGATCGAGTAGACGAGCCGGCCGTGGGCGTCGATCCGGTCGACCCAGCCGCCGATCTCGGTGACGAGCACGCCGCCGTCGGCGAGCGGCGTCGCGCCATTCGGCGAGCTGAGCCCGGACGGGGGACGGTGTCCGCAGGCGCCGGCGTGGCCGATCGAGCGCACGACGCGGTGGGCGCGGTCGATGAAGAGGACGCGGCAGTTCTGGATGTCCGCGACCATGAAGAGCCCGTCACGCAAGAGATATGCGTCGTCCGGGTTGGACAGGTAGCCCGGCCCGGAGCCGCGCACCTGCGGATGCCCGTACGACCAGACGATCCGGTGCGTCTTGACGTCGATCTCGCCGAGCGTCTGGTTGTACTCCTCGTTCGTCGAGATGCCCGTGTAGCCGGGCGTGAAGAAAGCGTCGTCGGGATCGTGGAAGCTCTGCCCCGGCCGCAGGTCCTTCGCGCGCGGGAACTGCCACACGACCCGTTTCTGCGGCGAGACGAGGAGAATCCGGTCGTTGTTGCGGTCGGCGATCAGCACGTAGCCAGGCACCGGGCCGGCCGGGACGGGTGGGAGGCCGAACGATCGCGCTGCCGGCGAGAGGGCGCGCGGCTTCGGAGCCGGATCGCGCCGCGCGGTGGAGGTCGCCTGCGCCTGCTTGGCCGACGAACTCGCCCCGCACCCCGCCAGGGCGAGCGCCGCGGCTCCGAGCATGACCGCGGCTCCGTATCTCGTCACGCGCAGAGTCTCATCGTGCTCGCGCCGCCTTGGGCCCGGCGGCGACGGCGAGCCGCAACGCGAGGACAGGACACGCCTCGACGGCTCGGTGCGCGTGCTGCTCGAGCTCGCGCGGGATCGGACCCTGGCGCACGACGGGATAGCCCCAGTCGTCGAGCGAGATCCACTCGGGGAAGAGCTCGGCGCAGAGGCCGTGCCCATCGCAGGCGATCGGGTTGACCCGCAGGCCCTCGTTCATGTGCGCCCTCCTGTGGGGAGCGGTGCGCGTCGCGTCCCGGAGCAGCGACCGGCGGCGTGCAGCTCGATCTCGCGCGCGAAGACGCGCAGCGCGCTCCCGACGAGCCGAGCCGACCCATCAGGGTGGCGGCAGGCACCGCGGCCCGTCACCTGTCCGAGCCAGCGCTCGATCCGGGCCGGTGCCCGGCTCGAGTCCGGGCCGCCACGCGCGAGGGCCTCGAACGCGGTTGCGATGGCGTCGAGGCCGTGCACGCACGGCCCGCACTGCCCTGCGCTCTCGTCGGCGAGATAGCGGACGACGTGCGCGGTCTCGACGAGGCCGCAGGCGCTCCGCGGCAGCGCCACGATCGCGCGCGCGCCCAGTGACGCGCCGACGCTGGCGAGGTCGCCGTCGAGCAGGCGCAGGCGGAGCGCGTCCTCCGCGGTGACCCAGGCCCCGAAGTAGCCGCCGATGAGGAGTGCCGCGAGCGGCTCGGAAGGGCCGCTCGCCCAGGCGAGCAGCTCCTCGAGCGGTACTCCGAGCGGCGCCTCGTAGACGCCGGGGCGACCAACGGCCCCGCTCATCGTCACGAGTGCGGTTCCCGGCTCGGTATCGGTGCCGAGCGCTCGGAACCAGCGAGCGCCGAACCGTGCGACGAGCGCGAGTTGGGCGAACGTCTCGACGTTCTGGACGAGTGTCGGCGAGCCGCGAAGGCCGCGCTCGAACGGACGCGGCGGCGTAAAGGTCGGTTTCGCGGGGCCGCCGTCGAGCGCGCGGATGACCGCTGTCTCCTCGCCGGCGACGAATCCGTCGGGGACGCGCACGAGATCCGTTGCGACGTGGTCGATCCGCCGGCGGTTGCGCTCGATCAGGGCCGCCCGCACGGCAGAGGCCTCGAACGCGGCGCTCGCGGCGAGCGCGACGATAGCTCCCTTCGCGCCGAGCGCACCGGCCGCGAGTGCCATCCCGTCGAGCACGAGATGGGGCGCATGGCGGAGAAGCGCCTTGTCCTTGTCGCTCACCGGCTCGCCCTCGACCCCATTCGCCACGATGAAGGGGCGTGCCCGCTGATCGGCGACCGCACGCAGCTTGCGGGCGGTGGGGAAGCCCGCGCCGCCGCGGCCCGTGAGCCCGGCGGCGGCGGTCAGCTCGATCAAGGCCTCGACCTGCGAGCGGCCGGATGCCTGTCGCAACGGGCCGAACCGGTCGAGGTGCTCGTCGAGCGAGAGGGGCCGGTCGGCAAGCGCCCCGGCAAGCAGCCGGGGCAGCGCGTCCGCCGCCGGCGGCGAGATGGTCCACTCGGCCGAGGCGCTCAACCGTTCTCCTCTCCGGCTCCGATGCCGCGGAGGGTGCCGCTGACCTTCTCTGAGGTCGGGTCGATCCGGAGGTCGAGCAGGAATCGGTGATGACCGACCGCGGTCAGGACCTGCTGTCCCTGGAGGCCGACGACCGTGCCTTGGTCCCAGGCGGTTGCGCCAGCCGGCAGGATTCCGACGACGTTCGCGAGCATCTGCACGCCGCCACCCTGGAGCGGGATGCCGCGCAGTGCGACGTGAATGCGTCCGTTGAAGGCGCCGCGCGCGGCTGCGTCGATCGTGACGACGACGTCGCCGTTTCCGTCGGCACGCTCCGCGATCCGGCCTCGAAGGGGCGCGCTGAAGACTCCCACCGGCAGCTCCGGCTCCTTCGCGGCGGCCGTGCGCAGAGCGACCGCAGTCGTCGCACCGCGCGCGATCAGGCGCGTCGGGGTACCGGCACGACTCGCCCAGCCCCGCCGCAGAGGCCCACTGTCGGCCCACACGAGCAGCGCGAGTGGCACCGCCAGTGCTGCGAGCCCTGCGCCGAGGCGGACGATGGGCGCGCCTGACCGCGCCGTCCAGGCGCGCCACAACACCGCCAGTGCGACCGCTCCGGCGCAGACCGCGGAGAGCAGCTGCAGCCAGCCGGCGCGCGCGTCGCTGCCTGTCCCGAGGGTGTGGAGCAACGCGACCGGCCACGATGCGTACGCGAGCCAGTGCACCCAGCGCCAGGCGGCGACACCGATGCGTGCGCGCAACAGGCTCGTCGCGACGAGCGCGAGCAGGAGGTCGAATGCGACCGTCCCGAGGCCGAGCCAGACCGGGCGATACGGGGAGCGGAACGGGACGACCGCGTCGAGGAACCCGATCGGCGCGAAGCGGTCGACGACGGTCGTCACGACGTGGACGGCGACGAAGAGGATCGCGAGCAGTGTCAAGTTCCGGTGCAGACCGGCGACGAGGAAGCGCGGCCAGCGCTCCCGGCGCCAGCGCGTCGACCCGGCGACGCCGAGCACGAGCCCGGCCGTCAGCAGCAGCAGCGCGACGACGCCGGTGCCCCTCGTCAAGTACCACAGCTCCTTGCCGTTGCTCGCCGCGAGGAGCACTACGCAGCCTCCGCCGGCCAGCCGCCAACACGACGCGTGAGCGCGGACTCGGCAACGAGCCGCGCGTGCAGGCCACGCTCCGCGAGCCACTCGCATGCGTGGTCGCCGAGAATGACCGCAGCCGTGCTCGCAGTATTTGCATCGACGCACGTGCCAGCGGCAACCGTGACCGTTCGCCACGGCGTCGTCGCCGGCCGGCCTGTGCGCGGGTCGACGATGTGGTGGAGCTCGGCCTCGCCAGCCCGCCAGCGCCTCACGGTGGTGCTGGAGCTTGCAAGACCGCCGGTGCGCAGCGCGACGGTCGGGCCCGATGTGTCGAGCGGCGCCCGGTGGTCGTCTGCGATGCGCACGGGCCAGCCGTTCTCCGGCGGCGTTCCGGCGACAGCGATGTCGCCGCCGAGTGAGACGAGCACGCCGCAGCCGGCCGCTGCCGCTGCACCTGCCGCCGCGCGGTCAGCGGCCAGTGCTTTCGCCGTCGCGCCCAGGTCGAGCTCAGCATCACGAGGCACCATCACGGTTCGTGCACGCCCATCGATCCTCACCGCGCGCCAGCCAGGAACCGATGCGAAGCGGGCGCGGTAGGACACGGCGCGACGGGCGCTCACGAGCTCGAAGTCGCGGTCGTATCCCGCCAGGCGCAGCGTCTTCCCGACCGTTGGGTCGACGAGCCCGCCGGTTAGCGCAGCTGCCCGAAGCGCCGCCTCGACGGCCCCGAAGAGCGTCTCGCTCACCTGCACGGGCCGACCGGCCGCCGCATTGAGCTCGACGAGCTCGGAATCCGGCCGAAAGCGGCTGCACGCGCGGTCGATCTCGGCGAGCACCGCGCCGACTGCCCCGCTAGCGAGCTCGAGGACGTCTGCCCGGGTCACACACACGGTCGCAGTCGAGCCGAGCGCCGGGAAGCTCGTGGAAGCCGTCACGATCCACCCGAGACAACGGCGGGCGGCTGCTGCGAGGGCGCGGGGGCGGGTGCCGGAGCGATCGGCGTGACGGAGGACGAGCCTGGGTCGCTCGGGAGCGCCGGCGGCGACGGCACGGGAGTCCCCGCGACGTTCGGCTGTTGCGTGGTGATCACCGCGCGTACGCTTCGATGTCCAGGCGCGGAGCGCGCGGCGATCGTCGTGAAGAGCCCGGCGAGCGCCGCAGTCGCGAGCGTCGCAACGCTCGTCACGCGCTTGAGCCGTTGGAGGCCCGCTGTCCGCTGGTCGGCGCGAGCCCGCAGTTGCGGATCGATCATTCCTGCAGTCCAGCACGTCGACATGAGCCGGCAATGAGAGCGCGCTCCGAGCGAGATTGCCGCCGGCTTGGAGTCTGCTGAGAAGTCGAGAGTCCCGTGAACGAGCATGGGCGTCGCGGTGAGTCGGCGCCGAGCCGCTCAGCCCACGCGCGGCTCAACTCCATGCGCCCGGGTCTGCGAGCGGGCGAGCACGAGGAAGACGTCCGCCCCGGACTCGGCGTTCCGAGCCTCTGCGCGGCCGCCGTGGGCACGGGCGATCAGGTCGACGATCGCCAACCCGAGCCCGGCCCCGTCACCGCTGCGTCCCTTGTCGGCGCGGCTGAAGCGGTCGAAGGCGCTCGCGAGGAAGCCCGGCGGGAAGCCGGGGCCCTCGTCGCGCACGTGCAGCTCCACCTCGTCGCCGACCGCGTCCGCCGCAAGGCGGATCGTCCCGGCGCCGTGCCGGAGCGCGTTGTCGACGAGGTTGCCGAGCGCCTCCTCGGTGCGCAGCTCGTCCGCGTCCAGCTCGAGCTCCGGCGCCGCGTCGACTTCCAGCTTCCTATCGGCAGCCGTGGCCTGGGCGGCGAAGCGCGCAGCGACGGTCTCGAGCAACTCGAGGGCAGCGACCCGTGTGCGGCGGAGCGGCAGCTCCTGCTGGTCCGAGCGGGCGAGCAGGAGCAGTCCCTCGGCGATGCGGATCAGCCGCTCCGTCTCCTCGGCTGCCGAGCCGAGCGCTTGCTCGAGCTCGGGGACGCTACGCGGCCGGTTCAGCGCCAGCTCGAGCTCTGCTTTCAGCGAGGCCAGCGGGGTGCGCAGCTCGTGGCTCGCGTCGGCGACGAAGCGCCGCTCGTGCTCGACCGCGTTCTCGATCCGCGCCAGCATCTCGTTCAGCGTGCGGCCGAGCCGCCCGATCTCGTCCCGGGAGGGAGGGACGGGCAGCCGCTCGCCGGCGTTGGCGACCGAGATCTGGCTCGCCCGCCGGCGCATGGCATCGACTGGTCGCAGCGCAGCGGCGGTGAGTAGATAGGCCGCGAGCGAGGCCAGCAGCAGGCCCAGCGGCCCCGCCACGAGCAGCTCCGCGAGCAGATGGCGTAGCGCCTCGTCGTTCGAGTGCTCGGAGCCGGCGGCGACCGCGATCATCTGACGGTCGTGGACCGACGTCGCGATAAGCCGCCACTGGCCGTTGTAGCCGGGGATCCTGGTGCTCTCTCCGAGGCGGCCGTTGTCGTGCACGCGGCGCAGCTGATCCTTGGTGAGCAGCGGCGTCGAGGCGGAGACCGTGTTCATCACGACTGTGCCGTCCGCGCGCAGCAGCTCGATCAGCGCCGTCGTGTCGCGGTCGTGGATCTCGCGGCTCTCCGTGCTCGGCCCGCTCTTGGCGTGCTGGACCGCCTCGGCGAGCTGCGCCCGCAGCGTCTGGTCGAGCGAATGGTCGAGGGCCCGTTCGAGGCGGACGTAGACGAGCGTCCCGATCGCCGCGAGCATGAGCGCCATCGCGAGCGCGAAGACGAGCGTGAGGCGGAGGCGCAGCGAGAGCCGGCTCACGCGCCGTCCTCGCTCAGCCGGTAGCCAACCCCGCGCACGGTCTGGATCGACGACCGACCGAAGGGACGGTCGACCTTGTCGCGCAGGTAGCGGACGTAGACATCCACGAGGTTGGAACGCAGCTCGAAGGCCGGGTCCCACGCGTTCTCGAGCAGCGTCAGGCGGGAGAGCGCCTCGCCCGGGCGGCGCATGAAGGCCTCGAGCAGCGCGAACTCGCGCGCCGAAAGCTCGAGCTCTGCCTCGCCACGCCACGCGCGACGCGTCGCCGGGTCGAGCCGGAGGTCGCCCACTCCGAGGACGGGCGTGCCGCCCCCAGCCGGCCGGCGGGCGAGTGCGCGCAGGCGGGCAAGAAGCTCGCGCAGCGCGAACGGCTTCACCAGGTAGTCGTCCGCTCCGGCGTCGAGCCCGGAGACGCGGTCCTCGACCTCGTCCCGCGCCGTCAGCATGAGCACCGGCGTGCCGATTCCGTCGTCGCGGAGCCGCCGGCAGGTCTCGAACCCGTCGATCCCAGGGAGCATGACGTCGAGGACGATGACGTCGTACTGGCTCGCATGCGCTTCCCAGAGCGCGTCCTCGCCTCGGCTCACCGCACGTGCGCTATGGCCCTCCTCGGTGAGGCCGCGCACGACCAGCGCGGCGAACTTGGCCTCGTCCTCGACGATCAGCACGTGCATGACATCGATTCTGGCCTAGTGGTCGCGTTCGATGCGGTCGCCCCCGTGGTGGCGGAACGGCGTCGCCAGATGGGCCGTCGCTGCGGCGAGCACGAGCCCGACGGCAAGCGAGAGCCCGAGTGCGAGTGCCCGCTTTCCCGCTCCCCCGTGCGGACGGCGGCGCCGCCACTCGGCCGCAACGGCGCCCGGTAGCTTCTCGAGGTGCCAGAGCACGTGGATCGCCATTGCCGCCGCCCAGACGATGAAGCTCAGCTTGTGGAGCCCCTTGAGCCCGCCCGTTCCCGGGCCGGCCACGACCAGCGCGACGCCAGTGCCGAAGAGCGCGAGCGTGGAGAGGACGACGAGTGGCCCGAGCGCGCGCAGGAGCCGCGGCGGCGGCCCCGCCTCGCGGTACGCCCCGGCGCCCGTGTAGTAGCGGACGAAGCGGTAGCCGACGCTCGCCAGCTTGAGTGCGATCGGCGGCAGCAGCAGCATCCCCACGAACACGTGCACCGGCAGCAGCGGCCCCAGCGCAAGCAAAGTCGCCCCCTCGACGAAGAGCAGGAGGAGCAGGACGACCGCGGTCAGCGCGGTGAGGCGCCGGTTCCCTTCGACGCCCGGGTCATCACGAGGCGGGTCGCGCCTGGCGATCTCTGCGGGGAGCATCACCCACATCTATCCCCCGCGCATGAGAGCCGAATGAGGGCGACTCGGCTGGGCTTTGCAGCGATGCCGGCGAGCACGCCGGGGGCCGGCACGCACTGTTGCGTGCACGACCTGACCCCTGTTCACAGCCGCCGACGTACAGCTGGTAGCCGGTACGCTCGTGTCCTCGTGCCGAAGGCTGTCGGCGCCGTTCCAGGAGGAGGGACCGTGGATCGCTCGGAGCTCTTCGACTTTCTTACCAGCCGCGGGGCGCGGAAGAGCTGCCCGCTGTGCGGGCACGAGCACTGGCATGGATGGGACGAACTGGTATCGCTCCCGCACATCGTCGGGGGCGATGCGGTAGACAGGGGAACGAACGCCATTCCGCTGACCTGTGCCAATTGCGGGTTCATCCGCCTGCAGGCCGCGCACGTCCTCGACGACCCGCGCGCACCGCGGACGTAGGGCACGGCTCTACGAGCGTTCCGCGGCCCGTGGGGATTGAAGACTGCAGCGGCAACGAGGACCGGTACAGTGACAGCACTGGCCTTGCCTTCGTGCCGGCCCGGAGCACGCAACCCACCGACGCGCGGTGCGCGCGAGGCGAGGCGCTCAGGCGAACGGCGTCCGACGGCAGGGCCAGTCTCTTCCGGTCAGGGGTAGCAGCACCTGGCGCGGAACCTCCTCGCATGGGGGACGCGGTGATCCCCCTGCTCTGCTTCCCTTGACATGAACCGGGAGGCCATGCGGAGTCTCCTGGCCCCCACAGGAAGGTTGTATTCACATGAGGAAGATGTTCGCTGGCGCTCGCCGGCATGTGCTGCTGGCCGGCGCGTTGGCGCTCGTCGCAGGGGTCGTAGTGAGCAGTGCTGCAGGTGCGGCTCTGCTGAATGGTGACTTCGAAACGGGAAACATGAGCGGGTGGTCGTGGAGCGGTAGCTACGCCGTCTCCTCGGGCGGGGCCCAGGCGGGTGCGTACGGCGCGACTCTCTGGAGTGAAGATGGGACTATCGGGTCGCCGGTAGGACCGGGCTCGTCGATGTCCCAGACGTTCACCGTCTCGAAGGGCGCCACGATCCAGGGCTGGTCGAGGTGGGACGGTAGGGACTCCTGTCCGACCTACAACGACAATGGCTGGGTCCGCGTCAACGGCGCGACCGTCTGGTCTGGCTCGATGTGCACCGGGCAGAACGGCATCTGGGCCCAGTGGAGCTACGTCGCGCCCACGGCCGGCAGCTACACCGTGGCCGCGCACATCGAGAACGCGGGCGACAACGCGGTTTACTCGTCGATGAGCGTCGACTCCGTCAGCGTGAGCAGCGTGGCGGCGAAGAAGGAAGCCTGCTGGAACGCGATGGGCACCGACGGCTGCTTCCAGAGCGGCCGGGCTGCGGTCTGCACGGCTGATGGCTTCCAGAACGTGATGTCGACTCAGGTCGGCACGGACGCGGTTCGTCCCGCCTACGTCGAGGGCTACGGCCTCGTCTGCAGCCTCACCGACATCGCGTCCTACGGCGGTGACCCGGGCGCCTACCACGACGCCGGCTACAAGGTGAACCAGGAAGGCATCCGTGCTCCGGACGGCTATACCGATGCCGACTGGGGCGCCTCGTACGAGTACTTCGCGAAGAGCTGACGCAGGCTTCACGGCAGCGGGGCCGGCCCTGGCCCCGCTGCCGTCTGAGACGATCCGCTCGCGATGCTCACCGCACACCACGCGAACGCGTTCGCGATCCTCGGGCTCTGTCTCGCGACCGCGCTGACCGGGCTCGTCGTCTACCGTCGGCGGCGCGAGCCGGGGCGGCTGCTGACGCACCTGATCGCTCTCGTCCAGACGCTCCTCGCCGCGCAGGTCGGGATGGGACTCATGCTCCTTGCCGACCACCGGCGTGCCGCCGACCACCTCCACTACCTGTACGGGACGCTCGCGCTGCTCGCGACGCTCTCCCCGTGGTTCTACGCGCCCGCCGACCCGCGGCGCCGGCTCGGCTGGTTCACGGGCGCTACCCTCCTCGCAGGCGCCCTCGCGATCCGCGCCTACATGACCGCATGAAGCGCTTCTTCGCCGACATGAACCCGACGCTCCGCGGCCTCCTCATCGTGGCCGCGATCGTCCTCGGCATCGCGACGCTCTACCCGCTGCAGCTGACGTTCGCGATCGTCTGGATGCTCGCGCAGATCGCCTTCTTCATCGCGATCGCGGTGTTTCTCTACATGCTCTGGCGTGACCGCTGGTCGGATATCGAGATGTGGTCGGAGCGTTCCAAGTGGGTGTTCCACCTCGCCGCGGTCCTGATCGTGCTGGAGATCGCCGTCGCGGTCGCCGTGCCGGTGCGGCTATCCGGGATGACGCTCGTCGCCTGGGTGCTCGGCATAGCGATCTGCGGCTATGCGATGTGGCGCGTCTGGAAGGACGAGCACACCTACAGCTGATATGGAGTGAGGTTTGTCAAGTCGGCACGGCTTGAAGGCCCGCTTTTGCGGGCCTTTCTGTTTCGGCGGGGGGAGCGCACCGGCCGTTGTC
>Ga0307497_10000246_pt1 | contig 12145 bp, 10 predicted proteins | sample 10_S_MG_FD_201366 | JGI IMG/M metagenome (GOLD analysis project Ga0307497, IMG submission 201366) | Soil microbial communities from Populus trichocarpa stands in riparian zone in the Pacific Northwest, United States - 10_S | ecosystem: Environmental > Terrestrial > Soil > Riparian zone > Trees...
GGCAGCGTGATCGTGGACCTCGCAGCCGAGCAAGGCGGCAACTGCGAGCTTACCGAGCCCGGCGAGGCCGTGGTCCGGCATGGCGTGACGATCGTCGGCTACACCGACCTGGTCAGTCGGCTGGCGAGGCAGTCCTCGACGCTTTATTCGACCAACCTGTTCCGCCTCATCGAAGAGCTGTGCAAGACCAAGGACGGCGTCATCCACGTCAACATGGAAGACGATGCGATCCGCGGCCTGACCGTGGTCAAGGACGGAGCCATCACCTGGCCGCCGCCGGCACCGAAGCTGCCGGCCGCGCCGGTCGCGAAACCGGCGGCCAAGCCTGCCGTGCCCGCGGCGAAGGCCCACGGCCACGGCGCCGCCGAGCCGATGGCACCGCGTACGCTTGCGATCGTCGCCACGGTGGTGACGCTGGTCTTTCTGTTCATCGGCAACAATGCGCCGCCCGCTTTCCTGCAGCATTTCACCGTGTTCGTGCTCGCCTGCTTCGTGGGTTACATGGTGGTGTGGAACGTGACGCCCGCGCTGCACACGCCGCTGATGAGCGTCACCAACGCGATCAGCAGCATCATCGCCATCGGCGCGCTGGTGCAGGTCGCGCCGCCGCTCGAGGAATTCGGACCCGAGCGTCCCGAGGCGTGGATCCTCGGCCTCGCGCTGGTCGGGATCGCGCTCACCACCATCAACATGTTCGGCGGCTTCGCGGTGACCCAGCGCATGCTGCAGATGTTCCGCAAATAGGCGCGGCGATGGACAGCACCCTTTCCACCGTCGCCTATCTCGGCGCCACCATCCTCTTCATCCTCAGCCTCGGCGGGTTGTCGAACCCCGAGACTTCGCGCCGCGGCAACCTGTTCGGCATGGTCGGCATGGCGATCGCCGTGCTCGCCACGATTCTCGGCCCGCAGGTCGCGCCCCAGGGCATCGCCTGGATCGTCGGCGCGATGGCGGTGGGCGGCAGCATCGGCCTGTACGCGGCGCGCGTGGTGAAGATGACGCAGATGCCCGAGCTGGTCGCGCTGATGCACAGCCTGGTCGGCCTCGCCGCGATGCTGGTCGGCTTCGCCAACTACATCGATCCCGCGGCCACCGAGCATTTCCGGGGCGCCGAGCGCACCATCCACGAGGGCGAGATCTACCTCGGCGTGCTGATCGGCGCGGTGACCTTCTCCGGCTCGGTGATCGCGTTCGGCAAGCTGTCGGCCAAGATCGGCGGCAAGCCGATGCTGCTCCCGGGCCGGCACTGGCTCAACCTCGCCGGCCTGATCGCCGTGATCTGGCTCTGCACCCGCTTCGTCGGGGCCAGCAGTGTGAACGCCGGAATGCTTCCGTTGCTCATCATGACCGCCATCGCGCTCGGGTTCGGCGTGCACATGGTGATGGCGATCGGCGGCGCCGACATGCCGGTGGTGGTGTCGATGCTGAACAGCTATTCGGGCTGGGCGGCCGCGGCCACCGGCTTCATGCTGAACAACGACCTGTTGATCGTCACCGGCGCGCTGGTCGGCTCGAGCGGCGCGATCCTGTCCTACATCATGTGCCGCGCGATGAACCGCAACTTCATCAGCGTGATCGCCGGCGGGTTCGGTACCGGCGGCGGCACGGCTCCGGCGGCGGCCGGCGCGCAGCCGGCCGGCGAGGTCTCGCCGATCAGCGCGGTGGAGACCGCAGAGCTGCTGCGCAACGCGAAGAACGTGATCATCGTTCCGGGCTACGGCATGGCAGTGGCGCAGGCGCAGCACACGGTGTTCGAGATCACGAAGTACCTGCGCGAGAAGGGCGTCAACGTGCGCTTCGGCATCCATCCGGTGGCGGGACGCATGCCGGGCCACATGAACGTGCTGCTGGCCGAGGCCAAGGTGCCCTACGACATCGTGATGGAGATGGACGAGATCAACCAGGACTTCCCGGACACCGACGTCGCGATGGTGATCGGCGCCAACGACATCGTGAACCCGGCGGCGCAGGAAGACCCGGCGAGCCCGATCGCCGGCATGCCGGTGCTGGAAGTGTGGAAGGGCAAGACCTCGATCGTGATGAAGCGCAGCATGGCCTCGGGCTATGCCGGGGTGGACAATCCACTGTTCTACAAGGACAACAACCGCATGCTGTTCGGCGACGCGAAGAAGATGCTCGACGAGGTTCTGGTCGCGCTGAAGGCCTGAACGAATGAAATCCGTGGTGCTGCGCCTATTGCACAAGGAACGCGGGCTGTTTGCCGGCGCGCTGGTGGTTGGCGCCGCCTGCGTCGCGCTCGGCGTGCCGGTCGACTTCGTGCTCTTCGCCCTGACCCTCGCGGGCGTCGCCCTGTTCCACCACCACACGCTTCAGGTCGCGTTGACCGGCCTCGCGGTCATCGTCCTCTACAAGCTCGGCTTCACCGGCTTCAAGACCGGGCCGGGCCTCGCCGGTCTCGGCCAGCACCTGGTGCACGAATGGGTGATCCTCACCAACCTGCTCGGCCTGCTGCTCGGCTTCGCGCTGCTGTCGAACCACTTCGAGGAGAGCAGGGTGCCGGCGGTGCTGCCGCGCTTCCTGCCCGACGACTGGAAGGGCGGCTTCGTGCTGCTGCTGATGATTTTTGTCCTGTCCTCGTTCCTCGACAACATCGCCGCGGCGCTGATCGGCGGCACCATCGCGCGCACCGTTTTCCGCGGCAAGGTGCATATCGGCTACCTGGCGGCGATCGTCGCCGCCTCCAACGCCGGCGGCTCGGGCAGCGTGGTGGGCGACACCACCACCACCATGATGTGGATCGACGGCGTCGATCCGCTCGACGTGCTGGAGGCCTTTGTCGCCGCCGGCACCGCGATGTTCATCTTCGGCATTCCGGCCGCGATGCAGCAGCAGCGCTACTCGCCGATCACCAGGGATGCGCTTGCCGGCGTCCGGGTCGATTGGCCGCGCCTGGTAATCGTCGCTTTCATCCTCGTCACCGCGATCCTGGTCAACGTGGTCGTCAACGTGAAGTACAGCGAGCTCTCCGACCGCTTCCCGTTCATCGGCGCCGGCGTCTGGGCGGCGATCCTGCTCGCGGCGCTCTGGCGCCGACCGGCGTGGTCGCTCCTTCCCGGCGCGTTCAAGGGCAGCGTTTTCCTGCTCTCGCTCATCCTGTGCGCCTCGCTGATGCCGGTGGAGAAGCTGCCTCCGGCCTCCTGGCAGACGGCGCTCGGCCTGGGGTTCGTGTCCGCGGTGTTCGACAACATCCCGCTCACCGCGCTCGCCCTGAAGCAGGGCGGTTACGACTGGGGCTACCTCGCCTACGCCGTAGGCTTCGGCGGCTCGATGATCTGGTTCGGCTCGAGCGCGGGGGTCGCGCTCGCCAACCAGTATCCGCAGGCGAAATCGGTCGGACTCTGGCTCAAACACGGCTGGCACGTCGCCGTCGCCTACGTCATCGGCTTTTTCGTCCTGTACGCCGTGCTCGGATGGCATCCGAATGCACCACACAAGGCGAAGCCCGCCGAAACACCCCGCGCGCACGTTTATTCCGCATCGTGAGATCGCCTTGCGGGTGCTCTGACCGGGGGGTTAGAATCCTCGCGCGTTAGAGACGTCCCTGCGGCGCCCCGGCGCCTGCCGATAATTCGAATTCCAGAGGAGAGAGGAGACAGTCAATGAGCAATCAACGTCGCAAGTTCCTGACCGGCGCCGCTGCGGCCGCAACCGGTGCCGCCGCGCTCGGCTTCCCGGCCATCGTCAAGGCGCAGGGCCCGATCTCCATGCGCTGGCAGAGCACCTGGCCGGCGAAGGACATCTTCCACGAGTACGCGAACGACTTCGCGAAGAAGGTGAACGACATGACCGGCGGCGACCTGCGCATCGAGGTGCTGCCCGCCGGCGCGGTCGTGCCGGCGTTCGGCCTGCTCGACGCGGTCACCAAGGGCACGCTCGACGGCGGCCACGGCGTGCTCGTCTACCACTACGGCAAGCAGAACGCGCTCGCGCTGTGGGGCTCGGGCCCAGCCTACGGCATGGACGCCAACATGCTGCTCTCGTGGCACAAGTACGGCGGCGGCAAGGAGCTCTTGAACAAGCTCTACGCCTCGATCGGTGCCAACGTGGTCTCGTTCCCGTACGGCCCGATGCCGACTCAGCCGTTCGGCTGGTTCAAGAAGCCGATCACCAAGGTCGACGACATGAAAGGCATGAAGTTCCGCACCGTCGGCATCTCGATTGACGTGTACGCCGGAATGGGCGCCGCGGTGAACGCGCTGCCCGGCGGCGAGATTGTCCCGGCGATCGACCGCGGCCTGCTGGATGGCGCAGAGTTCAACAACGCCACCTCCGACCGCATCCTCGGTTTCCCCGACGTCTCCAAGGTGTGCATGCTGCAGAGCTATCACCAGAACGCCGAGCAGTTCGAGATCATGTTCAACAAGCCGAAGTACGATGCCTTGCCCGCGAAAATGAGGGCGATCATCGACAACGCCGTCGAGGCGGCCTCGCAGGACATGTCGTGGAAGGCGATCGACCGCTACTCGAAGGACTACGTCGAGCTGCAGACCAAGGACAAGGTGCGCTTCTACCGCACGCCTGACGCGATCCTGCAGCGCCAGCTCGAGACCTACGACGCGGCGGCCAAGAAGCGCTCGGACAACGCACTGTTCGTCGAGATCGAGAAGTCGCAGAAGGAGTTTGCGGCGCGCGCCGTGCGCTGGGACCTCGACACCAACGTCAACCGCCGCATGGCCTACAACCATTATTTCGGCAAGCCCGCCGGCAAGCCAGCGGCGAAGAAGGCCTGATCGCCTGAGGGAATGAACCCGCCATCCGGCGCGAGCCGGATGGCTTTTTTATGCAGAGAACGCTGCTGTTCATCGACCGCGTCAGCACCTGGATCGGCCAGGCATTTTCCTGGCTGATCGTGGGGCTGACGTTGCAGGTGTCCTGGGAGGTGTTCTCGCGCTACGCCCTCGATCGCCCGCATGCCTGGGCGTTCGACGTGATGATCATGTTCTACGGCACGCTGTTCATGATGGCCGGCGCTTATACGCTGTCGAAGAACGGCCACGTGCGCGGCGACGTGCTCTACGGATTCTTCCGGCCGCGCACCCAGGCGAGCTGGGATCTCCTGCTCTACATCGTGTTCTTCATCCCCGGCGTGTTCGCGCTCACCTATGCCGGCTACTACTACGCCGCCGACAGCTGGCGCATCCACGAGAGCTCGAACATCACCGCCGAGGGCCCGCCGATCTATCCGTTCAAGACCATCATCCCGTTCGCGGGGGCGATCCTCTTCGTGCAGGGCATCGTCGAGATCATCCGCTGCGTGATCTGCATCAAGCAGGGCTACTGGCCATCGCGCGACGAGGACGTCGAGGAAGTCGACGTCGAGAAGCTGAAACAGGAGGTGGGCGTCAAGGACGAGGACATCGCGAACCTGGATGTCTACGTCACCAGGGACAAGCCGCGGTGATCATCCGCAAAGAGCTGTGGTTCGGCTTCGGGCTCATGGCGCTGATCGTGATCACGGTGCTCGTCTTGACGCCGTGGAGCAACCTGTTCGACGCCCACCTGAGCAAGGAGGACCTCGGCGTCCTCGGGCTGCTCATGCTGGCACTGATCGTGGTCGCGATCATGCTCGGTTTTCCGACGGCGTTCACGCTCATGGGCATGGGCGTGTTCTTCGCCTGGCTCGCTTACCGCAGCGTCAACCCGCAGCTCGCGGTGAACCAGGTGCTCGATCTGTTCGTGCAGAGAACTTATGGCGTGATGTCGAACGACGTGCTGATCGCCATTCCGCTGTTCCTGTTCATGGGCTACCTGGTCGAACGGGCGCAGCTGATCGATCGCCTGTTCCACAGCCTGCACCTCGCGACCTCGCGGGTGCCGGGCTCGCTCGCGGTGGCGAGTATCGTCACCTGCGCGATCTTTGCCACCGCCACCGGAATCGTCGGCGCGGTGGTGACGCTGATGGGGCTGCTCGCCTTTCCGGCGATGCTCAAGGCCGGCTACAACGTCAAGGTCTCGGCGGGAGCAATTACCGCCGGCGGCTGCCTCGGCATCCTGATCCCGCCGTCGGTGCTGCTGATCGTGTACGGCGCCACGGCGGGCGTGTCGGTGGTGCAGCTCTATGCCGGCGCCTTCTTCCCGGGTTTCATGCTCGCGTTTCTTTACATCGGCTACGTCATCGTGCTCGCGAAGTGGAAGCCCCACCTCATGCCGCCGCTTGCCGAGAGCGAGCAGCGCGTGCCGCTGCCTCCCTACGCGCAGGCCCTGGCCGCGCGCGGCGCCAACCCGTTGACGACGCTCGGCCGGGCGTTGAGGGGCGACACCGTGGGCGTGCCAAAACGCACGGCCCTGGTGCAGCTGGTCATCTCGCTGCTGCCGGCGCTTGCGATCGTCGCGATCATCGGCGTCAACTACCGCATTGCAACCGCGCCCGAAGTGCAGGCAAGCACCGCGGGGCTGGTCGAGGCGGGCGGCGCGATCGCCGCCGACGCCAGCGCATCGGAACAGTCCAGCGGCCTGATCGGCGCGCCGGAGGAGGAACAGGCCGAAGAGAAGCCACAGGAGCTGGCGCCCCCCGGCGCGGCGGCGGAGGCGCAGAAACCGGCCGCAGAGGAAAAGCCTGCGGCGGCGGGCGCGTCGCAACGTGTGCCCGCGCCGACCTGGTTCTATGTCGTGCTTGCCCTCGGCATCGGCGCCATCCTTCTGATCTACTGGCTGTGGAACTGGGAGCGGCTCGAAGTCTTCAAGATGCTGCTCAGCTCGTTCTTTCCGCTCGCGCTGCTGATCCTCGCGGTGCTCGGCTCGATCGTGGTCGGCCTGGCGACGCCGGCCGAGGCGGCGGCCGTGGGCGCGTTCGGCGGCTTCATCCTCGCCGCGATTTACCGCTTCATCTCCCACTGGCGCGAACGAGCGCAAAGCGGAGCCCCCATCGGCGTGGTGCTCGCGCGCACGCTGAAGGAGTTCGGCAGGATCATGAAGGAGTCGTCGTTCCTCACTGCCAAGACGAGCGCCATGGTGTGCTGGCTGTTCGTCGGCTCGGGCATCTTCTCGGCGGCATTTGCCCTGCTCGGCGGCCAGGAGCTGATCGAGAAGTGGGTGCTGTCGCTCAACATGACGCCGCTGCAGTTCATGATCCTGGCGCAGCTCATCATCTTCATCCTCGGCTGGCCGCTCGAGTGGACCGAGATCATCATCATCTTCATGCCGATCTTCATTCCGCTGCTGCCGCACTTCGGCATCGATCCGCTGTTCTTCGGCCTGCTGGTGGCGCTCAACCTGCAGACCGCGTTCCTCTCGCCGCCGGTGGCAATGGCCGCGTTCTACCTGAAGGGCGTGTCGCCGCCGCACGTGACGCTGAACCAGATTTTCGCCGGCATGATGCCGTTCATGGGCATCCAGATCGTCGCCCTGATCCTGCTCTACATGTTCCCGCAGATCGGGCTGTGGCTGCCAAGCGTCATGTATGCGCGATGAGCGCTCGCTGACGCTCTCCGCGGCGCAGGCCGCGCTGCAGATTCGCGACGGCAAGCTGACTTCCGAGGAGCTGATCCAGGCTTGCCTCGAGCGCATCCGCGCGCTCGAGCCGCAAGTGCAGGCCTGGACGTTCCTCGACGAGGAGCACGCGCTGGCGCAGGCGCGGGCACTCGACCAGCACAAGCGCAATGGTGGCGCCCTGGGTCCGCTGCACGGCGTGCCTGTGGGCATCAAGGACATCATCGACACCGCCGATATGCCGACCGAGAACGGCACCGTGCTGCACAAGGGACGCACGCCCGGCCACGACGCCGGTGTCGTCACCTCCCTGCGCGCGGCAGGCGCGGTGATCCTCGGCAAGACGGTGAGCACCGAGTGCGCCTACTTCAATCCCGGCAAGACGCGCAATCCGCATAATCCCGAGCACACCCCCGGCGGTTCTTCGAGCGGCTCGGCGGCGGCGGTTGCCGCCGGCATGGTGCCGCTCGCGCTCGGCAGCCAGACCGCCGGCTCGGTGATTCGTCCCGCAGCGTTCTGCGGCGCCTACGGCTTCAAGCCGACGCATGGTCTGATCCCGCGCCACGGCATCCTGCAGCTCTCGCGCACGCTCGACCATGTCGGCTTGTTCGCGCGCAGCATCGATGATCTCGCGCTGCTGCTCGAGCAGCTGCAGGGCTACGACGAGCGCGACCCCGATACCCGGCCGCGCGCGCGTGTGCCGTTCCTCGAGCTTTCGCGCGAGGAGCCGCCGCTCGAGCCGATGTTCGCATTCATCAAGACACCGCACTGGGAGCGCGCCGACGCCGACCTGAAGGAGGCGTACGGCGAGCTGGTAGAGGCGCTCGGCGCCCAAGTCGAGGAAGTCGAGCTGTTTCCCTCGGCTGCGGAAGGCTGGGACTGGCACCGCACGATCATGGAGGCGGAGATGGCGTCCAACCTCGAGCCTCTCTGGCTCGCAGGGAAGGAGAAGCTCTCGGACAAGCTGCGTGGGCTGATCGAGCGCGGACGCGAGGCGCGCGTGGTCGATCACCAGCGGGTCCTGCGGCAGATCGGTCCGGCGCTCGAGAGCTTCGACGAGCTGTTCCGCGAGCGCTACGACGCGATTCTCACACCGCCGGCGCTCGGCACGGCGCCGAGGGGACTGGGGTCGACCGGCGATCCGGCGTTCTGCGTGCTATGGACGCTGCTCGGCATGCCGGCAATCACCCTGCCGCTGATGCGGGGAGAGAACGGCCTGCCGCTCGGCGTGCAGCTCGTCGGGCGCAAGGGCTACGACGCGCGCCTGCTGCGCACCGCGCGCTGGCTGGAAAAGAAGGTCGCTGCTTAGGGTGCGGCGGCGAGGGACTTCAATCCCTCGAGCTCGGCGCGCAGCTTTTCCACCTCGCTGCGATCGGCGAACGCCACCACCCAGTGGGTGAGCTCGCCCGCGGCGCTGTGCACCGCGCCCAGCGAGACATCGACATGGCGCACCGCGCCGTCCTTGCCCCAGGCCCGCAGCTTCCAGCGCGAGCTCGGCTCGGCGAGAAGGCGATGCACCAGCGGCTCGTCGTTCTTGAACAGCAGCTTGGCGAGCGGGTGGCCGAGCGCATCGCTCCCGCGCACGCCGAAGAAGGTCTCGAATGCCGGGTTCACGTAGGTGATGCTGCGCGCCGGGATGCGCGCGTCGAGGATGGCGAGCGGGATGCCGCAGGCGCCGAGCGCGGCACGCGACAGCGCGCTGTCGGTCAGCAACCGGTACAGGGCGGGAGCCGCTTCCGGCTTTTCGGGCTTCATCACGGACGCCATGCAGCAACTTTTGCCACGATTCCGCCAGAGCGACAAGAGTCTTTTTTTGGCGACGCCCGCTATTTCTGCCGCGGCGTGACATACGCCGCACTCGATGCGGGAACTAGGCGGCCTTCCGGTCGCCCGGCGGGCGTTTCGACAGCGAATAGCAGCTGCGGCGCAGACGGTTGAAATCCGCGGTCTCGATGGTCGCGCGCAGGAAGTCCATGTTGCGCTCGATCTCGGTCTGGTAAAGGCTCGGGCCGTCGAAATGCGCCTCCGCGTAGCGGTCGGCCGCGCCCAGCTTTTTCTCCAGGCGCGTGCGCGCCACGTACTCGTAGAAACCCGGCGTCTTGATGATCAGGTCCTCGGGCGAGGCGTAGCGCACGACCTCGTGGCCGTCGGGCAGGCGCTCGCGCGCGATCTTGCCCCAGACGAATTCCTGGTAGAGGAACTCGCGGCATTTCTCCAGGTACATGCGGTCCGACATCTGGCCGATCAGGTCCGCCGCGCCGACCAGGCAGCCGACCTTGCGGTCGCGAGGATCGCCCACCCGGATGTCCTCGATCTCCATCTCGTAGCCGGTGAAATGCACCAGGCGCGCGGCCACCGGCGCTTCCGCGCCGAAGCCGAGCTGTGGCAGATAGGTGGCGATGAACTCGGCGCCGCGGCTGACGTGCGTCTTGGTGAACACCGCGCCGTTCTCGATCGAGACTTCGGCGCTGCGCCGCAGGTAGCCCGAGTCGTGCAGCAGCGCGATCAGCACGCCGAGGATCGCGCGCCGCGGGCCCAGGCGGTCGGGCAGGGCGCAGCTGCGGTCGTGGCCGTCGACCAGGCGCGCCAGCGCGAGCGTCATGTCGAGCGTGTGGCGGATGTCGTGGTACAGCGTGTCGCAGGCGAGGAAGCCGGCGTACGTACCCTCGAACAGCGCCTTGAAGTCGGCGAAGGCCTGCTCGATCGGGGCCAGGTCGATGCCCGGATAGCGCGCCCCATAGAGCGCCATGACGGCGTCGCGCACCCGCGCCGGGTCCTCGACGTTGACCCGGTTGGTCACGTCGTTCTGGTTAAGACGGTTCTGCATCCCCCTCCCCTTGGTGCCGCAGATTATTCTCTGCCGAAAGGCGGGAATCAAGGAAAAACCGGACAAAAAGAAAAGTGGGAGCAGGCCGATAAGCCGGGTTCTGTGGCCCCGGCCGGTGTGACCCGGTGGGGCCGGCAGCCATTCCTCTCGACCCCAGGTTACCCAGGGGCTCTAGCCACCTACCCGCAAGCTCGGCCGAGCCGGCCATATGGTGCGTTGCCGCACCGCGCTTGCCTATTTGGTGTTGCTCCGGATGGAGGTTGCCTCGTTTCACCCCCGACGCGCAGTTACCCGCGAACCGGGACTCGTCTCTGTGGCCCTCTTCGTCACGTCGCCGTGCCAGGGCGTTACCCTGCATCCCGCTCTGCGGAGCCCGGACTTTCCTCTGCACTTGCGCACAGCGGCTGCCTGGCCGACTCCCGTTGCAATTTTATCGCCAAAGGCACAGTCTAAAGACAGGCAAGGAGGTGAACATGCGCAGACGCCTGTACTTCTTACTGCCTGACGTCCACAGCTCGAAGCGCACCGCGGACGACCTGCTGCTCGCCCGCGTCGAGGATCGGCACATGCGGTTCCTCTCACGACGTGGCACCGTGCTCGAGCCGCTGCACGAGGCCGGCTATCTCGACAAGACCGACGCGGTCCATGGTGCCGTGGTCGGGCTCACGCTGGGAGGCCTTCTCGGCGCGCTGGTCGGGGCGCTGGTGGTGGTCTATCCACCCGAGGGCATGAACCCCCAGCTGGTCGCGGTGCTGATCGGCATGCTGGCCGGCGCGGCGTTCGGTGTCCTGGTGGCCAGCATGGTGGGGTCCGCGGTGCCGAACTCGCGGCTGAGGCAATTCGATGCCGATCTCGAGGCCGGGCGCGTATTGCTGATGGTCGACGTGCCGTTTCGCCGGAGCGCCGAGATCACCGAACTGGTGGTGTCGCGCCATCCGGAGGCGGTGGCGCGCGGCGAGGCGATGCGTTACGTGTTTCCCTAGCGGTCCGGCCGCGAGGGCCGGAAGTAGCGGCGGTCCTCATAGAACGCCTCGTCCTGGTCCGCCCAGCCGGGATAGCCGAACACCGGCACCGGCGCGAGATGGCGCGGCGATGCGCCCGGCTGCAGTCCGCCGAGCCACGATTGCACCGCTCCATCGAGGTCCGCCCCGGGGCGCACGATGAGCGCCTTGCAGGCGATCCCGGGCCACGGCTCCGCCGCCTTCTCCATCGCCGCGTGGCCGAAGAGCGTGATCCGCATCGCCCTGCTCACCTGTTCGCGCTGGTCCCAGAAGAGTTCCTTCCAGCGCATGTTTTCCAGCAGCGAATTGAGGCCGGCGTCCTCGCATTCGACGATCGCGCCGCCCTCGTCGAACACGGTCAGCAGGTCGCGCAGCGAGCCGCGCTGGCCCTGTTCGCGCGCCATCTCGGCGGCGTGCAGCGCATTGATACGCGCCTTGGCGCGCGGGAATGCAAGCCAGGCGAGGGCGTTGAAGAAGTCGTGCAGGTTGTCCGGCCGCGTCTCCACCGCTCCGGTGCGGTAGACCTTGAGCTCGTAGTACGCGTCCTTCGCGCCGGGCGGCACGAAGCGCACCGGGTTGCCGTTCTCGGTCTTGAGACCCTGCTGCTGTGCGAGCCGGTTGAGGCCGGCCAGCGTCCTTTCGACCCCGAGCCATGGCCGCACCGCGTCGAACGCGGGATGGGCTAGACCAGCTTCCAGGGAATCGTTTCTCCTGCACGCAACGGCACCAGATCCTCGCTGCCGAACTTGAGCCGCTCGGGCACGCGCCATTCCTCGCGTGCCAGCGTGATGTTGCTGTTGTTCAGCGGCAGGCCGTAGAACTGCGCGCCGAACACGCTGGCGAAGCCTTCGAGCTTGTCGAGCGCGCC
>Ga0307497_10000247_pt1 | contig 12136 bp, 14 predicted proteins | sample 10_S_MG_FD_201366 | JGI IMG/M metagenome (GOLD analysis project Ga0307497, IMG submission 201366) | Soil microbial communities from Populus trichocarpa stands in riparian zone in the Pacific Northwest, United States - 10_S | ecosystem: Environmental > Terrestrial > Soil > Riparian zone > Trees...
CCTCTACTCGCTGCTTCAGAACTGGCTCCGCGACTTCGCGCGCACGTTCTCGGATCCGCTGCACGGCCGCCTCCTCGCCGGCGTCCTCGGCGAGCTCCACCAGAACCCCGTGTTCGCCGACGTCTACGCCGATCGGGTCGTCCGCCCTCGGCGCGAGGCGCTGCTCGCGCGCCTGACCGAGGCGCGCGGACGAGGCGAACTGCGCCCGGACGCCGACGTCGAGCTCGTCGCCGACCTGCTCGGCGGCGCTCTTCTCCTTCGGTCGCTGCCGCTGGGACTGCCGACCCCGCCTGCGACGTACGCCGAGGAGCTGCTGGAGACGATCTGGCGGGGAATCGCGCCTCAGCCGGCGAGCAGCTGAAACAGCACGTGGTCGCGCCACTCGCCGCCGATGTGCAGGTAGCCGTGCGCGATCCCGACCTGCTCGAACCCGTTCTTCTCCAGCACGCGTTGCGACCCCACGTTGTCGACGAGCGTTCCGGCCTCGAGCCGATGCAGTCCGAGCTCGCCGAACGCGATCGGGATCAGCTCGCCGACGGCCTTCGTCGCGAGCCCGCGGCCGTTTGCCTTCGCGGCGACCCAGTAACCGAGGTTCGCGCTCTGCAGTGGGCCGCGCACGACGTTCGACACCGTGACAGTCCCGGCGATCTGCTCGCCGTCGAGGATCGCGAACGCATGCTTGTCCTCGCGCTCGAGCCGTTCCAGCTGGCCCTCGGCCGTGTAGAAGCGCTCGCCGCGGTCGGGTTCGAAGGGCGCGAGGAAGGCGCGGTTCTCGACTAACAGCGCCGTGAGCTCGCCCGCGTCGTCTGCCGCGAGTGGACGAATCACCGAGCGACGACTCGCCGGTAGCGCCACGCCGAGAGCGGCGCGAAGACGACGATGATCGCGAGCGTCCAGAGCAGCGCCAGCCAGACGTCGTTCCCGACCGGAATCCCGAGGAACAGTGCGCGGACCGCGTTGACCATGTACGTGAACGGGTTGTGCTCGGCGATCGGTTGGAGCCAACTCGGCATCGAGGCGACTGGAACGAACGCGGAGGAGACGAACGTCAGCGGGAAGAGGATCGTGAAGCCGTACGCGTTCGCCGCTTCGGGCGAGGACGCCATGAGCCCGATGAATGCGAACACCCACGAGAAGGCATAGCCGATGAGCAGGCACAGCGCGATTCCCGCGATCACCTCACCGACGCTGCTCGAAAAGTTGAAGCCGACGAGCAGTCCGACCACGAGCATCACGACCAACTGGAAGACGTTCGTGACGACGTCGCCGAGCGTGCGCCCGGTCAGCAGCGCGGAGCGGGTCATCGGCAGCGAGCGGAAGCGGTCCATGAGGCCCTTCTTCAGGTCGTCCGAGAGCCCGAGCGCGGTCACGAAGCCGCCGAAGCAGATCGACTGGACGATGATCCCGGGCATCAGGAAGTCGACGTAGTCGAAGCCGGGCGTCTGGATCGCCCCGCCGAAGACGTAGACGAAGAGCAGGACGAACAGGATCGGCTGCACCGTGAAGCCGACGAGCAGGTCCGGCTGGCGCGGGATGCGCAGCAGGCTGCGTCGCGCGAGGACGAGCGTGTCCGAGACCCCGTAGCGAAGCGCGGTCACCTCGACTGCGTCTCCGCTTCCTCGGTCTCTTGCTCGACAGCTCGTCCGGTCAGGGTCAGGAACACGTCGTCGAGCGTCGGCGTGCTGACGGCGATGTCGTCGATCGCGATCCCGGCCTCGTCGAGACGGCGGACGGCGGCGGCGATCGTGCCGCGGCGCTCAGCCACCGGGACGCGGACGGTGCCGTCCTCGAGGAACGGCTGGTCGCTCGCGATCGAGGCCAGAGCGACGACCGCTTCCTCGCCGCGCTCACCGTCGCAGAGGTGGATCTCGAGCCGCTCGCCGCCAACCTGGGACTTCAGCTCCTCGGGGGTCCCCTCGGCGATCACGAGCCCCTGGTCGATGACCGCGATCCGGTCCGCGAGGCGGTCGGCCTCGTCGAGGTACTGCGTCGTCAGCAGAACCGTCGTCCCCGCCGAGACGAGCACCTCGATCGCGTCCCAGAGCCCGATCCGGCTGCGGATGTCGAGCCCGGTCGTCGGCTCGTCGAGGAACAGCACGGGCGGACGGGCTACGAGCGCAGCCGCGAGGTCGAGGCGGCGTCGCATCCCGCCGGAGTAGGTGCGCACGAGGCGGTCGCCGGCCTCGGACAGGTCGAAAGAGGCGAGGAGCTCACGCGCCCGAGCGCGCGACTGTCCGCGCCCGAGGTGGTAGAGGCGGCCGACCATCTCGAGGTTCTCGAAGCCGGTCAGGTTCTCGTCGACTGCCGCGTACTGGCCAGCGAGCCCGATGTGCTGGCGAACCTTCGCCGCATCGCGGACGACGTCGAAGCCCGCGACCCGTGCCGAGCCCTCGTCGGGGGCGAGCAGCGTGGTCAGGATCCGCACCGCAGTCGTTTTGCCGGCGCCGTTCGGGCCGAGCAGCCCGAAGACGCTGCCCGTCTCGACGCGCAGGTCGACGCCGCGAAGCGCCTGAACGTCGCCGTAGCTCTTGTGTATGCGGCTGGTCTCGACGGCTGGGTCGGCCGGCACGCCTCTACGCTAGCGGTCGGCCCTCGTCATGTGCTCCAGGCCGACGACACGCCGGAGCCGGTCGAGAGCACGCTCGAACGCCTCGTCCAGCGCGTTCGAGCGCCGTACGCCCGGCTCCAGGTGGAACGCCTTGACGACGAGCGTCCCCTCGCGGCGCTCCGACTTAAGGTCCGCGCGCCCGACGATCCGGTCGCGCCACAGGAACGGCAGGACGTAGTAGCCGTAGCGGCGCTGCGCCTCGGGCTTGTAGAGCTCGATCACGTGCTTGAACCCGAGGATGCGCGTCGCGTATTGGTACCCCCAAAGGAGGTTGTCGAACGGCGACAGGAGAACGGCGGCGTTCGGGCGCGGTCGGTCGAGCTCGACTCCGGCCTCGAGGACGACCGGCGCCTTGCCGTCGTCGACTGCAAGCCGCTCGAGCTTCCCCTCGGCGACGAGCGAGTCGACGTACGGACGCGCGACCTTCGCGCCTCCGAACTTGAGGTACCAGATCGGCCGAATGTGCTCGGCGATCGCGGGCTCGCTGAGGGCGCCCCGGGCCTGGACGGCCCGCACGATCAGCGCCTTGATCGCCTTCTCCTGCGAAGGGACCCGAGCGTCGAGAACCGTGCGGGGTAGGACGCGTTCGGGCAGGTCATACAGGCGATGGAAGTTCACGCGGCCTGCAATGACGAGCTCCCCTGAGGCGAACAGCGCGTCGAGCATCTGCTTCGCGGGCTTCCAGCTCCACATAGCCTCCGACGACGTCCCAGCCCGGTGCGGCGCCGGGTCGGCTTGCCCGGCGAAGTCCTTCGACCCGAGCGCCCCACGCTCGCGGATCTCCCCGAGGATGCGATCGGCCAGCCCGGGGTAGCGCTTCTTGACGTCGCCGTGCCACGGAACGCCGTCCTGCATGCTGGCGCGCGACCACGCGTAGAGCGGCCAGTCCTCGGCCGGGAGGAGGCAGAGCGCGTGCGCCCAGCCCTCGATGATCCTGCCCTCGCGCATGAGCGCCGAGACGGTGTCCCGCGGATAGAGGCCGACGCGGCTCCCGATGGCGATCCGGTGACTCCGCTCGACGGCCGTGACCGTGTCGAGCTGGATGCACGTCGCGCGCCGGATCGCGGCCTCGACGTCGTCGGCGTCGGCGCGCCGGAAACGCGACGGATAGCTCTGAGCCGTGACGGCGAGTCGACGAAGCGCGGGAATCGAGGTCGTCCGCACGGGCGAGAACCTACCCGTGGACCCTCGCGTAGGCTCTCAGCCCATGGCGCGGCTGGTCGTCCTCCTGCGCGGCATCAACATCGGCTCGCGGAACCGGATCTCGATGCCCGAGCTGCGCAAGGCGCTCGAAGACGCCGGCTACGACGACGTTCGGACCTATCTCCAGAGCGGCAACGTCGTGCTCACGAGCACTGCGAGCGCGAAGAACGTGTCGCGGGCGTGCGAGCGGTTGATCGCGGATCGCTTCCGACTCGAGATCGCGGTCGTCGCGCGGACGCGCAGCGAGCTCGCCACGGTGGTCGACCGGAATCCCCTTAAAGAGGTGGCGAAGGACCCGAAGCGCTACCAGGTGAGCTTCCTGGAGACGAAACCCTCTGCCAAGGTCGTCCACGAGCTCGAGAACGTGGCCGCCGACCGCGAGGAGGTCGTCAGCATCGGCCGCGAGATCTACGCCTGGCATCCGGCCGGCGTCGCCCGATCGAAGCTCTGGGCGAAGCTGGCCGGGAAGAACCTGGGAGTGACCGCCACGGCGCGGAACTGGACGACCGTCAGGAAGCTGCTCGAGCTCGCCGACGCCGACTAGCGGGCGACTGCATCCAGGCCGAGCCAGGACGCGAGGTCGTCGACCTCTCCCTGCACCGCCGTGGCCGTCGCACGTGTGAACTTCACGTCCTCGTGGATCGCGTTCACCCGGAGCACGGACGCCTTGCGATCGGCCTTCGCGTCGAGCTTCCCGACGAGCCGGTCGTCGTGGAGGATCGGAAGCGCGAAGTAGCCCCAGCGGCGCTTCGCCTCGGGCTTGTACATCTCGAGGACGTACTCGAACTCGAACAGGTCCTCGGTTCGCCGGCGGTCGTGGATCAGCCGGTCGAACGGAGACAGCAGCGCGGTCCGACCCTCGAAGTCCTCGGCGAGCGCCTCGGGATCGACGCGCCATTCGCCCTTCGTCCCTGCGACGACGGCCGGCTCGCCCGCGTCGCCCACGTGGACCGGCTCCATCGGCATCTTCGGGCCTTTCGGCCGCGCGATGCCGAGCGACGCGAGCCGCCGCTCGTTCCTTCTGCGTTCGGCCTCGTCCGCCGACGGCACCTCGACGTCGGGATAGACGCGCTCGGCCAGGTCCCAGACCCGCTCGCGTCCGACACGCGCAGAAATCGCTATCTCGCCGCGCATCATCATGAACTCCAGCATCTGCGTGACGTTGCGGTTGTTCGTCCAGCCGGTCGAGGCCCACGGCACCGCGCACGTGTCCGGGATCTCGCGCGAGACGAGCGGCCCGGACTTCTCGAGCAGCTTCAGGATGTCCGTCCGGAACGAGTCGTTGTCGCCGAACCAGGCCCGCGACCGCTCGTAGTCGGGGAAGCCGGTCGCGCCCGCGAGATAGAGGCCCAGGTCGTCCATGTGCCGGACCATCGCGTCCAGCTCGAACAGCTTTCGGTCCTGCTCCAGGGCACGCGTCAGGTCTGCGGGCTCGTAGGACGACCCCAGGCGGCTCCAGGCGACGAGGTCCGCGCTGGGCGCGATTGCAGCGGTCGGATCGACCTGGAGCATCGTGAGCTGCCGGACGACCTCGATCAGGTCCGTCGGTCGTGACGAGTCGAGCATCTGCGCGCGCACGGCGATGCGACGGGCCTGCTGCTTCGTGAGCTCGTGCGCGGTCAACGCACCTTGGCGAGTGCGAGGACGCCACTTCCCAGCCATTCGGAGACCGCCGCGCCGATCGCGGCAGTGCTTCGCAGTGAGTGCGTCCCCGGGACGAGGACGACCGTTCTATTCGGGCCTTCGGACGGGATGCCGAACGGATCGCGCTCGCCCTGGACGACGAGGGTCGGCACGGTGACCGCGTCGAGCTCGGACAACCGACTTTTCGTCGGGTCGTCTCCCCGGCCGGGCGGATGCACCGGAAAGGCGAGACAGAGCACGGCGACGGCACCGACCTCGGCAGCCGTCCTGCAGGCGACCCGTGCGCCCGACGAGCGGCCGCCGCACATCACCGGCAACTCGCTCAGAACGTCCTCGCGGAGCTGCGCGAGAACGCTCGTCCACGCAGTGTCGAGCTGATGGGCAGGAGCCGGACTGCGCCGGCCCGCGACGCGGTACGGCTGCTCGACGAGCACGACGCTGATCCCGGCCTCGAGCGCGGCGTCCTTCGCCGCGACGAGGTCCGGCGACTCGACGCCGCCGCCTGCGCCATGCCCGAGGACGAGCGCCGCCGAGGCCTCGTCGACCAGATGGAGGTGCGCCCGTGCGGCGCCGACAGGAGTCTCCAACTCGAGGATGAGTCGAGCCTAGCGGCTAGCCCTGCGCTGCCAGCCCCAGGTCAACATTGGCAAAGTACGGCTCGTGGCGACGATGGCGGATCTCGACAAGCTCGCGCTCGCGATGCCGCAGGCGACGAAGGAGGTCTCCGACGACGGCAGGCCGTCGTACCACGTCCACGGGAAGCTCTTCTGCTTCCACCGCGGACAGCGGCGCGACGCGATCGATCCCGAGACCGGCGAGCGAATGGCCGACGTGCTCATGTTCCGGGTCGCCGATCTCGATGAGAAGGACCTGCTGCTCGCCGACGACCGCGATCTCTTCTTCACGACGCCGCACTTCATCGGATATCCGGCGGTACTGATGCGGATCCCGACGCTGAAGAGGATCGGCCGCGAAGAGCTCCGCGACCTCGTCGTCGAGGCATGGCTGACGCGCGCACAGAAGCGGGTGGCAAAGGCTTGGCTCGCCGAGAACGAGCCGGAGGGCGACGATCTTCAGTAACCCGGCGATCAACGTCTACTCGCGCGACGTGATGCGACTCGTCGAGTTCTACGAGGGGCTCGGCTTTCGCGAGACCTCCGGACGCCCGAGGACGGCGTGCCGATCCACGTCGAGGTGAGCCTGGACGACTTCACGATCGGGATCGCGGACGCCGATTCTGCGCGAGCCGATCACGGCTTACAGCCGAGCCTCGACGGCCGACCGGTCGAGATCCTGTTCTGGACAGACGACGCGGATCGCGACTACGCACGCCTCACGGCCGAGGGAGCGCCGTCGCTGAGCCCGCCGCACGACTGGCTCTCGAACCTCCGCCTCGCCTGGATCGCGGACCCTGACGGCAACCCGATCCAGTTGGCCCAGCGCCGCCAATAGAGCCATGCTCGAGTGCGAGGCCGTGGCACGGGCGGACGAGCGCCCGCCCGCGCAGTCGACGGCCTAGCCGGTGACCGTGGTCGTTCGGCGGTAGCTGTACCCACCCTTCTGCTTCGTCGTCAGGCCGAGGCCGATCGCGGCGATGCCGACGACGACGAACGGCGCCCAGACGTTCGCGCCCTCGTCCGCGAACCCGAAGATCCACGGCGACGCCACGAGGAGCGCGCCCGCCCCGATGTCGAACAGGTTGTGCACGGCCATCGGGAACATGCGCCACACGCCGAGCTCGTAGTCGGTGAAAAGGCTGTAGACGATCAGCCCGATCCCGAGCACGATCGACAGCACGGTCGGCGTCGTGTGTTCGGAGAACTGGAAAATCCACGGGGCTGCGATCAGCCCGGCGCCGACGATGTAGTCGAGCGGCGCATGAAGCTTGGTCGGAATGAACCGCATGTGGGGCTCCTTTGTCTCGGAAGAGGTTCCCGAGCTGATTCGCACGCGCCCGCGGTCCGGTTCGACCGACTCGTCGACTCTTCAAGAGCGATCGAACGGGCCGCTGATCAGGCGGCCCGTCCGCTTCTGGTGCGTTGTCGCTCAGAACCGCCCGACGACCAGTCGCACCTTCGCTCCCGCGGGCCTCACGGCGCCCGCCTTCGGGTGCTGCCTGAGCACGCGGCCGAACCAGCGTGACCGCGTCCACGAGATCCGGCCGACCGAGCAGTTCGCGCGGCGGATCCGGAACTTCGCGCGGCCCAGGATCAGACCGACGACATTCGGCACCCGGCACGCCTCAGGTGGGGGCGGAGGTGGTGGAGGCGGCGGTGGGGGTGGCGATGGTGGAGGCGGAGGTGGCGGTGGTGGCGGCGGCGGAGGCGGAGGTGGTGGCGGTGGTGGCGGCGGTGGTGGCGGAGGCGGAGGCGGCGGAGGAGGTGGCGGCGGCGGTGGTGGTGGCGGAGGCGGTGGCGGAGGCGGTGGCGGAGGCGGGGGAGGTGGAGGTGGCGGCGGGGGCGGAGGGCCGCAGCCCGCGGACACAGCCGGTCGAGCGGTCATTCCTGCTCCCGCATTCGACGCACCGGGGGTCGGCGTCGTGTCAAGCGCCCAGTCGGCGACGGCGTTGTCCGTGTCGACGCCGTTCGGCTCACGGTCGAGGGAGCCCTCGTTGACGTTCGAGTCCTCGACCGGAGTCGGAGACCCCTCGACAAGGCTGACCGGCTGCAGAAAGCCGTCGATCTGAGCACTCGTGATCGAACCCTCGTACGAGAGCGCGTCGACGAGCGTCAGGGACGCCGTGTCGATCAGCGCCACGCCGTCCGGAGCGCCGTTCTGGATCTGGTTGTCCGCCCCGGGGAACGGAATCGCGATTGCACCTGGAGCCGGAACGACGAGCGGGTCCATCACGACGAGGTACTGGTCGGATCCGAGACAGTTCGGGCCGAGCGCCACCCGCGCGTACTCGGTGCCGGTCAGGCCGTTGACCAGGACGACAGCCTTGTCGCCGAGGTCGACCGGCGCGCCGGTTCCGTTGAAGACCTCGACGAACTCGCGGTTGTCGGCTCCGACGTTGTCGTAGTCGACCTCGTTGAGGACGAGGTGGGTTACTGCAGGAGCGTGAGCGGTACCGCCCGCCGCTTGCGTCGCGAGACCGGCCCCGAGAACCAGAGCGAGCACGGCCGCGACGACGAGAACGTGCCTGGGGAAGTTGTCCATGCAGCCAACCTAGACACGGCCCAACTCCACTCCCGGTCGTTGTTTCACAACTGTTCGACCTCCGTCACAAAGCTGTGACGTCTCGCCGTCAGGCGGCTTCGAGTCGCCGCTCGAGCCCCTCGAGGATCAGGTCGAGCCCGAACTCGAACTCGCTCGGCTCGTCCGGGTCCGGATCCTCCAGATGCTCCTTCGCGTGCTCGATCACGTACGGGAAACGATCGGCCGGGATCCGGGGAATGAACTCCTGCGCCATGTCGAGCAGCTCCTCGCGGCTATCGAAGGGCATGCTCACAATCCACAGGGTGAAGCCGGTGATGTGGCTGTCGAGCGCGTGGTACGCGTGGTGCGTCATGTTCGGCGAGAAGCCTGCCTCGCGGAGCGTCTTGAGCACGCCTTCCATCCATTGCATGCGCTCGTCGTTGATCCTCGGCGTCGCCATGTGCAGGTTGCACGCCCAGGGATGGCGCACGAACGCCTGGTATGCCGAGATCGCGCTCTGACGGAGCGCCGACTTCCAGTCCGCTTGCTCCGACGGGACCTCGATCTCGCTCATCGCAAGGTCGACGATGCCCTGGTACAGGTCATCCTTGTTCGCGACGTGGTTGTAGAGCGACATCGCCTGGACGCCGAGCTCCTGCGCGAGCCGGCGCATGGTGAGCGCGTCGAGACCCTCCTCGTCGGCGATTCGGATCGCGGCACGTAGGACGCGGTCCCGTGTCAGCGGGATGCGCGGTTGGGGGCTCTTCTCGGGTTCGGCAGCCATCTCTTCTTTAAGGCTTACTGTGTACGTCTAACTTACAGCGTACACTTACAGGGCTACGGTCACGCCCTGAGCTGTCGCGCCGCTGAGTCCCAGCGCCAGCCGCTCTCCGCGGTGACGTGGGAGCCGCCAAGCCAGCGGTCGACGCCGAGCAGTTCGACGCGATCCGCCTCGCCTCCGAGGACGCGTTCTCCGGACGGGGTGACGCGGAGCGTGAGCCGCGCGAATTCCTGCCCGTCGCTGAGCGGCGGCGGCGCCGGCAGAGGCTCGCCCTCCTCCGTCTCGAGCAGTCTCCCGTCGCCCTGGCCGAGCGTCGACAACGCCCGGTAGAACCACGCGTCGCCGAGGAACGGCGCCTCTTCGAGCTCCTGCGTCGCCAGGAACGCGCCCATCGGAGTCCGCGCGTCGCCGGCGATCACCTGGAGCGCCTGGCGCTCTGTCCTCGACAGACCGTCTTCGACGTCGGGCAGCTCTTCGAGCAGGCGCTGCAACGCGGCGGCGAGAAGCGGAAGCTGCTCGGAGCCTCGGGTAGCGAGCTCCGCGAGGGCGGCAGGATCGGGCGCTCGGAATACGTCCCAGGCGGCTGCCGCCTCTTCGAGCGTCTGAGCAGTCATCTCGCGACGCGCCGGCCAGAGCGTCTCGAGCTCGTCCGGCGTCAGCTCGCCGAGGCCCCGGAACGACGGCTTCCCGGGAAACACGTCGACGACGATCCACTCCAGCGAGCCCCCGAGGCCGTGCGCCAGTGCGAGCACGTCGAGCAGCTGGAGCTGGTCGTAGAGATCGTGCTCGAACCAGAGCACGAGGCGGCGCCCGCCCCGCAGTGTCGCGCGAAGCTGGCGGTCGCGCCGTTCGAGCGACGAGCGAATCGTGCCGCGGCGCCCCCAGCCGCACTCTGAGAGGAACTTCGCGCGAACCTGCAGCAGCTCCGCGCGCCCGGTGTCCGGCACCGGCCCCTCGTGGAGCACGTCCTGCCACGGCAGGACCGCTCCGCCGAGGCCCGTCTGCCGAAGCGTGTTCCCCGCGCTCTCGCCGTTCGTGACGTGCAGGAGCGCCGGCGGCGCGCTCGTCTCCCGTCCGCGACGAGCCAGATACGCAGCCCCGCACGTGCAGTGGTCGAGCGAATCGCACGCGCAGCCGACGACCCGCGCGAGCTCTTCCCGCATCCGGCGCAACCCTGCGATCCGCCCGTCGATCTCGTCGATCTTCGCCGCCATCCGCACGCGCAGCGTCTCCGAGGGCGAGCCGGAGCGCCGCGCCGCACCGAGGTACTCGCCGATCTCCGCGAGCGTGAAGCCGACCGACTGCGCCTCCTTGATCGCACGCAGGAAGCGGACAGTCTCCTCGTCGTAGCGGCGATGCCCGCTCGGCATGCGCTCCGGCTCGGGCAAGAGGCCGCGGCGCTCGTAGTAGCGAAGCGTCTCGACGTTCACACCCGCTCGCTCTGCGATCTCGCCGACCCTCATCTGGCCACTATAGACCCGTACCTTGGTACGGAATGCAAGGGCCGAAACGCCAGGCCAGGACGCGGTCAGCGCGCCGCGCGCCACATCGTCGTGACGGGCGCCGACCCGCGGGCAGCCGGATGGAACTCCCCGACCGCCTCGAAGCCGAGCCGTTCGTAGCGGTGGTTGTTCGCCGGGTTGCTCGACTCCAGGTAGCTGGCCGTGTGCTGAGCGTCGATCCGCTCGAGGTTCTCCGCAAGCAGCCGCATGCCGATTCCCTGTCCGCGATGGGCGGGATGCGTGCCGAGGAGACTCAGGTAGAAGTGGGGCTCCTCGTGCGGGTGAGCGCCGTCGAACCGTGCGAGCAGCTCCATCACGTCGTCAGAGTGAGGGCCGACGAGCGATGCCAGCAACGGTGCCAGTCGAGCCTCGTCCTCTTCGGCCAGCTCCGTTCCGCCTGGAGGGATCCACACTGCGACCGCTTCGTGGTGATCGGTGCACAGGACCCAGCGGTAGCGCAACGCCCCGGCGATCATGAAGGCCCAGAAGACGCCGAAGTGCTCCTGGCGCAGCTTTGGGTCAGGGAAAGCCCAACTCCAGGTCGGGTCGTCGTGGAAGGCGAGTGAGATGGTCTCGGCCAGGGCCGGAAGCTCGTCCCCGGACGCCTCTCGCACGAAGAGCTGCGCGGACACGCATCAAGCGTACGACGCTCTCGTCACAGATGGCGACCGGGCGGCACAGATTGCCGCCCGGTCGCCCAGATGTCCTCGTCTCTAGCTCGCCTCCGCCGCAGGCGCAGCCGGCACGTCCTCGACGTCGAGTTGCGGGAGCCAGTCCAGCCAGCTCGGTAGGTACCAGTTCCAGTCCCCGAGCAGCTTCATCGATGCCGGCAGGAGCACGCCGCGGACGATCGTCGCATCGATCAGGATCGCGACAGCGAGCCCGACGCCGAACTGCTTGAAGAACAGCATCGAGAGCGCGATGAAGACCGAGAAGACGGCGACCATGACCAGCGCGGCGCTCGTCACGACGCCGGCCGTCGACTTGATGCCCTGGGCGACGGCCTCGTCGGTCGACGCGCCACGCTGGACGGCCTCGCGGATCCGGCTGAGCAGGAACACGTGGTAGTCCATCGAGAGCCCGAACAGGATCACGAACAGGAGCAGCGGGACCACCGGGTCGATCCCGGCCGTCGAGCTGAACCCGAACAGGCTCTTGCCGACGCCGTGCTGGAAGACGAGCACCAGGACGCCGTAGGCCGCGCCCACCGAGAGCAGGTTGAGCACGATCGCCTTGGCCGCGATCACGAGCGAACGGAAG
>Ga0307497_10000248_pt1 | contig 12133 bp, 12 predicted proteins | sample 10_S_MG_FD_201366 | JGI IMG/M metagenome (GOLD analysis project Ga0307497, IMG submission 201366) | Soil microbial communities from Populus trichocarpa stands in riparian zone in the Pacific Northwest, United States - 10_S | ecosystem: Environmental > Terrestrial > Soil > Riparian zone > Trees...
TCGAGGCAGTTGGTGAACAGGCGCTCGATCGAATCGCCGCCATAGTCGCCCGGCGGCAGGCTGATCGAGTGCAGGACGACTAGCGAGATTTCGGTGCCCGGCGGGCGCTCATCGTGATTCGGCGACTCGACGATACGCATCTTCGATGCTCAGCGATTCTCATCTTTGATGCTCAGGCGCTGCATCCGGTATCGAAGCTGCCGGAAGGTGATGCCGAGAATGCGCGCCGCCGCGGTGCGGTTGAAGCCGGTCTTGCCGAGCGCCTGCAGGATCGCCTCGCGCTCGAGGCGGTCGAGGTACGTGGGCAGCGCCTCGCCGCTCCCCGGCGGCGGCGCCAGCTGTGATTCCGCCGCCTCCGCCTCGCCCGGCTCCTCCTCCGGAGAAATCCGGTGCAGCGAGAGCTCCTCCGGCCCGAGCTCCTGCGCCTGGCCCGAGAGCGCGAGCGCGCGCTCCATGATGTTCTCCAGCTCGCGCACGTTGCCGGGGAAGTCGTAGGCCATCAGCTCGGCGAGCGCCTTTTCCGACAGTTGCGGCGCCGGCACCCCGTTCTGGACCGCGAGGCGCTGCAGGATGTGCGTCGCGATGAGCGGGATATCCTCGCGGCACTCGCGCAGCGGCGGCATGGTGAGCTCGACCACGTTCAGGCGGTAGTAGAGGTCGCGGCGGAAGCGCCCCGCCTCCACCATGCCCGCGAGGCTCTGGTTGGTGGCGCAGATGATGCGCGCATCGGCCGGCTCCTCCTGCGTGGAGCCCACCTTGCGCACGCGCCGTTCCTGGATCGCGCGCAGCAGCAGCACCTGGGTGTGCAGCGGCAGATCGGCCACTTCGTCGAGGAACAGCGTGCCGCCGTGCGCGGCCTGGAAGAAGCCGTCGCGGTCCTCGTTCGCGCCGGTGAACGCGCCCTTGCGGTAGCCGAACAGCTCGCTCTCCACCAGCGTCTCCGGGATCGCGCCGCAGTTCACCGGCACGAACGGCTGGCCGCGGCGCGCGCCGTTCTCGTGGATCAGGCGCGCGGCGGTTTCCTTGCCGCTGCCCGACTCGCCGTTGATCTGCACCGGCGCCTGGGTACGCGCGAGCTTGGCGATCAGCGCGCGCACGTGCGCCAAAGGCGCGCTGGCGCCCAACAGCTGGCGCCCTTCGCCGTCCGAAGGTTCGGCGCGGTCGGGCAGCGACAGCGCCGACTTGACCAGCGCGCGCAGCTGCTCCAGGCCGACCGGCTTCGACACGTAGTCGAAGGCGCCGGCCTTGAGCGCGGCCACCGCGTTCTCGGCGCTGCCGAAGGCGGTGATCACCGCCACCGGCAGGTCGGCGCCCATGCCCGAAATGTGGCGCACCAGCTCGAGGCCCTCGCCGTCGCCCAGCCGCATGTCGGTGAGGCACAAGTCGTAGCGCTCGCTCTTCAGCCGCTCCTTCGCCTCGGCGATCGAGCCCACGCTGTCCACCCCGAGGCCCATCTTGGCGAGGGTGAGCTCGAGCAGCTCGCGGATATCCGGCTCGTCGTCCACCACCAGGACCTGTGCGCCGCGCGCGGGCATGCGCCGTTCGGTTTTCTTCATGCGGCGGGCGCCTGGCGGCAGCGGATGCGGAAATGCGCTCCCGGCAGGTCGTTCACATAGTCGAGCGTGGCGCGGTTGGCCGCCGCCAGCTCGCGTGCCAGGTACAGGCCGAGGCCGGTGCCCTTGGCCTCGGTGGTGAAGAACGGCTCGAACAGCTGGCCCTGGATCGCCGCCGGCACCCCGGGGCCGTTGTCGATCACCGAGAGCTCGACGCGGTCGGCGTAGCCGTCGAGCACGATGCGCACGCTCTTCGGCTCGGGGCGCGCGTAGCGCACCGCGTTGCGCAGCAGGTTCCACATCACCTGGTGCAGGTGCTCGCGGTCGAACTCGATCCACGATTCGCGCCGCGTCTCGAGCTCGAAGCGCTCGGCCGGCACGTTCTCGTTGGCGACGAACTCGCCCAGGAAGCCCGAGAGCCACGGCTGCAGGCGCAGCGGCGCGGCGCTCACCCGGTCGCGCCGGTTGAGCTGCAGCACGTCCGACACCAGCCGGTCGAGGCGCTTCGAGTTGTCGTGGATGATGCGCGTCAGGCGATCGCGGTCCTCGGCGCGCTTCTCCTCGTGCAGCAGCTCCGCGGCATGGCTGATGGCGGCGAGCGGGTTGCGGATCTCGTGCGCGATATTGGCGGTGAGGCGGCCGAGCGCGGCGAGCTTGAGCTGCTGCGCCTGCTCGCGCGCGCGCGTCGTGTCCTCGACCAGCAGCACCGACAGCTCCTCGCCCACCCGGCTGTCGAGCGGGCGCAGGCGAAGGTCGCGCCCGCCCACCTGGATGTCGCCGGTGACGTCGGGCGAGCCGGTATGGCCCGGGACCAGATGCGAGAGCGTCGCGCCGAGCACCTGCCCGCCGCCGAGAAGCTGCTGCGCCTGGGGGTTGTGCTGTACCACCCGGCCGGTGCGGTCCACCACCAGCACGCCGTCGTGCATGTCCTCGATCACCAGCTGGTTGACGCGCGTCTGGGTGGCGAGCTGCCGCCCGCGCTGGCGCGCCAGGCGCTCGTTCGCGGCCACGCGCGTGGCGAGCCAGCTGGTCACGCCGGCGGTGGCGAAAAAGGCGACGGCGAGCAGGCCCGGCTGGATGAAGCTCGCCGTCGGCTGGTCGTGCTCCAGCACCCAATAGGACTGCTCGAGCAATAGCGCGATCGATGCCAGCGCCGCATAGAGGAACGCGAGGCGGCGCGGCGCGACGATCGCCGCCGCGGTGAGCGAGATCAGCAGCATCACGCCCAGGCCGCTGCGCATGCCGCCGCTCGCCCACATCAGCAGGGTGATGGCAACGATGTCGAGGAACGCCTGCGCCGAGAGCTGCAGCTCGAACTTGTCGCGCAAGTCGCGCAGCACGCCGTGCAGCACGATGCTGCAGAACAGGTAGCCCGCGGCGTAGTAGCGGAACAGCGGCAGGCTGTGCAGGCCGAGCGCGAACGAGTCGCCGTAGATCAGCGTGGTGGCGAGGAAGATCGCCGCCAGCACCATGCGATACAGGTTGAAGTAGCGCAGCGAGGTCCAGAACGACTGCGGGATGCGCTCCTCGGGCGGAAGCGCAATCTCCGGGTAGCGCAGCGGCGCTCGCACCGAGGCCTCCATCAGCCCTTCCCGGCGCCGAGGCGCGCGTGTTCCTCGCCGCAGTAGAGCTGCCCGTCGGCCTGGCGAGCTTCCGAGCGCGGCAGGTGCACGCCGCAGCGCGCGCAGCGCACGAGGTCCTGTTGAATGGGTTGTTTCTCCGCACCCTCCGCCGCTCGCGGGCCACGCAACGCCCGGCGCACCAGCCAGACGGCGAGCACGGCCAGCAGGATCAGCACGAGGAGCTTGCCCATCGCGCGATTATCTAACGGGAACCGAAGGAGGACTTTTGAGGCTGGACTTTTGAGGCGGGAAGATGGTCGGGGCGACTGGATTTGAACCAGCGACACCTGCGTCCCGAACGCAGTACTCTACCAGGCTGAGCTACGCCCCGACGGGGGGAGACTGAACCGCGACTTCGCGGGTGACCGCGAAGGACGCCAATTCTAGCAAGGATTGTTTGCAGTCCGAGGACTCCAGGGGCTTGATCGCGCGCAGCGCGATCTCCGCTTCCTTCTTCGCGGCGGCCCGCGCGTAGTCGAGCGCGCCGCAGGCGCGGATCGCCTCCAGCACCCGGCCGAAGTCGCCGCGCCCGCCCTCGGCCACCGCCTTCCTCACCAGGCCGGCCTGCTCCGGCGAGCCGCAGCGCATGGTGTAGATCAGCGGCAGGGTGGGCTTGCCCTCGGCCAGGTCGTCGCCCAGGTTCTTGCCAAGATCGCCGCTGTAGTCGAGAACGTCGTCGATCAGCTGGAACGCGGTGCCTACGTGCCGGCCGTACGCGGCCAGCCCCTCCTCCAGCTCGGGCCGCCCGGCCAGCACCGCCCCGAGCCGCGCCGCCGCCTCGAACAGCTTGGCGGTCTTGCGGCGGATCACCTCGAGGTAGCGCGCCTCGTCCACGTCCGGGTCGTGGGTCCCCATGAGCTGCAGCACTTCACCACCGGCGATGGTGTTGGTGGCTTCGGCGAGCACCTCCATGACGCGCATGTCGCCGATGCCGACCATCATCTGGAAGGCGCGCGAGTAGAGAAAATCGCCCACCAGCACCGCGGCCGCATTGCCGAAAGCGGCGTTCGCGGTCTGGCGCCCGCGCCGCAGGTCGGAAGCATCGACCACGTCGTCATGCAGCAGCGTGGCGGTGTGGATGAACTCGATCACCGCGGCGAGCTCGTAGCGGTTCTCGCCGCGGTAGCCGAGCGCGCCGGCGGCGAGCAGGTGCAGCGCCGGGCGCAGGCGCTTGCCGCCCGCGGACACCAGGTACTGCGCCACCTGCCGGACCAGCGCGACGTCGGAGTCGAGACGGGTGCGGATCAGCGCGTCGACGCGCTGCAGGTCGCCGGCCACAGGCGCCAGCGTAGACAGCAAACTCATGATTACCTTATAATTCCGGGTCTTTGCTTAAGCAAGCCCGTTCAGAAGAGAATCCAAATGTACGCAGTGATCAAGTCAGGCGGCAAGCAGTATCGCGTCGAATCCGGAGCACAGGTACGCGTTGAATCGCTGGCGGCCGATGTGGGCGCCGCGGTCGCGTTCGAAGAGGTCCTGCTCGTCGGCAACGGCGACCAGGTCAAGGTCGGCGCCCCGCTCATCTCCGGCGCCAAAGTGAAGGCGACGGTCGTGTCGCACGGACGCGGCGACAAGGTGAAGATCTTCAAGATGCGCCGCCGCAAGCACTTCCAGAAACACCAGGGACATCGGCAGAACTACACCGAAGTCCGCATCGACGAAATTACGAGCTAATCCATGGCACACAAGAAAGCAGGCGGCAGCTCACGCAACGGCCGCGACTCGCAGGCGAAACGCCTCGGGGTGAAGGTGTACGGCGGCGAGACGGTGAACGCCGGTCAGATCCTGGTGCGCCAGCGCGGCACGCGCGTGCATCCCGGAACCAACGTCGGCATCGGCCGCGACCATACCCTCTACGCCCGCGTCGACGGCCAGGTGAAGTACGCGGTGCGCGGCGCGGACAACAAGAACACCGTGAGCGTGCTCCTCGCGGAGAAGACTCCGGCATAGCCGGACTCGACTCAACCGAAAGCCCTATCGCAGTCCGGTAGGGCTTTTTCATTTCTAGCCCATGAAATTCATCGACGAAGCGAAGATCGAGGTGCACGCCGGCAAGGGCGGGGACGGCGCCGCGACCTTTCGCCGCGAGAAATATATCCGCTACGGCGGGCCGAACGGCGGCGACGGCGGCCGCGGCGGCAGCATCTGGGCGCGCGCCGACCGCAACGTCAACACGCTGGTCGACTACCGCTTCGCGCGCATCCACCGCGCCCAGAACGGCGTGCGCGGCGGCAGCCAGGACTGCAACGGCCGCGGCGGCGATGACCTCGAGCTGCGCGTGCCGGTCGGCACCGTGATCCGCGACGAGGAGTCCACCGCGCTGGTCGCGGACCTCGCGACCGACGGCGAGCGCGCCCTGCTTGCGCGCGGCGGCAAAGGCGGCCTCGGCAACGTCCACTTCAAGTCGAGCGTCAACCGCGCGCCGCGGCAGTTCACCAAGGGCGAGGAGGGCGAAAGCCGCAACCTCGCGCTCGAGCTGCGCGTGCTCGCGGACGTCGGCCTGCTCGGCTTGCCGAACGCCGGCAAGTCGAGCCTGATCCGCGCGGTTTCCAGTGCGCGGCCGAAGGTCGCCGATTACCCCTTCACCACGCTCAACCCTTCGCTCGGCGTGGTGCGTGTGGGCGAAATGAGCTTCGTGATCGCCGACGTCCCCGGCCTGATCGAGGGCGCGTCCGAAGGCGCGGGACTCGGCCACCAGTTCCTGCGGCATCTCGCCCGGACGAGCCTGCTTTTGCATGTCATCGATTTGTCTGAGAGCAACATCGTCCAGGACATCCGCGTGATCGCCGCCGAGGTCAGGAAGCATGGCGGCGGCCTGGAGAAAAAGCCGCGCTGGCTGGTCTTCAACAAGATGGACGCGGTCAACGACCCCGACCAGCGCATCGCCAAGGCCCTGCGCGCGTTGCGCTGGAGGCGGCCGTGGTTCAAAGTCTCCGCCATCAACGGGCAAGGCTGCGACGCCGTCATGAAAACCGTGGCCAGGGAACTGAAGAAGAAATGATCGAAAAGGCGACTACGCTCGTCGTCAAGGTCGGCTCGTCGCTCGTCACCAACGAGGGACGGGGCGTCGACCCGGCCGCGATCGCGCGTCTGGCCGAGCAGGTCGCGGCGCTCGGCAAGATGGGCAAGCAAGTCATCCTGGTCTCGAGCGGCGCGATCGCCGAAGGCATGCAGCGGCTCGGCTGGAAGAAGCGCCCGCACGCCATGCACGAGCTGCAGGCCGCGGCCGCCGTCGGCCAGATGGGCCTCGCGCAGGCCTACGAGACCGCGTTCCGCGGCCACGGTTTGAAAACCGCGCAGGTGCTCCTCACCCACGCCGACATGGCCGACCGGCAGCGCTATCTCAACGCGCGTTCCACCCTGCGCACGCTGCTCAAGCTCGGCGTGGTGCCGGTGATCAACGAGAACGACACCGTGGTGACCGACGAGATCAAGCTCGGCGACAACGACACGCTGGGCGCGATGGTCACAAACCTGGTCGAGGCAGACGCGCTCATCATCCTCACCGACCAGGCCGGCCTGTTCGACGCCGATCCCCGCAAGAACAAGTCTGCGAAGCTTCTGGAAACGGCAGACGCGCTGGATCCGAAACTTGAATCACTCGCTGGTGGCACGGGAAGCGCGCTCTCCAAAGGCGGCATGCTCACCAAAGTCCTCGCCGCGCGCCGCGCCGCGCGCAGCGGCGCCCACACCGTCATCGCCTCCGGCGCCGAGCCCGACGTCGTGGTGCGCCTTGCCAAGGGCGAGCGCATCGGCACCCTCCTCACCGCGCAAACCGTCCCACTCGCCGCGCGCAAGCAATGGCTCGCCGACCACCTCAACGTCGCCGGCCGCGTGCGCCTCGACGCCGGCGCGGTGAAGGCACTGACGCGCGACGGCAAGAGCCTGCTACCTATTGGCGTGACAGAAGTGACCGGGGAATTCCAGCGTGGCGAGGTCGTGGGCTGCATCGATCCTGACGGGCGCGAGATCGCGCGGGGACTCGCGAACTACTCCGCCGCCGAGGCGCGCCAGATCATCCGCAAGCCGTCGGGCGAGATCGAGCCGATCCTCGGCTATGTGGACGAACCCGAGTTAATTCATCGGGATAACCTGGTTCTGCTTTGACGCGGGAAACGCGATCTTTCACGCCCGGAGCGTAGAATTCCAAGACCAATCGCCATGAACTCCCGCGTGCGCAAAGGACTGCTGATCGCTGCTCTTGCGGGAGTCGTTGCGGTGATTGCGTTCGAACCCGGGCGCAGGGACGACGCGAAGGGCAAGCCGCGCGAATCGTCGGCGACCGCGAGCGTCGCGCGCGCCAACAGCACTGAAGCCTTGCAGCTACCCGAGCGGCGCGGGTTGAGCCAGCCGCGCGGCGAGCTGTTCGGGGCCCCTCCACCGCCGCGGCCGGTTGTGACTGCTGGCGCGAATGCGCCGGTCGTTCAGGTTGCGCCGCCGATGCCTTATCGCTTCGCCGGCCGCGTGCGCAAGGGCGGCGAAGAAGAGTTTCTGCTGTCGAAGGGCGATCTCGTGTTCCCGGTCAAGGTAGGCGAGACCATAGACGGCACCTACAAGGTGGTCGCGGTGAAGCCGGACGGCATCGAGCTCCTCTACATTCCGCTCGGCACCGCCGAGCACATTCTGGTCAGCTCGGTACTGGATGTGGATGTCGCGCGTCCTGCGGCCGCAGCGCCGCAGCCGGCTGCCGCGGTACCGGCTCCGGTGGCGGAGGCAAAACCGGCGCAGCTGCGCTGGGATGGGCCGAAGCAGTTGCAGGCCGGCGGAAACTTCAGCGTGGCGCTGCGCGTGAGCACGCAGGAGCCGTTGCGCGCGGCGCCGATGCAGTTGCGTTACTCCCCGGGCGTGCTCGAGGCGGTGGAGGTGCGGCCCGGCAAGTTCATCGGCAACGGCAGCTTCAGCTACCGCATGAGTCCGGACGGCTCGATCTTCGTCGGCGCCACTACGCCTTCCACCGCGCCGGGCACGGATGCGGAGCTCGTGATCGTCACCTTCAAGCCGCTCAAGGCGGGCGCGACCGCGGAGGTCAGCATGAGCGCGCTCAGCCTGCAGGGCCTCGCCGGGCGCGCCATCGCGCACGAGCAGGTTACTTCCTTCCGCGCGCTGATCCAGTAACGGGGCTGTCCATCGCTCTGGCCCTGCGCTAGAGTGGTCGGACAACCCGGGGAGGGACAGATGCACACGCTTCGTCTCCTGACGCAGGCCGTTGCCGTCGCCGTTCTCTGCAGTTCCGCCCTCACCCGCGCCGACTCGGGTTCGTTCGTCCCGGGAAGCGTCAGGATCACCACTTACGACGGCATTTCCGATGACCTGCTCTCCGCCGGCCTGAACCAGACCGGCCTGATCGGGGCCGCGCCCGGGTTTGCCGACGCGAGCAATCCGACGCCTCCCGAGCTGCGCCGCCGCGCGATCTACAACAACTACCGCGCCATCGTCGATCCGGTACCCGCGGGCGGGATGGGGCTGCTGTGGGGTCCGCAATCTCCCGGCGCTCCGAGCATCCCGGGCGCCACGCCCGGCCTGATCCCCGGCGTCGAATACAAAGCCTATCTGCGCGTGCCGGGCGCGCATGGCCACGTCAACAATGTTCCCGCCGCGGTGCAGATCCCGGCGCATTTCAATCCGGCGAAGCCGTGCATCGTCGCGGCCGTTCCTTCGGGCTCGCGCAGCCTTTATGGCGGCATCGCGATCGCCGAGTGGGCGCTGTTCAAAGGCTGCGTGGTCGCGCTTCCCGGCAAGGGGACCGACACCGGTTTCCAGCTGCTCGGACCGGAGGCCGCTGCCTGGGCGGTCGACGATCTCGACGGCGTCTACGGCTCCGCTTCCGCGATCGGCGACGACGCGCAGTTCGCGCTCAAGCCTTCGAGCGCGCTCGAGGCCTATGTCGCGGCCAATCCGTACCGCATCGCCACCAAGCACGCGCACTCGCAGGCCAACCCCGAAGGGTTGTGGGGCCGCTTCACGCTCGACGGCATCGAGTTCGCCTTCTGGGCGCTGAACGACTATTACGCGAAAAAGGGCGGCCAGCGCTTCGACCGCAAGAACACGCTAGTGATCGCGGCGGGCGCTTCGAACGGCGGCGGCATGGCGTTGCGCGCGCTCGAAGAGGACGGCAAGGGCCTGATCGACGGGCTGGTGGTCACCGAGCCGAACATCGGCCCGGAAGATGGCCGCTTCGTGATCCGCTTCGGCAGCGATGCGCCATTCGATCCGGCGGGACGCAGCCTTTATGACTCGATCACGCTGATGAGCGTGTACGCCGCCTGCGCCTCGCTCGCGCCAGGCGCCGCCGGCACGCCGTTCCTGCCGCCGTCCGCGCTAGCCCCGAACCGCTGCAGCTCGCTCAAGGAGAAAGGTCTGGTTTCCGGCGCCACCACTGCCGAGCAGGCCGCGTCCGCGCTCGCCGTGATCCGCGCGCACGGCTACGCAGCGGCGCAGGACTGGGGCATCGCGTCGCATGACAACGTGCTCAACCTGTGGCGCTCGCTGCAGCCCACCTACGCCAACGCGTATGGGCGCTTCGCGATCGAGGACAACCTGTGCGGCGTGAGCTTCGCCGCCACCGATGCGACGACGTTCCGCCCGGCGCCGATGACGCAGGCGAGCGCGCGCAAGCTGTTCGCCGACAGCTCGGGCGTTCCGACCACCGGCGGCGTCAACCTGATCGCCGACCGCGCCGTGGGCGGGCCGATTCTCGAGGGGGTCGCCATCTCAGCCTCGACCGGGCGGCAGGACCTCAACCTCGACAGCGCGCTGTGTTTCCGCGCCTTGCAGACCGGCGATGGCCTGGCGAGCGGCGAGGACTGGGTCAATTTCATCCGCGTCAAGGTGGGCACTCAGCAGATCCAGACCAGCGGCAAGCTGCGCGGCAAGCCGGCGATCGTGATCCACGGCCGGCGCGACGCGCTGGTGTTTCCGAACCTGCACTCGCGCGCCTACTACGGACTCAACCAGGAGCGCGAGGGCCGGGACAGCCGCCTGAGCTACATCGAGGTTACCGCCGGGCAGCACTTCGACGCGTTCATCTCGTCGTTCTTGGTCACCGCAACGGGCGGCGCGCAATTCGCGCCGCTGCACTATTACTTCGTGAAGGCGATGGACAGCATGTATGCGCATTTGACGAGCGGCGCGGCGCTACCGCCGTCGCAGGTGGTGCGCCCGATGCCGCGCGGCGTCGTGCCCTATAACGCGGCGAACGTGCCTGCGCTGCTGCCGCCGCCGTCGAATTCGCCGGCGGCCGGCGACCGCATTACTTTTGAGCGGGGAGTGCTGACGATCCCGGAGTAGCCGGCTTTGCCGCTGCTGGCTGCGCGGGCGCGTACACGAACTGCCAGTCGGCGTATTTGGCCTTGCCCTCGAAGGCGGCGTCGCGCACCGCGAATCCGGCGGACTTGAGCGGCGCCGCCTCCGACAGGCTGTAGACGCCGGCGAAGCCGCCGTCGGCGGATTTCACCAGCCCCCACTCGTCCTTGCCGGTGATCGGGTCCGGGTACAGCCGGCGCAGGTGGCGCACGGTGCCGGGCTGGCGCGGGTCCTTCAGCAGGTCCGCAAGGTTCTTCGGGTACTGGCGCACGCCCGAGAGGTAATAGCGCTCGATCGCCTTGCGGTACTCGTTGCCGACGTGCAGCAGCTCGGCTTCCTTCTCGCGCTTCGCGCTCGTCTCCCATACCTCCCCGGCGAGCGCGGCCCCGCCCGCCAGGATCGCCACCATGAAGAGCAGCGTGAGGTAAGTGAACCCGTTCTGTGCCTGCTTCACATCCTTATCCGCGCGGCACCATCGCGAACGAGCGCAGCGCCGAGCCGGTACCGCCGCGGATCTTGATCGGCGGCACCACCAGGAGGAACTCGTACTCTTTCGCGGCCGCGATCTCCTCTAGGAAGTAGTTCTCGATGATGTTGATGCCGTTGTCCGGGATCATGATCATGTGGACCGGGAACACCTGGAACAACGGCACCTCCGGCGGGAAGGCGAGCGGCGGGCGCACCTCGAAAGTGAGCGTGTCGTTGCCGACCACCGCCGGCTTCTGTTTCGCCAGGAACCTCGCCCCTGCCACGCCGACGCCAGCGGCGTTATCACCCTTGTAGGTGGCGGGATCGGCGGTGAACAGCCGGCCCCAGCCGGTGCGGATCAGCACCGTGTCGCCGCGCCGGATGCGCACGCCCTGGTGGCGCGCGGTCTCGGCGAGGTGCTCGTCGTTGATGTTGAACGTCGGCGGCAGCGGATCCCCGTTGCCCTGGATAAAGCGCGCGACGTCGAGCAGTACGCCGCGATTGACCAGCCGCTCGGTGGGATAGTGCGCGATGTCGAGGTGCGCGCCGACGCCGCTGCGGCCGATGCCGCGCGTGTCGCTGGTCGCCTTCGCCGCGTCGACGCCGCCGAACAGCAGCCCGTTGTGGCCGATGTGCCCGATGGCGTCGATTGAAGGCGCGCCGTGCTGCCCGCTCCACTGCTGGATCTCCGAGGTAAAGGAGAGCTGGCCGTCGGGGTCGAAGGTGCCGCGCGTGCCGGCGTGCGTGGCATTCAGCACCATCGAGTACGGCGGGTTGACGCCCGCGATCGGCGAGTTCTCGTCCCAGGTATGCGACAGATCGAAGATGCGCGCGCGCATTACGGTACGGATGAAGTCGTCGGTGTCCTCGCCATGCGCTTGCGCTCCCGTGCCGGCGAGTGCAAGACCTGCAGCTGCAGCCGTCTTGATGAACTCACGTCGCTTGCTCATGGCCCTCTCCTTTTCACCACGTGGAAAATTCGCTGCCGTCGAGCGCCTTGCCCGGCGCTCCGCTCTTCACGTCGTAGACCCCGCCCTTCTGCGGGTCCTCGGGCGCGAGCACGACCCAGGTCGTCGCGCTGTCGGTCACCGGGTCGAGCGGCACGCTGCGCAGGTACTTGTCGGTGGCGAGCGACTGCAGCGACTCCGGGTACTTGCCGCGGTCGGCGTAGTACTTGCCGATCGCGTC
>Ga0307497_10000249_pt1 | contig 12130 bp, 16 predicted proteins | sample 10_S_MG_FD_201366 | JGI IMG/M metagenome (GOLD analysis project Ga0307497, IMG submission 201366) | Soil microbial communities from Populus trichocarpa stands in riparian zone in the Pacific Northwest, United States - 10_S | ecosystem: Environmental > Terrestrial > Soil > Riparian zone > Trees...
AGCGGCGCGAGGTACGTCATGGCAAAACGCATTGGATTCTCCCTTCTGCTAAAACCGAATTATGCAACGTTGGGTGGAACGTCCCGAAGCGCGTTGGGCCCTGTGGGGCGGTATAACGGGCGCGGCTATCATGCTCGTGGCCTCAACCGTGATGATTTTGGCAGACCCGGGCGCGACCGCCGCCTTCGGTTTCATCTTCGTGCCGCTGATCGCCGCCGCCGCGGCGGTGCCGGCCGCGGTGTGGGGCGCGGCCGCAGGCCACGTCGTGCTGCACCTGCAGGGTCGCGCGCCCGAGCCGAAGCTCGTGTTCTGGTCGGCGCTGGTCGCCGCGCTCTCGCTGCCGGGCGTGCTGGGCTACGAGCTCTGGAGCCGCTTCGCGCCCTGATACAGGACGACGACCCCCGCGATCTGGATCAGGTGGTAGAGGTCGTTGTGGTTGAAATGCTCGTGCAGCGTGAAGCCGCTCGCCTGCACCAGGCCGGCGATCGCCGAAAGCCCCACGCCCGCGAGGATCCGGCCGTTCCATTTCCACAGGTGCAGCGCCGCGACCACCAGCAGCGCGATTCCGGTGTCGAGCACCGCGTAGATGAATTCGTCGTGGAACAGCATCCAGCCGATGTAGGCAGCGAGCTTGATCGCCGCGAGGATCGGCAGGATGCTCGATTTCATGGTTGCCACCGCAGAGCCTGCAACCATGCCGAAGCTCGCCACGCCGACGCTCAGGACCGCCGCCTTCCACAGCAGCTCGCTGTGCATGAAGCCGTGCCAGGTGCCGCCGAGGAACGCGCCGGCCGCTAGCGCGGCGAACGCCAGCGCCCAGAATCTTTGTGAGCGTTGTGGGTTTTTCAAGAGCAGTACCGAAACCCAGGTCGCCACGGCGCCGAGCAGGTAATCCGTGATGACGGTCGTCGGCTCGCTCATCGCGACAGCCTGCGCCGATGAGACAGCCCGACGGTGATCACGAACGCCGCGAGCACCCAGTGGAAGACGATCGGGATCGGGTGGTCCCAGAGGAAAATGGCGCGCGCGATCATGGCGGCCAGGTAGACGTAGCCGAACCACAGCGCTTCCCGGGCGAGAAACTTCTTTGGATCGAAGAAGAAGCCGTGCCGGCGGGTGAAGTCGAGGCAGATCTTCGCCATCACCACGATGAGCACGATCTGGGACGGCAGCAGGTAGGGGTAGGGCATGAGGCCCGAGTACCAGGCCTCCATCGGCGGCAGGAACTTCACATCGAAGAAAGCGACCAGCACCTGGCCCAGCACCCTGAGGACGAACAGGCCCAGGAGCGCCCACAGAAGCAGGCTACGGACGATAGCTCTTACTTCTTTTCATACATGCGCTCGTAGTGGCGGTACCACTCGCTCTGGAACAGCTTCTGCGGGTCGTACTTGAGCTTGAGCTTGAGGAATTCCGGCATCTGCGGGAAGCAGGCCTCGACCTGGCGGCGCAGGCCGTAGCGGTTATAGGTGGGGTAGTAGCCGCCGCCGTGCTTGAGGCCGATGTCGATCAGGCGCCGGAACACGTCGCCCGCCTTGATCAGCCCGCTGGTGGTGTGCTCGATGTGCACGTTGAAGATCACGCACGCGTAGGACTTGCGCGCCCAGGGCATGAAGCTCTCGCGGTCCTGCTCGATCAGGCGCACGGTGCCGTAGATGATCTCGACCTTGTCGCGCCGCGCGTAGTCGCGCACGTCGGCCATGAAGCGCTCGAGCGCGTCGCGCTCGCAGTAGATCTCGGTGATCGCCTCGGTCGCCTTCACCTGCGAGCCGAGGCGCTGGTCGAGCGCCTTGTGGTAGCCCTCGGGGTAGACGCTCATCTGGGCTTCGTCCGCCCAGTAGATCTGGCCGTTGGTCTGCAGGTAGAAGCCGGCGTAGCGCCGGAACGCCTCGCCCTTGGCCTGATGCGCGAGGTGCAGCAGCTCGGTCCAGTCGCCCTCGCGCAGCTCGCGCTGGTTGGCGGGCACCGGCGTGGCCGGGTCGACCGGCTTGTAGCACGAGAACACGCCGCGGCTCAGGAAATCGGGCGAGGTCTCGTCGATCGCGTACTGGAAGTCGCCGTACAGGTAGCCGTCGCGGATGCGCTCGGCGAACGCCTTCGGCAGCCCGTCGATCGAGCGCACTTCGACCACGCGCTCGACCTTGCGCCGCTCGACCAGGCGCAGCGTCGCCGTGGTGACCACGCCGAACAGGCCGTAGCCGCCGATCACCAGGCGGAACAGCTCCGGGTTCTCGCTGCGGCTGCACTCGATCAGATCGCCCTTGGCGCTGAGCAGCCGGAACGACTCCACGTCGCCGATGAACGGCGGCATCTTCAGGCCGCGGCCGTGCACGTTGGCGGCGAGGCAGCCGCCGATGGTGAGCTTGTCGGCGCCGGTCTGCTTCTGCGCGAAGGTCCACTGGCGCTCGCGGCCCTTCTGCGTGGTGACGAGGTACTGCAGGACCTGCGGCCACTGGACGCCGGCCTCGACCTCGAGATGGCCCTTCTCCGCGTCGAGCGAGATCACCTTCGCCATGCGCCGCATGTCGATCAGCAGCCCGTCGCCGAGGAACTGCTGCCCGCCCATCGCGTGGCGCGCGCCGCAGATCGCGACCGCGCGCTCTTCCTTCTGCGCCGCCTTGATCGCGCTGCGGATGCCGTCGAGCGAGTCGGGCTGCACGATGCGCCACACGCGCGCCGAGTTGAGCTGCGAGTGGACGTCGTTGACCAGGATGCCGGGCGGCGGCTTGTCCTTTTTTCCCTGGGGAAAGACCGACTGGGGCCAGGCCGCGCCCAGCAGAGAAATTCCGAGGAAGTCCCTGCGGAACAGGCCTACAGCTCCTCGACGCGCGACGGAGGCGTGGTGCCCTTCTTCGGCCGCCCCGGCCGGTTGGTGAGCGCGAAGATGCGCAGCGGCGGCACCGGCGGCGGCGCTTCCATGAAGCGGCAGTCGGACTCGTTCGGCACGCTCATCAGGGCGCCGATGCGCTTGCCGTTCAGCATCACCGTATAGCGCAGCATGTGCGCCGAGCCGAGCAGCGGCTGCGCCACGATGTCGTATTTGCCGAGCTTGTACTGCTTGCGTTCCAGCGAGGGCAATGCCATGCCGCGATCCTCTGGTTGGCGGTGAGGGTAACGGGCTATTTCTTGGTGGACTGGAACACGCTCGACAGGTCGACCTCGTCGAGCTTGACCGCGGCCTTGTTGGCGGCCTCGATCGAGGCCCTCATGCGGTCGGTTTCCCTGGTCGCCTGCTCGAACGCGTCGGCGAGCTTGAAGCTGAAGGCGGCGAGCGCCTTGGGGTCGGGTTTTTTCTGGTCCGGTGAGCTGGCGAGGGTGCCGTACACGCGGCTCGAGAGCAGCACGAAGATGCGCTCGGCGAGATCGATGTAGGCCTTCTGGGGATCGTGTGCCGACGCTTTCGCCGGCGCGTTGCTGGGGGCGGGTGCGCTCATGATCTTTCCGGTTTGATGATCGCCATCCTACGCTCATCCTCGCTCAGCGTGCGAGCGAGCTGGTCGCGCAGCTCGTTGGACACGATGACATGCGCGTCGGGACTCTCCTTGTGCACCTCGTAGAGCTTGGCCACCACGTCGATGTCGTGCTCGGCGAATGTTTCCGCGGTGCGCCGCGCCTTCTCGGGGTCGGCGCCGACCTGCGCCACCGCGATCTCGCCCAGCTTGAGGGCGGACAGCCAGGTTTCACGCTCGATGAATTCCACGCCCAGGTCGCGCAGCGCGAACATGTGACGCATGTCACGCGCGCGCGCGATCACGCGCAGCTTGGGGAAATGCGTGCGCGCGATCTGCGCGAGGCGCGTGATCGCGTCCGGCACGTCGAGCGTGATGATGAGGAAATCCGCGCTGTCCGCGCCCGCGGCGTGCAGCAGGTCCAGGCGCGTGGCATCGCCGTAGAACACCCGGAAGCCGAACTTGCGCGATTGCTCGACGTGGTCCGGGTCGTCGTCGAGCACCGTGGGCTCGTGGCCGCTCGCGTGCAGCATGCGCGCCACCACCTGGCCGACGCGGCCGAGGCCGGCGACGATCACCTTGTTGGCCTGCGGCACGTCGGCGGCGCGCTCCTCGCGCGGCGCGGCGAAGAAGCGCGGCGCGAGATGGTCGTGCAGCGCGAGCAGGAACGGGGTGAGCAGCATCGAGATCGCCACCGCGAGCGTGATCGACTGCGCCACCTCGGCGTTGATCCCGCCCTGGCTCGCGGCGAGGCCGAGCAGCACGAAGGCGAACTCGCCGCCCTGCGCGAGCAGCAGGATGAAGAGCGGCCGCTCGGCGCGCGCGAAGCCCGCGCGGCGCGCGATCAGCCAGAGCACGCTGCCCTTCACGAAAAACAGGCCCGCGATCAGGCCGAACACGATCCAGGGCCGCGCCACCAGCACCGAGAAGTCGGCGCTCAGGCCGACCGCGATGAAGAACAGGCCGAGCAGCAGGCCCTTGAACGGCTCGACCGCGGCCTCGATCTCGTGGCGGTACTCCGACTCGGCGAGCAGCACGCCGCCGAGGAACGCGCCGAGCGCCATCGACATGCCGGCGTGCTCGAAGGCGAGCGCGATCACCAGCACCAGCAGCAGCGCGAACGCGGTGAAGATCTCGCGCAGCCGGGTGCGCGCGATGTGGCGGAACACCGGGCGCGCGAGCAGGCGGCCGCCGCCGAGCGTGACCACGATCACCGCGAGCGCGAGCGCCACCTTCTGCCACGACAGTTCGGCGCCGCCCTGGGCCGAACCGAGCAGCGGCACTACCGCGAGCATCGGGATCACCGCGATGTCCTGGAACAGGAGCACCGCGAAGGTGCCCTGGCCGCCCTTGGTGGCGAGCGCGCCGCGCTCGGCCAGCGGCGCGAGCGCCATCGCGGTGGAAGAGAGCGACAGCGCCATGCCGGCGATGAGCGCGACGCGCCAGTCGAAGCCGAGCGCCAGGCCGGCGAGCGCGATCGCCGCGATCGAGCCCAGCACCTGCGCCAGGCCCAGGCCGAGCAGTTGCGTCCGCATGTTCCAAAGGCGTTTCGGCTCGAGCTCGAGGCCGATCACGAACAGCAGGAACACCACGCCCAGCTCGGCGAAGGAGCGGATCTGGTCCCCGGTCTCGACCAGCTGGAAGCCCCACGGGCCGATGGCGATGCCCGCCAGCAGGTAGCCCGCCACCGAGCCAAGGCCCAGGCGGTGCGAGACCATGACCGCCACGACCGCGGCTGCGAAATACAGGCTGGCCACGAAAAGAAAGTCATTGCCGTGCTCCACCGGCGAAGTATATTTGCAGCGCAGGATAAAAAAAGCAGGGAGGGATTCAAGAAATGGACTCCGCCGAAGCGGAGCTCGAAGGGCGCGTCGCGCGCCTCTTCGGCCAGCGCCCCGAGCTGTGGCGCTTCACGGTACGCGACCGGAGCGGCCTGCCGGATCACCTCGATCCGACCGCGCTGCCCGGCGAGTTCTTCATCTTCGAGATCGGCCTGTCGCCGCGCCTGGGCAAGCGGCAGTACGACGAGATCTACGACGACATCGTGCGCGCGATCACCGCCGCGGTCGCTGCGCGTCCCGATACCAAGCGTCTCCTGCCGGGACGCACGTTCATGAGGGCGCTGCATTAGACTTCCCGGGTGCAAGCGAGCATCCCGTATACCGTCGACACGGGCGAAAAGCTGGTCAACGAGACCTTCGGCCCGAACGACATCCACCGCAAGACCAGCGGCACCCAGGAATTGCACCCCATGGAGGTGCGCGACGGGCGGCTGGGGAAGTTCTCGCTGGACGAGAACGGCTTCACCTTCGTCGGGCACAAGACCGCGGTCAAAGACTTTCTGGACCTGGAAGAGCTGAAGCGCGTCTACTACCCCGAAGTCTCCCTTTTGATAAAAACCGTGTCCGGCGCGAAACGAGTCCACGTCTTCGACCACACGTTGCGCTCTGGCGATGAAGGCGAGCGCGAGGCCAAGCTGCTGCGCGAGCCGGTGCTCTCGGCGCACAACGATTACACCGAGTGGTCGGGGCCCAACCGGGTGCGCGAGCTGCTTCCCCTGGAAAGTGAAATCCTGTTGAAAAGCAGGTTCGCGATCATTCAGGTGTGGCGCGCAATCAACCAGCCGATCCAGTCGAACCCGCTCGCCATCGCGGACGCGAAGAGCGTCGAGCCCGACGACCTGCTGATCGCCGAGCGGCGCTACCCGCATCGCGTCGGGCAGACCTACCGCCTCAAGCACAACCCGCGGCACCGCTGGGTCTACTTTCCGCGCATGCGGCGCGACGAGGCGCTGGTGTTCAAGGTGTTCGATTCGGAGAAGGACGGCCGCGCGCGCTTCACGCCGCACACCTCGTTCGACGACCCGGCCACGCCGCCCGGCGCGCCGCCGCGCCAGAGCATCGAGGCGCGCGCCCTGGCGTTTTTCTAGGCTGGAAGCTCCGGCTTTTTCGCCAGCACGAAGAACATCGAGCCCAGTCCCGCCAGCACCGCGAGGATGGTGAAGCCAAGGCGGTAGTTGCCGGTGATGTCCGCGAAGACGCCCGGCACGATCGGGCCGCCCACCTGGCCGATGACGATGATCATGAACGACAGGCCGAGGATCATGCCGATCGCGCTGCGCCCGAAATAGTCGGCGCGGATCGCTTGCATGAACGGCCCGCGCAGGCCCCAGGCGGAACCGTGCAGCACGGCGAATGCGATCACCGACGGAAAAGAGGCGGGCAACTCTGCCGCGTAGGTCAGCAGCAGCAGCCCGACGGCGTGCGCCAGCATGCAGGCCGCCGCGATGTAGCGCTTCTCCCAGCGCTCGCCGATCAGCCAGCCCAGGCCCACCCCGGCCATCTGCGAGATCGTCACCAGGCTGATCACCAGCGACGCCTGCCCGATCGAGTAACCGAGGTCTTCCTTGAGGTGGGTGATCGCGTGCACCGCCACCGCGTGCACCACGAGCAGCGCGAAGCCGTGGCCGAGCGAGATCAGCCAGAAGGCGGGGGTGCGCAGCGCCTCGCGCGCAGTGAAGTCCCGGGTCGATTGCGCTTTCGAGCTCGCGCCCTCCTTGGGAGAGGGTGCGTCGGCAACCCCGTCCGGCACTTCTCCATGCTCAGCCGGGCTGTTGCGGATCACCATGGCGAGCGGCAGGCCGACGCAGATGGCGAGGATGCCGCTCGCCAATGCGGTGGTGCGCCAGCCGAAAGTGGTCAGCGACTCCGCCACCAGCGGCACCATGATGCCGCCGAAGGCAAGGCCGATCGACATCGCGGAAAGCGCCCGCGCGCGCTTGCGCTCGAACCAGTGGATCAGCGCCACGTTGAGCGGAAAGAAGCCGCACAGGCTGGTGCCGAGCGCGATGACGATGAACGCGCCGTAGAACTGCGGCAGGGTGTCCACCTGGGAAAGCAGGCAAAGGCCGCTGCCGAACACCACCACGCCCATGCGCACGAAGATCTTCGGCCCGAAGCGATCGAGCAGCCAGCCGAGCACCGGGCCGAGGATCGCGACCTCCATCTGCTGCAGCGCCGCCGCGCCCGAGAGCGCGGTCTTGCTCCAGTTCTGCTCCTCGGTGAGCACCGCGAGGTAGGCGCCGAATGCCTGGCTCATGAGACCGGCCTGCAGGAACTGCAGGCCGACCGCCGCGCCGACCATGTACCAGCCGTAGAAAACACGCGGCCGGCTATGCGGCGTTTGACTGTCGTTCACGCCCGACAGCATAACGGCGGGTCCGTTCCTTGCGGTACTCGGGTTCATGAAACCCGCTCAGCTCGGAACCCTGAACGCCGATCTCGCCCCGATCGAAGAGGATCTCGCGACGCGCATCGGCGCGATCTTCGAGCGCTGCCCGCAGCTGTTCGGCTTCACGGTGCAGGATTCTTCCTCGCTGCCCGAGGAGTTGCGCTCGATCGCGCTCGAGCGCGAGCTGGTGGTGAGCGATATCGGCGTCTACCCGTACCTGAACGCCGACCAGTGCGAGCAGATCTACAACGAGATCGCGGTCGCGCTGCTCGATTTCATGTTCGAGCGTCCGGCGGCGAAAGAAGTGCTGCGCGGGCGGACCTTCGTCCGCACGCTGCACTGAATCAGGTCAGCGAAACGCAAGCCTCTTCGTAGCGCCCGGCGCCCATCTTCGCGGGATCGAAGATCTCGCGCTCGGCGATCCACTTGAACGACTGCTCGAACACCTCGCGCGTGTAGGGCTCGAACACGATGCGCTCGCCCGGCCCCCAGCGCCGCGTGTCGATCTCGCCGTGGAAGCGCGCGGGGAATTCCTTGCGGTAGTAGTGCGTGTACAGCTCCGGGCGCAGGTCGATGTCGCGCTGGGCGCGGCGCAGCGCGCGGAAATATTTGCGCACGTCTTCCGCATCGGGCTCGCCGGTGAGCATCGAAGCGATCATGAACGTGGTGTCGATCACCTTGCGGAAACCGAGCTGCTCGAGGAAGTAGTACGGGCCGCTGAACACCGCGGCGGCCGGTACCTGGCGGTCGATCAGCTTCTCCATGCGGCCGAACAGGATGCCGTCGGCGAAGGAGAGCTTGATGTCCTCGCGCGGCATGTACTGCTCGAGCGCCTGCATGGTCGAATAGTGGCTGCCCGACTGGTGGCCGACCGAGATCGGCACGCCCTTCAGCTCCGACGGATGCTTGATCGGCGATTCCGGCGGCACGAACACTCCGCTCGGCGAAACGGAATAAGAGTCCGTAACCATCTTTCCCAGGCCCTGCGACGCCGCGACGTTGACCGTCCAATGGCAGGCGCAACTCACGTTGGTCTCGCGCCCCTTTTCGAAGCTGGTGTAGGCCCCCACCTTGTTGGGCGTGGCGTGGGTCTGGAATACCTCGCGGAACTCGTACTCGAGCCCTTCGGCGCGGAAGTAGCCCTTCTCCTCTGCGACCCACTCGTGCAGCCGAAAATGCGGGGAAATCACGAACTTAGCCATGGACAGGCCTCCTAGCCCGAATCATGCCAAGGATTGGGCAGGACTGACAGTTCCTGACCCCCGCCTTTCGCAGACGGGGGTACTTTGTAGTGGAAACCCGTAAGCCGGCCGGCACCTAGGGCCGGTACCGGGGTGCAAAGAGAGGGGACTAGCGTAGGGATCATGAAAACCGAGCGCCAGCTGGAAGAGCAACTCCAATCGCTGTTCGCGCGCTGCCCGGATCTGTGCGGTTTTGCCGTTCGGGCGGAAGCCGAAGAGCTGTTCGTGAGCGATATCGGCATTTCGCCGCGGCTTTCGGCCGAGCAGTACGGCGAGATCTACGAGGACATCGCGGAGACCCTCGGCGAGCTGCTGGAAGCGGAGCCGCGCGCCGGCGAGTGGCTGCGCGACCGCACCTTCGCAAGGACCCTGCACTAGGGGTTCGCCTGTAGTGGTTTAAGGGACCCCCCGATAGGCTGTTTTGCTACTGGGCGATACTCTGGGGGCCATGAAAACGCCCCTGCAGTTCGACAGCCTCCTCGGCCGCCTGGAAGCGGACGTCGAGGCCCGCATCCGTTCGCTTTTTGTCCGCTGCCCGAGCCTGCACGGCTTCGCCGTCCAGGACCGCGCCATGCTGCCGAAGGACGTCGACCCGAACCGCATCCCGGACGCCGACCTGTTCGTCACCGACATCGGCCTCTACCCGAAAATCGAGTCCCAGTACGACGAGATCCACGACGAGATCACGCACGCCATTTCCGATCTCGTGCATGACCAGCCGCACGCCTACGATTACCTGCGCGGGCGCACCTTCGCCCGTTCGCTGCACTGATCGTCATAGGCATTTTCCAGAATTAAAGGGGCCGCAGGGGGAGCCATGGCGCGCGCGCCGCAGCTGGGAGGCTGTGGCGCGCGGCGCCGGGCTTTTTGAAGGATTCTGACCCTGCCGGGCGCCTGAAAAACGCGCTGTTTTCCCCCTAACAAAGCCTGACCCCCGGAACCCCCGCGAGACGGTACTTTGGTCTCCGTATGGGTTATCGCCTCGACTACAGCGTAAGCGGTGGAGTTCTGATGGTGACGATCTCGGGCAGCTGTCCCACGCCCGGCGCGATCGCGCGCGACATCGGCCGCGAGGCGCGCGAGAACGCAACGCGCAACGTGCTGGTCGACGTGCGCCGCCTGCAGGACCGCATCGGCAAGATCCGCGACCTGCTCGCCGAGCAGGACGGGCCGAAGCGCATCGCGGTGCTCGACAACGTGCTGAACGAGCGCCTCTACGTGTTCGCCGAGATCGATGCGCGCGCGCGCGGCTGCGCGCTGCGCCGCTTCGACACCCAGGCCGAAGCCCTGCGCTGGCTCGAAGGCCAGCCCGCCGCCACTCACCGGTAGCGGTAGACGACGATCTTGTCGGCGCCCGACTCGGGCGTCCAAACCTCACCCTTGCGGCCGTGGATCTGGCGCACGTTGGGTCCGCGGCTCGAAGACTTGAAACTCTCGAATTTTTCGGTCGCCGGATCGAAGCGCAGCATCACCTGCGCCGTCCACTCCGAAGCCCACACCTTGTCGGTCTCGTCGACGTACACCGCGTACACGCGCGGCTCGCTGCCCGGCGCCCTCCACGTTTTCCAGGCCCCGCTTTTCGGCGAGTAGCGGCTCAGGTTTCCCGAGTTCCATTCCGCCACCCAGACGTCGCCTTTCGAATCGGACCAGACGCGGCGCGCGCCCTGGCGCGGCGTCGGCGGCTGGATCACGGTAGTGCTGCCGTCGGGGTTGATCCTGCCGATGAAGGATCCCGCGAGCGACGCGTAATAGACGCTGCCGCCGGGCGTCGAGTGGATGCCGTAGGGGCCGCGGCCCTTCGGCGCGTCGAACACTTCCATCTTGCCGCTTGCCGGATCGAGCCGCCCGTAGACGCCGCTCTGGCCGGTAAACCAGTGCACGCCCTTCGCATCGAAGGTCGCGGTGTTGAGATTGGCGTAGCCGCTGCCTTCGGGCAGCGGAAAGACTTTCACCGCGCGCGTCTTCGGGTCCACGCGCACGATCGCGTTCTGGCCGCCGTCGGTGAGCCACGCCGCGCCGTCGCCCGCCGCGACCACGCCGTGCGGCGCGGAGCCGCGGCCGAGCGGCACGAACTGGATTTGCCCGCTGTTCGGCTCGAGGATGCCGAGGTGGCCGCTGCCCTGCGCCGAGATCCACACCGGGCCGCCAGGCGCCGCGTCGGCCCAGACGTCGTGCACATTGTGGCCGTTCGGTACGGCGTATTCCTGCACCGTGACCTGCGCGAGCGCAGGGGCCGCCAACATCCAGAGCAGCAGGATCTTTTTCATGATTTCGCGATCGCCTTTTTCGGGTCGATGAAGGGCATCGGCACCACGCTGGCGTTGCGCACGCCGCCGGGGGCCTCGATGCGGAGCTTTTTCCCGCCGGCTTTTTCGACCGGCAGCATGGCGTAGCCGATGTTCTTCTTCAGCCGCGGCGAGTACACGCACGAGGTGACGAAGCCGCCGCCCTTGACCGGGTAGCGCGTCATGTTCATGTCCATCGGCTTGCCGGAAATCTCGACGCCCACGAGCTTGCGCCGGGTGCCCTCCCGCGAAAACTTTCTGAGGGCGTCCCGGCCGATGAAGTCGGCGGCTTTGTCGAGGTTGACGAGCCGCTGCAACCCCAACTCATAGGGATTGTTGTCGAGCGTCATGTCGATGCCGTAGTTGAGGATGCCGGCCTCGATGCGCCGGATGTCGGAGGGACCGGTCGGCGCGATCTTGTACTTCTTCCCGGCCCTGAGCACGCGGTTCCACAGATCCACGCCCTGCGCCGGGTCGAGCAGGTAGAGCTCGTAGCCGAGCTCGCCGGTCCAGCCGGTGCGCGTGACGATCACCGGGGCTTTGCCGATCTTGGTTTCGAAGAAGTGGTAGTACCCGAGATTCAACACCCGCTCCCCGCACAAATCCTTCACCAGGTCGCGCGACTTCGGTCCCTGGATCTGCAGCGGCGCGACGTCGAGCTCGCGGATCTCCACCTCCATGCCGGAATTGCGCGCCACGCCTTTCGCCCACAGCAGCACGTCGCTGTCGGCGCACGCGAGCCAGAAGCGGTTCTCGTCCAGCCGCAGCAGCACCGGGTCGTTGACGATGCCGCCGGCCTCATCGGTGAGCAGCACGTAGCGCCCTTCGCCCACGCGGCACTTCGACAGGTCGCGCGGCGTGAGCAATTCCGCAAACCGGAGCCCGTCGCGCCCGGCGATCTCGACGTTGCGCTCGACGGACACGT
>Ga0307497_10000250_pt1 | contig 12124 bp, 19 predicted proteins | sample 10_S_MG_FD_201366 | JGI IMG/M metagenome (GOLD analysis project Ga0307497, IMG submission 201366) | Soil microbial communities from Populus trichocarpa stands in riparian zone in the Pacific Northwest, United States - 10_S | ecosystem: Environmental > Terrestrial > Soil > Riparian zone > Trees...
GCACCAAAATCGTCGGCAATCTGAGCGACCGAAGCAGCGTGCTTCACGCGCTGGGAATCAAGGAATGAGCGCGAGCCGTACTTCGCCGCTGCCTGCCACGGCATTGCTGCAGCCGCGGGGGGGGGGTGAGCGCATGACAAACGGCCGCATCCTGCGCCTGGTCAAGAGCGACCCCGAGCGCCGTGCGATCGACGCGGGCCAGGTCGACGCGGTCCTCGACGCCGAAACCGGCACTGCGTTCCTGCTGCCGGAAGCGCGGCGCGCGCTGTCCCTGGCCGGCGGCCAGATCGCCAACAGCCTGCTGGCTGCCCTGCCGCGCGAGGATTACCGCAGTTTGCTCGGCGAGCTGGACCCGGTCACGCTGACTTCCGGCCAGGTGCTCTACGAGCCCGGCGACAGGCTGCGGCACGTTTACTTCCTCAACGACGGCCAGGTATCGCTGCTGATGGTGATGGCGGACCGCAAAGCGCTGGAAGTCGGCTTGGTCGGCTGCGAAGGCGTGATCGGAGTCGCGCTCGCGCTGGGCGCGGACACTTCACCCGTCCGTGTCCTGGTGCAGGGGTCGGGCAGCGCCCTGCGCATGAGCGCGGCCGTCTTTTGTGCGACGTTCGCGCGCAGCCTGCCTTTCCAGCGCGAGGTTCTGCGCTACGCCTTCGCCAAGATGGTGCAGGCGAGGCAGACCGCGGCGTGCAACCGGTTTCACCAGGTGGAGGCGCGCCTCGCCCGCTGGCTGCTGATGACGCGCGACCGGGTGCGCGCGGACGAATTCCATCTGACCCACGAGTTCCTCGCCGAAACGCTCGGCGTGCGGCGCGTCGGCGTGACCAACGCCGCCAGCTCCCTGCAGCGGCGCAAGCTGATCAGCTATCACCGCGGCGATATCCGCATTCTCGATCGCAAGGGACTCCAGGCGGCGTCCTGCGCGTGCTACGAGATCGTCAGGAACCTGGCGAGTTGATCGTCGCTGACTACAGTGGCGAGGGCCGCATTACCGAATGCGGGGAATACCTGCGCGTCGATTTCGGCGGCTGCAACGCGTCGGAGCTTTCGGCCATGTACCGCGCCTTTGCGGCCTTCTGCCTCGACAACAAGGTCACCCGCGCGTTGCTCAAAGCGGGTGACAACGACCCGCCCGGCCATTACCGGCTGCGCGATGCGCTCGCGAGCATGGCGCAGCAGGCCGACATCGCTCCGGAGTTCAAGCTCGCGCTGATCCCGAGCACGCCGGCAATCGAGGCCATCTACCGGGAGGCGCAGCACCACCTGCGCGCCGCCGGCTTCAATGCCTGGGTCTTCGCTATCGAGAACGAAGCCGTGGATTGGCTGGAAGGCCGGGCGTCGGGCGGGCGGGCCGCGTCTTAAGCGCAGGTGTTGCTGCGGCGCCAAACAGGCATAGGCCTTGCTGCTCAGAGTGCCGTGGGAACCACTCCTACTTCTGCGTCGAATTCCCCGAGGGGCAACCGCCTTCTCGCCGCGCTGCCGGACGCGGACTATCAGGCGCTGCAGCCCCTTCTCGAGCCCCTGCCTCTACCGCTGGGGATGGCGCTGTACGAATCCGGCGGCGTGCAAGGCTACGTCTACTTCCCGACAAGCAGCATTGTGTCTCTCCTTTACGTGCTGGAGGACGGCGCATCCGCGGAGATCGCGGTCACCGGCTGCGAGGGGCTGGTGGGCATCGCGCTCTTCATGGGAGGCGAAACCACGCCGAGCCGCGCGGTCGTGCAAAGCGCCGGCCAGGGTTACCGGATGAAGGCCGCCCTGCTGAAAAAGAAGTTCGAGGCCGGTGGCGCACTGCAATACCTGCTGCTGCGCTTCACGCAGGCGCTGATCACGCAGATGACGCAGACGGCGGTGTGCAACCGACACCACGCGGTCGACCAGCAGCTTTGCCGCTGGCTGCTCTTGAGCCTGGACCGGCTCCCGGCGAACGAGCTGGTAATGACGCAGGAGCTGATCGCCAACATGCTAGGTGTGCGCCGCGAGGGCGTCACCGAAGCCGCCGGCAAGCTGCAGGCCGAGGGCCTGATCGAATACAGCCGCGGCCGCATCACGGTTGTGGACCGCTCGAAACTCGAGACGCGCGTGTGCGAGTGCTACGCAGTAGTCAAGAAGGAGTACGACCGGCTGCTTCCGTCCGGGCCGCTGAAAGTGCCCGGAGCGTACATCGCTGCATAGTTTTTTTCTGCGGCTGCACCGTGGATCTGCCGCGGGACGTCACCGCTGCACAAATCCCGCTAGCCCGCAATAGCGACGCCGGTTCTGCGGCGGCCCCACACGGCCCAGTATTCGCTGCCGCGGAGCACGACCTCGACGTGCAGCACGATCGCCGCATCCACGCCGGAAATGGTTTTCGCCTTGTCTTCGGGAATGCGCCCCTCGAAGGGCTCGCCGTACACCAGCAGCGCTTCGGCCGAGCCCCGCTCGCAAGCCTGCCGGCAGTGCTCCCGGCGCTCCTGGCCCGCCGGCTTGTCCGACCAGGGCCGCGACCCTTGCTGGTTCGGCGCCCACAGCAGGTAGCTGCAAATCCCGGCGTCGCTCTGGATGGCGTCCTTCCAGATCGACAGCACCACGGTGCCGTCCGAGGAACGCACGCCGCCCCAGCTCGACAGCTCGTGCAACGTCACGCCTCTGGTCTCGAACGCGTTGCGCCGGCTCACCAGGCGCACTCCGCTCGCCTTCAGGCGCCGCGCCATCTCGCCGCCCGAATCCTTCGCGACATTCAGCAGCACCTCGTCGCACAGCGCGACGACCCGCGTATTGCCCAGGCCCGCTGCGTTGACGCGAAGCTGCGTCACCTCGCTGCGCCCGAGCTTGGCGATGCGCTCGATGGTCCAGCGTTCGCTGTGGGGGCGGAGCAGGCTGATCATGGCTCTTCTTCTTATACGCGCATTCGAACGCCTTTGCGATAATCCTGCCGGATGGTCTCCATCCTGATCGTCGGTGGCGGCATCGGCGGGCTTTCGATCGCACGAGAGCTTTCGCTGCGCGGCATCAAGGCAACGGTCCTCGAGCGCGCGCCGCAGCTCAATCCCGTCGGCGCCGGGATCATCATGAATCCGAACGCGATGCGCGTGCTCGAGCGCAACGGGCTCGCCGACCGGGTGCGCGCGGATTCCTGGCCGTACCTCCAGCGCGAAACCCGCGACCAGACCGGTCGCCTGCTGGCGACGCGCGACTACCGGCCCTTATATGAGAGCGGCAAGCTCGCGCAAGGCGCGCTGGTGCACCGTGCGCATCTGCTCGATGCCTTGTATCGCAGCCTGCCGGCGGGAACAGTCTCATTTGGAAAAACTCCAACCGGCAGCGATTTCGCGAGCGCTGACCTGGTGATCGGCGCGGACGGGATTCACTCCCAGGTCAGGCGAGAGCGATTTGGCGAGGTGGAACCCCGCTACATGGGCTACCGCTCGCACCGCCTCGTGATGGAGAACGTCACCGGCGTGCGCTGCTTCACCGAGTATCTCGGCCGCGGCCAGCGCATCGGCCTGGTGCCGATCGGCGAGCAGCGCCTCTATGTGTGGACCACCTATAACTCGCCGCGCAAGGCATCATCGATTCAGAATTATCAGGAATTCTTCAGGCAATTTACCGACCCCGGGCTGCAGCGCCTGCTCGCCGCCCTGCCGCCGCCGGAAAACATCATCACCACCGAGATCGAAGAGCTGTGGATGGACGATTGGGTGCGCGTGTCGGCGACCAACACCGGCGTCCTGCTGGGCGACGCGGCGCATGCGCTCACGCCGAACATCGGCCAGGGCGCGGGCATGGCGATGGAAGACGCGGCGGTGCTCGCCGAGGAACTGGCGGGCGGCGCCGAAATCGAGCAAGCTGCGGGTCGTTATGCCGCTCGCCGCAAGCCGCGCGTGAAAACCGTGATGCGCATCTCGCGCGAGGTGGGCGAGGACGGCCAGCGCAGAAGTGCGCTTGGCTGCTGGCTGCGTAACCGTCGGGTCGAGCGGGCAGGGCGCGATACGGAGCGCTCGCTCGCCGAGCTCGAGCAGCTGCTGGCTTTTTCGGGATAGACCATGGGCAAGATCAGACACATTGCGATCACGGCGGAAGATCCGTTCGTCACCGCCGAGCTGTTCAAGAAGGCGCTCGGTCTCGAAGAGATCAGCCGCGGCGACAGCGATCTCGCGCGCGAGGTCTACCTCACCGACGGCTACCTCAACATAGCCATTGTTTGCTGGAAGCGCACCAAGGAGACGCCGAACCCCTATCCCGACGGCTACGGGCTCGATCACTTCGGCGTGCAGGTGGATGACCTCGGCTCGGCCGAGGCGCGCGCGCGCCAGGCCGGCGCCACGCCGCAACCGCCGCCGCCGGTGGACCTTTCCAAGCTGGCGGGCAACACGCTCTATTTCGAGAAGAAGCTGCAGCTCGCCGGCGTGAAGTTCGACCTCTCGGGACACGGTTGGTCAATCAAGAAGGAAAAATAGCGCTCGAGGCTACCGGCGTCCGCAAGGTCTACCGCAAGGACGGCCGCGAGATGCCGGTGCTCGATATCGGCAGCTTCGTCGCGCGCGAGGGCGAGTTCATCACCATCATCGGCCCGAGCGGCTGCGGCAAGAGCACCTTCCTGCACATCATGGGCGGCTTCATTCCCGCCGAGGCCGGCGCGATCCGCGTCTACGGCAACGCGGTGAACGGCCCCGGCCCCGACCGCGGCATGGTGTTCCAGGAGTTCGCGCTGTTCCCGTGGAAGACGGTCGCGGGCAACGTCGGCTGGGGCCTGGAAGCCCAGGGCTTCAAGAAAGAAGAAATCGCCGAAACCGTGGGCGCCTATCTCGAGCTGATGGACCTTGCCCAGTTCCGCAACCATTACCCGGCCGAGATCTCCGGCGGCATGAAGCAGCGCGTCGCGCTCGCCCGCGTGCTGGCGTTCAATCCCAAGGTGCTGCTGATGGACGAGCCGTTCGGCGCGCTCGACGCGCAGACGCGCGAGACCATGCAGGAGGAAGTGACGCGCATCTGGGAGCGCACGCGCAAGACCATCGTCTTCGTCACCCACGACATCGAGGAGGCGGTGTTCCTCGGCGACCGCGTCGTCGTGCTCAGCGCTCGCCCGGGGGGCATCCGCGAGGACATTCGCATCGACTTGCCGCGCCCACGTACTCTCGAAATCAAGAAGTCGGCGCGCTGCCACGAGTACCGCAACACCATCTGGGATTTGATCCGCAGCGAGTCGAAGGCGTAGCGTCTCAGAAGGAGTCGCCGGTGGAAATGTCAGGCATCCCGTTCGGAACCACCGACTGGTCGCAGATCGAGCCCACCGAACACAAGGGCGAGAAGGGCCGCGCCTACTGGCGCACCCGGCACTGGTGCGTCAAGGGCCACAAGTTCACGCTTAGAGCCGGCACCAGCTACCAGGTGGCGGACAATGCGGAACCTCATCGTTCCTATACCGAGCTTGGCGCCAGGCTTTTCATCGTCGACTGAGTTGGTGACTCACACCGGCGGCTGCCATTGCGGCCGCGTGCGCTTCGAGGTGCAGGCGCCCGCACGCTTCGAAGTGAAGGATTGCAACTGCTCGATGTGCGCGAAGGCTGGCTACCTGCACCTCATGGTGCCGAAAGATCGGTTCAAGCTGCTGTCCGGCGCCGACGTGCTGACCACCTACGAGTTCAACACCAGGACCGCGAAGCATCGCTTCTGCTCGGTGTGCGGCATCAAGTCGTTCTACCTGCCGCGCTCGCATCCCGATGGTTACAGCGTGAATGCGCGCTGCCTCGACCCCGGCACCGTCCAGCAGATGACGATCGTGCCGCTCGACGGTCGCAACTGGGAGAAAAGCTACCCCAAAGGCCGCGGGGAGTACGATCAGTGAAGCTGTACGTCACCCCGGGTTCCCCGTACGCGCGCATGGCGCGCATCCTCGTGATCGAGAAGGGACTCGAGCAGCGCGTGGAGGTCATCCAGGCGCAGACCCGGACCGCCGGCAGCCCGTACTACCAGACCAATCCTTCCGGCCGCGTTCCCTACCTGGTGCGGGACGACGGCGTCGGCATGGAGGAATCCGCGCTGATCTGCGCCTGGCTCGACCAGCTCGACGGCAAGCCGGCCTTCGGCCTGCCCGCGGGCGAGGCGGGCTGGGAGGCGCGCCGGCTCGAGGGCCTGGCGCGCAGCCTGATCGACGGACTCTCGGTGTGGCTGCGCGAGACCTACCGGCCCGAGAACGAGCGCTCGCCGGGCGTGATCCGGCACGAGCAGGAGCGCGCGACACGCCTGCTCGATCTCTGGGAGCGCGAGATCGCCCACCCGTACATGCGCGGCGCGCTTAACATGGCGCAGCTAACGCTGGCGTGCGCTTTAGGGCTGGAGGCGCGCAACCCCGGCTTCGACTGGCGCTCGGGCCACGCCCGGCTTTGCGACTGGTTTGCGCCGATCGCCGCGCGTCCCTCGTTTAGGGTCACGGCGCCTCCGGCGGCGAAGAAGGCCGGCTGACAGGAGGCAAATGTCGAACAAGACCATAGCCAGACTCATCAGGCTCGGCGCCGCGCTGCTGCTCGCGACGGCGCCACTCGCGCTCCATGCGCAGCCCGCCGGCAAGGTCGCCCGGCTCGGCGTGCTGCTCTTCGGCACGCCGGCCACCGATCCCAATCTGGCGTCCTTCGTGGCCGCGCTGCGCGATCTGGGTTACGTCGAGGGGCGGAACGTGGCGCTGGAATATCGCTCTGCCGAGGGCCACCCGGAGCGAGTCAGCGGACTCGCGCGCGACGCGGTGTCGTCGAAGCCCGATGTGATCGTGGTTCTCGGCGGAGACCTGGTGCCGTTCGTGAAGGAAGCGACCAGGACCATCCCGGTCGTGATGCTCACCAGCCAGGACCCCGTGGAGTCGGGGATCGTGGCGAGCTTCGCCCGGCCCGGCGGCAACATGACGGGGGTGGCGTTCGTGTCGGCGGAGACCGGGGCGAAGCGGCTGCAGTTCTTGAAAGAGGCGGCGCCCGCGCTCACACGGCTCGCCGTGCTCTGGGATCCCGATCATGCCGACGGGGAGTATCGCGATACCGAGGCGGTCGCGCACCGGCTGGGGGTGCAGGTTCAATCCCTCCAGGTCAGGCGCCCCGAGGATTTCGAAGCCGCGTTCCAGGCGGCCACCCGGGCGCGCGCCGAGGCGCTGATGGTCGTCTCCTCGCGGCTCATGAACCTCAACCGCGAGCGCATCCTGGAGTTTGCCGGCCGGCAGCGCATCCTGCTCGTGACCGGTTGGGGGCCGTGGGTACGCTCAGGGGGCCTGATGAGCTACGGACCCGACCTCGATGTCCTGGTGAGGCGTGCCGCGAATCACGTCGACCGGATCCTGAAAGGCGCCAAGCCCGGCGAGCTGCCGGTGGAGCAGCCCACCAAGTTCGAGCTGGTGATCAACCTCAAGACTGCAAGAGCGCTGGGGCTCACCATCCCGCCGTCGCTGCTGGCGCGCGCGGATCACGTCATCGAGTAGTGGCTGGAATCGTTTCCGCGCTGTGGCGCTATCCGGTCAAGTCGATGCTCGGCGAGGAGTGCGCCGAGGTCGAGCTGGAAACGCGCGGCGTGCGGGGTGATCGCCGGTTCGCGGTGCGCGGCGACGACGGCCGGCTCGGCAGCGGCAAGAACAGCCGGCGACATCGGCACATTGAAGGGCTGTTCACCTTCCGCTCCCGCTACCACGGCGAATTCCCCGAGATCACTTTCCCCGACGGGCGGCGCATGCGTGCCGACGACGCCGCGATCGACGCGGCCCTGTCGGAGACGCTGCGCACGCCGGTCACGCTGGTTCGAGAGCAGGGTATTCCCCACTTCGATAGCGGGCCGATCCACCTGGTGAGCAGCACCTCGCTCGAGTGGCTGCGCTCGCGGCTGCCGGGAAGCCGCATCGACGAGCGGCGCTTCAGGCCGAACCTGCTGGTCACGAGCGGGGAATCAGAGCAGGCCTGGATCGGCCGCATGCTGCATATAGGAGAGGTGCGGCTGCGCGTGACCGACCCCACGGAGCGCTGCGGCATGACCACATTCGCGCAAAGCGACCTGCCGTTCGATCCGAAGATCCTGCGCAGCATCGCGCAGGAGGCGGACCAGCTGTTCGGCGTCTATGCCGAGGTCGTGCAACCCGGCCGGATTTCGCGCGGCGATGCCGTTACCATCGGGCCATGAAGATCAGCGCGAAAATGAGCGTGATCTTCGCCGCGATTTTCGCCGGCGTCTGCTTCAGCGTCGCCATCACCGGCTTCATCTCCAGCGGCGACATCCCCGATCCCGCGCAGCGCTCCGACGGCTACGGTTTCGCCTGGTTCTGGACCTTCCTCGGCGTGATCGGCGTGGTGTTCGGCGCGTTGAGCGTCTGGATCATCCAGACGCACAAGGAAGAGGAAGCGTGAACGTCGATTTCGTCACTGTCGGAGATCGCGCCGAGGCGTACTGTCCTCGTATGAAGAACGTTCTGCTAGTCAGCTTCCTGGTGTTCCTGCCGTCCGTGCACGCAGCCTCGCAGGCCGAGATGGCGCGCGACTGCGACGCCGAGATCGAGAAAGTCGAGCGCAGGATCACCGACGCGCGCAAGAAGCCCGAATTCAAGTCGGAGCGCGGCCGGCAGGCGCTTTCTTCCGCCGACCGCTCCCTCAACCAGGCCCGCAAGCACGCCGCCAAGAGCGAGTTCAGGCATTGCCTGGACGAAACGAAGAAAAGCCGGGCGCAGATCTCCGGCCGTTGAGAAGGGCGCGCCGCTAGCGCGGCAGGAAGCTCTGGTCGACCATCGAGTCGACGTTCACCGGCTTCTCCAGCCACTGCAGCTTGTCGAGCATGAAGGTGGAGAGCTTCTTCAGGCTGTCGACGTTGACGCGCGCGTCCGGCGCGCGCTTCCAGTCCGCGTTCTTCAGGTAGATGTCGATCGGCGTGCGCACGAAGCCCGCCTTGTGCAGGTCGCGCTTCGCCTGCTCGGTGTTGGCGAGGTAGTACTTGGTGACCGCGACGTAGTCTTCGAGGAAGGCGCGCACCGCGTCGGGGTTGCTCTTCAGGAATTTCTCGCCGAAGAAGATGTCGAGCAGCTCATGCTCGTAGCCCACCGCCTCGACCGCGGTGAACAGCTTGCGCAGCCCGCCCTTGGCCATCTCGGCGGAGTAGAACGGCTCGACGAAGGTGCCGGCGCTTACCTTGCCGGTGCGCACCGCGTCGCCGATCACCGGGAACGCCATCGGCACGACCTTGGTGTCCTTGTCGGGCACCAGGCCGGCGTTGATCAGGCCGGCGCGCGCCCACAGGTCGGTGGCGGTCTTGATGCCGACCACGCCGATGGTGCCGCCCTTCAGGTCCTGGATGCTCTTGATCGGGCCGTCGTCCTTCACCATGTAGGTGGTGGCGAAATACTTGCCGCCGGCTTCGAGGCACACGCTGGCGACGATCTTCATCTCCATGCCCTGCGCGTGCGCGAAGATCACCGCGAGGCCGGGGGCGGTGCCGGCGTCGAGCTCGCCGGCGAGGAACGCCTGGAAGCGCTCGGGATTGGCCTGGAACAGGATCTGCTTCAGCTCGTAGCGCTTGCCCTGGTTGGGCGCGAGGTCGGGGCGTGCGCTCATCAGCCACACCTGCTCCTCGGCGGCGAAGCCGCGCCCGAAGCGGATCAGCGGGCCGGCGGCGAGCGCGTCCACGGCGAAAACAAAAGCGATCAGAGAAAGTGCGACTCTCACGGGATCCCCCTCAGACGTAATAGGTGTCGAGCTTTTCCCAGTATATCAACCGGTCGCGCGCGAGCACGACGGCCTTGTCGAGCAGATAGCCGAGCGCGGCGATCACCACCACCACCGCGAGCATGCGGTCGGTCTTGAGCGAGGCCATGGCGTAGATCACCTGGTAGCCGAGGCCGTCGGCCGAGCTGATCATCTCGGTGATCACCACCACGATCATCGCCACCGGCACCGCGACGCGGAAGCCGGCGAAGATGAACGGCGTGGTCGCCGGGATCACCACCCGGCGCAGGATCGCGGCGCGCGAGGCGCCCATGTTGCGCGCCGACCAGAGCAGCTTCTCCTGCACCTCGCGCGCGCCGGCGCAGGTCATGATCACGATCGGATACAGGCATTCGAGGAACACCAGCGCGACCTTCGACAGGCTGCCGATGCCGAACACGAAGATGAAGATCGGGAACAGAGCCAGCTTCGGCACCGCGTAGGTGCCCGAGAACAGCGGGTCGAGCAGCGCGCCGACGAAGCGCGAGCGCCCCATGACGATGCCGAGCAGGATGCCGGCGACCGCGGCGAGCGCGAAGCCGCCGAGCGCTCGCGACAGCGACACCCAGGCCTCGAGCAGCGATTCTGGCCGCGTAAAGAAAAGCACCAGCTCATTGAAAATGCGTGACAGCGAGGGAAAGAGCAGCGGGCTCCAGTGCCCGCTGCGCGCCACCGCCTCCCAGATTGCGAGCACGACGCCGACGAACAGGAACGGAAGAAGACGGCTCAAGCGGGTTGCTGCCATGCCAGCAGCCGGGAATGAGCCAGCCGCACCAGGCGGTCGCCGGCGTAGCCGAGGATCGCGATGGCGACGAGCGACACGTACATCAGGTCGAAGCGCAGCGAATTCTCGGCGACCCGGATCATGTGCCCGAGGCCCGAGCGCGCGTTGATCATCTCGGCGGCGAACATCACGATGAACGACAGCGCGAGCGACACGCGCAGGCTGGCGAAGATCATCGGCGCGGCGCTCGGCAGCACCACGCGGCGGAACACGTCCCAGCGGCTCGCGCCCATGCCGAGCGCCGACCACACCAGGATCGTCCGGGTCTGCCGCGCGCCGGTGTAGGCGTTGATGAACACCGGGTAGAAGCAGGCGAGCGCGATGATCAGCACCTTCGACAGGTCGCCGATGCCGAACCAGATCATGAAGATCGGCAGCATCACGATCTTCGGCACCGGGTAGGTGAGGAACACCGCGGGGCTCAGCAGGCGGTCGAACCAGCGCGCGGTGCCGGCGGCGAGGCCGAGCAGGGCGCCGAGCGCGCTGCCGATCAGGAAGCCAGGCAGCGAACGCCCGAGGCTCGCAGCGATGTTCTCGTAGATCTCCGCCGAGCCGAGCGCTTGCGCGAAGAACCGGGCGATCTGGAGCGGCGAGAGGATGTACTCCGGCAGGCCGCGCAGTGCGGCGAGCTGCCAGATGACGAGGACCAGAACGAGCAGGCCGGCTTTGGCGAGCGCCATGCGGCGGGAATTATCGTCTATCGTCCCGTTGACGCAGGGCGGGACTGCTGCAATGCAATGCGGGCCATCCACGCGGCAAGCGCAGTTGAAATCGCGCCCTTAGAGGCTTATGTTTGGCCAACGCGTCGAGGCGCGCAATGGAAGAACGGGACGTCAGGACCGCTTTCTGGCGGAACGAGGACGGTTCCTGGATCTGTATTGACCCGGTCACGCTCGACCATCCGAAAGGCCGGGTGCAAGTCGCGCCCGGCACCACGCTGCTTCCGGGCATCCTCTATATGGGAATCGACCTCGCCCTCTGGCTCGATGAGGAGCTCAAAAAGCGCGGGCCGCCGCCCGGCTGAAGCCTAACGGCCCCGAGGCCGCACGCGAGAGGACGCGTTTTTTCGCGCTTTCCTGGCCGATTTGGACGGCTGGGAGGGCGCCGACTTCGGCGGCGGCGCGTCAGGAAGGATGGCCACCTTCGGCGCGTTCGGCAGCGTAACCGCCGCTTGCGCTGCCTCCAGCATCGCGGTGCCGGACTTCAAGGCGATGTCGGTCCAGATGGCGAGCGGGTTGAACATGGGCAAAGGCTTCCCTGATTTCGGGTCCATACGTTCCTCCGGGATGAGCAGGCGCTGCCGCAAGCGCTATGCCCGCTAAACCCACACTTGGAGTACGTAATCGTATGCTGCCTGGGCGTTGGTCATGTCCACGCGCTGCAGCTTGATGCGGTAGCCCTCGCCGGTTTTCTTCAGCTGGTGCATGTAGGAGCCGGCGAAGTGGCGCACGTCGTCGCGCCGCAGCTCCATCATGTGGAAGCGCGAGCGCGCGATGACGTCGCCGTTGGGCGATTCCTTTTCGATCATCACGTTCGAGACCACGTGGTTGGTGCCCCACAGCGGGCGCTGCGACCACGCGTCGGGGTGCAGCACGCGCCCCATGCGCACGCGCATCAGGTTCTTGTCCTCGGCGAAGATCGC
>Ga0307497_10000251_pt1 | contig 12075 bp, 7 predicted proteins | sample 10_S_MG_FD_201366 | JGI IMG/M metagenome (GOLD analysis project Ga0307497, IMG submission 201366) | Soil microbial communities from Populus trichocarpa stands in riparian zone in the Pacific Northwest, United States - 10_S | ecosystem: Environmental > Terrestrial > Soil > Riparian zone > Trees...
TGACGATGAAGATGTTCTCGCCGGCGCCTTCGGCAACGAAGCCGTCGACGTCGAGGAGCAACCCCTCGTCGTAGCCGTGCTGCGTCGCCTCCAGCGTCGCGAGCACCGAGTTCGGATAGGTCCCCGACATCTTGGCTCGCGCCATGGTGACGTTGACGTGGTGGCGCGCATACGACGCCGTCTTCACGCGGATGCCCTTCTCCAGCGCATCGGGGCCGAGGTACGCGCCCCAGGGCCACGCCGCGATCGCGACGTGCACCTTGGCGCCGACCGGCGATACGCCCATCTTCTCGGAGCCGTAGAACGCGATCGGCCGCACGTAGCAGGCCTCGTGGCCGTTCTCGCGCACTACCTGGAGCTGCGCCTCCATCAGCTCGGCGCGGCTGAAGGGAATCTTCATCATGTAGATGTGCGCCGAGTTGAACAGGCGATCGGTATGCTCCTTCAGGCGGTAGATCGCGGTGCCGATCGCGGTCTTGTACGCGCGTACGCCCTCGAACACCGCCAGCCCGTAGTGCAGCGAGTGCGTGAGCACGTGGGTGGTGGCCGAGCGCCACTCCACGAGCTTGCCGTCGTACCAGATCCAGCCGTCGCGGTCCGCCATGGAGAGCGGCGCGCCGGGTTCCTTCTCGTTCGGCATCGGAGGTAATCTCCCTTCGCGTATCAGCCGCTATTGTAGCCATGAACATGGAGAGCTTTCGAATGAAAACCAGGCAGCACGGTGCGATGGGCCGGTTCCGCTTTTCCGACTTTGCGCGCAGGCTGGCGATGTGGACCGGTCGCCCGGTCGCGTTCCTGGCGGCCTGCGCAGCGGTCGTGCTGTGGGCGGCGAGCGGGCCGCTCTTCGGCTTCAGCGACACCTGGCAGCTCGTCATCAACACCTCGACCACGATCGTCACCTTCCTCATGGTGTTCCTGATCCAGAACACGCAGAACCGCGACACCGAGGCGATGCAGATCAAGCTCGACGAGCTGATCCGCGCCACCCAGGGCGCCCACAACGCGTTGCTCAACCTCGAGCACCTCGAGGACGACGAGCTCGACCGCTATCGGCGGCACTATGCCGCGCTCGCGAGGGTGGCTCGCAAAAAGCTGCGCGATGGCGAGCTCGACACCGATTCGCCCGACATCAAGAACTTCGGGAAACGGTGAGCTTCCAGAGCTCGCGCACGGCCTCGGCGTGCGCCGCCACCTGCTCGGGGGGTACGCGCGCGTACTGCGCGCCGTTCAGGCGCAGGGCGTGCTGCAGGCGGCGGAATTCGCGGTAGGCGTTGCGCGCGCGCTCGGCCAGCTCGGCCGGAATCAGGCCGAGGCCGGCTGCCATGCCGAGCAGCGCGATGTTGCCCAGGTTCCTGGTCAATTCTTCGTATTGGTGGGAAAAGGCGAGGACGAGATCCTGCACCGCGAACTCGACGTCGATCATCCCGCCGGTGTCGTGCTTGAGATCGAACAGCCCGGAGCGGTTGGGATGGGCGGCGTGCATCTTGGCGCGCATGTCGGTGATCTTGGCCGCGAGCTCGGCCGGGTCCCGGCTGCGCCGCAATATTCTTCCCCTGATTGATTCAAAGGCGGACCCGACTGCCGCGTCGCCGGCGCTGTAGCGCGCGCGCGTAAGCGCCTGGTGCTCCCATACCCAGGCATCGCGTTCCTGGTAGCGCTCGAACGCCTCGAGCGAGGACACCATCAGGCCCGCACCGCCGCTCGGGCGCAGCGCGAGGTCGGTGTCGAACAGCACCCCCGCCGAGGTGCGCGTGGTGATCCAGCTCTGCAGCCGCAGCGCGAGGCGCGAGTACACCTCCTGCGCCTGCTCGTGCGAATCGTCGTAGAGGAACACGATGTCGAGGTCGGAGGCGTAGCCGAGCTCCTTGCCGCCGAGCTTGCCGTAGGCGATGACCGCGAAGCGCGGCGCGCCCTCGCGGTGGCGCCGCGGCAGCTCGTCCCAGGCGAGCTCGATCGTGACCTCGAGCACCAGGTCGGCGAGGGCCGAGAGATGGTCGGCAAGCCGCTCGACCGTGAGCAGCCCGGCGAGGTCCTGGGCGAGCAGGCGGAACACTTGCCCCTGGTGCATCTCGCGCAGCAGCACCATGCGCCGCTCGCGGTCGTCGGCGTGCGCCGCGAGCTGCGCGCGCAGCTGGCGCGCGAACGCCTCGAGGTCGGGGGGCGCGTAGAGCACCCGGTCGTCGAGCAGCTCGTCGAGCAGCACCGGGTGGCGGGTGAGGAACTCGGCGGCCCAGCTCGAGGCGCCGACGATGCGCGCGACGCGCTCGAGCGCCTGCGGGTGCTCCGCGAGCAGCGCGAGGTAGGCGGCGCGGCTCGCGATCGCTTCGACCAGGTCGAGGGCCCGCGTCAGCGTGGCTTCCGCGTCCGGCGTCGCCCGGGCGGCGCGCGCGAGTGCGGGAATGAGCGCGTCGAGGCGGCGGCGCGACTCGTCGGGCAGCGCGGCGTAGCGCTGGCTCGCGCGCAGCGCCGCGAGCCGCGGGTGCTCCGGCCAGGGCTCGGACTGGGCCTTCGATTCGGCGAACACCGCCTCGAAATGGCGCGACACGGCAAGGCGATGCTTCTCCAGGACCTCGCGAAACTCTTGCCACGACGAAAAACCCGACATGCGCGCAAGGCGTGAGCGGTCTTCGGCGTCCTCGGGCAGTTCATGGCGCTGGGCGTCGTCGAGGTACTGCAGCCGATGCTCGACCTTCCTCAGGAACACGTAGGCGGCCCCGAGCTCGCTCACCGCGCCGGCGGGCAGCAGGCTCCTTTCGCCGAGCAGCGCGAGCACGCGCAGCGTCTTGCGCTCGGTGAGCGCAGGGTCGCGGCCGCCGCGCGCGAGCTGCAGCGCCTGGGCCACGAACTCGATCTCGCGGATGCCGCCCGGGCCGAGCTTCACGTGCTCGGCCAGCTCGCGCCGCGCGACCTCGCGCCTGACCTCGGCGTGGAGCTGGCGCATGGCGGCGAGCGTCGCGTAATCGAGATACTTGCGGTACACGAACGGCCGCACCAGCTTGAACAGCTCCTCGTGGCGTGTACCCGTGAGCGCGCGCGCCTTGATCCAGGCGTAGCGCTCCCATTCGCGCCCCTGGGTGATGAAGTAGGTCTCGAGAAAATCAAGGCTGCAGGCGAGCGGGCCCGAGTCGCCGTACGGGCGCAGGCGCATGTCGACGCGGAACGCGAACCCGTCCTCGGTCACGCCGCCGAGCATGCGGATCAGCCTGCGGCCGGCGTGCTCCCAGCGCTCCTGGTCGTCGAGGCCGCCGGCATGCACGAACACCAGGTCGATGTCGGAGGACACGTTGAGCTCGCGTCCTCCCAGCTTGCCCATGGCGACGACGATGAGCTCCTTTTCCTGCAGCGCTGCCGCGATGCTGAGCTCGGCGAGCTCGCTCATGGTGCCGCAGACCTCGTCGAGGTCGGCGAGGCCGCAGAGGTCGCGCGCCATGACCCTCAGCAGCACGCGCCTGCGCAGCCGGCGCAGGCGCCGCATCAGCGCCGCTTCGTCGTCTGCGCCCGCGCCCTCGAGCGCCGCGGCCATTTCGCCGCGTGTGAAAGGTCCTGGCAAGGTAAGTTCCCGCGCGAGCTCCGGATGCGCTTCGAGCACGCGCGAGGCATAGCGTGAATCGGCCAGTTTGCGAATCGAATCCGACATTTGGGGATTAGAATGGCGCGTGAGCGTTCATTCCACCATGAAGCGCGTCGGCCGTGCGATCGAGGTTCTCGCGTGGACGGTGTTTTTCGCCCTCGCGGCGCTCGTGCTGGCGGTGCGCTTCTGGCTGCTGCCCAACATCGAGCGCTACCGCGGCGAGGTCGTCGCCGCGGTCTCGGCGGCGGTCGGACAGCCGGTGCGCATCGGCGGCCTCGGCGCGGGCTGGTACGGTCTCAACCCGCACATCCACCTGCGCGACGTGCGCATCTACGACCGCGCCGGCCGCGAGGTGCTGACGCTGCCCTCGGTCGACAACCAGCTCGCGTGGAGCTCGCTGCTGCAAGGCAGGCTCAAGGTCCATTCGCTCGCGATCGACAAGCTCCGGCTGCAGGTGCGCCGCGACGCGGAAGGGGCGCTCTATGTCGCCGGGATGAAGCTCGGCGACGGCGATGCGCGCTTCGCCCGCTGGGCGCTCGCGCAGGACGAGATCGTGCTGCGCGGCGCCGAGATCGAGTGGCACGACGAGCTGCGGGGCGCGCCGCCGCTTGCGCTCACTGCGGTGAACCTGAGGCTGCGCAATGCCGGCGAGCGCCACTCGGTCGGCGTATCGGCGCATTTGCCGGCCGAGCTCGGCGCGAGGCTCGAGCTGCGTGCCATGCTGGAAGGAGCCGAGCTGGCCCGTCCCGCGGCCTGGAAGGGGCGCCTCTACGCCGAGCTCGGCTATACCGATCTCGCCGCCTGGCGCACCTGGGTCGATTATCCGTGGCGCATCGAGCAGGGCCAGGGTGCCCTGCGCGCATGGCTCGCGTTCGAAGCGGGCGAGGTGCGGCGGGCGACCGCGGATCTGGCGCTTTCGGACGTGTCCGTGCGCTTCGACGAGGCGCTCTCCCTGCTGCGGCTCGCTTCGGTGCGCGGACGTCTGCAGGGCGCGGCCGCCAACGGCCGCTATCAGGTCGCCGCGCGCGATCTCGCCATCGGCATCGAGGACGGCACCGTGGTGGCGCCCAGCGACTTCGATCTCGCGTGGACCACCGGGAGCGATGCCGGCGGCACGCTCGCCGCGGCCGCGATCGAGCTCGAGCCGCTCGCCCGGCTGGCCGCCTCGCTGCCGCTGCCGGAGCGGGCGCGCAAGCTCCTCGCCGAACTCAGGCCGCGGGGACGGCTCGCCGACGCGCGGGTGGAATGGCGCGGCGAGCCGCAGGCGCCGGCGGGCTTCGCGGCGCGCGCGAGATTCGTCGGCCTCGGCGCCGAGCCGGTCGAGCAGTTGCCGGGCTTCGCCGGCATCACCGGCAGCTTCGATGCCACGGAAGCGGGCGCGCGCGTCGTCCTCGCCACGAGAAAAGGCGAGCTCAACCTGCCGCGCGTGTTTCCCCAGCCGCGCATCGCGCTCGACTTCCTGAACGGCCTGGTGGAGTGGGAGCGCCTGGGCGATGCCGGCATCGCGCTTCGCATCGAGTCGCTCACGTTTTCCAACGCGCATCTGAGCGGCAACGCGCATGGCACCTATCAGGCCATGCCCGGCGCTCCGGGCACGATCGACCTCTCGGCCCAGTTCAACCGCGCCGACGCGACCCAGATCGCGCGCTACCTGCCGCATGGACGCCTCATGGGCGGCGACCGGACGCGCGAGTGGCTCGTGGACGCAATACTCGCGGGCCGTTCGAATGACGTGCGCGTTCGCATCCAGGGCGACCTGCGCGAGTTTCCGTTCGTCGATCCGGGCCGCGGCCAGTTCAGCGTGGCGGCGCGCGTCGAGCGCGGCGTGCTGCAGTACGCGGAAGGCTGGCCGCGCATCGAGAACATCGAGGGCGAGCTGCTCTTCGAGCGCGAGCGCATGCACATCGTCGGGCGCAGCGGCAGGATCCTCGGCACGGCGCTCGCCAACGTCGACGTCGGCATCGCGCATTTGCGCGATCCCAGCCCCCAGCTCGAGGTGAGCGGAACGGCGCGCGGCGCCACGGCGGATTTCCTGAGGTTCATCGAGCAGAGCCCGGTGCGCCGCATGACCGCCGGATTCACCGCGCCGATGAGCGCCAGCGGCCAGGGGAAGCTCAGCCTCAGGCTCGAGCTGCCGCTGAAGGACCTGCCCAAGACGCGCGTCGCCGGCGAGTACGAGTTCGACGGCAACGATCTCGTCGTGAACCCGCAGCTGCCCCCGGTCGAAGCGGCCGCGGGCAAGGTCGCGTTCACCGAATCCACCCTCAGCGTGCGCGACGTGCGGGGCCGCCTCTTCGGCGGCCCGGTGGCGGTCAGCGGCGCGACGCAAAGCGACGGAACCGTGCAGATCGTCGCGCGCGGCGAAGCGACGCTCGCCGAAACGCGCGCGCTCTTCGACCATCCGTTGCGACGCTTTCTCGCCGGGCACGCGGCGTACGTCGCCACGGTGAACATCGCAAAGGGCCGCCAGCACGTCGTGCTGCAATCGTCGCTGCAGGGCGTGACGAGCGCGCTGCCGGCGCCGCTCGCGAAAAGCGCCGGCGAAGCGCTGCCGCTTCAGGTGGAGCTCGCATCCGACGAGCGCCTCAAAGTGAAGCTCGGGCGCGTGCTCGCGGCGGAAGTCGTACGCCGTCGCCAGGGCGAGGCGCTCGTGGTGCAGCGCGCCGGCGTTTCCCTGACCCCGTCGGGCGATGCGCCGCTGCGCCTGCCGGAGCGCTCCGGCACGCTGATCTACGGTTCGCTCCCGGCGCTCGACGCGGACAAGTGGCTACCGCTCCTCGGCGGCCCCGACGCGCCGCTGGACGCGAGCGCGCTCGACGTGCGGATCGGCCAGCTCGACCTCTACGGCAAGCGGCTGAACGAGGTCAGCCTGCGCGCCGGAGCCGATGCCGCGGGCTGGGCCGCCACCATCGCTTCGCAGGAAGTCGCGGGCGACCTTTCCTACCGCAAGGACGGCGGCGGCAGACTGGTGGCGCGCCTTACGCGTTTTCTCACTCCCCGGGAGTATCCCGGGGCGCCGGAGCGCGCCACGCTCGAGCCGAAGGACCTGCCGACGCTCGACCTTGTCGCCGAGCGCTTCAGCCTGCGCGGCAAGGAGCTCGGTCGGGTCGAGATCCAGGGCAGCCGCTCGGGCGAGGACTGGCGCATCGACAAGCTCGCGATGACCAACGCCGATGCGAGCCTTGCCGCGACCGGCACGTGGCGCGGCGGCGCGCCGACGCGCAGCCAGCTCGACTTCGAGCTGAACGCCGCCGACGCCGGCCAGTTCCTCGCGCGCGTGGGTTACCCGGATCTCGTCAAGGGCGGCAAGACGCGTTTCCGGGGCAACCTCGCCTGGAACGGCGATCCGGCGCTCATCGACTACGCGAGCCTGAGCGGCACGCTCCAGCTCGAGTCGCGCGGCGGCCAGTTCCTGGAGATCGAGCCCGGCATCGGCAAGCTGATCTCGCTGATGAGCCTGCAGGCGCTGCCGCGGCGCATCGCGCTCGACTTCCGCGACGTGTTCTCCAAGGGCTTCGGCTTCGACGACATCTCCGCCGCCGCGCAGGTCGACTCCGGCGTGATGGCGGTGAAGGAATTCCGCATGCGCGGCTCGTCGGCGCAGGTGCAAATGAGCGGTGAGGTCAACCTCGCACAGGAGAGCCAGAACCTGCGCGTGCGCGTCGTCCCGAGCCTGGGCGACTCGGCCTCGATCGCGATCGCGCTGGTCAACCCGCTGCTCGCGATCCCGGCGGCGATCGCGCAGAAGATCCTCAAGGACCCGCTCGGCCACATCTTCGCGTTCGAGTACTCGATCACCGGCGGCTGGAGCGACCCCAAGGTGGCGAAGCTCGGCATCGAGGCGCGCGAGCTGGTCCCGCAGGAAGGCGGTCCGTGAAGACCCGGGTCGCTGCGATCCAGATGGTTTCGGCCGCCGAGGTGCCGGCAAACCTGGCCGCGGCCGAACGGCTGATCGCGCAGGCCGCGGCGCAGGGCGCGCGCCTTGCCGCGCTGCCGGAGAATTTCTACCTCATCGGCCGCCACGAGGGCGACAAGGTGAAGCTGCGCGAGCGCGACGGACGCGGGCCGATCCAGGATTTCCTTGCCGAAGCGGCGCGCCGGCACGGCCTGTGGCTTCTCGGCGGCACGGTGCCGCTCGAGACCGCGGACGCGGGCCGGATCCTCAGCGCGTCGCTCCTCTACGACGACGCCGGCCGGCGCGTGGCGCGCTACGACAAGATGCACCTCTTCCGCTTCGACGGCGCCGGCAACGAGCGCTACGACGAAGCGCGCACGCTCGAGCCCGGCGCCGCTGCGGTGGCGGTGCCCAGCCCGTTCGGGCGGCTCGCGCTTTCCGTTTGCTACGATGTGCGCTTTCCCGAGCTGTACCGATCGCTTGGCGAGTTCGACCTCATGTTCGTGCCCTCGGCTTTCACCGTGCCCACCGGGCGCGCGCACTGGGAAATCCTGCTGCGCGCGCGCGCCGTCGAGAACCAGGCCTACGTCATCGCGCCCGCCCAGGGCGGCCTGCACGAGAGCGGCCGCCGCACCTACGGCCACACGATGATCGTCGATCCCTGGGGCGAAGTGCTGGCGGAGCTTCCCGAGGGCGAGGGCGTGGTGCTCGCCGAGGCCGACGGCGGCAGGCTGCGCGAGGTGCGCGGCTCGCTACCCGCGCTCGTCAACAGGAGACTGAGTTGAATCTCGACACCGCGAAAACCACGCTGCTCGCGCCCCACGACCTCGAAACCGCCAAGCTCGAGCGGGTCTTCGGCACGCTCGCGGCGCACAAGGTCGACTATGCGGACCTCTACTTCCAGTACTCGCGCTACGAGGGCTGGAGCCTGGAGGAAGGCATCGTCAAGTCGGGAAGCTTCAACATCGAGCAGGGCGTCGGCGTGCGCGCGGTCTCGGGCGAGAAGACCGCCTTCGCCTATTCCGACGAGATCAGCTTCGTCGCGCTGCAGGACGCGGCGAAAGCGACCCGTGCGATTGCTGCAGCTGGACAGAGCAGGAAGACCAGGGCCGGAAAGCGCTCGATGCCGGTTCCGCTGTACCGCTCGATCGACCCGGTGGCCTCGCTCGAATCATCGGAGAAGGTGACGCTGCTCGAGAAGCTCGAGCGCAAGTGCCGTGCGCTCGACCCGCGCATCACGCAGGTCATGGCGAGCCTTGGCGGCGAGTACGAGGTGGTGCTGATCGCGCGCGGCGACGGGACGCTCGCCGCGGATGTGCGTCCGCTGGTGCGCCTGTCCGTGCAGGTGATCGCGGAGGCGAACGGCCGGCGCGAGAGCGGCTCGGGCGGCGGCGGCGGCCGCACCGACTACGCGCATTTCACCGACGAGGTGCTCGACGAATACGCCCGCCACGCGGTGTCGCAGGCGCTGGTCAACCTCGAGGCGCGCGCGGCGCCCGCGGGCACCATGACCGTGGTGCTCGGGCCGGGCTGGCCCGGAGTGCTCCTGCACGAGGCGGTCGGCCATGGCCTCGAGGGCGACTTCAACCGCAAGGCGAGCTCGGCGTTCTCCGGGCGCCTCGGCCAGCGCGTGGCCGCGCCCGGCGTCACGGTGGTGGACGACGGCACCCTGCCCGGACGGCGCGGCTCGCTGACCATCGACGACGAGGGCAACCCGACGCAGCGGAACGTGCTCATCGAGGACGGCGTGCTGCGCGGCTACCTGCAGGACAGCCTGAACGCGCGCCTCATGAAGATGCCGCTCACCGGCAACGGCCGCCGCGAGTCGTTCGCGCACCTGACGCTGCCGCGCATGACCAACACCTACATGCTGGCGGGCTCGCACGACCCGAGGGAGATCATCGCCAGCGTGAAGAAGGGGTTGTACGCCACCAATTTCGGCGGCGGCCAGGTCGACATCACCAGCGGCAAGTTCGTGTTCTCCACGGCCGAGGCCTACCTGATCGAGGATGGCAAAGTGACGCATCCGGTGAAGGGCGCGACGCTGATCGGCAACGGACCCGACGCGCTGACGCGCGTCAGCATGATCGGCAACGATCTCGCGCTCGACAGCGGCATCGGCACCTGCGGCAAGGAGGGCCAGAGCGTGCCGGTGGGCGTGGGGCAGCCGACGCTCAAAATCGACGGCCTCACCGTCGGTGGCACGGCGTAACGGCAGGCGGAACGGGTTGACTGCCGACGAGCTTGCCGCGCGCATCGAAGATGGCGCGCTGATCGGTCTGCCGCCCGACTACTCGCTGGTCGCCATGGAAGTCGTGCGGGCGCTGATCCGCCGCAACGCGAAAGGGCTCAAGCTCCTCGGCGTGCCGCAGCTCGGACTGTGCGCGGACCTTCTCATCGGCGCCGGCTGCGTCGCCGAGATCGAGACCAGCGCGGTGACGCTCGGCGAAGCGGGCCTCGCGCCGCGCTTCACCGAGGCCGCCGAAAAGGGCCAGATCGTGGTCCGCGACGCCACCTGCCCGGCGGTCCACACGGCGCTCCAGGCGACCGAGAAGGGCGTGCCCTTCATGCCGCTGCGCGGCGTGCTCGGCTCGGACCTTTTGAAGTTGCGCTCCGACTGGAAAGTTTCACAGAATCCTTTCGCGGACGACCGTGATCCCATCCTCCTGATTCCCGCAATCCAGCCGGACATTGCGCTGTTTCATGCGCGTTGGGGGGACGAGGCGGGCAATGTCTGGATCGGCCGGCGCCGCGAGCTCGCGACAATCGCTCATGCAGCGAAGCGCTGCTTCGTCACCTACGAGGAGAAGCGATCCGGCGACATGCTGGAGGACGAGATCCTCGCGCCGGGCGTGCTCGGCGCGGCCTACGTCACCGCGACGGCGCAGGCGCGCCGCGGCGCCTGGCCGCTCGGGGTGCCCGAGGTCTACGACATCGACGACGCGCATCTCGCGCGCTACGCGAAGCTCGCGAAGACGCGCGAAGGCTTCGGACGCTACCTCGACGAGTTTGTCCTCAGGCCGATCGCGGCCTGAACCCGTAAAGCGTTTGCGGATTGGCGACGAGGATGCGGGTGCGCGTCGCGGCGTCCGGCGCCCACACCTCGAGCAGGTCGAAGAGAAACGCGTCGTCCGGCTTGTTGTCGTTTCGCTCGGTCGGATGCGGCCAGTCGCTGCCCCACACCAGCCGCTCCGGCGCCGCGGCGACCCAGGCGCGCGCGGTGCGCGTCGCTTCCGGGTAGGGCGGGCCGGACTTGCTGTTCGAGTAGGCGCCCGAGAGCTTCACCCAGGTGCGGCCCTTGTCGACGAGGTCGCGCAGGATGGCGTGCGAGGCATGGTCGGTGCCCGCCGGCAGCGTCGGGTTGCCGAGGTGGTCGAACACCATCTGCGTCGGCAGCCGGCGGAAGATGTCGGCAAGCTCCACCACCTGCGCGCCCTCGACGTTGAACTGGATGTGCCAGCCCAGCTCGACCACGCGCTTCGCGAGCGGCTCGATCATGTCGACCTTCACCACCGCGGTGGCGGGATCGCCGAGGGTGAAGCGGATGCCGCGGATGCCGCCGGCGTCCAGCGCTTTCAGCTCGGCATCGGTGACGCTCGGCTGCAGCACCGCCACGCCGCGCGCATCCGCGCCGAGCTGCGCAATCGCGTCGAGCGTCACACGATTGTCGATCGCGTAGTTGCGCGGCTGGACGACGACGGTGCAGGTGGTGCCGATGCGCTTCTGCAGCTCGCGATAATGCGCGACGGTGGCGTCCGACGGCGGCACGCGCTTGCTCGGCGGCATCTGAAAGCGCACCGGATCGTAGATGTGCATGTGGCAGTCGCAGGCGTTGGCCGGCGCCTTGAGCTTCGGCGGCTCGGTACCCGACGAGTTCGACACCGCCTGCGCGCGGCCCGGCCGGATGCCGGAGGTGGTTGCGAGCGCGGCGAGCGACGCGCCCTTGATGAACGTGCGGCGTGCGATCATGCGGCCTCCGTGAGCGACGAGAATCGCCCCACCATTGCACCATACGCGCGCGAAGAATTGCTAGCCTCGGTGATCGCGCGCCTCATCGCGCAATTGGGAAATGAGGCGCGCCACGTCGCCGTCGGCGCCGCGTCGCCGATCCCGGCTGCCGGGGCGCTGCTCCTCAAGCAGAAAAGGCGCGAACTGCGCCTCTCCTTCCTGCACAAGCGCCGGGGCAATCCGTTCACCGAGGGTTCGCGCGAGCTCTTCGACCTCGCGGGGCAGGGCCGCATCGATGTCTTCTTCCTCGGCGGGGCGCAGATCGACGGCGAGGCCAACATCAACCTGGTGCGTGCCGAGGGCCGCCGCTTCCCGGGCTCCTTCGGCTCCGCCTTCATGTACTCGGTGGTGAAAAGCGTCATCCTCTTCCGGGAGGAGCACTCCAGGCGCGTGCTGGTGCCGAAGGTCGAGTTCATCTCCGCCGCCGGCAATCCGGCCGCGCTCCTCACCGGCAGGGCGCTCTTTTCATGGCAGAAGGAAAAGCGCCGGTTCCGGCTGGAGAGCGTGCACGAGCCGGGCGACATCCGCTCCGAGACCGGGTTCTCCTACGATTCCCCGGCTACGGTGCCGCTTACGGCCGAGCCCAGCAGTGAGGACCTTG
>Ga0307497_10000252_pt1 | contig 12073 bp, 10 predicted proteins | sample 10_S_MG_FD_201366 | JGI IMG/M metagenome (GOLD analysis project Ga0307497, IMG submission 201366) | Soil microbial communities from Populus trichocarpa stands in riparian zone in the Pacific Northwest, United States - 10_S | ecosystem: Environmental > Terrestrial > Soil > Riparian zone > Trees...
GCTCCTGGCGAGAAGCCTAGGGTTGAGGTCCCCGACTTCCCCACCTTCTGTGAAGAGTATCTGGATACCAAGCTCTTCTGGCATCAGCTTCAGTGGTACGACATCCTCGAAGGAAGAGTGCCGAGGGATCTTCATAGCAATCAGTTGTACGTCCAGGGAGATCCTGGAATGGTGATCGTGAACACCCCTCCAGAACACTCTAAGTCGACGACGATTACGATCAACTACGTTACCTATCGGATCTGCCAGGATCCGAACATCCGGATCATCATCGTCTCGCAGACTCAGGAGATGGCCAAGAGATTCCTTAGGGCGACAAAGGACAGACTTGCTGGAGCCAACCAGGCATACAAGAAGCTTCAGATCGATTTTGCTCCCGATGGTGGCTTTGATGCGAACTCTGCTTCATGGACGGCCGACTCGATTTACGTAAACTCCGAGACTCGTGACTCAGGAGAGGCCACGCCTACCGTTCAGGCTCTCGGAATGAACGGGCAGATCTATGGGAACCGAGCAGACCTCATCATCCTTGATGACACCGTAACGGGAAAGAACGCTCATGAGTTCGCCAAGCAGATCGACTGGATTCAGCGAGAGGTCATCAACCGACTGTCTTACCCCGGCGGAACTCTGCTTCTTGTCGGAACGAGGCTGGCTCCCGTGGAACTCTATTCAGAGATCCAGAAACCGGAGTGGTATGGACAAGATGAAGAGTCCCCCTGGACCTATCTCACGCAACCGGCTGTCTTGGAGTATGCAGACGATCCCGATGACTGGCATGTTCTCGCACCCTGGACCAACCGGCCTCCGGTTTCGCTCGGAGCAAGAAAGCTGGTTCAGGCAAACGAAGCTGGTCTCTATCCTTGGCACTCTGGAAGGTCCCTCTCGCGTCGACGCGCTACCAGCTCACCTCAGAACTGGAGCATGGTATATCAGCAAGAGCAAGTAAGCGCTGATGCCATCTTCCCGGCCGACAGGGTTGTTGCTGCAATCGACGGCATGCGAGCAGCGGGGCCCATGTCCCGCGGAGCGCCCATGCATAGAGAGCACGGAATGGATGGACTTCATATCGTTGGGGGATTCGATCCTGCCATCACCGGCCACTCTGCTGCCGTGATCCTCGGGGTCGATCGGATGACATGCATTCGGTGGGTTCTTGATGTATGGACTAAGCCGAACTGCAAGCCCGACGATCTCTTTGACAAGATCAAAGAGATGACCGTTAAGTACCATGTGAACGAGTGGGCGATTGAGAAGAACGCCATGAACCTCATGATCACCCAGTCAAGGGACCTCAGGAACTTCCTCGGTTCCAGGGGAACGATCCTTCGCGAGCACTTCACTGGCTCCAACAAGAACGACGCCGACTTCGGCGTCGCTTCGATGAGCATGTTGTTCGACGGGTCAAAGGAGGGCAAGGCGCTAATCCGCCTTCCGTCTCGTTCTCAGCAAGAGGGCGTGAAAGCCTTTGTCGAGCAGCTCACGACCTGGTTTCCGCAGACCAAAGCAAAGCAAGATACTGTTATGGCTCTATGGTTTGCGGAGACTAGGGCCCGTGAACTGGTCAATTCAATCGAGTCGGTGTATCACATAGAGAACGAATACCAGTCTCCCAGGGACAAGCAGAAGAACATCGTTGTGGACTTGGACTTCATGGCTTCTGCTGCCGCTGGCGGCGCTCATGAATGGTGGTCATGATATGGGCGAGAGAGCCGCCGACCGACTCGCCTCTATGGTTGGATCGTGGTCATTCGTTATTGGGCAGGCCGTCTTCCTGGCGGCCTGGTTCGCCCTTAACACTGTCGCGTGGTTCGTTCATTGGGATCGATACCCTTACGTGCTTGCCAATCTCTTCATGTCTGCGGAAGCCGCCTTCACCGGTCCGATTCTGTTGATGAGCTCAAACCGGGCAGCAGAAGCGGATCGTAAGATTTTGTACGAGGACTTCGCTGAGGACGACGAGACCAACCGGCTTGTTGTAAGGATCGCAGATCATCTTGGAGTAAATAATGAAGTGGGTCAGTAGATCCGATCTCGCTTGGCCTTCCAGTGAAGCTCCAAGTCAGATGACGGCTGATGGAGTGAAGGTTCACTACGAAGGTTCCCCCGTTCATTGTCCGAGTCACGATCATTGCGTGAATGAGGTTAAGGCGATTCGCCGATCTCATCTTGCGAATAAGAAAGAGAACTACTCGGACATCGCTTACAATCTTCTTGTCTGCTGCCATGGATACGTCTTCGAAGGACGCGGAGCACATAAGCGCTCCGGTGCCAACGGAAGCCAGCCCCTCAACAAGGCCCACTACGCCGTTTGTGCGCTTCTTGGCAGCGAGGGCGACGTGGAGCCAACTCCTGAAATGATTGAAGGCCTTAAGGAGGCGATCCTTTATCTCCGCGAGCACGGCGCGGGTAAGGAGGTTCGGGGACATCGTGATGGCTATGCCACCGCTTGCCCCGGTGAGCCTCTCTACGCTCTCGTGAAGCATGGGAGGCTTGAGCCTGACGGAGAAAAGCCCAAGCCGGTTCCGATCTATGCAACCTTCCCTGGTCATTCGTACTTCAGGATTGGTCGCACGAGCAAGCTCGTTACAGAGGTTGGTAAGCGACTCAAGGCTGAAGGTTGTTCTTCTTATCGAATGGGTCCCGGCCCCGTGTGGACCAATTCGGATAAGGCTAGCTATCGCAAGTGGCAGATCAAGCTTGGTTATAGCGGCAGTGATGCTGATGGCATTCCCGGTCCCGCTTCCTGGAAGAGGCTGAAGATCCCCCGTCCGTAAGGAGTCAACGTATGACGCAAAGCCTGGATGAGGTGAAGCGTAAGGTAGAGGCTTTGCGTCGCGCGTCCACCGAGAGGGACCAGCGGCACCGTGACGTCCTTGGCGTAAGGTCTGGTGACGTTGACTCGGTCGTGCCGAGCAGCATGCCTGACGCTTGGCCCAAGCCGATCGTTGCGAACCTGATTGACACGAGTGCTCGTGACACTTCTGAGGTCATGGGTGCCATGCCCAGCATCAACTGCTCTACTGGCATTCTGACGACCGACAAGTCGAAGCGCTTCTCTTCGAAAAAGACTAAGGTTGCTAACTTCTACGTTCAGGAGTCCGGCCTTGGGGCCGGACGTCAAGTTACCCTGTCCGATCATTACGTGACGTACGGGATGGCTATCTATTCCATTGAGCCAGACTTCGAGAACAGGCGCCCTCACATCCGGGTAGAGAATCCGATGGGCGTCTATCCGGAGTTTGATCTGTTCGGCAAACTCGTTTCCTACTCGAAGGTGTGGCGAGAAGAAGCAATCCATCTTGCTGCGAAGTTTCCGCATCTGCTTCGTTTCCTCCAGTCGAACGAGACTGGCGGAGAGCAGATGGGTTGGGCTGAGCGTGAGATCGAGGTTGTCAAGTATTGTGATGCCGATCAGATTCTGATGTACCTGCCGCAACACGGCGAGGCCATTGTCGACCACATGCCCAATCCGCTCGGGAAGGTTTACGTCTCGATCGGCAAGAGGCCTGGGTATGACAACGAGGTCCGGGGTGCGTTTGATGACGCAATCTGGGTCCAGCTCGCTAAGGCTCGCATGGCCCTTCTTGGACTTGAGGCAACAGAGAAAACGGTACGAGCCCCACTTGCTGTCCCTCGGGACGTGCAGAAGATGACGTTCGGAGACGACGCCATCATCCGGACGGATAGCCCGGAGAAGATCCGAAGGGTGGGGATCGACGTTCCTCAGGCTGCATTCCAAGAAGGTGCCATGCTTGAGCAGGAGCTGAGGGTTGGTACTCGGACTCCTGAAGCTCGTTCTGGCAATATGGATGCGAGCATCATTACCGGTCGTGGCGTTCAGGCGTTGATGGGCGGATTCAATACGGTCATCACCACCGGCCAGACTGTCATCGGTGAAGCTTTGCGACGCGCCATCTCGCTGTGCTTCGAGATGGATGAAAAGTTGTGGCCATCCGAGAAGAAGGTTGTTCGAGGGAACGTTCAAGGCACCCCGTTCGAAGAGACCTACATCCCTTCGAAGGACATCAATAGCGACTACACGGTCGACGTAACCTACGGTTTTGCTGCTGGGCAGGATCCCGCTAGGGCGATTGTCGGCCTCTTGCAGCTTCGTGGCGATCAGCTGATTTCCAGGGACTTCTTCCAGCGTCAGCTTCCGATGGGTATTGATGTGGTTCAGATGCAGACTCAGATCGACCTTGAGCAGTTGAACGATGCGGTCAAGCAGGGGATCATGGGTTACGCATCCGCAATCCTGCCGATGGCTCAGCAGGGTGGGGTTGATCCGATGGACGCCTTGGCTAAGTTGGGGAAGATTATGGACATGCGGGAGAAGGGCACTCCGATCCATGAGGCTTTGCTCAAGGTATTCACTCCGAAGCCACAGAATGCCGCTCAGGGCGCCCTGGAGCCGCTCGCTGGGCCAGGAGCCCCACCCGGACCTGGAGGTCCTCAGACGGGCGTGCAGGGGCCTTCTGGGGGCTCTCCAGCCCAAGCGGGCGGTATGGACTTGCAAACGCTCCTCGCGGGCTTCTCTGGCAAGGGCGAAGCGAACATGGGAGCCAAGACAGTCAGACAGGCAGCTATCTAGGAGGAATCATGAGTGATGGGACAATGTTTGCTGGAGACCATCCCCAGAGTGGAGATTGGGCAACGCTCAAGGGCAGGATGCTGGCTCCTCACGAGGAGCCGCCGCTGGCAGGCACCAACGAAGGGCCCGAGCGACTTAACCAGGAAGCTTCCGGTGGTTACAACTGGGAGGATTCTCTCAGGGCTGTCGACGCGCCTACGCGCGGCGGCGGAACTCTCGCACACTAAAGAGGTGGTCATGGACGAGGACGAGATTGTTTTCAGCTACGAGGTTTCTCCGAAGCTTCATAACAAGTGGTCTCTACTCGCCTTGGCAGCTGGCTTCATTGGAGACATCGCCAGGGTTGTAGCGGACAACACGTCGACTGCTGCGACCATGGCGATCCAGCATGCAAAGCAGAAGGAGTTCGACAAGGAGTTTGCTGGCATCACGATGGGAGTTGAACTCGAATGACAACTCCAGTCTCGGGTCCCGGCCAGTTCAGCAAGCGAACCGACAAGGCCGTTGAAAAGGCAGATAGCAAAGTTCCTGATGCGGCCTACGGGGAGCAGAAGGCATATCAGGAACAGAAGGCCGGGGCCCCCCTGGCGAAGGCCGACTTCGCTTCGATGTTCGGCAATCCTGCACAGAATGTCGTTCCACTTCATGCTCCCTCAAGCCAGCCCGAAGTTCCGGTAACGAGCGGGGCGGCCGAAGGGCCCGGGGCTGGAGTCGAAGCGCTCGGGCTTCCGGACCAGAGCCAAGAGGACATGCAGCGACTGGTTCCCTATCTGCCGGTTCTTGAGTTCATGGCTAATCAGCCTGGCGCTTCGTGGGCCATGAGGAATGTCGTACGCAAGACGAAGGCGATGACCTGATGGACGGGACCGAGTACACCTACGGCGGTCAGTGGTTCGATGATGCGGGAGCCCTTGCGGGAGCTTTTGCCAACACCCCCATGCTGGGCGTGGACATTTCCCGCGCCAATCTCAAGCGTTCCGAAGCGAACGATCTGGCAACATCCTTGCTGAACATCGGCGTCTCTCCCTACGACGATGAAGAGCAGCCTGTAGAGGAGACGTAATGGCCTACTCACCGAAGGACCTCTTCAATCTTCAGGAAGATGTGGTCAACGGTAAGTTGAAGATGGAGAACCTGCCTACTCAGACAGTCTCCGCTCTTCAGGACTACTGGGACAAGAACCCTGCCTCGTATGCCGATGATCCGATGATGACCGACCAAGAGTCGAATCGCATCAAGGCACTTGCCGAGCAGCGCTCTGCTTCGGCATCTGGAGATCTTCCGTTCTTCCTCAAGCCGATCGAGTGGGTTGGCTCCAAGCTGTACTGGCTGTACAGCCACAGCATCTCCCCCCTCGCTTCGATGGCTGCGATGGGCGTACATAACGTCGTCTACGGCCAGGACTCTTCCTTCGACGGAAATCATTCTTGGCAAGACGCCTGGGATGCGGCCAGGGACATCTCCCCCGGCCAGGCCGTATGGATGCTTGGGCTGAACAATAACGATCTCAAGAAGCGTGGCATCTCTCCCCAGCAGATCACCCAAGACTCCAAGCTCGCTCTCGCCGGGAAGTATCATGACACTCCGACGAAAGCCGATCCCTTCGGGATCAAGACTCCCAAGGAAGAGTACTTCGGCCAGGGGTTTGCGAAGTATGCGACGGGAGCTGCCGACCTCGCGGTTTCTTGGTACGCAGATCCTCTGGTACTGACCGGCAAGGCTGCTGGAGCTACAAGGACTGCTACGTTTGTCAAGCCAGTCAAGGGGATTGTCGCAAAGGCTGGCGGTGATTTCACCGAAGTCGAGAAGACTCCGACATTCACCAAGATGGTCGACACAGTCATGAAGTACAAGACTCTCGACAACGACACCGCACCGTTGCGTCTTCGCAGGGATATGCCTACACTCTCCCGCTCTGCCAATGGCGACCTTCTGGCAAGGCTGCTGGGCAAGGCGAAAGACGAAGACGAGGTTTCTCAGGTTCTCCGCATTAGCATGGGTGACTATCATGGCTATCTCGGGCTTGAGTCGAAGAACGCCGATCTCGCAAATCAGGCGCAGTCGAGTCTGACTAGGCTTACCGCCTTGGATCAGCGATTTCATGGCCTGAGCCCCACGGCTCAGGCGAGTCCAGCAGGACTTCGCATCAAGGGTTTTCTTGACAACGAAGCGAAGCGCATCGGCAAGTTGAACGCCGAGACTCGATTCATTGATCAGAAGATGGATGCGTTCCGAAGCCTGGATAATCTTCACTTTAATCAGCTGACTACTCCGGTCGGCATGAAGTGGCGTGGTTCGGACTTGGCTCAGGGTAAGACGATGAGCGTTCGTGGGCAGCCTATTATCAAGGCGGCTCCCGCCCTGGTGTATAACTCCACCATCGGATACCCGATCAAAGTCATTCGGGCGTACAACGACATCAAGCCCACTTATCACATCGATGTCCATGGCGAGAACAGCTATCTCGACCTTCAGGAATCCCTGAAGGAAGTGAAGTCAATCTCTCGTGACGAGCGGGACAAGTACGTATCTTCGTACATCAAGGCCACGCCTAATGAGCGCGGCCAGTCTCTTCTCGTTATGGAAAGCGACATCACTCAGAAGCTTGCCGCGAAGTATGGCGTGAGTCCGGATGTTGCGAGGGATCTTTATGACGACTTCGCGACGCGGAGGAAGAGTGGGCAGCAAGGAGCTACCGCTCGCACGTACGGTTCTGCCACGATGCCCGATCCCGCAAATCCTGGCATGACCATTCGAGTTGCCGAGGTCGAATCCAATGGCGGCAGGCTGGTGTCGACGCCGATCTTCGATACGCAGCTGGCGAACAACCATGTCATCATGGACTTCGGGCACTTCGAGAACCTCCTGAAGAACCATGGCAAGCGTTTCGAGAGCCTGAAGAACAACTGGGGAATCAAGGGTCAGAAGTGGACTGACGCTTCTCACGTGGCCGATGTCCTCAATTCCTACTGGAAGTTTGCTCAGCTCTTTCGGTTGGGCTATGCCCCCAGGGCTTTGTCTGATGACTTCTTGGGGCAGGTTGCTAGGTTCGGTGCAACCGCTATGGTCGCAAGGGCTGGTAGGGGTACTGCTAATATCGCAAGTCGATTCGTTCGTGGTCGCTGGGCTGCTAGTGAAGTTGCTGCCAATCAGGCTCGGATGGACGTTCTGGAGACTCACATCACTGAGCAGGGCGCTAGGCAATCGCAGTTGAAGCTGGATCTTTCCTCCGCCAGGGCGAAGGGCGCTAGCACTTCGACTATCGAAGACGACCTGAGGGATGCCGCTGTAGAGTTGAGAGCTTCACAGTTTGAGCATCATGAGCTTTCCAACGCGACCAACAAGACGAATGAGAAAGACGTCAAGGTTGGTCGACAGGTTTTCGCTGCCCCCTTCGGGGGGCAGCAGGGAAAACTCTTCGAGGACCTGTCGTCGGGCAAAAGGAATCTCTCGAACCTGCTTGGTCGGGAGGCGGATGCCTACACCCGAGGCCTTCGACGTCTTGACTGGGAGAACATCACCCCCGGAACTCATGGAATCGTCAAGCATTCAGGCGCCTGGGAGCGCCTGATCAACGACCAGATCGGTAAGTCTTCAATAGGGCGTGAAGCTCTTACTGGCAAGAGTGAGGCTCAGCTCGTTCATTGGATGCGGTCCGACCCGAAGGGAATCCAGTACAGGCATGACATCGGACTGAAGAACATCTCCGACTCCGAACTCGCTCAGCGGGTGAAGGCGCAGGTCGACTACATTCTCGATCCTGCCATTCCTGGAATGGATGCGATCAGGGCCAGCGCCCTTCAGGGAAAGCTTGACATGAGCGTCCTGGAGAATGCTGTTCCAGTGGCCAATCGACCCATGGTCAACGCCGAGACGTTCAAGTACGCAACCGGAACAAGTTCGGTTTCTGCTTTGCTCGATCGTGGCATCTCGGGATTTTACAACCTGGCTAACCAGCTACCTGCTCAGAAGCTTTTGAGGAATCCGCTATTTGCTCAGACGTACGCCGGACATCTCAAGGATGGCATGAAGATCTTGAGAAGGCAGGGCGTCACGCATGTAGATGATTCACTGAGGCTTCGACTGGAGTCCAACGCCAGAAGCAGGGCTCTTGCCGACGTCAAGGCGTTTACGTTTAACATGGATCACGAAACGAAGATGGCGCATCACCTGCGTAACTTCGGTGCGTTCTTCGGCGCCCAGCAGGAGTCGTGGAATCGTTGGGGCAGGATCATCGCCGACAAACCCCAGACTCTGCCTCATATTGCACAGGTCTACGGTGCCCCTTCGAGGGTCGGCATGATAACCGACCAGGATGGCAATCCGGTAAATGGCGAAGGGTATTCAACCGATCCCCTTACTGGTGAGAAGAAGTTGGTGAAGTACGGCAACCGAAAGCTTCTCTTCCAGATTCCCGAACATCTTGGAGGCAAGCAGCTTAACAAGTTTCTTGGGTTGGATGAGAATGCGAAGTTCGCCATTCCGATGTCCTCGGTTGAGATAATCTTGAATCATGGAGATGGAGCCCTGCCCGTCGGGGCAGGGCCTTACGTTCAGATGGCAGTCAACCATTATGCCAAGGAGTCTCCCGACGTAGCCGACTGGGCTCAGAAGCTTGGCGTTCTTCCATTCGGCCCCCAGGATTCGGTGATGGACTTCATCAACCCCAACACTGGCAAGCGTCTTGGAGATTCGACTGATGACATGGGCGAGACTCGCCAGCGTGCGTTGCTCAACATGATGCAAGTCGAAAACTGGAAGTACGAGAACGGATTGAGGGACAAGCCTCCCACATGGAAAGAGCTTGACGACCGGGCGCACAAGTGGTCTATCTTCAGGGCTGCCATGGCCTGGTCTCTCCCCCTCTCTGTGAATGCGCAGGATCCCTATCAGTTCTTCAGGGATGAATACTCCAGGATGCAGAAGATCGACCCAGCGAAAGCTGACGAAGCCTTCTACGACAAGTATGGGGACTCATTCTACAGCTTCACCGCTTCGCTATCGAAGAACAACACCGGCCTTCGACCCACGAAGGAAGGCGTTCAGATGAGCAAGTACTACCGGGATCTCGTCGACAAGGTCGGACCCGAGTACGCTTCAATCATCGTGGGCGACGAGGGCGATGGAGAGTTTTCTCAGGGTGCGTACTTCTATCAGAAGACTCATGCAGCAGCTCCTGGCAGTTCGGTTACCCAGAGGTCCACGCTGAGCGCCCGTGAGGCGTGGGCCCAGAATAAGAAGGCCTTGGGCTGGCAGCAGTATGGTCAACTCATGGACGACGTCAACGCTCAGCTGTTTGATCGTGGACTTTCGACTGTGGATGACTCGGGCGCGGAAGATCTGAAAGCCATGCGCAAGGGGATCGTTCAAGCCCTTTCTGAACAATATCTTCCCGACGGTTCTGACAATCCGTATTACAACGAAGCGTGGGACAAGGAGTTCAACTCCTTCGACAAGAAGAAGTATGATCGAACGGCCTTTGATCTCCAGAAGGTTGTGGACGATCCGGAGCTGTGGTCTAAGGCCTACGATCAAAGCAGCCGAACAGTTGGTATTCGTTCTGACATCTTCACCCTTCGCTCCTATCTTGAGCAGCGGAAGAACATGAACCTAGCGCTTGCTCAAAGATTTGCGAATGGCGGATCAAGCGACATCACAGCCAACAGCAATGCAGATCTTTTGCAAAGCTTCACCCAGTTCACCATGGGCCTTATCGAAGCTGACACGAAGTTCGGCAGGCTGCATTCTCGTTGGTTTGCTACCGACATGGGATTCAACTCATCGGCTATCGAGCAGCAGACTGGACGAACACAGAGTATTCGAGATCAATCCCAGTACGGAACTCAGACGCTTACCGGAAGCCCTGCGTCAATGCAGTCGGGGCAGGATCTAGGAGTTGATCTCTTTGGCTGAGACGGGAGGGATGACGGGTGGAGCGTACGCGTCTCCCTCGCCATCTCCGAGCAAGCCGACCAAACGCCAGAGTGCAGCCGATGTAGCAAAAGCCTTTGCTGCTGCCGCTGGCGGCCATTCAAGCCTGAGTTCAAAGAATGATCCTCCGGTATACATGGGCGCCTATCGTGGGACCGGAGAGTTTGCGGGGGATGTCTCCGACAGGGTCGACTCACTGTCAGAGGCTCAGGCTCAATTCTACGGCTGGGATGACAGGACCCGAAGTAAGTTTGTAACTCAACTGTCTCTCGCTGGATATAACGCCAGCGGTTTGACGGACTCGGATCTTGCGAAGGCCTGGGGTGCATATACCGAACAAGCAGCTTCCTATTATGCGCAAGGTAAGAAGCTGACTCCTTGGGACATCTTGGCGAAAGATCGAAGGATGCGCGAGAACGCCCCCCCGGAAGCGCCCAGGACGGTTACGTCGACGGAGACCAACGCCGACCTGTCCACTAGGCAGGATGCTCATGCGTTGTTCCTTCAGGCCGCCCAGCAGCTTCTGGGTAGGGATCCCACGGCGCAGGAGATCAAGGGATTCCAGTCGACTCTCAATGCTTACGAGAAGGCAAATCCGGTTACTAGGACCACGGTGTCGAAGTATCAGGGTCAAGACTTGCAGTCTCAGAAGTCCACAACTCAGGGTGGCGTGTCGGCAGAAGCTAAGCAACTGATGGCTTCTCAAGACATCAAGAAGGATCCTGAGTTCGGTGCATATCAGGCCGCCACCACATACTTCGATGCGATGATGCAGATGATCGGAGGCTAGCTTGTGCCTTGCGACAGATTTTGCATCTCCTCATCTTGTTTCCGTTGCGCTTGGTCTCCGTCCACGTATTCTCTTCTGTGAACTCGTGACCATGGAGACAGTGGGTTCTCTCTGCGCCTCGCCGGGCGTTTGATAGCTTGACTGCGATAGACGCACTTCCGCGACTTGTGTTCACTTTCTGCGTCACTGCTTGAAGGTGTTGGGGATTGACGCAATTCCTAACTCTACACAAGTGATCTATGACGAAGCCGTCTGGAATGGGTCCAATATAAAACTCGTGGCTTAGTCGGTGGGCGTATTTTTTGTCCATCTGCCCGTACCCATTGGGGAGCATGTTGGCGGTCCAAATCCAGTGTCCACTGGGGGCGATGATGAACTTGCGCTCGAAGCGCACGATTGGTGGTGTAGTTTTCATGGAAGAACTATACCATACTCTGTGGGGAGGTGTTGGGGGTGCCTACATCCGGGACTGATATCATGTCTTATGCTAAACAATTCGTTGGCACCCCGTATTGACGCCTGGGGTGGGAACAGTCTGACCGGGGGAATCGACTGCTCTGGCTTGGTCCAGCAGGTTTACAAGAAGTTCGGCATCAGCGTTCCTCGCGTGACCTATGACCAGATCGGCGAGGGCAAGGCTATCGGCATGAACAAGCTGATGCCCGGCGACATGGTGTTCTTCGACACCAACAAGCAGATCCCTGGACCGGATCATGTAGGCCTGTATCTGGGCGATGGCAAGATGCTGCATGCTCCAC
>Ga0307497_10000254_pt1 | contig 11932 bp, 6 predicted proteins | sample 10_S_MG_FD_201366 | JGI IMG/M metagenome (GOLD analysis project Ga0307497, IMG submission 201366) | Soil microbial communities from Populus trichocarpa stands in riparian zone in the Pacific Northwest, United States - 10_S | ecosystem: Environmental > Terrestrial > Soil > Riparian zone > Trees...
ACCATGTAGTTCCGATGTTGCCCCTGGATACGCGGAATTTCGCTGCCGCCCGAATCAACGCCTCCCAGGTGGCAAGAAGTGCATTGCGCACCTTCGGCTATTTTCTTGCCGCGAATAGCCTTTGTTGTGTCGGATTCGGACGGGCTGGAATACGGCTCCAACGCCGCAAAGAAGGCGGCAAGATCGCGCATGTCTTCATCGCTCAATTGCGGCATGATGGGACCCATGGTCGGGTCGATGCGCCGGCCCTCCTTGAAGTCCTGCAACTGCTGCAGGATATAGGGTGCCGCTTGCCCGGCAAGTATCGGGTAATTGACCTTGAACGAACGGCCATTGATCCCGTGGCAGCTGGCGCAGAAGCCATGCTTGTGTTCGCCCGCAGAAATGCTTTGGGCGTTGACTGACGCGATGCTGCCGGCCAGCACCGCGAACCAAACAATTTGCGCTAGCACTTGATGGCAGCTAATCTTCATGTACAACCCGAACAAACGGGAAAAGGAATCGCCGCAGCACCAAACGTGGCGGTGTACTTGCGCATCGTCGTTGCAGTCGCGTCGTTACCATGCGCGCACAACACGGCACTTTGCGCAATGCGCATATCCAAGCCGTGCATCGCCCGAACGCCTAGAGGGATGACTCGATTCTAGTTGGTACCCGGGATCGCGTAAGTACCAAAAAGAACGTAAGTTGGCATCAGGAAGTTCCCGCCTTCAGCCCGACGCAGACCCCAATTTACCGCGAACTCAGTCTAGGATTGGCGATGGGCCGATGCAGCCAGGCAGTATCCCGTATTTGGTACTTGCAAAAATCCACCACACCGTGTGTAGGCTAAATGGTGGGCTAGAGTCGCGAGCGCCAGTCGCAATGACCGCCTGGGGCGTTTCATTTCCGGACCGAATCCGTCCGGCATGAGGGTAAGATGGGTGTCACGCATCACTCGAATCGAGGTGGCCATGAACAGACTGTGGCTTGGGCTGGGGTCAATCCTGATATTGACCTCGGTCGGCGTTTATTTCTGGCTGCAGCAGGCGCCGCCGCAACTGCCGCCCCCGCCCGTGCCGGCTCCTGCAATCGCGCCGCCTGCCGCCATCGTGCCGCCAGAGCCGGCGATCAAGCATCCAGTGCAGGCGCCGCCCGGGGTGACGGAACTGCCGCCGCTCGAACAGGCCGACGATTTTGTCAAGGAACAGCTCACGGAACTGCTTGGCGCCAAGGCCGTCAAGACCTACCTCTTGATCGAAAATTTTGTGCGCCGCGTGGTGGCTACGGTGGACAATCTTGCGCGCCCGCTCGCGCCACCAAGCAAGTGGCCGACTCACGCGACGCCCGGGCGCTTCACCGTCGAGACCGGCAGGGACGGGAGCATCATTGGCGCGACGAACGCCGCTCGCTACGCTCCCTTCGTGGCATTAGTCGAATCGGTGGACAGCGGGCGCGCATTTGCACTGTATCAGCGGCTCTACCCGCTCCTCCAGAGCGTCTACGAAGGCCTCGGTTTTCCTGGAAAGTACTTCAACGACCGCCTGCTCGCGGTGATCGACCTGCTGCTCGAGACGCCCGAACCGTCCGGCCCGCTGCAAGTCGAGCTGCCCGAAATCCGGGGCCCGCTCAAACCGACGCGCCCGTGGCTGCTTTACCGCTTCTCCGATCCCGCCCTTGAGGGCCTGTCGAGCGGGCAGAAGATCCTCCTGCGCGTGGGGAGAGAAAACGAGAAACGACTGAAGGCGAAACTCGCTGAAATGCGCAAGCTGATTGCGGGAGAAAAAGCGGGTCGCTAAGGAAGCTCTGATTAAGTCAGTGACGCAATCAGAGCTTCCTCTGACTTGGGGGATATACGCCCCGAAGGAAGTCCCCCTGGGGGACAAGGGGGCGTAGCCCCCTTGTTCAGATCATTCCTAAATGTGCGGAGCAATGGTCCTTGTGATCGACGGCGAATGACTGGCCAGGAGCAGGATGCGAACGTCAACGCGATCTTGAGCTTCGGCACTGGCGCGCTGGCGCACTGGCGATCGCGCTGATCGAAGCTTGCGCGTGCGCCTGCAAGCGTCGGAACCTGCGCGGAACTATGGAATTCGATGCTTCACACCGTGGCGCTGCATGATGCTCTTCACCGTACCGTCGGCCAGCAGTTCATTCATCGCGCTTTGCAAAGCCTGCGCCAGATCGTCGCTTTCCGCCTTAACGGCGAGGCCGAGCATCCACTGCCGCATCTTTAGCATCGGGTGCGGTGGCAATTCAATCGCGAAGCGGGAATCATCCCCGAGGATTCCCTCCAGCGCTCCCTGCTGCGCCATCGTCGCGGCAACGGCGCCGGACTTCAGGGCGCCAATGGCTTCCTCAGAATTCTTGAAAATTTTGAGCTTTTCGCGGTAACGTCCGTTGTCGGCAGACAACATGATGAGCGCCCCCATGCTCTCCCCTTCGACCGCAAGGGACAGCTTTTCGAAAGGTTCAAGGCTCTCGAGCGTCGGCAGCATTTCCAACTGGCGGCCGATGGCGAAGCGTTCCCGGTGATAGGGGGCGAAAACCTTGACCTGCTCCACCCTTGCCATGTAGTCGCGATCGACCGGAACGTGCATCATCACGTCTGCCGGCCCGTAGCCAACTGGGGTGCCCTTCCAGACCATTTTTCGGAAATCGTCCTCCATCCTCTCGCTGGCGTCGAACCACAAAGGAGACATCTTCACGCCCAGTTTCGCAGCAAGCGCCTCTGCCAAATCGACATCGACGCCTCGACCGTCGTCCGAGAACGGAGCGAAGTCCTTGTACAGAGCGACCGTGAGTACGCCGCGTTGCTGGATCCGCGCCAACGCCGATCTCTCCCCGGCCTCGGCACCGGCGACCGGCGCTATGTGGATTGCCAGTGCCAATGCCCCGAGCGCTGCAGCAGCACGCCCGCGCGTCGAAAAACGACGCGAGAGCGCGGGAAAAACAGCGCAGGGGGTCATGTTGGCATCCTCCTCAGATTTACGCGCGCGTTCGGTTCTTATTATTTAGGCCGCGATTCGGTATAGGCGCGTATTGCCCAGATCGCCTCCTGCGGCAGAATACCCTTGAACGGCGGCATATAGACCGCACCGTTGCGAGTCACTCCGCGCAGCGTGATCGCCAGAAAGAACTTGTCGGTTTCCTTGTCGCCGTCCATTTGGCGCAAATCCGGCGACATACCACCGCTGATCACCTGAAGGCCATGGCAACGAGCGCAGTTCTGGGCATAGGCCGAGGTGCCGACGCGGATTGCCTCCTTATCGCCCCGGTAAGGATTTTCCTCTAGCGGATTCTCTCCCAATGGCTTCAGCGTGCTGACGTCGACCGCCTGCGGGGTCACGTCTCCGTGAGCTTGAACAAAAGACGAAGCCAGCGATCCCGCCAGCAAAGCCATCCCAGTGAACGAACGTATCGCTATATGCATCGTATGCATTCTCCAAAATGTGATAAGTGCCACTTGCGCGGGGTTATCGCCCGCGCTGGACCTATAATGCCAAAGCATTTAGCGTGCCAAGATCTGGTCAAGCATCGAATTGCCCGGCGTCGCCAGAAAATCCGGCAATTGCAATACCTGTTTACCTGTACCAGCTTGCCCAGTACAAATGTTCGAACTTGAGACACAGTGTTTCATTCACACTGTTTCATTTCCGGGCAAATGGGCTATAGTGTCTAATCTAACAAAAATTGTAATCAATCGCATCGGGGCCTTGGGTGCAATTCGGACACCTTTGAGGCTGGAGGTCGGAGACCAGCTCATGAATCAGACCAAGCAGGGCGATGAATTTGCCCCCGCAGCGGTACAACAGTCCCGCGAAGTAAAGCTCGATCCAGAAACCGTGCGGGTGGGAATGTTGCCATCGGTGATCGAAATGTCCTGGGAGCGGTGCCTCAGACTAGGCCTGGACCACGGTCAACGCAGCGAGTTCGACCTGCTCGAACGAAGCCTGCTCTCCGACCAGCTAGAAAAAAACCGTCAGCTGCTGATGCACGCGCAGCCGGCAATGGATGTCCTGTTCGAACAGATCGTCGATACGCAGAATGTGGTCGTGCTATCCAACGATACGGGTTACATCCTGTGTAGCTGCGGCGATCCTGAGTTTCTCACGCGAGCAGAGAAGGTTACTCTTGCGCCCGGCGCCGAATGGTCCGAAGCGAGCCGCGGGACCAACGCGATCGGCACGGCGCTCGCGATTGGCGCTCCGGTCGTTGTCCATGGCGACCAGCATTTTCTCGCCCAGAATCGTTTTCTTACCTGTTCCGCCTCGCCGATTCTTGACCCATTTGGACGCTTGATCGGCGTCCTCGATCTCACTGGCGATCAGTCGAGTTTCAACCGGCATGCCATGGCACTGGTACGCATGTCGGCGCAGATGATCGAGAACCGAATGTTCTCGTCCACGTTCGACAAGGCTCTGCTGCTGCGCTTTCATGCCCGGCCTGAATTCGTCGGCACGCTGTGCGAAGGAATGGCTGCTTTCGACGAGGACGGATCGTTGCTCTCGGCCAACCGCAACGCATGTTTCCAACTGGGCCTGAACCTCGACCAGATGCGCGGCGCGAGTTTCGCCTCGCTGTTCGGGCAAGCGACCAGTCGCCTGTTCGATCACGTGCTACTACGCCCGCAGGATCCGATTGCCCTTACATTGAACAACGGAATTCGGGTGCAGGGACAGGCAGATTACCGTCCACTGCGCTCGCGCCAGCATTTCCGCCCTGCGACCCAGAGTGAGTCACCCGCGCAACGCCAGTCCACGGTGGCTGTGACCGACTCGGCCGGCAATTGCGGATCGACCGCGACCAAGGCGTCCTGCCCCTTGGAACGACTCCAGACTGGCGACGAGACGATGCATGCCGTCGTCGAAAAAGTCAAGAAAGTCGTCGGCCGGGACATCCCCATCCTGATACTTGGGGAGACCGGTACCGGAAAGGAACTGCTGGCAAACGCAATCCACTGTGCCAGTCCGCGCGCGGCAAAGCCCTTTGTCGTGGTCAATTGCGCCGCGATCCCCGAGGGACTGATCGAATCGGAATTGTTCGGCTACGAGGAAGGCGCCTTCACCGGGGCGCGGCGTAAGGGGAATATCGGCCGTATCGTACAGGCCAACGGCGGAACGCTCTTCCTCGACGAAATTGGCGACATGCCATGCATGCTCCAGGGCAGGCTGCTGCGCGTCCTGCAAGAACGGGTCGTCGTGCCGCTTGGCAGCATCAAGTCCCACCCGGTGGACATTGCCGTGATCTGCGCCACCCACCAGCAGATTCGCGATCTCGTCAGTGCCGGCAGGTTCCGCGAGGATCTTTATTTCCGGATCAACGGCCTGACCGTACGCTTGCCGCCGCTGCGCATACGCACTGACTTCGATGCGCTGGTCAACGTGCTGCTGCAGGAACTTGGAGGCGCCGATGCGCCGAACCTCGACCCCGAGGTACGCGATCTTTTCCAGCGCCATCCCTGGCCGGGCAATCTGCGCCAGCTGTCGTATCTGCTGCGCACCGCGTTGGTCATGGCGGAAGGTCAATCAGCCATCTTGCGCGAACACCTGCCCGACGACTTCATCGACGACATAGAACAGGGATTGCAAGCGATCAAGCTGCCGGAAACCACCACGGCGCCGAAAGCTGCCGCCACTGCCGTACCGCCAGTGCCGAATTTTATGCCGCCGCTCGAAGAGACCGCCGAACTATCGGGCGGACGCCTGCGGGACCTTGCCTTGCAAGCGATCCGCGATGCGATCGAGCGCAGCGGTGGCAACATTTCCGCGGCGGCGCGCGAACTTGGCGTCAGCCGCAGTACCGTCTACCGCAAGTTGCAGGACTGAGCGCCGGTCACAGGATTTGCGACCGCAAACCGAACACGGGCGCACCCCCCACCCCGACGCCAGCGAGCGCCGGGGCAACCTGCCGCTGTTCGCGAGCAGCGATCCACCCTTGCCGACGGACCGGAGCAAACGAACTCGCTAGCACCGAGGGGGAACCGACACCTCGCTACTTGCCGCTCTTATGCAGCTTGAAGGCCCACGTCATGCCGCCTTGGGTGATACCGGCGGTAGCCTTTGCCACATCCCCACCCCACAGTGGAACTGCACCGCCCCAACCGCTGACGACAGCGATGTACTGCTCACCGTCCTGTTCCCAACTAATTGGGGGCGCGATAATGCCGGAGCCTGTCTGGTAGGACCAGAGCACTTTTCCCGTCTTGGCGTCGGCCGCTTTAAGTTGGCCATCGGGCGTACCCCAGAAGACGAGACCACCCTTGGTCACCAGCGCGCCACCCCAGAGCGGAGCCGGATCGGTTACTTGCCAGACCATCTTCCCGGTAGCCGGATCGATCGCGCGCAGGGCACCAATGTAATCGCCACCGATGTCCTTGGCATCCAGCTTCGTGATGGTGAATCCAGCACCGAGAAAGGCCGCACCCTTCTTGTAGGCGATCGGCTCGTTCCAGATTTCCATGCCCCATTCGGTTGTTGGCACGTAGAAGAGGCCGGTATCCGGGCTGTAAGCCGATCCCTGCTGATTGGTTCCGCCAAGGAACGACGGCGCCGTAAATACAGACGTTCCCTTCTTGCCGTCGGTGCTCTTCGTCGGATCCCCCGGCCGGTTCTCAGGGATAAAATTTGGCCGGCCAGTGTCTTTGTCGAGTCCGGAGGCCCAGGTTATCTTCTTGACGAAGGGGAAGCCACGCACGAATTTGCCGGTCTTCGCATCCAGCACGTAGAAGTAGCCGTTCTTGTCCGGCTTGCCGACGAGTTTCCTGCCGTCTTTGTCCGTGTAGAGAATGGGCACGGTCATCGCGTCAAAATCCCAGCCGTCGTTCGGAGTGAGCTGGAAATACCAGACAATCTTGCCCGTGTCGACATCGATCGCCACGGTCGAGCAGGAGAAAAGGTTATCGCCGGGACGCATATAGGAGTTCCATGGCCCCGGGTTACCAGTACCGCAATAAGCCAGGTTGGTTTCTGGATCGTAGGAGCACCCCATCCACGGCGTGGAGCCACCGCTCTTCCATAACTCGCCCGGCCAGGTTGCGTTGGTCGTGCCGGAGATGCCGTTCTCCTTGCCATCCTTGTAGCCCATGTGACCTTCGACGGTCGGGCGTATCCAGATCAGTTTGCCCGTCTTCGCGTCGTGCGCCTGGACACGCCCGACGACGCCAAACTCGCCTCCGGCCATGCCGGTGATGACCATACCCTTGGCGATCATGGGCGCGTTGGTAATAGAGTAGCCGTCGGCATAGTCACCCACCTTTTCGTTCCAGACGACCTTGCCGGTATCCTGATCGAGGGCGACCAGACGGGAATCCAGCGTACCGAAGATAAACAGGTTTTCGTACAGTGCACCGCCGCGGTTGATCACGTCGCAGCAAGGCAGTATGCCTTCAGGCAGGCGATGGTTGTACTCCCAGAGCTTCTTGCCGGTCTTGGAATCGAGCGCAAATGCGCGCGAGTAGGAGCCGGTCACGAACATCTTGCCGTTGTGTACCACCGGCTGCGACTGCTGACCCCGCTGCTTCTCGGCGCCGAACGAGAAAGACCAGGCTGGTACGAGATCCTTTACGTTCTTGGTATCGATCTTGGTTGACGGGCTATAGCGCTCCAATTTCGTGCCGAGCCCCCAGGAAACCACATCGCCTGGGGTCTTCGCATCATTCTCCACGTCCTTATCGGTAACTCGTGCGGCAACCGGAAACGCCGCCAGGCCCGCGAGCAGTCCCGCTAACAACAGTTCAGTCAAAATTCGTTTCATGACTCGTGTCTCCTGAGAAATTATGTGAATTGCATGCGGCGTCGGATTCGTCTTCGCGTCCTCTGGTGGTTCCCTGTAGCAATCAATATGCCATGTCAGCCGGGCTCATAAAAAGCCTCAGATCGGGCCATTCGCTGCATTTTTCTGAATTCCTAAAGGGGATGTGCTGCATCAAAAGCGGGCAGGTGTTTCAGAATGCGACAGCCAAGTGCCGCGCCGCACCGCGGACGAGCTTGCGTCCAGGACTCGTGTCACCGATGCAACTGCGGCCAGCCGCAGGCCCCATCCTTGCTTTGCAATGAGGTTGGCGCAACAAGATGAGGGGCGAACGACAGTGATACTCCTGAGTACGCTAATGTCGCTCAGACGTCACTGCGATGCGCACTACGCTATGCCGGCCAAGGCGACCATGAACCGTATACCGGGATTGCTCGTGTTCCTGCTCGGTTCGCTGGTCCACCTGTGCGCGGTGGCGGGCCAGCTGACAAAGACCGACATCGAACGACGATTCCAGAGTCGCGCGGTGCAGGTCGGTGCCGCGCGCGCCAGCGGAAGCGCTCTGCGCGTCGGAGATAAGCTGAGCGGGATTCCTGCGTGGCCGCTCTTTAGCGAACTCGCACCCGATGCCGCACCGGTCGGCTACGTTTTCGAGACGATCGACTTGGCGCCGATTCCGGGTTTCGAGGGAACGCCGATGAACTTACTGGTGGCAATCGATGCCAGCGGCAAATTCATGGATGTCGAGGTCCTGCGCCAGCACGAACCCGTGTTTGTCGGTGGGCTAGGTCCGGCGCCCTTCGACGAGTTCGTCAGGCAGTACCAAGGCAAGAACATCAGACAGCAAATAAAAATCTCCACCGGCCAGAGCAGTCCCCGCTCCGCTATCGGGGCCAACACTGTCGTGTTCGACGGAATCGCAAAGGCCACCGCCTCGATCCGCATAGCCAACCAGTCGGTGCTAGGCGCCGCGATGGCGGTCGCCCGCGCCCGCCTGGGCTTGGCCGACCAGGGAGACAGCGGGCCGCCGGCCTTGGTGAAAAAACTGCCATTCGAACAACTCGATATCGACACCCTGATCCGGCGCGGCTACCTGCAGCGGCTGGCACTCAGCAACGCCGAGGCCGAGCAGTTGTTCACCGGTACCGAGCTTGCCGGTATCGACGAAGAGGCGCTGCAACGGCCGAACGATCTTTTCATCGAACTCTACGTCGCCTACCTCAACGCCCCGAATATCGGTCGCAACCTGCTCGGCGATACAGCCTGGGCAAGTCTGCAATCCTACTTGCAGGACGACCGCCCCGCGTTCTGGGTCGCAACGCGCGGCCGCTATCCGCTGATCGACGATGCATTTGTGCCGGGCAGTACGCCGCCCCGCCTCGAACTCGTGCAAGGGGAATTACCGATCCAACTGCGCGATACCAATCGCGACTACGCGCGAGCACCGGTTCTTCCCGAGCTGAACGCAGCCCTGATTCTGGCTGTGCCGCCACTTGCTGGGCTGGATCCCGGGAAACCGATGAGCTTCCGGATTTCGATCAATCGTGCCCGCGGCGCGATGCTTCCTGTCGTAACGCAAAAACAGATCAGCTTGCGTTATGTCCCAGCCCCAGAACTCTACGATTATCCGCCGAAGCCCTTACCCGAATGGCTGCAGGCGTGGCAGGGGCGTCTACCAGATCTCATCATCATCGCCGCCGCGTTGCTTCTGCTTAGTGCGGCGTTGCTTCGGCCCCGGGCAATCTCGGTCAATCCGCGCACTCTGTTTGTGTTCCGCATGGCCTTCCTGAGTTTCACGCTGATCTACGTCGGCTGGTACGCGCAAGGGCAGCTTTCCATTGTCCAGATCACCGGCGCAATCAAGTCCCTGCTTGCCGGCGCGGGACTCAAGAGTTTTCTCTACGACCCGGTTTCGCTGCTGCTGATCGCTTTTACCGCAATCACCTTGGTGATCTGGGGTCGCGCCACCTTCTGCGGCTGGCTCTGCCCCTTCGGCGCCTTGCAGGAATTCGTCGGAGTGCTGGCCCGAGTTAACCGGGTGCCGCAGTGGCGGCTGCCATCGCGCCTGTCCAGACAGCTCGCGCGCGGCCGCTATGCCATCCTCGCCCTGCTCGTGGCTGCAGCGGCGCTGGCCCCCACGGCGGCGGTGAAGATGGTGGAAATCGAGCCCTTCAAGACCGCCATCACTGTGTCCTTCCAACGCGAACTACCTTTCCAGCTCTGGGCGCTCGGCTTGCTTCTGGCTGGTGCATTCGTATACAAATTCTTCTGCCGCTTCGTCTGCCCGCTTGGCGCGGCACTGGCCGTGGGCGGCAAGCTGCGGCAGTGGAACTGGCTGCCGCGCATAGACGCCTGCGGTCAGCCCTGTCAACGCTGTCGCAAAGCCTGCCGCTACGACGCGATCGAGCCCGGCGGAGCAATCGACTACGACGAATGCTTTCAATGTCTCGATTGCGTCGGCATTTACCACGATACGGCGCGCTGCGGACCGAAACTGCTTTTTGCCACCAAGGGAAAGACCATCAGAATCCATCCGCTTAAGCATCTGCGGAACTAAGCGGAAGAAATCAGCGCCAGCCTATGTGCCTCCGCCGCAGCGCAGATCCCGTAGAATGCCGGGGCAGCGTCGATGTCTGGAGAGCGTGCATGCCGCAGATCGCGGACAAGTATGATGTCGTGATTGTTGGCGGCGGCCACAACGGCCTGACCTGCGCCTGCTATCTGGCCCGAGCCGGTCTCTCGGTCCGGGTGCTCGAGCGCCGCAGTATCGTCGGCGGCTCAGTGGTGACGGAAGAGTTTCATCCGGGATTCCGCAATTCCAGCGCGAGCTACACCGTCAGCCTGCTGAGCCCCAAAGTCATTGCCGATCTCAATCTCGCGCGGCATGGACTCAAAATCGTCGAGCGGCCGATCTCAAACTTTCTGCCGCTGTCGGCGCAAGCTGGTGCGTATCTCAAAGTTGGCGGGGGACTCGCCGCCACGCAAGCGCAAGTTGCGCGCTATTCGAAACGCGATGCCGAACGCTTGCCCGCTTACTACGCCATGCTGGAGGAGGCGGCGCAGGTACTTCGCGGGCTTTCGCTCGAAACGCCGCCCAATATCGGTGGCGGTCTCGCCGAAATTCTCCCCGCGCTGAAAGTGATGAAGGGCGTGCGCAAACTCTCGCTGCCGGCGAAGCGTAACCTGCTCGCGCTGTTTGCGAAAAGCGCGGGGGATCTGCTCGACGCGTGGTTCGAGTCCGCGCCGCTCAAGGCCGCGTTCGGCTTCGATGCCGTGGTCGGAAACTTCGCCAGTCCGTATGCGCCGGGCTCAGCCTACGTGCTGCTGCATCACGTATTCGGCGAAGTGAACGGCAAGCCAGGCCAGTGGGGCCACGCGATCGGCGGCATGGGTGCGATCAGCGAGGCGATGGCTGCGGAGGCGAGGCTGCGCGGCGTCACCATCGACTGCGACGCCGAGGTCGCCAGGCTCATGGTCAGCGACGGGCGCGCGACAGGCGTGGTCCTGAGGGACGGCCGCGAAATTGCGGGGCGTGCGGTCGCGGCGAATGTAAATCCAAAACTGTTGTTTCTCGATCTTGTCGAGCCACAGCACGTCGAGCCGGATTTTCTTGAGCGAATGAAGAACTATCGCTGCGCATCGGCGACGCTGCGCATGAACGTGGCCTTGTCGGAATTGCCGCAGTTCGCCTGCCTGCCTGCAGCGGGAACACACCATCAATCGGGCATCATCATGGCGCCATCGCTCGCCTACATGGAACGGGCCTGGTTCGATGCCCGTAGCGGCGACATGGCCGAGCAACCGATCGTTGAAATGCTGATCCCGAGCACGGTGGACGACACGCTCGCGCCAAAGGGGTCGCACGTCGCGAGTCTGTTCTGCCAACATTTCAATCCGGTGCTGCCGGAGGGGAAGAGTTGGGATGATTTGCGCGAAGCCGCGGCGGATCGCGTGATCGACTGCGTGAGCGGATTTGCGCCGAGTTTCCGCGCCTCGGTGCTCGCACGCATGACGCTGACGCCACTTGACCTAGAGCGCCGTTTCGGCCTGAGCGGCGGGGATATTTTTCACGGCGCGCTCTCGCTTGACCAGTTGTTCAGCGCGCGGCCGGTGTTGGGCAACGCGAATTACCGCATGCCGCTGGCAGGATTGTATCTATGCGGTTCGGGCGCGCATCCGGGCGGCGGCGTGACGGGTTTGC
>Ga0307497_10000255_pt1 | contig 11873 bp, 9 predicted proteins | sample 10_S_MG_FD_201366 | JGI IMG/M metagenome (GOLD analysis project Ga0307497, IMG submission 201366) | Soil microbial communities from Populus trichocarpa stands in riparian zone in the Pacific Northwest, United States - 10_S | ecosystem: Environmental > Terrestrial > Soil > Riparian zone > Trees...
GTCGTGCGAGCGTGCGCCTGCCCGATCAGACCGTGCTTCGCTTGGACCAGCATTCGACGCTGACTCTTGATGAGCCCGAGGACGCGTCCGGGCTCTTGATCAAGCTGATCCGCGGAGTCATCCACGTGATCAGCCGCGATCCGCGCTCGCTGCGCTTTAGCACGCCCCATGCGGACGCGGGTCTCAAGGGCACCGAGTTCGACATCCGCGTCGACGAAGCCGAAGACCGGACCGAGATCGCCGTGCTCGAAGGACGTGTCGAGGTGGTGAACGCCACCGGCCGGATCGACGTGCCGAGCGGTTTCGTCGCCAGGGCTCGTGCCGGCGAGATACCGCAGCCGACACCGATCGCCGAGCCGATCGACCTGATGAGATGGGCGTCGTATTTCCCCGCGATCGTCGAAGGCACACTGCCGAGCCCCGATCAGGAGCCGTCCGGCGCCCTCGCAAACGATCCGCAGTGGCTCGCGGCGCGCGCCGCGGCACGGCTCGAGCACGGAGATCTTGCCGCCGCCGAGGCAGACCTCGCCGCAGCTTCGCTGTATGCGCCAAGTGACTCGACCGTGCTCGCGTTGCGCGCGATCGCGGCGCTCGGTCGCAACGACCTCGGCTCGGCGCGCGCGAACGCGAACGCGGCGACGAGCGCTTCGGCAACCTCGGTGCCCGCGCTGCTCGCGCTGTCAATCGTTCGCCAAGCCGACGCAGATCCTTCCGGCGCGCTCGCGAGCGTGCGCGACGCGCTAGCAATCGCACCGCAGAATGCGATCGCGTGGGCGCGACGCTCGGAGCTCGAGCTTCAGCTCGGCGACTCGTCCCAGGGCCTCGAGAGTGCTCGGCGCGCGATAGACCTGCAACCGTCCTTGGGCTACGCGCACAGCGTGTCGGGGTTTGCTCTGCTGAGCCGGCTCGACACCGGCGGCGCGATCGGCCAATTCGAGCGCGCGATCGCCCTGGACCAAGGCGCACCGTTGCCCGAGCTCGGCCTCGGAATCGCGCTGATACAGCGCGGCGATCCCGTTGCGGGTCGTCAGCACCTCGAGCTTGCGGTCGCGCTCGATCCGTCAAACGCGATGTTGCGCAGCTACGTGGCCAAGATCTACGACGCGGAGCATCGGACCAAGCTGCCGACGTCCCAGCTCGATCTCGCGAAGCATTTCGACCCAGCCGACCCGACGCCGTGGCTCTACGGCGCTCTCGTCAAGTTGAATCGCAACCAGCCGATCGAGGCTCTCGACGATCTGCTCGAAGCGACTGACCGCAACGACAGCCGTGCGCCGTTCCGGTCGAAGCTCGGCGGCGACCCGGATCTCGCGACGCGCAGCGCGGGCACGGGCCACGTCCTGCGCGAGCTCGGCTTCGAGCAACTCGCGCTGGTCGGCGGCTGGTCCAGCGCCGCGCTCGACCCGGCCGACTACTCGGCACACCGGCTCCTCGCGGACATATACTCGGCCGCGCCGCGCCACGACCTAGCGCGCGTGAGCGAGGTGTTCACGTCGCAGCTCCTCCAACCCATCAATGTCACGCCGATTCGGCCGCAGCTCGGGCAGGTCGGCGCGTCGACCAGAGCCAGCCCCACCGAGCTCGCGTCCACGGAGTTCACTCCGCTGGTCACGACGAACGGCCTCCGCTTCGAGGTGTCGTCCGTGGCCAGCGGGAATGACACCTTCGGCGAGGACATGGTCCTCGCGGGCCTGCACGACCGCGTCTCGTACAGCGTTGGACAGTTCCACTATTCGACGGACGGCTTCAGGCCCAACAGCGATCTCGATGAAAAGATCAGCAACGCGTTCGTGCAATACAGCCCGAGCGACCGGTCGACGTTCGAAGCCGAGCTACGCTCCTTCGACTTGGACCAAGGGGACATCTCGCGACGCTTCGATCCCGATTTTTACGATGCCGACCTACGCCTTAAGGACTCGGAAGACTTGCTTCGCATCGGTGGACGCCAGCGCCTCAACGATCACGACACGTTGCTCGGTTCCGTCCTGTACGAAACCGGCGCTAGCTCACTCACATTCGGTGGCCCCGGGCCCACCATCGCGAGCAATGGCGACATCGGCAGCGCCGATATTCAGCACGTTCACGAGGCCGCGCGCTGGAACCTCCGCAGCGGAATCTACTATGCGCGGCAGGCCCAAACGCAGACTTCGACGTTCGCTCCCCCGGGCTTGCCCCCACTCGAGACCGTCCTCGACCAAAACGGGTATCAAAAGTCCGCATACGCGTACGCCGACATCGGGTTGACCCGCGGCTTTACTCTCGATGTGGGTGCCGCGGCGGACTCCGTCAGCGACGCATTCGTCGACAAAAGCCGGGTCAATCCGAAGCTCGGCCTGACCTGGAGACCGACGGACGCGGTCACTTTGCGCGCCGCCGCATTCGAGACCCTGCAGGCGAGCCTATACAGCACGAAGCAGAACGCGCAACCACGGTTGGAGCCGGTGCAAGTTGCGGGCTTCAACCAATTGCTGTTGGGGTCGAACGGCGACGAGACGACCGTCTACGGGCTCGGGCTCGACGCCAAGCTGTCGGCAGCGATGTTCGCCGGAGTGGAGCTCACGCAGCGAAACATCGACAGCAACACGGTGTTGTTCGACGCTGCCAACCAACCGTATAACGCGCCGCAAGCTGCTACCGAAGACACCGGACGCGCCTATTTCTATTGGATGCCGACGCGGATGCTGAGCTTCAGCGCTCAGTTTCAGGCGGAGCACGTCGTGGCCGACCCGTTCTCCGGCTATGAATTCACCGAGATGCGATCGCGACGCTTGCCGCTCGAAGCGCGGTATTTCGGGCGCACGGGCTTCAGCGCGGGCCTCCGGGTGTCGCACTACACCCAGGAAGGGCTGTTCTCGTCCTCGACCAGCCCGCTCTTCGAGCCGGGTAAGGACGACTTCTGGGTCACCGACGCGACCTTCGGCTTCAGGTTGCCGAAGCGCCGCGGCGTACTGTCGTTCAACGTCGACAACCTGTTCGACAAGGACTTCCGCTACCAGGACATCGACGTGGACAACCCGAGCGTGATCCCCGAGCGCCACGCCTATTTCCGCTTCACGCTCTCGTTCCAATGAACGCCGACAGGGAATGTGATCCCAAAAGCCAGAATTCGCTGGACTCGCGCCTGTGCAGTTGGCGTAAGATCGTCGCAGGGGCAAACCAAGTAACTGCATTGCCACACAACATTCCAACCATGCAATCGTTGGCGCTCGGAGCCGACCACGAATAACAAGAGGTAAGTAGGTCAAAATGCCTGCACAGAGACAAGCCGAGAGCGAAGCCTGCTCGGAAATCGCCACGCTACTGCACGACCAGTTTTCGCGGTTGACACGCCAACTGCGCAACATGGACTTGCCGCAAGGCATGACACCCGAGCGCCTCAGCGCTCTCGCGGTCATCGACAAACGCGGCCCCATCTCCGTTACCGCGCTCGCCGATAAGGAGATGGTACGACCGGCCACGATGTCGAGGATGGTCTCGGCGCTCGTCGACGAGGGGCTCGTCAAGCGCAGTGAGGATAAGAGCGATGGCCGGGGCGTGCTCGTGACCGCTACGTCGAAGGGCCGCCGCGCCTATCTGCGCGCTCAGCAACAGCGCTTGCATCACTTCACGAGCGCACTGAGCTCGTTGTCACCGGATCAGCTCTCCGCGATGCGAAGCCTCGCCGCCGCGCTCGAGCGGCTCACGACGCTGCTGTTGGACGACGCCGCGATTCCGGGCCACTAGCTACGCGCGCGAGGGTCGCGCGTCGAGGGAGTGCCGGACGACGCCGGCCAGCTCTGCAAGCGTAAACGGCTTCGCGAGAACGCTTGTCCCCGGCTGCGTGCCGCCGTCTCGCGGACGCTGGCCTTCGACCATGACGACGATCTTGAGGTTCGGCCGCGTTGACCGGGCACGCTCGAGCAGCGCCGCGTCGTCGCGAGCGGTCCCATCGATGATCAGTAAGTCGATCTGTCGCGCCGCGAGGCCCGCGATCAGGTCCTCGTCGCCGGTAGCAAACTCGACCGTGTAGCCGAGCACCTCGAGGATCTGCCGCACCGTCGACCGCACGGCCTCGTCCGGCGCGAGCATCAGCACCCGCTCGTGGCCGGTCGGCAGCGTCGAGAGCGGCATCGTCTTGTCGCCCTGCTCCACGTTCTGATCGGCCGACAACGGCAGCACCAACGTCACCGTCGTTCCCTGCCCAACCACGCTCTCGAGCTCGACCACTCCGCCCGCCTGCTCCGCGAACCAGCGGACCATGCTGAGCCCGAGGCCCGTGCCGCCGTGATCCCGCTTGGTCGAGAAAAACGGCTCGAAAACCCTGCCGATCGCGTCGGCAGGGATACCGCAGCCGTCGTCGGCGACGCTGACGAGCACGTATTCCCCGCCCTTCACGAGCCCGCGCGCACCTGCTTCGGTCGACGACAGCTGCGCGCGGCGCACGCCCACGTTCACCGTCCCTTTCGCCGCGATCGCGTCACGAGCGTTGATCGCGAGATTCACGATCACGCTCTCGAGCTGGGCGGTGTTCGCGCGAATTCTGCCCGCGTCGGGATGCAACTCCGCGCTCAGTGCCACCTTCGAGCCGAGCGCGCGGCGCAGCAGCGGCTCGATGTCGGTCACGACTTTGCACGGATCGATCACGGCGCTCTCGATCTGCTCCCGACGAGCAAACGCGAGGAGTTGCTTGATCAAGTCCGCGCCGCGCTTGCTTGCATCGCGCGCCGACTTGAGCTTCTCGAAGACCTTCGGCCGATCGCGCAGCTCCTCGGCGACGAGGTATAGATTCCCGACGAGCACGGTCAACAGGTTGTTGAAGTCGTGCGCTATGCCGGCCGTGAGACTGCCGAGCGCCTCCATTCGCGCGCCCTGTTGCACCGCGGCCCGCAGCTGCGCCTCGTCGCCCGCGCCGACGAATAGGCCGCAGAGCGCCGGCCCCGTCTGCGTGCGCGTTTCGCGAAGCTCGCCGCGCAAGCTGATCGTAGCGCCGCCGGCAGAACGCAGACGAAACACCGTTACCACGTCCGTCCGCGCGTGCGACCACGACGACCACTCGTCCGGCTGGACGAGGAAGTCGCGCAACGACCGGCCCTCGAGCCGGCCCGAGGCCCCGACCTCGAGCAACTCGCGCATGCGCGCATTCGCGCCGAGGATCCGGCCGTCCGGAGACACGACTATCGTCGCGACGACCTTGCTGTGCTCGAGCAACGACCAGTCTGCGGTGGGTTGCTCCGCATGGTCGGGCCGGCTCTTTGTCTGTCGCATCGGTTCTGCTGCGGCTTCGCGAACGCTCGAGCGCGCGCCGAAGTACTTGATCGGCTTAGGCTATATGAATAACCGCGCCGGTTCTTGAAGGGCGTCACAGTTCGCCTCGAGCTTCGCCCTGCGACGCGTGGCTGCGGGCGGGCGGAGCGAGACCTCTCTCACATGCGACGCGAACCGCCCGCGATAGAGTAGCCGCCTGCCGGCCATACGGCTGGAGAGGCGCTTTGACCGACACGAAGCTCACACGGACGATCGCGAGCACGGCGACGCTCAAGATCGCGAACATCCACTCGCAGGATCTGTTCTATACGCCTCTCGAGGAGCGCTTCGAACGGATCACGCGGGTCGCACGCCGCGCTCTCCAAGTCCCCGTTGCGGCGCTTACGCTGCTGAACGACGAGAAGCAGTGGTTCAAGTCGGCGGCCGGCTGGGGGATATCGGAGCTCCCGCGCGCGCACAGCATCTGCCAGTTCACGGTCCAAGAGAATCGGTTGCTGACGATCGCCAACACGCTCGAGGACCCGCGGACGGCGCAGAGCCCGATCGTCGTCTCGGCACCGCGCTTCCGCGCCTACGCGGGTTATCCGCTCGTCGACGAGCACAACAACGTCTCGGGCACGTTCTGCGTGCTCGCGCTGCAGCCGCGCGAGTTCACCGCGGCGGATCGGCAGACCGTCGCCGACCTCGCGGCGATGAGTCAGCGCGAGCTTTTGTCGGATCACCTGACGGACGCGCACTCGGCGCTCACGTCGAAGCTCAGCGTCTCGCGCCGCGAAGCGATGATGGATCCGCTCACTCGCCTTTGGAATCGCCGCGGCGCGTCCGTGCTGCTCAAATCCGCGCTCGCGGCGGCCGACCAGCGCGGCACACCGCTCACGCTCGCACTGCTCGATCTCGACAATTTCAAGCGCATCAACGACAGCTACGGTCACCAGATCGGCGACGAAGTCCTGCGCAAGGTCGCGAGCCGCCTGATCGGCGCCGTCCGCAACAACGACGCGGTCTGCCGGATCGGCGGCGACGAGTTTCTGATCGTGATGGTGGACACCGACGCGCCGGCCGCGGGTCACGTCGCCGAGCGCATCCGCCGAGCCGTCACGGACACGGTCGTGCCGACGCGCGATGGCGCGTTGCCGATGAGCGTGAGCGTCGGCTGCACGGTGCGCCCGCCGCGCGACGACGTGCCGGTCGACGCGCTGCTCGAGCGCGCGGACCAGGCATTGCTGCAGGCGAAGAGCGGCGGCCGCAACCGCGTGCGGATGACGAGCTGAGCACGGCCCGCCCGGCGCCCGGCCAAAAGCGTCCGACTCCTTCGACGACTGCGGTATCATCCCGCGCCGAAAAGGCGCCGGCCGAGCCCGCCCTGCCATACGGGGGCGCCGACCGCCGCGGCGTTCGTTGCCGGCCCGTCCGGATTCGTGCGATAAATGTTTGGCCAGTCAGGAATGACAACGGAGAGCCTTGGATGAGCAATCGCAGACACGCGCCGCAGGGCTGGCGGCTCGCGGTCCTGGCCGCACTCGTCGGCCTCGCCGGCGCGGCGGCGGCCCAGCCGAGCACAACGCCGGCGCCGTCGCCGGAGAAGAAAAAGATGACTCAGCTCGGCATCGACCAGAAGACCGCAGTCGGGCTGTACGCATACTTCAAGCAGAAGGCGAAAGGCGGCACGCCGTTGACCTGGAAGTCCGTGCCGGACTGGACCGGCGTCTGGACGCGCGAGGCGAGCCCGTTCTTTTGGGATCCCGATCAGACGTCGCCGACGTCGATGCCCCCGGTCAAGCTCACTCCGCCGTTCGAGAAACAGCTTCGTGAGAAGCTCGAGCGCGTGAATCGCGGCATCGAGTTCGACCCGCTCAGCAACTGCGAGCCCGCCGGAATGCCGCGTTGGATGGTGGAGCCGTTTTTGCGCGAGTTCGTTGTCACGCCCCAGCAAACGTATCTCGTCAACGAGATGCAGAACGAGATGCGACGTATCTACACGGACGGCCGCGGCCATCCGAGCAAGGACGACGCGTATCCGCTCTGGGAGGGGGACTCGATCGGGTTCTGGGACGGTGACAAGCTCGTGATCCACACGAGCCAGATGCGCGCCGGGCAGTACCAGCGAATCCAGCCGGCCTACACGGAGCAAGTCGAGACGGTCGAGGTTTGGCACAGAACCGACGCGACGACGATGACCGTCGACGTGTGGTCGTACGACCCGCCAGCGCTCGTCGAGCCCTGGTATACCAAACAGGTTTACAAGAAATTGTCGAACACGGACAATAGCTTGCGAATTCGATACTGGGACTGCGGCGAGAACCAGAACAACACCGTCACGAAGACCTCGGAAGGCTCTTCGGACTTCACCAACTTCTCGTTCACCAAGGGCGACAAGAAATAGGAGATCGCAATGAGGACAACTTTGGCAGCTGCATTCGTCGCCATGGTGCTCGTCGCAACACCGAGCTTCGCTCACCACTCCGCTGTGATGTTCGACGAGAACAAAGAGGTCACGGTCAAGGGGACGGTCAAGGAGTTTCAGTATACGAACCCACACTCGTGGCTGCTCGTCGACGTGAAGAACAACGACGGCACCGTCACGACATGGGGCTTCGAGGCCGAGGGACCGAGCACGCTGACTCGCGCCGGCATCCACAAGAGCGACTTCATGCCGGGCACGGAGATCACGATCACGGGCCACCCGATGCGCGACGGCCGCCCGGCGGCATCGTGGATCAAGGCGACCCGCGGCGACGGCAAGGACTTCGATCCGCGCAACGGCTTCGCGATCAAGTAGGCCCCGACGAGAGTCCGCCCCCCGCGCCGCGCAGCGTGACGTCGCGCTGCGGCGGCGGCACGCGAATCCCGGCCTCGCGAAAGAGATCCCAGATCCGGAGGAGCACCGCGCTCTTCACGTTCTGCACGCCGTTGTGGGCGTCGCCGATCCAGATTCGCACCTCGAGCTCGAGACCGTTGTCGCCGAACGCCACGAGCAGGCATCGGCACTCCGGCTCCGCGAGCACGCGCGGCGTCTCGCACGCGGCTCGGACGCAGATGTCGATCGCCCGATGCACGTCCGTGTCGTAGGCGATCCGCACCGGAATCTTGAGCCGCGTGTGGCTGTTCGTGTGGGTCCAGTTCTCGACGCGCTCCGAGATCAGCGTTTCGTTCGGTATCAGGTGCTCCACGCCGTCGCGGGTCACGACCGACACGTAACGGCCGCCGAGAGCCGTAACCCATCCGTAGGTGCCCGAGACCGAGATCACGTCGCCGGGGCGAATCGACTGGTCGATCAGCAGCACGACGCCGCTCACCATGTTGCTGATGACCTTCTGCAGACCGAACCCGGCGCCGAGCCCGAGCGCGCTGACGAGAACCGCGATCGCCGTGAGGTCGATCCCGAGGCTGTGAATGCCGATCACGACCGCGAGGGCGACGAGGGTCGCGCGGAGCAACTTCGTGAACAGCACCTGCGCCGACGCGGATAGCGTGCGGCTCGCGCGCACGCGCGTTTCGAACAGCCGGGTCACGTAGCTCGCGACCGTGAGCAACACGGCAAGCGCAAGCGCCGATTTGAGCACCGAATAGAGCGAGATGCGCAGTCTCGGCGTCTCGAGCGCGGCCGCATCGAGCATTGCGATCGTGGGCTCGAGCAGCCGCAATATGCTCAGCGCGGCAACCGACCAGACCCCCCAGGTGATCAGCTTCGCCCAGGTCGGGCTCGGCGCCGCTTGCGAGACGAGTCGAATCACGACCCACGCGGTAACCAGGCTCGCGCCGATCTGCAGCAGCTGATGAGGCCTGCCGCCGGCGCCCGCGGCCAGCACTGTTAGCCAGAGCAGTGCGAGCCAGATCAAGGCGAGCGCGAGCGGGCGCGCGACCGCGAAGAGCGCCGCGAGCGCGGGCTGTGCCGGCGGGCGCACGGTCACCCGACGGGCGACCACGAGCGACACGCCGAGGGCGACGAGGATCACGGCGAGTTGTACGGCGTTCGCGAGCACGAAGACGTTCGCGAGCAGCCACTCGAGGATCGCGTCGCCGATCTCCGCGAGCCGGTGAGGGTCCAAGAGTTCGCCCATGACGGAGGCTCCGCTATGACTCGAGATCAGACGAGTCTAGCGGAGCGGACTTGGAGCCGCATTCGCGCGGACGCGCGGCGACGAGGTGCGCACGGCGCACGCGCGGCCTGTTACCGGGGCTTCAGCGCGACGTGCAGGCCTGCGGATCCCAGCCGTTACGGTCGTTCTGCTTGCGGAAATTCGAGCTCGTGATCGGGGTGTCCGTGTGGTAGGTCGGATCCTCGACGATGCTCTTCACGACGAGCCACTGCGAGCCGTCCGGCTCCCCCAAGATGTCGAAGTACTCCGTGAGCACGGTGTTCGCGCTATAGGGCACGCCGTTTTTTCGCAGGTAGCCCTCCTTCATCTTCGTGGTGACGACCTTCAGGCTGCCGTTCGTGACCGGGCGGCCGAACCCGCCGCCGTGCGGCAACCACTCGGCGCGCGACGCACCCTGCCACGTCCCCGCGGCCGAATCGGGGACCGCGCCGAAGTGCAGCAGCCGCGTCTGCCGTCCCGAATCGGTCTCGATCTTGAGCGTCGAGTCGTCCTCCCAGCTGATCCGCAGCCTGCCCGGGACACGCATGATCGCGGCGGCTCCGTATGACTTGCATTGGTTGCTCTCCGCCTCGTCCTTGGCCGGATCCCAGCCCTGCGCGATCGCCGTGCCGGCAGGCGTGAGCTGGACGCCCGGATAGTCGCCCTTGGCCGGCGTGACCATCCGAAAGCGCCAGTCCTCGGTCACGATCGACACCCACTGGCCCGTGAGATCGATCGGCGCGGCCTGACGCGCGGTGCGCGGCGGCTGCGCCGGCGGGCGCGGCTGGGCGCTCGCCACGGACACGACGGCCAACACCCAACCGCCAACGACCGCGGCGCGCAAGAAACGCCTCTGCGTAGTCATTTCTTGGGCTCCTTGGCCGCGTCGCTGAGACTCTTGTACGCGGCCTCGATGAAGCGATCGGTCGTCCAGAAACCGGTCGTCGCGCCGTAGACGGGGTCGTAGTCGAAAGTCGGCTTGGCTGCCTTGACCTGCTCGAGCGTCATGCCCGCCGCGATGTCCGCCTGGATCCTGTCGCGGACGACGAGCACCATCTCGCGGAAGTTCAGCACGTCGCCGAGGTTGGACAGTCGGCCGTGCCCCGGAATCACGAGCGTCCCGCCGTCCTGGCCGTAAACCGGGATGATGATGTCGACGAGCCGCTCGAGCGCGTCGACGATCCCGAGGTAGCTGCCGCCGTTCGCGAGATCGATCACGGGGTAGCTCGTCGTCACGAACACATCGCCCGCCGAGATCACGTCGGAGCGACGGAAAAACACGATGCTGTCACCGTCCGTGTGCGCCGCGGCCAAGTGCAGGATCTCGATGCCCTCGCCGTTGTAGTACATCTCCTTCTTGTTGCCGAAGAAGGTGTCCGTCGGCCAGCCCGCAGACGGCGTGGCCTGCGCGCCGGTCGCGGTGCTCAGATGGTTCAGCACGTTCTCGTGCGCGATGATCGCGGCACCGACGCCCGAGTCGCGAATCGCGCCGGCCATGTTGCCGCCCGATACCGTGCTGCCCGCGGCACGCAGGTTCGCGTTGCCGCCCGTGTGGTCGCCGTGATGGTGGGTGTTGATGATGTAGTGGATCGGCTTGGCCGAGATCTTGCGGATCGCCGCGACGATCTTGTTGGACAGCGGCGCGTACTGCGTGTCGACGAGCAGGATGCCGTCCTCGCCGACCTGCATCGTGATGTTGCCGCCGGCGCCGACGAGCATGTAAACGTTGTCGCGAACTTGCAGCGAGCGGATTTCGACCGCGTCGAAGTTCGGCTGCTGCGGCTGCTGCGGCTGCGAGTGCGCGAGCCCACCGAACGCAGCGCATAGGAGCGGCGCGAGCGCGGCGTGTGCTTGTCTCTTCATCGTCGACTCCGGCCCTACGGTTGCGGCAGCGTGGCGAGCTTCTGCCGGTACTCCGGATACATCGTGGCCGCGCCGCCCATCGCCGCCTCGTACGGGATATGGTGTTTCTGCGAGTACTCGACGAGGAATTTGTTCTGCCCTGGCAAGTAATGCGGGAAGTACTTGTCTGGCAGCACGACCTCGACGACGCTCTCGCACGGATACGCGCCGATCGAGCCGGTCTCGCCGAGCGTGTAGTCGCGGTTGCGGAAGAACGGCTCTTCGAGGTACTTCGGATCCTGGACGAAGACGTTCCAGGTCAACTGGTTCGCGTGGCGGACGAAGAACTCGGTGACCGTCGCGCTGTCGCTGCGCGCGACGCCGTTGCGGCGCAACCAGCCTTCCTTCAGATGCGTAGTCGTGATCTTGAGGTTGTTACCGACCCATTCGCCGGTCGAGAACCCCATCGACGTGTGCTCGGCGAAATCCGGCGGATGCGCGCGGCCGTCCATCCAGATCGTGCGCACGGTATTCCACGCGAAGTGCTGGATATGGATCGCGACGAGCTCCTGCGTGATCGTCTCGATGTCGTACCAGACCCTGATGTCGGCGAAGCTGTTCGCGTAGTCCGACGGGTGAACGCGGCACTGATAGTCGGGCAACGACAGGATCGACGCGCTCCAGCTCTGTGCACGCATCCGGTCATTC
>Ga0307497_10000256_pt1 | contig 11867 bp, 11 predicted proteins | sample 10_S_MG_FD_201366 | JGI IMG/M metagenome (GOLD analysis project Ga0307497, IMG submission 201366) | Soil microbial communities from Populus trichocarpa stands in riparian zone in the Pacific Northwest, United States - 10_S | ecosystem: Environmental > Terrestrial > Soil > Riparian zone > Trees...
CCGTTCGCGATCCTGAACTTTCCCGACTATGCCGCCTCGGGCCTGAACCCCGCGAGCACTGCGGCGAAGAACATCCAGGCCGCGGGCTATCCGCCCGACATCGTCATCGGCGCCGCGTCCTTCTGGGGCCGGTATAACGGACAGTTCTGGGAAGTGACCCAGTGCCAGTGGCAGAAGCGCCTCGACCCGACCTACGACACCTACGGGAGCGGCACGGGCACCTACAACTATATCGCCCGGCTTTCCGTGTCCGACGTGGGCGCGCAGCTGGCCGCCTTCGCGACGACGGGCAAGATCAAGCGGCCGCTGGTGACGGTCGCCGGCACCATGGATGCGCTGCTGCCGATCGACCACCATGCGCGCGCCTACGCGCGCAAGGTCGCCGCCGCGGCGAAGCACCACGGCCACAAGAACCACGACAAGCACGACGACGATCGGGGCGCCGCGTACCGGCTGTACGAGGTGCAGAACGGCAACCACATCGAGACCTACCAGGACACGCCGCCCGCCTTCCCGCAGCTCGAGCTGATCGAGCCGCACGCGCAGCGCGCCTTCGATCTCGTCGTCGACCAGGTGGAGCGCGGCGCCGCGCTGCCGGCGGACCAATGCGTGCCGCGCGGAGGAGCGATCTCGGACTCGCCCGCGCAGCCGGGACACTGCGCGAGCCTGTTCGTGCCGTGATGCCTAGCTGATCACCTTCAGGGCGACCAGCGTCAAGCCGCTGCCGCCGAGCCCGCCGTTCACCGTGCGCAGGATGTCGGCCGAGCTCGAGCGCTTCGGATCCCAGGCAAAGGAAGCGGCGGTCGGGAAGGCGGAGTAGCGGATGCTTGCGCGGTCGGCGCCGGCCGTGGCGAGTGCCTTGCGCACCGCCATTTCGCTCCGCGGCGTGCCGGCGTCCTTGCCGCGCACCGCGACGAACAGCACCTTCTGACCCTCGGCCTCCGCGCGCGCGACGACCGCATAGTCGTAGGTCGCGGCGACGTGATCCTCGACGCAGACCTCGCACGCGGGCACCGGCCGCACCCATAGCACGAGGGCGCCGGCGAAAATCGCCGCCGCCCACAACAAGCGCAGCGCGATCCAGCCGCTAATTCTTAGCAAGTCCATTTTGGTCGCTCCGGTGCAGGAACTGCAGCAGCTCGCGGACCTCGGCCGGCTTGAGGCCCAGGTTGGGCATGGGCGTCTTGTATTTCTCGAGCAGCGCCTTCGCTTCGGGATCGGTCTTCTGCATCCTGTCGGTCTCGAGCAGCCACCAAGTCAGCCACTTGTCCGGGTGCCGCCGGGTCACGCCCTTCAAGTCCGGGCCGATCTTGTCGCCTGCGCCGAGCGAGTGGCACAGCGCGCACTTGGCGTCGAAGGTCGACTTGCCCTTCGCGGCCTCGGCGTTCGCGGAATCGGCCGCGGCGAGGAGCATGGTGCGCCCGGCGGCGGGGACCTTGAGGAGGCTGTAGTTGTAGCTCGCCGCGATATGGTCCTCGATCCAGCTGTCGTAGGCGAGCGCGGGTTCTGCGAACGAGACGGCGAGAACGCAGACCGTCCGAACAAGACACATTACGGTGCTAGTTTTTCGCGAGTCCTTCACGTTGGTCGCTCCAGTGGAAGAATTTGAGGAGGTCACGCACTTCGGTCGCCTTGAGACCCGGATTCGGCATGGGCATCCGGTACTTCGCGACCAGGCCCTTCGCCTCCGGGTCGCTTTGCTGCATCTTTTCGGTGTCGAGCAGCCAGCGCGTCAGCCAGGCGTCGGCGTGGCGCTTGGTCACGCCCTGCAGGTCCGGGCCGACCTTGGCGCCGCCGCCGATCGAGTGGCACAGCACGCATTTCGATTCGAACGCAAGCTTGCCCTTCGCCGCGACGGGATCGTCGAGCTTCTCGACCTTCTCGAGGAGCTTCCTGCGGCGCTCCTCGTCCTTGTTGTGGTCGCCCGCCGGCGCGGGATTGTCGGCGGCGGGAGCCGCTGCCGGCACAGGATTGTTCCCGGAGCTGGCGGCGGGAGCCGGCGCCCCGGCGCTCGCCGGCGCGGCGGGCTTCGGCTGCGCGGCGGCTTGACCCAGCGGCGGCACCTTGTCCGACACGCTGATCAATCCGATCGCCCCCAGCTCCGCGTTGGCGAAGTAGTGATCGACCATGATGTAGTCACCCTTGTCCGGCACCGCCAGCTCGACGATCGCGCTCGAGCTCGCGCCGAGGTCGACGGTCTGCAGGCCGAGCAGCTCGTTCTGCGGATTGCCGCCCAGCCATACGCGATCGAAGATGCTGCCGACCACGTGGAAGCTCGAGCCGCTGCCGGGGCCGACGTTGAGGACGTACAGACGGACCCGGTCGCCGGGGCGCGCGGGCAGCGGCTTGTCGACCATGCCGTTGAAGCGGCCGTTGAACACCACGTAGGTCGGCGTGCGCGCCCGCGCCTTGTCTTTGTCGAGCACGTAGACGGGCAGGTTGTCGACCTTGCGCTTCTCCGGGTCGGGCTTGGCGTAGAAATCGCCCTGGATGACCACGTACTCGCGGTCGACCTTGGTGGGCCAGCCGCCCTTGGGCTCGACCACCATCATGCCGTACATGCCCGAGGCGACGTGGTCGACCATCGGCGGCGTGACACAGTGGTACATGAACACGCCCGGGTACGAGGGGCTGAACTCGAAGGAGATTGTCTGCCCCGGACCGATCGAGTGGAACAGATCCTGCGGCGAGCCCATCGCCGAGTGGAAGTCCATCGAGTGCAGCATCGGCGCGGCGATGCGCATCTTCGGCGAAGTGACGTTGGTGCGGTTGGTCATCGAGAAGCGGATCTTGTCGCCGACGCGCGCGCGCACCGTCGGTCCGGGCACCGAGTCGCCCAGCGTCCATGCGGCGTACTTGATCCCGGGCGCGAGATCGATCAGCCGGTTCGAGGCGTCGAGGCGAACTTCCTTCACCGGGCTCGGGTCGAGTGGCTGCAGGGTCGCGTCGAAGCTGAGGCTCCGCCCGGTTGCATAGGGTCCGGAGCGGTCTTCATCCACGACGACGGCAGGGGCGGATTCCACCACCGCGGGCTTCGCGTTGGTCGGCATCGTCGCATCGCACGCGGCGAGAGCGACAAAGAGTGGTGCAGCAGCGAGCAGCCACGAGCGCCCCACCAGCGATGTTCTGGTCATGTTCTCGCCTCGGGGAAAAAACAAATCGAGTGCAAGCTCGCAACAGCCGTGCCAATAGGGGTGAATCGAGCCGCATCAGTGGCTTACCTGCGCCAAGCTCATGCTGGTAGTCACGTTGGAGCAGGCGGATCTGTCGTCTGCGCCCAACGCAGGGATGTCGCAAAGGAACTAAGGAGTTGATCGGTAGGAAACAACCGTGTCGCGGATAGGTGACAATGCACCCCCGTGGATACCCTGACCCACGCGATCTCGGGGGCGCTGCTCGCCCGCGCGACCGCGCCCAGGGATGCGCCGCCGTCGCTCCGGCGGCGCATCGCCGCCGGATTCCTCGCGTGCGCGTCGCCCGATCTCGACATCGTCATCTCGCTGCTCGGCCCGGTCGCCTACCTCGAGAACCACCGCGGCGTAACGCATTCGCTGATCGTTCTGCCGCTGTGGGCCCTGCTCTACTCCTGGATACTCGCCGCGGTGCTGCGCGAGCCGCGCGGCTGGCGCGCGCTCTACGGCATCACGGCGATGAGCCTCGCGCTTCACATCGCAGGCGACGTGATCACCACCTACGGGACGATGATCCTCGCGCCCTTCTCCGACTGGCGAGCGCAAATCGGCACGACTTTCATCATCGACCTGTGGTTCTCGGGGATCATCGTCGCGGGCCTCGTCGCCTCCGCGGTCGTTCGCCGCTCGCGCTGGCCGGCGGTCGCCTTCCTCGCGCTGCTCGCGGGCTACATCGGCTTTCAGTATCTGCAGAAGGAGAAGGCGACCGAGTTCGGCGAGCGCTACGCGCGAGAGCACGGCATCCGCGGCGCGACCACCGACGTCCAGCCGCGTCCGGTGTCGCCGTTCAACTGGACGGTGTTCGTCTCAGACGCCGAGGTCCACCGCTTCGCCGATATCAATCTCATCAGAGAGACGCCGCGCGTCTACCGCGAAGGTGACGGCTACATCGCGATGCTCGACTCGGTCTACCAGCCGCTCGCGCAGGCGCGCTGGCAGACGCGCTCGCGCTTCGGCGAAGGCGCGCAAGCGGCGCTCGCGCGCGAAGCCTGGAACTCGGACGCGATGGCGGTCTACCGCTGGTTCGCCGAGCTCCCCGCGTACGACGGCGCGAGCGCCGGCTCGACCTGCGTGTGGTTCGTCGACCTGCGGTTCACGCTGGAAGGCCGCCCGACGCGCCCCTTCCGCTACGGCGCCTGCCGCGACGCTCCGGGCGCGCCCTGGAGCCTCGTCCCGCCCGGCTCGCGCTAGGGGGCGGCCGCGAGCGGCAGCGCCCTTGCGTCGAGCGCCGCGTCGGCGCGCACCGCGAGCTGGTGATGCCCCGCCGCGGTGGGATGGATGCCGTCCCAGAAGAGAAACTTGCCCGGGGTGGGACAGAACGGCTGCACCACCGTGTTCACCCTGATGCAGGTATCCACGACGTCGGTGAATCCGAACGACGCGGGCGAGGCCACGACCTCGTTGAGGAAGGCGAACACATCCAAGCGGACGATCTCGACGCCGAGCGCAGCCTCGAGTCCCTGGAGGGTCAGCTCCAGTCCGCCGTTGTACGACTGACCGAGCTGACGCGCCGCGCCCTGCGCCGCCGGCCCGAGCAGCCTCACCGCGGGTGTGAGGCTGATGTCCGGAGCGTTGGGCACGAAGAAATGACGCGCGCCCGCCGCGTAAAGCGTGAGAAGCTCGGTGCGCACCGAGGCGAGCGCAACCTGCAGGATGCCCACACTGGTCGCGCCGGTGGGATCGGTTGCGAGCGCCTGCAGCGCGTCGCGCAGATCGTTGCCGCCGATGAACACGATGTAGAGCGCGTCCGCCGGCGCCTGCCCATGGAAGTCCTGCACGAACAGGCCCACCTGTGTCGGCAGGTCGAACGCGCCCACGGTCCGGGCGCGCGCGCCGCCGACCGCGAAGTTGGAGAACAGCGGCGGAACGAGCAACGCCGGCCCCGCGCTCGGCACGGCGTGGTCGATGATCGACAACTGCTCGACCCAGGTCGCGCCGTTGCTGAAATGGAACCCGCCGCGCGCGTACGGCGCGCTCGGAATGATGCTGTCGAACGGCGGGACCTCGAGGTTGCGGGTGAGGATGAAGGCGTTACCGGGGTCGGACAGGCTGTCGCCGAACACCACGAAGCGGTGAGGCGGGGCGGCGAGCGCGGTCGCAGCGACTAGCGCAAGCAGGACGGAGAACAAGACTCGCAGTGGATTCACCATGATGACCTCCTTTGAGCGCCATCCTCGCCCAAGTTCGCGCCGCTGTATAGTCGGGGAATCCCTAAGCGGCTATGCTTACGGAATTCCGACGCGAAGATCTCTTGAGGTCTCACTCAAAGACAGAGGAGTAAACCCATGAAAACCACGTGGCTTGCGGCGCTCACCCTGTCGCTCGGCGCGATCGCCGCGCAAGCGCAGACCTACCCCTCGAAGCCGGTGAAGATCGTCGTCGGCTTCGCCCCGGGCGGCGGGTCCGACTTCGCCGCGCGCGTCGTCGCGCAGCAGCTGACCGAGCGGATGAAGAACCAGGTGATCGTGGAGAACAAGCCCGGCGCGGGCAGCCTCCTCGGCGCCGAGTACGTGATCAAGTCGGCGCCCGACGGCTACACGCTGCTGCTCACGCCGGCGAGCTACACCGTCAACCCGAGCGTCTACAAGCTCTCCTTCGATCCGCTCAACGACATCACGCCGATCGCGCAGATCTCGAAGGGCCCCTACATCGTCTCGGTGCACCCGTCGGTTCCCGCGAAGACCCTGAAGGAGCTCGTCGCCTACGCCAAGGCGAACCCCGGCAAGCTCTCCTACGCCTCGAGCGGCAACGGCGCGCACATCCACGTCGCGACCGAGTACTTCCTTTACACCGCCGGCATCAACATCGTGCACGTCCCTTACAAGGGAACAGGCCCCGCCTTGAACGATACCGTCGGGGGACAGGTCCAGATGATCTTCGGCAGCGTCGCGACGGCTCTGCAGTACGTGAAGTCAGGGCGCCTGCGGCCGCTCGCGGTCACCACGCCCAAGCGCATCGCCGCGGCGCCCGACGTTCCCACGGTCGGGGAATTCTATCCGGGCTGGGAGGTCACCAACTGGCACGGCCTCGTCGGCCCCAAGGGCCTGCCGAAGGACATCGTGCAGCGCCTCAACAAGGAGATCAACGTTGCGGTCCACTCGGACGAGGTGAATAAGGTGCTGTCGAGCGACGGCCTCGAGCCCGCGGGCGGAACGCCCGAGGAGCTGGCGGCGCTGCTCAAGGCGGAAGTGGCGCGCTGGGCGCAGGTGGTGAAGCGCGCCAACATCAAGATCGACTAGTCGAGCCTCATTAGTCGAGCCTAACCCCGAGGCGCTTGCCGACGTCGCCCCACTTGTCCATGTCGGCGCGGATCAGCGAGGCAAATTCCTCGGGCGTGCCGCCCACGGGATCCATGCCCTGATCGACGAGGCTCTTCCTCACCTCCGGGATTTCCAGGACGGCGCGCACCTCGCGGTTGAGGAGCAGCACCACCGGCCGCGGCGTTTTCGCCGGCGCCAGCATGCCCCACCAGGCTATGACCTCAAATCCCGGCAGCCCCGACTCGTCGATCGTGGGAACGTCCGGAATCGCTACCGAGCGTTTCAGGCCGGCGCTCGCGAGCGCCCGCAGCTTGCCCGCCCTCGCGTGGGGCATGCCGACCGCGATCGGCGTGAGCGACATCTGCACCTCGTTCGCGAGCTGCGCCGTGACCGCAGGCGCGATGCCCTTGTACGGAATATGGGTCATCTGGATTCCGGCCATCGACATCAACAGCTCGGTCGCGAGGTGCGGCGAGCTGCCGGGACCCGACGAGCCGTAGTTGAGCTTGCCAGGATTCGCCTTGGCGTAGGCGATGAATTCCTTGAGATTGGTGGCCGGCACCGAGGGGTGCAGGAACATCACCAGCGGCGAGGTCGTCGCAAGCACGACCGGCGCGAAGTCGGCGATGGGATCGTAGGGCAAATGGCTGATGAGCTTCGCGCTCGAGGACAGCGACGAGAAAGCGAACAGCAGCGTGTAGCCGTCGGCGGGCGCCTTGGCCACGAAGTCGGCGCCGACGATACCCGAGGCCGCGGGACGATTCTCGATCACGAAGCTCTGGCCGAGGCGCTGGCTGAGCTGCTGCGCGAGGATGCGTCCGACGACGTCGGTGCCGCCGCCGGGTGCGAAGGGAACGACCACGCGAACCGCGCGCGCCGGATACTCGTCGGCCGCGCGCGCCCAAGACGCGGCGAGTACGAGCGCGGCGATGAAGACTGCGCGGAGCACCGGCATAGTAGACTATGCACGGTATGGCAATGCAAGCTGGTTCCGCGGCGATCGCGCTCGCGTTTTTCGTCTCGGCCGCCGCCGCGCAGGACTACCCGGCGAAACCGATCAAGCTCATCGTCCCCTTCCCGCCCGGGGGCGGCACCGACATCTCGGCCCGCACGCTCACCGGCAAGCTCAGCGAAAGCGCCAAGTGGACCTTCGTCGTCGAGAACAAGCCCGGCGCGGGCGGTAACCTGGGGATCGAGCAGGCGGTGCGCTCGCCGGCCGACGGCTACACCCTGGTGATCGGGCAGACCAGCAACCTCGCGATCAATCCGGCGCTGTACGCGAAGCTTCCCTACGACCCACTCAAGGACCTTGCACCCGTCGCCCTCGTCGTCTCGGCGCCGGTCGTGCTGGTGGTCGCGGCGAATTCGAAATACCGTTCGCTCGGCGAGCTGATCGCAGAGGCGAGGAAGGATCCGGGGGTTACCTTCGCTTCGCCCGGCAACGGCACCGTGTCGCATCTCGCGGGCGAGCTTCTGCAGCGCGCCGCGGGCGTGAAGCTCACCCACGTGCCTTACAAGGGCGCAGCGCAGGCGATGACCGACACCCTGGGCGGCCAGGTGCAGTCGTTCATGTCCTCAGTCCCCTCGGCGCTTTCGCACATCAAGAGCGGCAGGCTGCGAGCGCTCGCGGTGACCTCGGCGCAGCGCTCGCCCGAATTGCCGTCCGTCCCCACCGTCGCCGAGTCCGGCTACCGGGGATTCGAGGCGAGCACCTGGTACGGCCTGCTCGCGCCCGCCGGAACGCCTGCCAGCGTCATCGCGCGCCTGAACGCCGAGGTCAACCGCGCGCTCGCGACCCAGGAAGTGCGCGCTCGCCTGGCGAGCGAGGGCGGCGAGACGCTGGGCGGGTCGCCCGAGCAGTTCGCCGCGTTTCTCGCGGCCGAGCACGCGAAGTGGGGCCGCGTGGTGCGGGAGTCCGGCGCGAAGGTGGACTAGAGTGGCGATCAAGCGGCGCGACTACGATCCGAAAGCGCGCGGCGCGCTCGAAGGCGTGCGCGTTCTGGATCTCTCGCGCCTGGTGGCGGGCAACACCCTCACCCAGGTGCTCGCCGATTTCGGCGCCGAGGTGATCAAGGTCGAGCCGCCCGCGGGCGACACGCTGCGCGCCTGGCAGACCAAGGGCGTGCCCGTCACCTGGAAACTGTACTCGCGCAGCAAGAAGAGCCTGTGCCTGGAGCTGCGCCGGCCCGAGGCGATCGAGCTTCTGCTGAAGCTCGTGCCCACCGCCTCGGTGCTGATCGAGAGCTTCCGCCCCGGGATCCTCGAGAAAATGGGTCTCGCTCCCGCGAAGCTCCTCGAGCGCAACCCCAGGCTCGTCGTAGTGCGCATCTCGGGCTGGGGCCAGGACGGGCCGTACAGCCAGCGACCGGGGTTCGGCACGCTGATCGAGGGCATGTCGGGCTTCGCCTCGATGAACGGCTTTGCCGACCGCGAGCCGGTACTGCCGCCGATGTATCTCGCCGACAGCGTCGCCGGCCTGCACGGCGCGGCGGCGACGATGATCGCGCTGCGCGAGGCGGAGCGCAAAGGCGGAAGCGGACAGGTCATCGACCTGCCGCTGCTCGAGCCGCTGTTCAACATCCTCGGCCCCCAGGCGGCGAACCTGCGCCTCACCGGCAAGGTGAAAGCGCGAACCGGCAACCGCTCGACCACCACCGCACCGCGAAACGCCTACCGCACCAAGGACGGGCACTGGGTGTGCCTGTCGGCTTCGATCCAGAAGATGACCGAGCGGCTGCTGCGCGCGATCGGTCGCCCCGAGCTGATCACCGACCCGCGCTTCGCGACCAATTCGGCGCGCCTCGCGCACGCCGACGAGCTGGACACGATCATCGGCGATTTCATCGGGCAGCGCACCCAGGACGAGAATGTCGCCTACTTCGAGAAGCACGAGGTGACGATCGGCCCGGTGTACGACATCGCGCAGATCGTCGAGGACCCGCACGTGATCGAGCGCGAGCTGGTCGCCGACTACCCCGACGCCGAAATGGAGACCTTTCCCATGCACCACGTGATACCGCGCCTGTCGAAGACGCCGGGCGCGATCCGGACCCCCGCGCCGAAGCTCGGTGAGCACAACCGCGCCCTGCTCCGCGAGACCGGCGTCGACGACGCGCAGTATTCGAAGCTGCTCGCGGCGGGTGTCGTGAACGAAGGCGGCGCAACCCCAAAAGGAGAAGAAGAATGAGGCCCGGGCTGCCCGTGTGGCGCTCGCTGCTCTACGTGCCCGTCAACGTGGAGAAGTACGTCGCAAAGGCGCACGAGCGGGGCGCCGACTGCATCCTCCTCGACCTCGAGGACAGCGTGCCGGCGCACGAGAAGGAGAACGCAAGGAAGCTGGTCGCGCAGAACGCGAAGCGCGTTCGCCAGGCCGGCGCGGACGTGGGTGTGCGCATCAACCGCCCCGACGCCCTGGCGCCGCGCGACATCGAGGCCGTGGTCGGCCCTGACGTCGACGCGATCCAGTGCCCCAAGGTGGACGACGCGGCGCACCTCAAGCGCCTGGACGAGATCGTCGCGAAGCTGGAAGCCAAGCGCGGCCTCAAGCCCGGCCACACGAAGTTCATCGCCATGGTCGAGACGCCCGCGGCCTTCTTCAAGATGCCGGAGATCGCGGCCGCGGTCGAGCGCACCGTCGCCATGGACATCGGCGGAGAGGACTTCGCGCTCGAGACCGGGATGGAGCCCACCGAGGACACGCTGCTCATGCCCAAGCAGCAGATGATCTTCGCGGCGCGCTCTGCGGGGATCATGCCGCTCGGCTACATCGCGAGCGTGGCGAGCTTCGCCGATCTCGAAGCGTTCCGCCGCATGGTGAAGCGCTCGCGTCAGTTCGGCTTCCTCGGCGCGACCTGCATCCACCCGACGCAGGTGGCGATCGTCAACGAGGAATACTCGCCCTCGGCGGAGGAGGTCGCGCTGGCGAAGCGGATCATCGAAGGGAACGCAATGGCGAAGGCCGAAGGGCGCGCCTCGTTTGCGGTGGATGGCAAGATGATCGACGTGCCCGTGGTGGTGCGCGCCGAGCGCCTGCTCGCTCGCCACGCGGCGATCCAGGCGAGGATATCGAGAGGGAGGAAACCATGAAACGCTTCTGCACGGTCGTCGTTGCGCTCGCCTTGTCGGGCTGCGCGATGGTGGACACCGTTACCAGCGTGGCGACGGGCATCGACGTGCGCGTTCCGTCGAATCCGGACACGGTCGTGTGGGGTCACCTGCCCGCGGCGCGGCCTCCCGTCGCGCGGTTGCGCTCGGGGCAAACCGCGGCGATCGACACCGTCTCCCACCAGGGCCTGATCAACGGCACGGATCCGGTGCAATTCTTCGCGCAGGCGGGGATCCCGGCCAGGGATGTCCTGCCCGACGCGATTGCAATCTACAACAAGGTGACGCGCCCCAAGGACGCCGGCGTGCACGTTCTCACCGGTCCGCTCTACATCGAGGGCGCCGAACCGGGCGACATGTTGGAGGTGCGCGTCCTCGATCTCGACGTGCGCGTCCCCTACGGCGTCAACAACAGCAACAAGGGCACCGGAGTCCTGCCCGACCTGCACGCCAAGCCCTACCCCAAGGTGATCAAGTTCGACTACCTGCGCAACGTCGCGGTGTTCGCGCCGCGCATCGAGATCCCGCTCGCGCCGTTCATGGGCATCATGGCGGTCACGCCCCCGGGGGGTCTCCCCAACACGCGGCCGCCCGGCGCCTACGGCGGCAACATGGATTTCAGCCTCCTCGTCAAGGGCTCGACCCTCTACCTGCCGGTGCTCCAGAGCGGCGCGCTCTTCTACACCGGCGACGCGCACGCGGTGCAGGGCGACGGCGAGGTCAACGGCACGGCGATCGAGACCTCGCTCACCGCGGTCCTGCAGTTCGTCGTCCGCAAGGGCGCAGGCAAGAACATGAAATGGCCGCGCGCCGAGGACAGGGACAGCTGGTACGTGATGGGGATGGACGCCGACCTGAGCGCGGCGCTGAAGCAGGCGGCCCAGGAGACGGTCGATTTCCTGGTGCGCGAGAAGGGCATGACGCCCGCGGACGCCTACGCCCTGGCGAGCATCGCCGCGAACTTCATCGTCGGCGAGGCGGTCGACCAGGTGCAGCTGGTCTACGCGCAGATACCGAAGAGCATCTTCAGGTAGCGGAGGCTCGCTACAGCGTCGCGCTGCGCCCTTTCTTTCGGTGCCACTCCTCCAGCTTTCGCAGGTCTCGCTCGCCTACGGCCACGTACCCCTGCTCGATCACGTCGATCTGGTCGTCGAGCCCGGCGAGCGCATCGGCCTGATCGGGCGCAACGGCACCGGCAAGTCCAGCCTCCTGAAGATCATAGAGGGCCTAGCGACGGCGGACGACGGCAAGGTGTGGCGTGCCCCGCAGCTGAAGCTGGCGAGCGTTCCGCAGGAGCCCCTGTTCCGGCCCG
>Ga0307497_10000257_pt1 | contig 11857 bp, 9 predicted proteins | sample 10_S_MG_FD_201366 | JGI IMG/M metagenome (GOLD analysis project Ga0307497, IMG submission 201366) | Soil microbial communities from Populus trichocarpa stands in riparian zone in the Pacific Northwest, United States - 10_S | ecosystem: Environmental > Terrestrial > Soil > Riparian zone > Trees...
AGAGGTCGACCGCGCCGAGCGCGTGCACCTCGGTCGGGCCGGACCCGTAGGTCTTCGATACCTGACGCAGCTCGAGTGTACTGCTCATTTCGAGACCTCCATCGTGCGAGCCGGTTCGAGAGGAACGTCGGCCACGAGGGGCAAAGCCGGGGAGGGCAGCTGCTTCAGGCGGGTGTCGGCGGCGTCGAGCCAGCGGACGATCGCTTCGAGGCGGAAGAGCTCGGCGTCGGCGACTAGTGCAAGCGGCACATCGTGTTCCGCGGCAGCCGCCTTGACCCGGGTGTAGCGCTGCATGACCTCGATCACGTGCCGGCGGTGCACCTGGAGGATCTCGTGGATGTCGATCCCGGGGATCTGCAGCGCGACGAGAACCTTGATCACGAGCTCGTCACGCGGCGGAGGGACACGGTCGGGCGGCGTCCGCAGCCAACCGGCCAGCTCGTCGGCGCCGGCGGAGGTGATCCGGTAGCGCTTCTGCTTCTGCGACCGTTCAGCCTTGCCGTCGGCTTCGACGAGCCCGTCCCGCTCGAGGCGCTGCAGCGTCGTGTAGACCTGACCGACGTTGAGCGGCCAGACCTCCCCCGTCCGTGCCTCGAACTCGTTCTGCAGCCGCAGGCCGTACTTCGGTTGCTCGTTCAAGAGGGCGAGAAGGGCATGCGGGACGCTCATGGAGGACTCCTCAGGTCTGACCTACTGAGTATGTATACCAGGTATCGCAATTACGCCCTAGGAAGACCCTCCAGCGGCGTCGCCGCTTCGAGCGGCCCTCAGGCGTTCCTCAGACGTCCGGGTAGATCCGCTCGACGTAGTCGTCGAGCATCCTCGTGGCGCTGAACTGCGGGCCGCACGAGACGAGGGCGTCCTTGATCCGCTCGCACCACGCGTGCGGTACGCCGTTCGCGTCGCGGTCGTGGAAGAGGGGGATGACCTCGCTCTCGAGCAGGTCGTAGAAGCGGTGCGCGTCGCGGGCGTCGGACGCCGCCGGATCGGGGTCCTCGTCGCCCGGGATCGCCCACCCGTTCGTGCCGTCGTATGCCTCCGCCCACCACCCGTCCATGACGCTCAGCTGCAGGCTCCCGTTGAACGTCGCCTTCATCCCGCTGGTGCCGCTCGCCTCGAGTGGTCGGCGGGGAAGGTTGATCCAGACGTCGCACCCGGCGACGAGGCGGCGCGCGATGTCCAGGTCGTAGTCCTCGACGACCACGATCCGCTGGGCCATGAGGCCGCCGCCGCGCTTGAGCTCGAAGAGGTTCTGCAGCGTGTCCTTCCCCGCCTCGTCGCTCGGGTGCGCCTTGCCCGCGACCAGGAGCTGCAGGCCGGGCTCCCCGCCGATCAGGCGCTCGGCGCGCTCCGGATCGTGTGCCAGGAGATGCAGGCGCTTGTACGTCGCGAGGCGGCGGGCGAAGCCGAGCGTGAGGGCATCCGGGTCGAGGCCGATCGCCCGGACGTAGCCGATTTCCTCGCCCCGCACGAGCCTGTCCTGCTGGTTCTTCGCGCGGACGTACTGGACGAGCTCGCGGCGCGCCTCGCTGCGCGCCGCCCAGAGCTCCTCGTTGGGAATCGTCCGCACCGCCTCCCACTCCCGCGCGTCCGAGCTCGTCACCCAGCCTTCGCCGAGGTGACGGTCGAACAGGCGACGCATCGGGTCAGACACGAAGGTCGGGACATGGACGCCGTTCGTGACGTGCGTGATGGGGACGTCGACGGCCTCCGTCGCGTCGAAGAGGCGCTTCCACATCTGCCGCGCGACCTCGCCGTGCAGACGGCTCACGCCGTTCCGCTTCCGGCTCAGCCTCAGCGCGAGCGGCGTCATGCCCGGCTGCTCGCTGCCGTCGTCCGGGTCGGTCCGGCAGAGGCCCAGGAAGCGGTCGGCGTCGAGCCCGAGCCGCTGCGCGAGGTCAGCGAACGCGGCGACGAACTCGGCGGAGGCGTACGTCTCGTTGCCCGCGGCGACCGGGGTGTGGGTCGTGAAGACGACGCGGCGGCGGGCCGCCTCGAGCGCGTCCTCGACCTGCGCACCGCCCGCCACCTCCTCTGCGGCGAGCTCGAGCGCAGCGAGCGCGGGGTGGCCCTCGTTCAGGTGCACGACGGCGGGCTCGACCCCGAGCTCGCGCAGGGCGCGCATCCCGCCGATCCCGAGCAACCCGTACTGGGCGAGGCGGATCGAGCGGTTGCCCTCGTAGAGGCGTCCGGTCGTCCAACGCTGGACCTGGTCGTTCTCCGGGACGTCCGCGTCGAGGAGGATGAGGGGGACACGGCCCACGTCGACCCGCCAGAGCTGGAAGGTCAGCTCCGCGCCGAAGAGGTCGACCGTCAGGACGACGGGCGACCCGTCCTCGCGGGTGATGCGCGCCGCAGGCAGGAGGTGCTTGTCGGTTAGGAGCCAGTACTCCTGCTGACGGCCTCTGAGGTCGAGTCGCTGGCGGAAGTAGCCGCGTCCGTAGAGGAGCCCGACGCCGACGAGCGGCAGCGCCTGGTCGCTTGCCTCCTTGAGGATGTCGCCGGCGAGGACGCCGAGGCCGCCCGAGTAGAGGGGCATCGACGGGTGGAAGCCGAACTCCGAGCAGAAAAACGCGACCGGCCCGGTGACCCCGGGCCGCGGTCGGTCGGGCCGAGCGAGATCGGCGGCCACGGCGGCCGCAAGGGCGTCGATCCGCCTGAGGAGCGGCTCGTCCCGCTCGACCTGCTCCTGCGTCGTGGGCCAGAGCTCGTTCAGGAAGCGCACCGGGTTCCGCCCCGACCGTTCCCAGCGGAACGCGCTGATGTCCTCGAACACGGCCGGCCCGTCGGGCAGCCAGCTCCAGCGGTAGTTGTATGCGACCTCGGCCAGCGGCTTCAGCCCGGGAGAGAGCCGATCGGCGAGGACGGCCGTGCGACGCGCGAAATCGGCGGCGCCCGGCTCGAACGCTCCGGCGCTCATCGTGCTCGCAACATCGAGGTCCACGGCCGTGAGGTTAGACGGCGCCCGGAGAAGGAGGCCGGGCGCAACAGCGTGCTCACCATCTCGAAGCACGCCCGTTACGCGGCGGGTCGGGTTCCTCCAGGGGAGGTACGGTCGCGCCGGAGCCGGCGCGACCGTACGTCTTCGTCTGCCGCCCTCCGCGCTAGGCGGCGAGCGCCTTGGTCTTGATGGCGTCGAACTCGCTCTGCGTGATCGCGCCGCTGTCGAGCAGCTGCTTCGCCTTCTCGATCTCCGCCGCCGCGCCGCCGGACCCGGCCGTCTCTCGGACGTACGAGTCGAACTGCGCCTGCTGGGCCTGCATTCGTTCCATGTCGCGCTCGGCCATTCCCTGGCTTTCCGCGATCAGGTAGATGAAGACGCCGAGGAACGGCAGGATGAGCACGAAGATCAACCAGCCCGTCTTCCCTCCACCGCCGATGTCGTGCCGGCGGAAGATGTCTCCGATGATCCTGAACAGCAACATGAACCAGGCCACCCAGATGAAGAAGATGAACATCGACCACATGACGTCGAGGAACGGGTAGTCAGCTCCGAGCAACAAGCCAGTCACCTCCGTGTTGGTGCTCGACGTCCGCTCCGGGGCCGCTCGAGCTCATTTGTCTCAGCGAACGTAGACCTGCCGCCTGCGCTGGGCGAGGCGTTCGCGTGGCGATCACCCAGGTGAAGTGTGCAGATGCGCGCGATCATACTTGCCGTGTCGGCCACCGCAGAGGCGGTATCGGCCGCATTGAAGGGCCATCGACCGCGACGCCCCTGTGAGCCGGGCGTGGAAGGGACTACGGCTTCGCGGTCAAGCCTCTAGTCCGGATGCACGATTGATGCCCGCGGTGTTCCCTGGCCCGCCTTGCGGGGGCGGCATGCTGCGCCGGCCGAACATCAAGGCGCGCCGGGCGAGGTCCTGCGCGTGCGGCCAGAGACCGAGCGGCGCGAACCTGACGACGAGGAGCAAGAGCGCGCCGGTGATGAACTGGCTCCACGCGCCGGTCGTCTCGAGCTGCGTCTCGATGCCGTAGTAGACGACTATGGTCCCCACCAGGGGCCCGAGGAGGGTTCCCATGCCCCCGACGACCGTCATGACGATCGCGTCGATCGTCCAGGTGAGCCCGAACGAGGTCCCGGGATCGATCGCAGTGGTCTGGAGCGCTGAGACTCCCCCAGCAAGACCCATGATCATGCCCGTCAAGAGGAAGGCTCCGACCTTCGTCCGAAACGTCAGGACGCCTGCGCCTTCGGCTGCTGCCTCCGCATCGCGGACAGCCATGAGCCGGAGCCCGAAGTTGCTCTGACGCACCAGCCACACGGTGAGCATCGCGATCCCGGCCAGGACGACGGCCATCCGGTAGAGCGTCTCCGGACCGGGTACACGGGTGAACGGCGGGCTGATCGGCTGCGTTCCCCCCGAGTAGTCCCAGTTCCCCATCCAGGCCTGGATCGACAGCGTCAGGGCAAGCGAGCCGACTGCGAAGTACGGGCCGCGAAGGCGGAAGAGGGGGTACGCGACGATCGCGGCGAGGAGCGCGCCACCCAGGCTTGCCAGCGCGAGAGCGGGGACCTCGGTGAGGCTCGAGTGGCTCAGGACGAGCGTCGTCACGTAACCGCCGGTCCCGACGAAAGCCCCGACGCCGAGGAGGATCTGCCCCCCGTACCCTCCGATGAGATTCCACGCCTGGGCGATGCTGAGCAGGATGAGCAAGGTGCTGAGTTGGTTGAGCGAGCCGAGGGTGAGCCGGCCTGGAGCGGCTGCATAGAGAAGCGTGAGGACGATCGCGCCGCTCACGGGCACTGCGAGCATCTTCCAACGCTGGGACGTCAATCGCGCAAGCGGAGACGTCATGCCGACTTCTCCCCGAAGAGCCCGGTGGGGCGGACTGCGAGAAACACGAAGAGCGCTCCGTAGACGATGAGGTTGCTGTAGGAGTTGCCAACCACTTGCGTTCCGGCCACCTGAACTAGACCGAGGGTGAACCCGGCTACGACCACGCCGGGCACGCTGCCGACGCCCGCCAGGACGACAACGGCGAAGCTCTTCACCAGCCACTCGACCCCGCCGGAGGGACTCAGGCTCTGCCCCAGCCCGATCACGATCAGGCCGCCGGCGGCCGCGAGCGCCGCGCCGATCCCCAACGTGACCGAGAACACCCGGCGAACGTCGATTCCGATCGCGCTCGCCATTTCCGGATCGATGGCGGTCGCACGAACGGCAGCGCCTGCGCGCGTTCGAGTCAAAGCCAGGTACATGGCAAGGGCGCAGGTGATCCCAAACGCCAAAGAGACGAGATCGATCACCTGCGCCTGAATGCCCAGGAAGTTGACACCGCCGCTCACATAGTCGGCCCTCAATGACCGAACGTCGCTGGTGAAGATCTGGGCGTACGTGCTCTGCAGGACGAGTGCCACGCCGAACGTTGCGACCAGGACGGCTTCCGCCGAGTGGTCCATGACGTAGCTCAGGTAATACCGCTGCAGCACGAAGCCGCCCACGAAAAACACCGGGACAACGATCGCAAGCGCCACGAACGGATCGAGGCTCAGGTCACGCTGTAGTGAGTAGGCCAGATAGCCACCGCCAACGAGCAACGCGCCGTGGGCGAGATTCATGATCCGCAGCGTGCCGAACACGAGCGCGAGCCCGAGTGCCACGGTGATGAATACCCCACCCTGTAGCAGTCCGTTGGCGATGTTCTGAACGGTCATGCGGTGTCTCCCTTAGTTCTGCGTAGGTCCTACTTGAGCCCCTGCACGGGGGTCTTGATCTTCCCGGCTCCCTGACCCCGCGGGTAAATCAGGATCGGCTTCCCGCCCTGCCACTGCTCGACGAGCGAGGGGGTCGGCGACGAGTGGGTCTTGTCGAACTTGATGTGCGCGAACGGGTAGTCCTTGTTGATCTTGGCGACCGCATCGTTGATCGCGCTCGGATCCGTCGAGCCCGCGTTCTTGATCGCGTCGAGAACGATGAGGGAGTTGGTGTACCCGGCCACGACCAGTCCGAGGTCGATGTCGCTCTTGGCGTTCTTCTTGAACACGGACTGCACATGAGCGAGCGCAGGGTGCCGCTGGGCCGCTGTCCAGAAAGCGACAGTCGACGTTCCTTCTCCCGTCGGGCCCATCGCCACTGGCCAGGCGCCGTTCGAGCCGCACTTGTCGCACACGGCGTACTTCGGATGGAAGCCGAGCGCCTTCATCTGCTTCCAGAGGGCGATGCCGTCCGGAGCCTGCATGATCGCCATGACGATCTGGGCTCCCGCGGCCTTTGCCTCCTGAACGTCGCTGCGGTAGTCCGTCGTCCCGGTCGGCACGGTTGCCTTGTGGACGATCTTGAAGCCGAGCTTCGGAGCAGCAGCGCTCAGAAGCTGATTCCAGGCCTTGCCATCACCGTCGTTGTCGGCGAAGAAGGCGATCTTCTTGTTCGTCTTCGCGAGTTGCGCGCCCTTCAGCTCGTACTGGATGGCAACCGTCGGATCGAAGAAGAACGCCCACGAGTAACGCCGAGTGGTCCCGCCTGTCAGCCGCCACGGGAGAATCGGCATGGACGTGGTGACGTACGGCACGTGGAGACTCTCAGCCGTGGCCGCTTGCGGGATGTTGAGCTCGGGCCCGACCGCGCCGAGCAGGGCTACTGCGCCATCGTTCTCCACCAGGGTCCGGATCTGGCGCGCCGCGAGCGTGCCGTCGGACTTGTTGTCCAGGACCTTGAGCTGGATCTTCATCTTCTGGCCTCCCACGAGGAGGCCACCCTTGGCATTCGCCTCAGCGACTGCCTGCTTGTAGCCAGGGAGATACAGATCCCCGAATGGGGCGAGCGCGCCCGTCAGGGGCAGGCTTGCGCCGATGACGACTTCTCCGCTTGTGCTGCTGCCAAGGCTGACGGCTGCCATGACGGAGGCTGCCATCACCGTGCAGGCGATGAGCAGCGCTGATCTCTTCCACTTCATTCGTCTTCTCCTCTTCGAGCGGGTAAGTGACTTACGTGCCGGGCGATGTCGAGCTACTCGATGTGGCGGTCGCCACCGAAATAGGCTTTGCGCAACTCCTGTTCATCGAGCAGGAGGTCCGGAGCTCCCTGGTAGGAAATGCCGCCGCGATCGAGGACGTAGACTCGATCGGCTACTTGGAGGCAGCGACGGACGTTCTGCTCGACGAGCAGGAGGGCGATTCCCTGAGCGTTGATCTCTTGGATCGCCTCGTAGAGCCTGTCGACGATGACGGGCGCCAGACCCAAGGAAACTTCATCGAGCAAGGCGAGACGCGGCTTGGCGATCAACGCCCGGGCAATCGCGACCATCTGCTGCTGACCGCCCGAAAGGGTCGTCGCATCTTGCTCGAGGAAGTCCGCGATCGCCGGGAAGATCGAGCACACCCATTCCACGCGTTCGCGCAGCTCGCGTCGCGCGTCGGAGGTCTGCGCGGCGACCGACAAGGTGTCGAAGACGGTCAAGCCGGCAAAGAGCCGTCGCCCTTCCTGACAGTGGGCCAGTCCCAGCTGTATCCGCCTGTGAGTCGGAAGCGCGGTGACGTCGCTCCCGAGCAGCTCCACCGTTCCGGCGGTGGTGGGTGTCAGGCCGCTGATGACGCGCGTCAGCGTGGTCTTGCCCGCACCGTTCGCCCCGAGTACGGCGACGATCTCGCCGGGCTCGATCGCCAGATCGATGTTGCGCAGGACGGTCATGCCCGAGTAGCCCGCGCTCACTCCCTCGAGGCGCAAGACCGGAGCGCTGGCGGACGACGACTTCGGCCCCCGCCGGCGCGCGTCGATCGTCGCGTGCCCTGAGCCGAGGTAGACCTCTTGAACGACGGGATCTGCGGCAATCTCCGCCGGCGTTCCCTCGGCGATCTTCTGGCCCCAGTCGAGGACGATGACTCGCTTCACGAGCTCGCGGACCACCGCCTCGACGTGCTCGACGAGGAGAATGGTCATGCCGCGTGCCTGGATGCCGGCGATCAGTGCGACGATCATGTCCAGCTCGTCGCCCACGAGGCCAGCGGCGACCTCATCGAGCAACAGGACCTGCGGCTTCAGGCTCAGAGCTTTCGCGAGCTCGAGTCGCTTCAGATCGAGAAGGCCGAGCGCGCCCGCCGGACGTGCCGCCGCCGCACCGAGCCCGCAGTGCTCGAGAATCTCGTCCACCGACCCCTGGTCTTCACGCCCGCGCAGGTGCAGCGCACCGAGCCGCACGTTCTCGCGGACAGTGAGCCTCTTGAAGGGGCGTGGGATCTGATGCGCCATTGCGACGCCCGCGCGCGCGACTCGAGGTGGCGAGAGGCGATCGAGGCGCTTCCCGTCGAGCGAGATCGTCCCCGCGTTCGGGCGGTGCGTGCCGGCGATGCACTTCAGGAGGGTGCTCTTGCCGGCTCCGTTCGGGCCGATCACCCCGACCGCCTCGCCGCGCTCCAATGCGAGATCGAGATCCTTGACAGCGGCTACCCCACCGAACCGCTTCACGAGGCCGGTGACGTCCAGGAGGGAGACAGCGTGCGACGCTGCGGCCGGCGCAGCTCCTCGGGCCTCAGGCGAGGTCTCGGTCAGTTGGTCACCCACCACCGGCTCAGACGGGTGCGAATGTCGTCGTGACGGGCTGGTGCTGGCCGAGTGTTTCCGTGCGGTGGAGGTGGAGGGCTTCGAGTACGGGCTGGTCGCTGATGACGAACAGGTCGCTTGGTTCCTTGGCTTGGTGGTCGACGGATGACCATGAGGGGGTGACGAAGACGTCGCCGGTTGCCCAGTCGAAGCGTTGGCCGTCGATGACCGAGCATCCGGAGCCGTGCAGGACGACGTAGATCGAGCTGCCGGTCTTGCGCACGGTTGTGGTGCGCTCAGAGGGCGTGAGCCGGGACATCTGGCAGGCGAACGTCGGGATGGCGGGCCCGCCGGTGAGCGGGTTGACGTAGGCGACAGAAACGAGCGTCTCACCCGTTTCGGCGTGCAGACGCTCGAGCGCGCGCGAGGTATCGGCGTAGGGGTAGCGCAGCAGCGGCGAATACGTCGCAGAAGACGCCGCGCCTGCCTCGACGAGTCCCGGTGCGGATGTCACCAGCCGCTGCGACAGGTTGTGGCCGCGCACGGGCTGGTTGTCTTGCGGGTGGTTCTCGAAGAAGATCGACTCGAGCGTCGCTACCAGCGGCAGATCGAGGCCGTCGAACCAGACCATCGGCTCCTCGCCGTAGTTGTTGTGGTCGTGCCACGTCCATTGCGGCGTGAGGATCAGGTCGCCCGGTTCCATCTCGCAGGCGTCACCGTCGACGGTCGTGTAGACGCCCTTCCCCTTCATCACGAAGCGGATGGCTGAGGGTGTGTGCCGATGCGCGGGCGCCGATTCGCCCGGGCCCAGGTACTGGAGCGCCCCCCAGAGTGTTGTGCTGGTGTAGGGGAGCCCGCCCAGGCCAGGGTTCGCGAAGGCCAGCACGCGACGATCACCACCCCGCTCGATCGTCACGATCTCACCAGCACGCTGGGCGAGCGGGAACACCGTCGACCACTTCCAAAGCCAAGGCAGCGTCGCCGGCGCCGGTGTCTCCGGCATGAGGCGCGTCTGCATGCTCCACAAGGCCTGGAGATCACGGCTCTGGAGCGCACCGCAAAGCTCGTCGTAGCCGACCTCAACCGTATGCGTGTCCGCAGCGTCGATGGGCACTCTTTCGCCTCCAGCTCGGAGCCATCGCTCCCGAGTCAGAGCTTACCAAGTACTAGGTATTACGTGACACAGCGGCTTGCGCCCAGCTCGCCACGCCGAGTCTCAAGACCTCGGTGCGCGAAAGACCACGGCCCCAACGCGGCGTCGCCGTGAAGCAGAGGCGCTGGGCGAGGAGCGAGTCTGGCCGGCGGAATCAGGCGCGTCGGTGCGTTCGCCCAGCCGTCTTGCCAGCGCCTGCAGGTGCCTCGCGGAGCGTGGTGTCGGCCGACTCACCGCTGAGGGCGACGGCGATGACGCCCACAAACGCAGAGAACGCGCCGACCATGTCCACTGACGGGTCGAGGAGCCACTGGATCTGGAGGCCGTCCATCACGGCGAGAAGCAGGCGGCTGACCAGCTCCGAGTCTGTGTCGGGCGCCAGGTCGCCGCGGGCCTTTTCTTGCTCGAGCTGCTCGACGATGCGTTCCGTGATGCCGGCATAGCGTTCTGCGAAGTGGACGTGTGCGGGGTGCTCTTCCTGGACTGCAGCCTCAGCGGTCAGGACAGTGAAGAGCTTGACGATCTCGCGAGCGTCCGCGTTGTGCGCGACGAGCGACTCGAGCGCCTCGAACACGTTTGCCTCGGCATGCCGCGCGTCGACGTCGATCCGGTCGCGCCTGTCGCGCTCCTCGAGCACAGCGAGCAGGAGCTCGCGCTTCGAGCCGAAGTGGTGCAGCAACCCCGGTTGCGTGATGTTGACGTCCTGGGCGATCGCCGCGAGTGACGCACCGCGGTAGCCCTGTTGGGCGAAGAATGTCATCGCCGCCTCGATGATCTCCGCCCGCCGACGGTCACCCTGCAGGACGCGGTTCGGAGACCTGGCCACGTGAAGAGTTTACGGTGTGGGCGGGATCGACCCTCCTCAATGCTGTCCGGCACATCGACCGCGCGGGGGTCTTCGCGGTCCCGGATACGGCTGCGGAAGCGAGCCTTGCCGGCACGTACCTACTGACTAATCAGTTTGTATGCTCGCCTCTCTCACCGCCTCTGCCCCAGCGAGAGGTTCCGCCGCGCCATCGCCTGCCGAGAGTGAGCGCTGGCCATGTGCAGGCCTCGAGTCACCGCATCCATTCGCGCCGCCCGAACGGCGGGCACGTCCGTCACCTGGCCGCGCGGTCACTTCTCGCGACGGAACGGATGAAGCGCACCGCGGCTGCGACCACCTTGTCGGGCTGCTCCAAGTGCGGCGAGTGGCCGCCCGGAACGACCAAGACCTCGCTGTGACCTGAGATCCCGTCCGTCACCGCGTCGACCTGTGCCAGCGTTCCATACTGGTCGTCGGCCCCCTGGATCACGAGCGTCGGCGCGGTGACGCGAGGAAGGAGGTCGCTGATATCCCAAGCGCGGAAGGCTGGATCGAGCCAGACGTCCGCCCAGCCGCGGAACGTGACGGTCGGATCGTCGTGGTGACGCGCCATGCGCTCCAGCAAGCTCGCCTCGAAGCCGGCGTTGACCTCTTCGATCGCGGTGATGCACATGTCCTCGACGAACACGTGCGGCGCGAGGAGCACGAGGCCGCTCACGGGGTGCTCGGAGGCGTGGATGAGTGCGATCGAGGCGCCGTCGCTATGGCCGACGAGGAGCGGCCGCTCGATGCCCAGGCGCGCCAGCAGCTCCGGTAGCACCAGCAGTGCGTCCTCGTGCATCGAGACCGGCGTGCGCGGGCTGCGCGGTAGGGTAGACCGGCCGTGACCGAACCGCGAGAAAACGATGGTGCGGAGCCCTGTGAGGCGGTTGAGGGCCGCGGGGAATCCGCGCCACAGCCCGGCAGACCCGAGGCCCTCGTGCAGCAGGACGAGCGCCGGCGCGGGATCTCCGGGCAGGTCGAGCAACTCGAGCGCTCCGCCGCTCACCTCGAGGAAGCCGTTCACGAGGCCGAGACAATAGAGGGCGTGGCGCCTCCGGAGGAGCCGAAGGTTCACGAGACGGTGGGCGGGATCCTGCGCCTGACCTGGTCGCTTCCACTCGGGATCGACCACGTCCACTGCTACCTCGTGCCTGTCGACGGCGGGTGGCTGCTCGTCGACACGGGTCTCGGTGTCGCCGAGGGCGCGTCGCTCTGGCAGCGCGTGCTCGCTCGGTGCCGGGCGAAGGTCGTGACCATCCTCGTCACGCACGGTCATCCGGACCACGTCGGCGGCGCGGCCGATGTCGCGGCGGTGACCGGCGCCCCTGTTCTCCAGGGCGCGATCGACCACGACTACTGCCTGCGTGTGTGGGCTGACCC
>Ga0307497_10000258_pt1 | contig 11837 bp, 10 predicted proteins | sample 10_S_MG_FD_201366 | JGI IMG/M metagenome (GOLD analysis project Ga0307497, IMG submission 201366) | Soil microbial communities from Populus trichocarpa stands in riparian zone in the Pacific Northwest, United States - 10_S | ecosystem: Environmental > Terrestrial > Soil > Riparian zone > Trees...
CGTTCGCGCGCGGCGCGCGCGCCGGGCTTCGGTATACTCGACCCGTGCCGCGTCGATTTTCCCCTAGCGTCGCTCGCTCGCTCGTACTCGGAGCCAACGGCGCGCTCTGTCTCGGCCTCGCGCTGCTCGGCGGTTGCGTCGCGCTGACGGCGGACAAAGCCGAGGCGCCCGCGCCGACGATCGCGAAGGCACCCGATCCGAAAGCGCCGCGGATGCCGCCGCTCGACACGCGCGAGGTCGCCCTCGCGCAAGGTCAGGAGGTGATCGGCGAGACCCAAGTCCTGTTCGCGCGCTACGAGAACACGTTCCCCGCCATCGGCCGAGAGTTCGACTTGGGGTTCGACGAGCTGCGGGCGGCGAACGCCGGCGTCGATCCGTGGCTGCCGGGCGAGGCGACGCCCGTGTATCTGCCGACACAGACGATCCTGCCCGACGCGCCTCGCGAGGGGATCGTGATCAACGTGCCCGCGATGCGGCTCTACTACTTCACGGCGGCCAGCGGCGGCGCCGCGACGCCGAAAGCGCCCGCGACGCGCGTGACGTCGCATCCCGTCGGCATCGGCGCGGAGGGTTGGGCCACGCCGATCGCCGACGGCAAGGTCACGGACAAGGTGCGCGACCCCGTCTGGTACGTGCCCGCGTCGGTCCGCAAGGAGCACGCGGCATGGGGCGAGAAGCTGCCGAGCGTCGTGCCTCCAGGGCCCGACAACCCGCTCGGCGAGTACGCGCTCACGCTGTCGTTGCCGAGCTATTTGATCCACGGCACGAACAAGCCGGCCGGCGTCGGCATGCGCTCGAGCCACGGCTGCATCCGGCTCTACCCCGAGGACATCGAGGAGCTGTTCGGCCGCGTCGCGAGAGGCACGCACGTGCAGATCGTGAACCAACCCGTGCTCGCGGGCTGGCGCGAGGATGCGCTGTACCTCGAGGTGCATCGCCCGCTCGCCGAAGAGACGCGCGACTTGAACGCGGAGGCCGAGCGCGCGCTCGCGGCCGCGCTCGAGCGCGCGGGCCGCGCGGGCTCCGTCGAGATCGATCATGCGCTCGTGAGCAAGATCGCGGCCGAGCAACGAGGCGTTCCGTTCCCCGTGCTCCGCCGCGGCCGCTCGCTCGAGCAGTACCTCGCCGCAGCGCGGATCGTCGAGAACAGAGTGCCGTTCGATCCGACGTTCTCGGCGCGCGAGCAGGCTGGGCCGCCAATCGCTAGCTCGCCTTGACAGACGCGCGCGCTGCTCCTGCGCGGCGGCCGCGAGACTCATGATCCCGCTGCGCGACGACAACCCGATCCGGTCGACGCCGGTCGTCACGATCGCGCTGATCGCGCTCTGCACGATCGTGTTCCTCTGGCAGGTCATGCTGCCCGAGGACCAAGCCGAAGCCGCTGTTTACTTGCTCGGCTTCATCCCCGCCGTGCTGTTCGGCCGCGCGCAGCTGCCGGAGCACTGGGTCCCGCCCGGCGTCTCGATCTTCACCGCGATGTTCATGCACGGCGGTTGGCTGCACTTGATCGGCAACATGCTCTATCTCTGGATCTTCGGCGACAACGTCGAGGATCGCGTCGGCCACGTGCGCTTCGTCCTCTTCTATCTAATCTGCGGAGCCGTCGCCGCGCTCGCGCAGGCGCTGCCCGACATCGGCTCGCGAATTCCGATGATCGGCGCCAGCGGCGCGGTTTCCGGCGTGCTCGGCGCCTACATCGTGCTCTACCCGCGCGCGAACGTGCTCGTCGCGGTGCCGCTGATCGTTGTCATACAGACGTTTCGCGTCCCGGCGTGGGTCGTGCTCGGGTTTTGGTTCGTCGGGCAGCTCTTGAGCTCGCTCATCGCTGCGCAAGGCCAAGGCGGCGTCGCATTCGGCGCGCACGTCGGCGGCTTCCTCGCGGGCGTCGTGCTGATTCGACTGTTCGTGCACGAACGGCGCACGTTTCGCTACTGACTCTTTGCCGCTATCATGCTCGCGTCTTTACGACTCGCGGGTAGCATGGCGTCCGAACCTCTAGACTTCACGTCTCGGGACGAACGGTCACTCGACAGCGATGAAGTCATCCCGCTAGAAACCCGCACCATCGTCGCCTTCGTCGGCCGCACCGAGCGCGGCCCGCTCAACGAGCCTGTCGCGATCAAGACCTTCGATCACTACCGCCGCGTCTTCGGCGGACACTGCACGTTCAGCTTCGTGTCGTTTGCCGTGCAACATTTCTTCTTGCACGGCGGCGAGGCGGCCGTCGTCGTCCGGGTCGCGAATCGCGCGGGCCGCGCGCTGGTCGAGGTGCCGGCTGGCGCCGAGGTGCTGAAGCTGCAGGCGCGCCAGCCCGGCAGCCGCGAGTTCCTGCGCGTGTCGGTCGACTACGATCGGGTCGAGCGCGAGCCGGACCGCTTCAACCTCGTGGTCCAGCGGCTCGGGCGTCCGGGCTCGCAGCTCGTCGACGACCAGGAGCTGTTCGAGGGGCTGTCGATGAACCCCTCGGCCGAGCGGTTCGTCGTCGACGCGCTGCACGAGTCGGAGCTCATGCGGCTCATCGGTCCGCTGCCGCTCACGCGCCCCGACGCGACTCGACAGGTGCGCCCCGGCGAGCCGATCCCGTATCTCGCCGCGACCGTGCCCGGCACGGACGGCGAGGAGCTCACCGACTACGATGTGATCGGCTCGAACAGCGAGGGCACGGGCATCTTCGCTCTCGATCGCTGCGAGCAGATCGATCTGCTGTGCATCCCGTCGCCGCCGGGTCGCGACCTCGGCAGCACGAGCTTCGTCGCCGCGACACGTTACTGCGAGCGGCGCCGCGCGCTGCTCATCTGGGATCCGCCGTGGTCGTGGTCGAGCCCGAGCGCAGTGTTGCTCGGGATCAGAACCTCCGCGCAGTCGAGCCGCAGCGCGCTCACGTACTTCCCACGCGTGCGGCCGCGCGGCGATCTCGGGCGGTACAAGGAGGGCATGCCGGCGAGCGGCGTCGTAGCCGGCATGCTCGCGCGTTGCGACCGGCGCGGCGTCTGGCACTCGCTGCCCGCCGAAGAGGCGGCGCTCAAAGGCAATCTCGCGCCGCAGCTCGACGTCGACGCGCCGCACGCGCTCGCCCTGCAGCGCGCGGGCGTCAACGCGTTCGTGCGCACGCAGCACGGCGTCGCGACGCTCCAGGGCGACGTGAGCTTCGCGGCGCTCACGTCCGCGGAGAGCTGCTGGCGGCGGCTCAGCATCGCGCGGCTCACGTCGTTCGTGCTGCGCTCGATCGAGCACTACACGCGCTGGGTGTTCGCTGCGCCGCGTCCCGAGGAGCTCGCGCCCGATCTCGAGCGCCAGGTCTGGATCTTCCTCGCGCGACTCCAACAGAAGGCCGCGCTCGCGGGCCGCACGCCGGAGCAGGGCTTCTTCGTGCGCACGACGCCGCCCCGCGCGCAGTCGAGCGGCGTCGCGATCACGCTCCGCGTCGGCTTCGCGCCCGAGCGACCGAACGAGTTCCTGACCTACGACTTCCGCTTCCGCGAGCCGACGATGACGACCGAGGTCGTGCCGGTCCCGGGCGCCGAGCGCCGGCTCGGCTGACTTTCGCTCCGCTTCGGCGGCCGCCGCCTCGGCCGGTAATGGCTTTTGGAGATCCCCTCCAATTTGACGCGCGTCGCAGATTGCGGTCGCGTTTCGGTCAAGCTCGGACGAACTGAGACCCAGCTCTCGGAGCCGCGGCCTCGTCGGGATTAAGTTCAATCCGGGCGTAGTGCGGCCGCGGCTCGCATGCGCCCGCGTGTCTTTCTTCGCGATCGAGTCGGTGCTGCATGCTGTCGTTGTTCAAGCGTCCTCGAGCGGTGGGAAGCCAGATCGGCGTGTTCGTCACGCCCGAAGGCGTCGCCGCCGCGCGAGTCTCGGCCGGACCGGGTCGCAAGCCGCGGCTCGAGCGCTGCGTCTACGAGCCGCGCAGCGAGCAGGATCCGTTCGGCCGCGTCGCGAGCCGCATCGCGGGCCGGCGTTGCGCGACCGTCAGCGTGCTCGACCCGAGCGCGTACCACCTGCTGCTCGTCGAGGCGCCCGACGTTCCGCCCGAGGAGCTGCGCGCGGCGGTCCGCTGGCGCATCAAGGATCTGATCGACTTCCACGTCGACGATGCGGTCATCGACGTGTTCGAGATGCCGCGGCACGCGCGCGGCGGCACGACACGGATGATGTACGCGGTCACGGCGAAGGCCGAGCTCGTGAAGCAGCAGATCGAGCTGCTCGAGACCGCGGGGCTCAAGCTCGACGTGATCGACATTCCCGAGCTCACGTTGCGCAACGTCGCGACGCTCCTCGAGGCCGAGAATCGCGGCACCGCGTTCCTGTATCTCGGCGATCGGCGCAGCACGCTGTTGCTCGTGCGCCAGGGCGTCCTCTATCTCACGCGTCACGTCGAGACGGGTGCGGTGACGCTCGCGGACGCGGCCGAGATGCGCCGCGACCTCGTCGCGGGCCTCGCGCTCGAGATCCGCCGCTCGCTCGATTACTTCGAGAGCCACTACGAGCAGACGTCGATCCCGCAGCTCTACGTGAGCGGGCTCGAGAGCGCCGATCAGGCGCAGCTCGCCCAAGAGCTCAGCATCACCGTCCGCGACGTAGACCTTGCGACGCTGTTCGACACGACCGAAGACCTGTCGCCGCAGCTGCAGCGCCTCTGCCTGCCGGCCGTCGGCGCGGCACTACGGCACGACCCGGTGACGCTCTGATGGCGATCTACCAGCAGGTCAACCTCTACCAGCCGATCTTCCGCAAGCAGCGCCAGGTGTTCTCCGCGCGCACGATGGCGCAAGCGATCGCAGTGGTCGCCGTTGCGCTGCTCGCGATCTACGCGTACGGCGTCTGGAAGCTCTCCGGCCTCGACGCCGAGGTCGTGCAGCTCGAGGGCCGCGAAAAGGCGTTCACCGCGCAGCTCGGCCGGATCGATCCGAACCTCGGCGCGAACCGACGCGCGGAGGTCGAGCAAGAGATCAAGAGCTTGAACGCGACGCTGCTCGATCAGCAGCGCCTCGTCGACGTGCTCCGCGACGAGCCACTCGGCTCCACTCAAGGCTTCTCCGCGTACCTCGGGGCGCTCGGGCGCCAGCACACGCCGCTGCTGTGGCTCACGAGCCTCACGATCAACGGCGCGACGCGCGCGATCGATCTCGGCGGGCGCAGCGTGCGCGCGGAGCTCGTGCCCGAATACTTGCAGCATTTGGGCCGTGAGACGGCGCTCGAAGGCCAGCGGTTCGACCGGCTCGACATCGAACGCGACAAGGACAGCGCGGAGATCGAGTTCCACGTGAAGAGCCGCAAGGTGGACCCGCGCGCGGAAGAGCTCGCGGCGCGGACGCCATGAGCGCGCGTGTGACTAAGATCGCGCAGAGCGTCGACAGGCTGAGCCTGCGCGAGAGATTGTTTCTGTTCGCCGCGGTGCTGACCGTGCTCGCCGGTGCGTGGGAGGCGTTGCTCGCGTCGCCGCTCAAGGCGAGCGAGGAGATCGCGGGCCGGAAGATCGCGACGCTCCACGATCGGCTCGATGCGCTGAATCAATCGGTCGCGGTCACGGCCGAGGGCATCAGCGAGGGGATGCCGAGCCAGCTCGATCGCCTGCACGCGCTCCGCGCGCGCGTCGCCGAGGGTGACGAGGCCGTGCGCGTCTACACGAGCGACCTCGTCGACCCGCGCGCGATGCGGCTCGTGCTCGAGGAGTTGATCCGCCGGCAATCGGGCTTGCGCCTGCTCGCGGCGACGAACCTGCCGCCGCAGCCGTTGTTCGCGGATGCCGAGCACGCCGCCGGCAAGGACCAGAAACTCACGCCGCCTGACGGCAAGTCCGCGGCGCCGAAGCTCTATCGCCACTCGCTCGTGCTGCGCCTCGAAGGTAGCTATCTCGATTGCGTCGAGTACCTGCACGCCGTCGAGCGCTTGCCCTGGCACCTCTACTGGGCCCGCTTCGAGCTCAAGGCGGGGGATTATCCGACCAACACGTACGTGATCGAGGTCAGGACGCTGTCACTCGACAAGGAGTGGATCGGTGTCTAAGCGCCTCTTGCTCGCCTGCCTCGTTCTGTTCGCCGGTGCCGCGTACGCGGCCGAGCCCGCGCAGAAGGACGCGCCCACGCCGAAGGACGCGCCCGCGCTCAAGGATCCGACGCAGCCCTACCGCCCGAGCGCGGACGGCAGCCCGCTCGGCGCGCCGCAGCCGCGCTTCAGGCTCACGGGTGTGCTGATCTCGCCGACGCGACGGGTCGCGATCATGAACGGCCAGCCGCTACAGGAAGGACAACGCGTCGCGGGCGCGGAGATCGTCAAGATCGACGCGCACTCCGTGCAGCTGCGCGACGGCAGTCACGACTTCGTCGTTCAACTCGGCAACGCGCGCGCGAACGCGCCGCACAGCGAAGGAGACTCCGCGCCATGATGCTCGACAACACCGCGCGCAAGGCGCGCGAGCGCCTGCTAGCTCTCGCGCTCGGCACGCTCGCCGGCGCGACGCTGTTCGGCTGCGCGAACGACCGCGGCGTGCAGACGCAGGACGCGATCGCCGACTCGATGGCCGAGGCCGTGAAGCCGCCCGAAGCTCCGCGGCCCGTGACGCCGGCGCAGCCCCCACCCCCGGCGGAAGAGCGCTTCGACGTGAACGTCGTCGACGCGGACGCGCGGGAGTTTTTCCTCGGGCTCGTAGAAGGCACGAGCCGCAATCTCGTCGTGCAGCCCGCCGTCAGGGGCAAGATCACGCTCACACTGAAGCAAGTCACGCTGACCGAGGTGCTCGAGACCGTTCGCGACGCATACGGCTACGACTATCGGCGGACCGGCGGCGGCTACATGGTGCTGCCGGTGACGCTGCAAACGCGCGTCTACGAGATCGACTATCTGAATCTCGTTCGCCAGGGTCTGTCGCGCACGCGCGTGAGCTCGGGCCAGGTCACGCAGAGCGGCAACAAGAGCAACGGCCAGAACCAGCTCGTCTCGGGCGAGCCGGTCTCGGGCGAGGACAAGCAGCAGCAGAGCAACACGGGCTCGGTCGTCGACACCACGAGCCTCGCGGACTTTTGGGCCGATCTGCAGAGGACGCTGCACGCGATCGTCGGCGATGGCGCCGGACGGCAGATCGTCGTGAATCCGCAGTCGAGCGTCGTCTTTGCGCGCGCGATGCCTGACGAGCTCCGCGCGGTCACCGAGTATCTCGAGCAGATTCATAAGTCCGCGCGCCGCGAGGTCGTGCTCGAGGCGAAGATCATCGAGGTCACTCTGCACGACGGCTTCCAGGCGGGCGTGAACTGGGCCGCGGTGCAGCAAAAGAACGGCAACACGATCACCGGCGGCCAGCTCTCGGGCGGCGGGCAGATCACCGGCGATCCGCCGTTCACGGGCCCGATCGGCGGCAACCCGATCACAGTCGGCCCCGGCAACCCGATCACCTCGTTCGGGACGCAGACGCTCGGCGCCGCGTTCGCGCTCGCGCTCGACATCGGCGACTTCAACGCATACGTCGAGCTCCTCCAAGTGCAGGGTGACACGCGCGTGCTATCGAGCCCGCGCGTCGCGACGCTGAACAATCAGAAAGCCGTGATCAAGGCCGGTACGGACGAGTTCTTCGTGACGGACGTGAGCAGCAACACCGTGACGGGCACGGCCGCGAGCACGAGCCGCAACGTGACGCTCACGCCGTTCTTCTCGGGCGTCGCGCTAGACGTGACGCCGCAGATCAGCGGGACGGGCGAGGTGATCCTGCACATCCACCCGACCGTGAGCGACGTAACGGATCAGAAGAAGGAGATCACGGTCTCCGGCCAGACCGACGAGCTGCCGCTCGCGTTCAGCGAGATCCGGGAGTCTGACAGCATCGTGAAGGCGAAGAGCGGCCAGATCATCGCGATCGGCGGGCTCATGCGCAACTCGTCGACCAAACGCAAGTTCGCGACGCCCGTGCTCAGCAGCATCCCGGGTCTCAAGAAGCTGTTCGGCAGCTCTCAAGAGCTCGAGGTGAAGACGGAGCTCGTGATCCTGCTGCGCCCGATCGTGGTCGACAGCGACGGCGACTGGCAGCGGATCATCCAGCCCGCGGCCGACCGCGTGAACGCGCTGTCCGCTGCCGGGATCGAGAACGGCACGGGCAAGACGGCGTCGAACTCGTCGGGCGGGACGAAGAACTGAGGTCGCCGCATGGCCGAACAGAAGAAGCGCGTCCGGCTCGGCGACCTGCTGCTCGAGAAGAAGCTGATCTCCGAGCAGCAGCTCAAGGATGCGCTCACGGAGCAGCGCGTGAGCGGCCGCAAGCTAGGCCGCGCGCTGATCGACATCGGTGCGGTGTCCGAGACCGACTTGCACACCTGCCTCGCGCAGTATCTGAACATCCCGTTCGTCGATCTCGCGCACATGAGCCTCGATCCGAAGATCGTGACGAAGCTGCCCGAGAGCCACGCGCGCCGCCATCGCGCGCTCGTGCTGAAGGAAGATCAGCGCGGCTACCTCGTCGGCATGGCCGACCCGACCGACCTCTTCGCGTTCGACGAGCTGTCACGCCTGCTCGGCAAGCCGATCCGGCTCGCGCTCGCGAAAGAGGCGTCGCTGCTCAAGATGATCGATCTCGTCTATCGCCGCTCCGACGAGATCCTGTCGCTCGCCGAGGAGCTCGACGAGGAGCTCAGCGAGACCGACGTCGACATCCAGGCGCTCGCGGCCGAGGAGGGCTCGCCCGACGCGCCGGTCATCAAGCTGATCCAATCGATGTTCCAGGACGCGGTGCACGTGAACGCATCGGACATCCACATCGAGCCCGACGACCGTTGCCTTAGGATCCGCCAGCGCGTCGACGGCTTGTTGCAGGAACAGGTGATCGACGGCAATCGCGTCGGCCAAGCGCTCGTCACGCGGCTCAAGCTCATGTGCGGGCTCGACATCGCGGAGAAGCGTAAGCCGCAAGACGGCCGCTTCAGCATCAAGATCGAGGACAAGTCGCTCGACGTGCGCGTCGCGACGATGCCGATCTATCACGGCGAGTCGATCGTGCTGCGGCTGCTCGACACGAAGGCGAGCTCGCTCGGCTTCGCGGAGCTCGGCATGCCGCCCGACATCGTCGAGCGCTTCAAGGCGATGACGGAGCGCAGCTCGGGCATGCTGCTCGTCACGGGCCCAACCGGCAGCGGCAAGACGACGACGCTCTATGCCGCGCTCCAGCACGTGAACGCGCCGGACACGAAGATCATCACGGCCGAGGATCCGGTCGAGTATCGGCTCGGGCGCGTCAACCAGGTGCAGGTGAACACGAAGATCGGCCTAACCTTCGCGTCGATTCTGCGCACCGCGCTGCGGCACGACCCCGACGTCGTGCTGGTCGGCGAGATGCGCGACCAAGAGACCGTCGAGATGGGGCTGCGCGCCGCGATGACGGGCCACCTCGTGTTCTCGACGCTGCACACCCAGGACGCGGCGTCAGTCGTGAGCCGCCTGCTCGACATGGGTGCGCAAGGCTACCTGATCGCCGCCGCGCTCGACGGTGTCCTCGCGCAACGGCTGATCCGCCGCGTCTGCGACAGCTGCGCGCAGCCCGCGGAGCTGCCCGTGCACCAGACCCAGTGGCTCGCGCGTTATCTCAGCGCCGAGCAGATTCGCAGCGCGAAGTTCGTCGAGGGCGTCGGCTGCACGTATTGCAACATGACGGGCTACAAAGGCCGGATCGGCGTCTACGAGCTGCTCGAGGTCGACGGCGGCATGGCGGACGCGATTCGGCGCGAGGATCTCGGCGAGCTCGAGCGGCGCGCGCGGCGCGCGAAGGGCTATATCCCGCTCGTGCAGCGCGCGCTCGAGTGCGCGCTGGCCAAGGGCACCTCGGTCGACGAGATCATGCGCTCGCTGTCGGGGCTCGAGGAGCCCGAGCGCGGCGCGGGTCTGCTCGAGGACGTGTTGAGCGGCGAGCAGGCCGAGGCGAGCCCCGACACGGCGAGCTTGACGGGCTGAAGCGCCGATGGCGTCGTTCCGGTACAACGGCAGGACTGCGCGCGGCGAGGCGGTCGTGGGCACGCTCGACGCAGAATCCGCCGAGGCGCTCGCGACGCATCTCTTCACGCGCGGCATCACGCCGATCGACATCAAGCCGGTCGCAGTCACCAACGACGCGCTCGTCGACATCTGGCACCGGCTCGGCGGCGGCCGGCCGCGCCTCACGGACCTCATTCTGTTCTCGCGGCAGATGTACGCGATCACGAAGGCCGGCCTGCCCCTGCTGCGCGGTTTGCAGAGCATCGCGGCGTCGACGCCGAACGAGATCCTGCGCGCTACGCTCGGCTCCGTGATCGACAACCTGCAGGCTGGGCGCGAGCTGTCGTTCGCGCTCGGCCGCTTCCCCGACGTGTTCACGAAGTTCTACGTGAGCGTGATCCGCGTCGGCGAGAGCTCGGGCACGCTCGACACGGCTTTCTTGAGGATGTACGAGTACCTGAGCCTCGAGAAGCGCATCCGCGACAAGCTCAGGACGGCGCTGCGCTATCCCGCGACCGTCGTCGTTGCCATCGCGATCGCGATCGCGATCATCACGCTGTTCGTGCTGCCGAAGTTCGCACCCGTGTTCGCGGCGCTCGGCAACAACCTACCGTGGGCGACGCGCGTGCTGCTCGGCGTGTCGAGCTTCGCGTCGAACTATTGGTACGTCGTCGCGGCGGCCGGGATCGCCGCGACGGTCGCGTTCAAGGTCTGGGTGCGCGAGCCGGCCGGCCGCTACAAGTGGGACAAGCTCAAGCTCCGGACGCCGGTCGTCGGCGGGATCGTGCGGCGCGCGAGCCTCACCCAGATCACGCGCTCGTTCGCGCTCACACTCGAGTCGGGTGTACCGATCATCCAGGGCCTCAACATGATCGCGCGCGCATCCGGCAACGAGTACATGACCGAGCGCGTGCTCGCGCTGCGCGACGGCGTCGAGCGCGGCGAGGGGCTCTACCGCACCGCGCAGACTGCGGATCTCTTCACGCCGCTCGCCCTGCAGATGATCGCGGTCGGCGAGGAGACCGGCGCGCTGTCCGAGATGCTCGAGGAGGTCGCCGACTTCTACGAGCGCGAGGTCGATCACGACCTCGAGAATCTGAGCTCCGCGCTCGAGCCGATACTGATCGTGTCGGTCGGCGTGATGGTCCTGATCCTCGCGCTCGGCGTCTTCCTGCCGCTCTGGGACATGGCCGCGAGCTCCGGTGGGCTGCGGTGAGCACGGCGCGATGCCGCGCGCCGTTCGCGATCGCTCGCGGCGCGGGTTTCTCGCTGATCGAGCTCGCCGTCGTCGTAGTGATCGTCGGCGTCCTCGTCGCCGTCGTGCTCGATCGGCTCCTGCCGCTGATCGGCCGCGCCGAGCGCGCGGCGTTCTTACAGACACAAGCGGACCTGCAGAGCGCGTTGTTGCTCGCGGCCGCGGAGCGGATCACGGCCGGCGAGTCGGACCGGCTCGCGGAGCTCGCGGTCGGCAACCCGATGCGCCTGTTCCTGCGGCCGCCCCTGAACTATATCGGGCCGCTCAGGGCGGGTGACGCGGACAGGGTTCCGAACGCGAGCTGGTACTTCGACGAGCAGGACGGCCGGCTAGCGTATCGAGTCGGTCGGCACACGCGCTTCGATCCGCTCGGCGGGGCGCCCGATCGCGTCGAGTTTCGGGTCGCGTTCGTGTTCGACGATCGCGACGGCGACGACAAGTTCGACCCGGCCCGAGACCGCTTCGGCGGGCTCAAGCTCGAGCCCGTGCACGCTTATTCGTGGCCCGAGTGAGAAGGCCTGAGAGCTGCGTCACACCCGGGCGCGCGGCCTTGTGGGCCCGATCACGGACGGTCTGGCGTTCTGTCAATTAGCCTTTCGCGACACGTTTCATTTTTTGGCGGCCGCACGGACAG
>Ga0307497_10000259_pt1 | contig 11808 bp, 10 predicted proteins | sample 10_S_MG_FD_201366 | JGI IMG/M metagenome (GOLD analysis project Ga0307497, IMG submission 201366) | Soil microbial communities from Populus trichocarpa stands in riparian zone in the Pacific Northwest, United States - 10_S | ecosystem: Environmental > Terrestrial > Soil > Riparian zone > Trees...
ACGGGTAGAGCCCCACCGCGATCAGCCCCGCGTAGTGCGCGATATCGGCCATCAGCAGGGCACCGCACTTGTCGGCAATGTCGCGGAAGCGCTTCCAGTCGATGGCGAGCGAGTACGCCGACGCTCCCGTGACGATGAGCTTCGGTTTTTCGAGAAGCGCCATTCTTTCCGCGGCCTCGTAGTCGATTTCCTCTTTCTCGTTCAGCGCATAGGACACGACGCGGTACAGCTTGCCCGAGAGGTTCACCGGCGAGCCGTGCGTGAGGTGGCCGCCGTGCGCGAGCGACATGCCGAGGATCGTGTCGCCGGGCTTGAGCGCCGCCGTGTACACCGCCTGGTTCGCCTGCGAGCCGGAGTGCGCCTGCACGTTCGCCCACGGCACGCCGAAGAGCTGCTTCGCGCGCTCGATGGCGAGCGACTCGGCCATGTCGACGTACTCGCAGCCGCCGTAGTAACGCTTGCCGGGATAGCCTTCGGCGTACTTGTTGGTGAGCTGGCTGCCCTGCGCGATCAGCACCTGGCGGCTGACGTAGTTCTCGGAGGCGATGAGCTCGACGTGGTCCTCCTGCCTCTGGTTTTCCAGCCGGATGGCGTTCCAGAGCTCGGGATCGGATTGGGCGAGAAGGTCGGGCGATAGCATCGTCAAATTTTACCGGTATCCTAGGAACATCATGAATCCAAGGCCGATCAGCCGGTTTCCGGTGCCAGAACTCAAGGATCTGCCTCAGGATGTCCGCGAGCGGATCCTGGCAGTGCAGGACAAGGCGGGCTTCGTGCCCAACGTGTTCCTGGTGCTCGCGCATCGTCCCGACGAGTTCAGGGCGTTCTTCGCCTACCACGACGCGCTGATGGAAAAGGCCGGGCCGATCACCAAGGCCGAGCGCGAAATGATCGTGGTCGCGACTTCGGGCGCCAACCAGTGCCAGTACTGCGTCGTCGCGCACGGCGCGATCCTGCGCATCCGCACCAAGAATCCGCTGGTCGCGGATCAGGTAGCGGTGAACTACCGCAAGGCGGACATCACCCCGCGCCAGCGCGCGATGCTCGACTTCGCCATGAAAGTCTCGCAGCGCTCGCAGGAAATCGGCGACGCGGACTTCGAGCCTCTGCGGGCGCACGGATTCTCGGACGAAGACATCTGGGACATCGCCGCCATCAGCGCCTTCTTCGCGCTGTCCAATCGCATGGCGAACTTTCTCAACATGAGGCCGAACGACGAGTTCTATCTCATGGGCCGCGTCGACGCGCCCAAGGAACCGGCTAGACGTTGAGCGGCGGCGCGAGGTCGCCGGGCGTGTCGATGTCGCGCAGGATGCCGGGGTCGCCGACGGGAATCTTGACCAGCTGCTTTTCGTTTTCCCTCAGCAGCCCCTTGGCGCCCTCGTCGCCGCCCAGACCGACGAGCTGCTCGAAAAAGATTCCGGAGATGCCGACCGGATGCCCACGTCGTGCGCGCCAGTACGGCGCCGCGAGCGGCGCCCCTGCGGCAAGAGCGTCACGCACCGCCGCGATGGACGCGGTGCGCACGAACGGCATGTCGGCAAGCGCGACCAGGTAGCCGTCGGCCCTGCCCGCCGCGCGTGCCGCGCAGGCGAGGCTCGCGCCCATGCCTTCGGCCGCGTTCTCGCAAACGATGGTTTGACAATGGGGGGCGAGCAGGCGCGCCAGCTCATCCGCTCCGGGCTTGACGACGGCATAAATACCCGGGACCACCGCGTGCAGATGACGCGCGGCCTGCACGGCGATCGGCACGCCGTGCGGCAGGCGATGGGCCAGCTTGTCGGAGCCGAATCGAGTCGCGGACCCCGCGGCGAGCAGGAGCCCGACGATGTTCAAGTCGGCGTCTTGACTTCGCAGGCCGACGGATCGTAGCGCCGCTCGGGCTTCGCGGCCCACGAGGGCTCGCTCACGCCGTGGCGCACCGCGGTCATCTCGGCGAGGATCGCCAGCGCGATCTCGGGCGGGGTCTTGGAGCCGATGTACAGGCCCACCGGCCCGCGCAATCGCGCGATCTCGTCGGCCGAGACGTCGAACTCCTTCAGCCGCTCGCGGCGCGCGTCGTTGTTCTTCTTGGAGCCGATGGCACCGACGTAAAACGCCGCCGACTTCAGCGCCTCCATCAGCGCGAGGTCGTCGAGCTTCGGATCGTGGGTCAGCGCGACCACCGCGCTGTGGCCGTCGAGGTTCAGCTCCCGCACCACGTCGTCGGGCATGCCGCGGTCGAGCGGCACGCCGGCCAGGTTCCAGCCGGCGGCGTATTCGTCGCGCGGGTCGATCACCACGACGTGGTAGTCGAGCATGTGCGCCATCTCCGCGAGGTAGCGCGTGAGCTGGCCGGCGCCGATCAGCACCAGGCGCCATCTCGGGCCGTGCACGCTCGTCAGCACGCGCCCGTCGAATTCGAGCACGTCCTGCCAGCGTCCGGGCTCGAGCGTGCTGCGGCCGCTCTCCATGTCGAGGCGCCTCCGGACGAGCTGCTGGGTCCCGATGCGCTTCAGGAGCTCCTCCACGCCGCTCGCGTCGGAGAGCGGCTCCATGACCAGCTCGAGGGTGCCGCCGCAGGGTAGTCCCCAGCGCGTGGCCTCGGCGTTGGTGACGCCGTAGGTAATGAGCTCGGGCTTGCGCGCCGCGACAAGGTTCTCGCGCACCTTGTCGACGAGGTCGTCCTCGACGCAGCCGCCGGAGACCGAGCCGACGATCTGGCCGTCGCCGCGGATCGCCACCATCGCGCCCACCGGCCGCGGCGCCGAGCCCCAGGTCCGGACGATCGTGCCGAGCGCAACGCGCTGGCCGCTCCGGCGCCAGCCCTCGGCGGTCCTCAGGACTTCGATATCTACGCTATCCATGCGGAAATGTTAGCGCAACTCGGCAGCCGCGCGCGCCCGCGCCGTCAGTGAGCTCCATGCGGGCGCCGTGCCCGCCGGCGATCTCGCGCACGATGGCGAGCCCGAGGCCGCTCCCCGTGCCGCGCGTGCCGGGCACGCGGTAGAAGCGCTCGAGCACGCGCTCGCGCTCCTGCGGCGCGATGCCCGGGCCGTCGTCCTCGACCTCGGCGAAGGATTGGCCGTCGCGCTGGCCGGTGCGCACGGTGACGCGCCCGCCGTTGTTCGAGTACTGGATCGCGTTGTGCACCAGGTTGGCGAGCGCCTCGCGCAGCAGCAACGCGTCGCCTTGCACTGGCGCCGTATCGAGCTCGAAGCCGAGATCGACGTCGCGCTCGAGCGCCTGGTGCACCCAGCCGTCGGCCTCGGCCTCCACCACGGTGCGCAGGTTCACGTCGGAGGAGCTGCCGCGCGCCCCCGGCTCGGCGCGCGCCAGCGCGAGGAGCTGGTTGGCGAGACGCGCGGTGCGGATCGTTGCCTGGTGGACCTGCTCGATCTGGGCGCGGCAGGACTCCGGCAGCGGCTGGGCGAGCGCGAGCTCGGTATGCGCCTGCAGCCCGGCGAGCGGGGTGCGCAGCTGGTGCGCCGCGTTGGCGATGAAGCGCTGCTGGTTGCGCGCGGCGAGCGCCACTTCGTCGAGCAGGCCGTTCAGCGCCGACACGAGCGGCCGCGTCTCCTCCGGCGTGCCGGCGGCGTCGATCGGGCGCAGGTCGCGCGGGGACCGCGCCTTCAGCTCCTCGGAAAGGCGTGCGAGCGGCCACAGGCCGCGCTTCACGCCGAACCACAGCAGCACCAGCGTGGCGAGCGCGATCAGGATGCCCGGCAGCAGGCTCGAGATCAGGAACTCCCGCGCGAGCCGCGTGCGCTTGACCATGGTCTCGCCGACGAGCACCGTGCAGGTCAGGCTGCCGCACGGCGCCGGCGCGGTGACGATGCGCACCGCCTCGCCCCGGAAGCGCGCATCGTACGCCGTGCTGCGCTCGGAGATCGGCAGCTTGTCGTCGCCTGCGATGTGCGCGCCGCTCGGCGACAGGACGCGGTAGAACATCTTGTCGTAGCGGTCGGTGCGCAGCGCGGTCTCCACTTCCGGCGGCAGATCGAGCCGATAGTCGGCATCGCTCGTGCGCACGTGCGCGGCGATGGCGGCCGCGATGTCGGAGAGCGCCTGGTCGTAGGCCTCGTTCGCGGGCTCGATCGACGAGTAGTAGCCGACCACGGCGCCCACGGCGAGCAGGACCGCGATCGGCGGCAGGAGCAGGCGCAGCAGGTGGGCGCGTAGGCTGCGCGCGGGCATCGCCTCGTAGCCTAGTGTGGCGCGGGCTTGAACTCTTCGAGCATGTAGCCGAAACCGCGCACCGTGCGGATCTTGATTCCTGCGGGCTCTAGCTTCGAGCGCAGCCGCGACACGTACACCTCGATCGCGTTCGGCGAGAGGTCCTCGCCCCAGCCCGCGACCGCCTGGATGATCGCCTCTTTCGACACGATCTTCTCCACCTTCGCGAGGAGGACCTCGAGCACCGCCCATTCACGCGCGGCAAGCTCGAGCGGCTCGTTCTTGAGAAAGGCGCGGCGCGCCACCGTGTCGAGGGCGAGCGGGCCGTGCACGATGCGCGGACCGCCGTGCGCCTGCGAGCGACGCAGGAGCGCGCGCACCCTCGCCGTGAGCTCCGGCATGGCGAACGGCTTCACCATGTAGTCGTCGGCGCCGATGTCGAGGCCGCGAACCCGGTCCTCCACCGCGTCGCGCGCCGTCAGCACCAGGACAGGAATCGGCTTTTCCGCCGCGCGCAGCCGCCGCAGCACCTCGAAGCCGTCCATGCGCGGCAGGCCGATGTCGAGGATCACCAGGTCGAAGTGCTCCTGCGAGGCGGCGAGAACGGCATCCTCGCCGCGCTCGGTGACATCGACTGCGTGGCCCTCGGCCTCGAGGATGCGGGACAAGCCGGAAGCGAGCGGGGCGTCGTCCTCGACGATGAGCAGTCTCATGGGGATTCGCTCAGGGATTCACTCAGGGATTCGCTCAGGGATTCGCTCATAGGGATTCGGGATGATAAGCGATTCGACATTATGCACGCGCGGCTTTCGCAGCGCACCATTGCCGCCCCGCTACGGCGGGGCTAGGATGGCTGCTCGTCAGAAGGCACCCATACCCCCCGGAGGCTTGCATGTCGGTCAAGGTATCCATGAAGGTCAATGGCAAACCCGCTTCGGCCGAGCTCGAGGCGCGGACGCTGCTCGTCACCTTCATCCGTGAAAACCTGCGTCTCACCGGTACCCACGTCGGCTGCGACACGGCGCAGTGCGGCGCGTGCACCGTCCTCATGAACGGCCGCGCCATCAAGAGCTGCTCGATCGTCGCCATGCAGGCCGAGGGCGCCGACATCATGACGATCGAAGGCGTGGCGCGGCCCGACGGCACGCTGCACCCGATGCAGCAGGCGTTCAAGGAGAACCACGGCCTGCAGTGCGGCTTCTGCACGCCCGGGATGGTCATGAACGCGCTCGATTTCGCGAAGAGCCATCCGAATCCGAGCGAGAAGGAAGTGCGCGAGAGCCTGGAAGGCAACCTCTGCCGCTGCACCGGCTATCACAACATCGTGAAGAGCATCATGGCGGGCGCGCGGGCGATGGGAGGAAAGATATGAATGCCCCGCTGATCGGCGCGCGCATCCAGCGCAAGGAGGACTATCGCTTCCTCACCGGGGCCGGGCAGTACACCGACGACGTTGCGTTTCCGCGTCAGAGCCATGCGGCTTTCCTGCGCTCGCCGCACGCGCACGCGAAGCTCGGGAAGGTGTCGATCGACAAGGCCAAGGCGGCGCCGGGCGTGCTCGCGGTCTACACCGGCACGGATCTCGCCGCCGCAAAGGTCGGCGGCCTGCCCTGCGGCTGGCTGATCACCGACGTCAACGGCCAGCCGATGAAGGAGCCGCCTTATCCCGCGCTTGCGCAGGGCAAGGTGCGCCACGTCGGCGAGCGCGTCGCCGTGGTCATCGCCGAGACCGCAGCGCAGGCGCGCGACGCGGCCGAGCTGATCGAAGTGGACTACGAAGTGCTTCCGGCGGTCACCGACGGCACCAGGGCGAAAGGCGGATCTGCCCTGCACGAGATCGCGCCCGACAACACCTGCTACGTGTGGGCGCTCGGCGACAAGGGCGCGGTCGACGCGGCCTTCGCCAAGGCGGCGCACGTTACCAGGCTCGAGTTCGTGAACAACCGGCTCATACCCAATGCGATCGAGCCGCGCTCGGCAAACGCGTCCTACTCGCGCGCCGAGGACGGCTACACGCTCTACGTCGCGAGCCAGAATCCGCACGTCGAGCGCCTGCTCATGACGGCCTTCGTTCTCGGCCTGCCGGAGAACAAGGTGCGCGTGGTGTCGCCCGACGTCGGCGGCGGCTTCGGCTCGAAGATCTACCTTTACCCCGAGGACGTGGTCGTCACCTGGGCGTCGAAGCAGCTCAACCGGCCGGTGAAATGGACCTCCGATCGCAGCGAGGCCTTCCTGTCCGACGCGCACGGGCGCGACCATGTCACCGTCGCCGAGCTCGCGCTCGACAAGAGCGGCAAGTTCCTCGCCATGCGCGTCAGGACGACGGCGAACCTGGGCGCGTATCTCTCGACCTTCGCCTCGTGCGTTCCGACGATTCTCTACGCCACGCTGCTCGCGGGCCAGTACACCACCCCGCTCATCCATTGCGAAGTCACCGCGGTGTTCACCAACACCACGCCGGTCGACGCCTACCGCGGCGCCGGCCGGCCCGAGGCCACCTACGTGGTCGAGCGGCTGGTCGAAACCGCGGCGCGCGAGCTCAAGCTCGATCCGGTCGAGATCCGGCGGCGCAACTTCATCAAGACCTTCCCGTATCAGACGCCGGTCGCCCTGTGCTACGACACGGGCAATTACGAGGCAACGCTGAGCGCGGCGCTCGACCTCGCAGACGTCGGCGGTTTTCAGAAACGCAAGGAAGAGTCGCTGAAAAGGGGAAAGCTGCGCGGCATCGGCTACGCCTGCTACATCGAGGCCTGCGGCATCGCGCCCTCGAACGTCGCCGGGAGCCTCGGCGCGCGCGCCGGGCTATTCGAGGCCGGCGAGATCCGCGTGCACCCTACCGGCACGGTGACGGTGTTCACCGGCTCGCACTCGCACGGACAGGGGCACGAGACCACCTTCGCGCAGGTCGTCGCCGACCGCCTCGGGCTCGCGATCGAGGGCGTCGAGATCGTGCACGGCGACACCTCCAAGATCCTCTTCGGCATGGGCACCTACGGCTCGAGGTCGCTCGCCGTCGGCGGCACCGCGATCGTGAAGGCGCTGGACAAGATCGTCGCCAAGGGCAAGAAGATCGCGGCGCACCTCATGGAGGCCGCAGAGGCGGACATAGAGTACGACCGCGGCGTGTTCAAGGTGGCCGGCACCGACAAGCAGAAGGCCTTCGGCGAAGTCGCTTTCGCCGCGTATGTGCCGCACAACTATCCGCTCGACAAGCTCGAACCCGGGCTGAACGAAAACGCCTTCTACGATCCGACCAACTTCACCTTCCCGGCGGGCACCTACGTCTGCGAGGTGGAAGTGGACCGCGACACAGGCGCGACCGAAATCGTCTCGTTCACCGCGGTGGACGACTTCGGCAAGGTGATCAACCCGATGATCGTCGAAGGGCAGGTGCACGGCGGCCTGACGCAAGGCATCGGCCAGGCGCTGAGCGAGGGCTGCCGTTACGACGACAGCGGGCAGCTCCTCACCGGCTCGCTCGCCGATTATTCCATTCCCCACGCCAGCGACGTCCCGACGTTCAAGGTCGACACGCGCGAGACTCCGTGCACGCACAATCCGCTCGGCGTGAAGGGCTGCGGGGAGGCGGGCGCGATCGGCGCGCCCCCGGCGGTCATGAACGCGATCACCGATGCCCTCGGGGTCAAGGACCTCGCGATGCCCGCCACCGCGCAGACCGTGTGGCGCTCGCTCCAGAAAAAAGCCGCCTAGGAGACACACCCATGCATGCATTCGAGTATCACCGTCCGTCCACCACCAAGGACGCCCTCGCCCTCGGCGCCCAGAAGCCCGAGGGCCGTTACCTCGCCGGCGGGCAGAGCCTGGTGCAGGCGATGAAGCTGCGCCTGTCCTCGCCGAGCGATCTCATCGACCTCGGCACGATCGGCGACCTGAAAGCGCTGTCAGCAGACGGCAGCTCGGTAACCGTCGGCGCGATGGTGCGGCACGCCGAAGTCGCCGCGTCCGCCGCGGTGCAGAAGGCGATTCCTGCGCTCGCGCAGCTCGCCGGCATCATCGGCGACCGGCAGGTACGCCACATGGGCACGATCGGCGGCTCGCTCGCCAACAGCGATCCGGCGGCGGACTACCCGGCCGCGGTGCTCGGCTTGGGCGCCACGATCACCACCAACAAGCGCAAGATCGAAGGCGACAAGTTCTTCAAGGGCCTCTACGAGACCGCGCTCGAGCCGGGCGAGCTCATCACGCAGGTCGCGTTCCCCGCGCCCAAGCGCGCCGCCTACATGAAGTTCAAGAACCCGGCCTCGCGCTTTGCGCTGGTCGGCGTGTTCGTGGCCGATTTCGGCGGCGGCAACGTGCGCGTCGGCGTCACCGGGGCGGGAGCTTGCGCATTCCGCCAGAGCGACATGGAGAAGGCCCTGGCGCAGAAGTTCGCGCCGGATTCGGTCGCCGGCATCAAGGTGAAGCCCGACGGGCTGAACAACGACCTGCACGCCTCGCCCGAATACCGCGCCCATCTCATCACGGTGATGGCAAAGCGCGCCGTCGAGGCGGCGCTGAAGTAATTCTTTCGAGGCGGAGGAGAGAAAAGCCCGCCGACTGGCGGGCTTTTTCTTTCCTTGATCCGGCAAATCCCGCAAAATGTTCAGCTCCATGACGAAACCACTCCCGAGGTCGATCGACGAGACCCAGACCCTGCTCGCCGGCGGCGAGTACGTCGCCGACCGCAGCCTGGCCACCTCGCTCTTTCTCGCGCTCTCCATGCAGCGGCCGCTCTTCCTCGAGGGCGAGGCGGGGGTGGGCAAGACCGAGATCGCCAAGGTAGTGGCGCAGGCGCTGGGACGCGACCTTATCCGCCTGCAGTGCTACGAGGGCCTCGACATCGCGCAGGCCGCCTACGAGTGGAACTACCCGCGCCAGATGATCGAGATCCGCATGGCAGAGGCGGCCGGTGTGAAGTCGCGCGAGGGCCTGGAGCAGGACATCTTCTCGGAGCGCTTCCTGGTGCGGCGGCCGCTGCTGCGCGCGCTGCAGTCGGCCGGCGCGCCGCCGGTGCTGCTGATCGACGAGCTCGACCGCACCGACGAGCCCTTCGAGGCGTATCTCCTCGAGTTCCTGTCGGACTGGCAGATCACGATCCCCGAGATCGGCACGGTGCGCGCCGCCGAGCCGCCGGTGGTGGTGATCACCTCCAACCGCACGCGCGAGATCCACGACGCGGTGAAGCGGCGCTGCTTCTACCACTGGGTCGACTATCCGGACGCGAAGCGCGAGCTCGAGATCCTGCGCCGCAAGGCGCCGCGCGCGGCCGAGCGGCTCTCGCGCGAGGTGGTCGCGTTCGTGCAGCGCCTGCGCACCAGCGACCTTTTCAAGCAGCCGGGCGTCGCCGAGACCATCGACTGGGCGAACTGCCTGGTTGCCCTCGACCGCGTGGCGCTCGACCCGGAAACCGTCAACAACACGCTCGGCGTGCTGCTCAAGTACCGGGACGACCTCGAGCGCGTCGCCGGTGCCGAGGCCGAGCGCATGCTGGCCGAAGCGAGGGCGGCGGCGTGAATCCGGCCTCGTTCCTGAGGAAGCTCCTCGGCGGCGGCCAGAGCGCGGTCGAGCGCCGCACGCGCGAGCTGGTCGGCCTGTGCGAGGCGCTGCTCGCCGAGCGCGGCGAGTACACGAGCACGGCGCTCGCGCGCGACGCGCTCGCCGCCTGCCAGGGCCTCGACGAGCGCTCGCGGGCGGACTTCTTCGACGTGCTGGCGCGGCACTACTCGCCTTCCCCGGAGGCGGTGTCGCGTGCCGCGGCCGAATACCAGGCCGATCCGTCGCCCGCCAATTTCGCGCGGCTGCAGGAGACGGTCGAGCCGCCGCGGCAGGAGATCTTCCGCCGCCTCAACATGGCCCCCGGCGGTACCGGCACCCTGGTGGAGATGCGCAGCCAGCTCCTCAAGGGCATGAAGGCGCATCCGCATTGGCGGGTGATCGACTACGACCTCATGCACCTGCTGCGCTCGTGGTTCAACCGCGGGTTCCTGCGTCTCGAGCGCATCGACTGGCGCACGTCGGCGATCGTGCTCGAGAAGCTGATCCAGTACGAGGCGGTGCACGCGATCCAGGGGTGGCGCGACCTGCGCCGGCGCCTGGAGTCGGACCGGCGCTGCTTCGCTTTCTTCCATCCGCAGCTTCCGGAAGAGCCGATCATCTTCATCGAAGTCGCGCTCACGCGCGGTATGAGCGCGCACGTGCAGCCGCTCCTCGACCTCAAGTCGCCGGTGGCGGTGCCGGCGAACGCCGATTGCGCGATGTTCTACTCGATCACCAACTGCCAGGAGGGGCTGCGCGGCATATCGTTCGGCAACTTGCTGATCAAGCAGGTCGCCGAGGATCTGAAACGCGAGTTTCCGCACCTGCGGCGCTTCGCCACGCTCTCCCCGGTGCCGGGATTCCGGCGCTGGCTCGGCGAGCACGGCAGCCCCGAGCTCCTGAAGAAAATCGAGGATCCGGCCTGGCACCTGGGAGAGGTTCCCGAGGCGGTGCAGGCGCAGCTCACGCGCCTGTGCGCCCGCTACCTGCTGCACGCCAAGCAGGGCGAGGAGCCGCTCGATCCGGTGGCGCGCTTTCACCTGGGGAACGGCGCCTCCCTCGAGCGCTTGAACTGGATGGGCGACACCTCCGAGCAGGGCATGGCGCGCGCGGCTGGCCTGATGGTGAACTATGTTTACTGGCTCGCGGAGGTCGAGCGCAACCACGAGCGCTACTTCCGCGAGCACGTGGTCGTCGCGGCGCCGGCGGTGGAGAAGCTCGCGCGCGAGGTGGCTCCGGCCGCCGAAAAGGGCAAAGCTGCTTGACTGAAGGCCGTTTGGCCGAAAACGTCATGCATTTCGCGCGGCTGCTCCGCGCGGCGGGTCTGCGCATCGGGCCCGACCGCGTGGTCGACTGCGTGAAAGCCCTGGAGATGGCAGGCGCGAGCGAATTCCCGCTGCGGCGCGAAGACTGGTACTGGACCATGTCGGCGGTGCTGCTTTCGCGCAACGAGCAGCGGCCGATCTTCGACCAGGCCTTCCGCATCTTCTGGCGCGATCCGAAGCTGGCCGAACGGATGATGCAGCTCATGCTGCCGCAGGCCTACGGGCGCGCCCCGAAGCCCGAGGAGCAGCAGAGCCAGCGCCTCACGGACGCCTTGTTTTCGCAGAAGAAGGAACAGCAGGAGTCCAAGGAGAAAATCGAGCTCGAGGCGCGGCTCACCTTCTCCTCGCGCGAGGTGCTGCAGCGCATGGACTTCGACACCATGTCGGCGGCGGAGCTCGCCGAGGCGAAGAAGCTGATCGCCGAGCTGCGCCTGCCGCTCCCGGTAGTGCGTACGCGGCGCTTCCGGCCGGACCGCGCGGGCAGCCGCATCGATCTTAGAAGGAGCCTGCGCGAAACCCTGCGCGACGGCGGCGACGTGATCCCTCTCGTGCGCGCCGCGCCGCGCGAGCTGCATCCGCCGCTCGTCGTCCTGTGCGACATCTCGGGGTCGATGAACCCGTACGCGCGCATGTTCCTGCACTTCCTGCACGCGATCACCAACGACCGCGACCGCGTGTCGGTGTTCGTGTTCGGCACGCGCCTCACCAACATCACGCGGCAGCTGCGCCATCGCGACGTGGACGTGGCGATGGCGCGGGGGGCCGAGGCGATCAAGGACTGGTCCGGCGG
>Ga0307497_10000260_pt1 | contig 11788 bp, 9 predicted proteins | sample 10_S_MG_FD_201366 | JGI IMG/M metagenome (GOLD analysis project Ga0307497, IMG submission 201366) | Soil microbial communities from Populus trichocarpa stands in riparian zone in the Pacific Northwest, United States - 10_S | ecosystem: Environmental > Terrestrial > Soil > Riparian zone > Trees...
AGGTAGATCACCGTCGCCGCGGTGAACGCCTCGAATACGCGGAAGCTGAATTCCTGCATGGCGCGCGCGCGCCCGGTGAGCTCGAGCAGGCCGATGGTCAGCGCGACCGACGAGTTCTTGATCACGTTCATGAACTCGGAGGTGAGCGGCGGCAGGATGATGCGGAATGCCTGCGGCAGGATCACGTAGCGGTAGGCCTGTGCTTCGGTGAGCCCGGTGGCAATGCCGGCCATGCGCTGGCCGCGCGGCAGCGAGTTGATGCCGGCGCGCACCTGCTCGGCGACGCGCACCGAGGTGAAGATCGCGAGGCACATCACCGCCGGCAGATAGGAGCCCCAGGGCGGCGGCATCTGCTTGACCCAGTCGCCGAGCGCGGTGGGCAGCAGCTCGGGCACCACGAAGAACCACAGGAACATCTGCACGATCAGCGGCACGTTCCTGAAGATCTCGACGTACAGATTGCCCGCGCGTACCACCCACTTGCGCTGCGTAGTGCGCAGCGTGCCGACGATGGAACCGATGGCGAGGGCGAGAACCCAGGCCGCCAGCGCCGTGACCAGCGTCCAGCCCAGGCCGACGATCAGGTAATGGAGGTAGGAGCCCGTGCCGCCAGGCTCGGTCTCGAACAGCACCCTCCAGTGCCAGTTGTAGCCCATCGCCTCCCCCAAAACGACACGGGGAGCCGAAGCTCCCCGTTGTTACGTCAGACGCTTATTCGTAGGCCTTGGGATCGCCCGAGCTGGTCGGGTTGGCCATCACCTTCTTGAGCGCCGGGCTCATCGGCAGGCTGAGGTTGATGTTCTTCGGCGGGACCGGCTTCTCGAACCACTTGGAGTAGATCGCGTTGATCTGGCCGGACTTGTAGACCTGGCTCAGCGCCTTGTCGGCGACGTCCTTGAACGCCTTGTCGTCCTTGCGCACCATGATGCCGTACGGCTCGACCGAGAGGCCCTGGGCGGAGATCTCATAGTCCTTGGGCGAGCGCGACTGCGCGGCGAGGCCGGCGAGCAGGATGTCGTCCATCACGAACGCCACCGCGCGGCCGGTCTCGACCATCTGGAACGCCTCCGGATGGCCGTTGGCCGAGATGATGTTCATGCCGAGGTTCTGCGCCGCGTTGATCTCGGTGATCTGCTTGATGTTGGTGGTGCCCGCGGTCGAGACGATGGTCTTGCCCTTCAGGTCCTGCAGCGTCTTCAGCTTGGCCGACTTCTTCGACACCCAGCGGTTGGCGGTGACGAAGTGCGTCATGGTGAACCACACCTGCTCCTGGCGCGCCACGTTGTTGGTGGTCGAGCCGCACTCGAGGTCGATGGTGCCGTTCGCCATCAGCGGGATGCGGTTGGCCGAGGTCACCAGCTGGTAAGCGGTCTTCAGGTTCGGCATCTTCAGCTCGGCCTTCACCGCGTCCACGATCTTCGCGCACAGGTCCATCGCGTAGCCGATGGGCTGCTGCTTGTCGTCGTAGTAGGAGAAGGGCAGCGACGCGTCGCGATGGCCGATGGTGATGGTGCCGGAATCCTTGATCTTCTTCAGCGTGCCTTCCTGCGCGGCGGCAGGCAGGGCGACTGCGAACGCCGCCAGAGCGGCGACGAGGGCGAAACGGGATTTCATGTTCACTCCTGTGAAATGGATATTGATCTTGCTTATAACGCCGGATTCTATCCTCAGTTGACGCCCGCGGCGATGGCGCGCAGGCGCTCGGCCATCGCCGAGAGCAGCGAGTTGCCGAAGTGGGGGTCCGATTTCACCAGGTTGAGGAACACGTTGCGGTTGATCGCGAGCAGCACGCAGTCGGTCTCGGCCGCGGCGTTCGCCGAGCGCGGCGACTGGTCGACCAGCGCCATCTCGCCGAACACGCCGCCCGGGCCGACGCGCTCGACCACGGCGCCGCGGATCGAAATCGCCACCTTGCCCTCGAGCACGATGTACATGAGCGCGCCGGTCTGGCCGGCGACCATGATCACCTTGCCGCGGTCGTAGCGCACGCTGGCCTGGTCGCCCAAGCCGTTCTGCAGGCTGGCGAGCGTCTTCCTGTCGAACACGCTCGACTCCTTGCTGCCGCCGGCCGCGGAGGGCACGCCGGAGAGCTTGGCGATCATGCCGCGCAGGCGCTGGATCATCACGCCGAGCATCATCAGCGCGAACTCGGGCTTCTTCTGCAGCGCGGCGGTGAACTGCTTGTCGTCGAGCGAGATCACGCGGCACGGCGACTTCGCCACCGCGGTGGCGCTGCGCGGTGAGTCGCTGATCGCCGCCATCTCGCCGAAGATGTCGCCCACCTTGACCGTGCCGAGCGGCCTGCCCTTGGCGGAGAGCACCACCATGCCCTCGAGCAGCAGGTACATCTTGTCGCGCTTGAGCAGGATGCGGCTCGCCTTCTCGTTCTCGGCAAAGAACACGGTGCCGGGCGCCACGGCTTCTTCCTTGCCCACCGCTTCGAAAAACGAGCGCGCGATCGCCGCGATGTAGATCGGCGCCTGCGGCGGGATTACGGGGGCGGCGGGCTTGGGTGCCCCCGCCGGCCTGCTGAAATCGAGGTCGTCACTCACGGCGCACATGATAGTGCCAGAATGGCTTTTATGAGCGCGCCGATTCGTACGGAACACGATCTGCTCGGCGACCGCGCCGTGCCCGCGGATGCTTACTACGGCGTGCATACACTGCGCGCGCTGGAAAACTTCCGGATCACCGGCACGCCGATCTCGATCTACCCCGACCTGGTGATGGCGCTCGCCTGCGTCAAGCAGGCGGCGGCGATCGCCAATTCGGAGCTCGGCCTGATCGACGAGCGCCGCGCGCACGCCATCCGCCTCGCCTGCGAGGAGGTGCGCGAGGGCAAGCTGTTCGACGAATTCGTGGTCGACGTGATCCAGGGCGGCGCCGGCACCTCGAGCAACATGAATGCCAACGAGGTGATCTGCAACCGCGCGCTCGAGCTGCTCGGCCAGAAGAAGGGCGAGTACCAGCACCTGCACCCGCTCGACCACGTCAACCTCTCGCAGAGCACCAACGACGTCTACCCCACCGCGATCAAGCTCGCGCTGCATTTCGGCATCAACCGGCTGCTGGTCGACATGGCGACGCTGCGCAAGGCCTTCGATGCCAAGGCGAAGGAGTTCTCGGAAGTGCTGAAGGTCGGTCGCACGCAGCTGCAGGACGCGGTGCCGATGACCCTCGGCCAGGAATTCTCGACCTACGCGGTGATGCTGGGCGAGGACGAGCTGCGTCTCGCCGAGGCGGCGAGCCTGACGCGCGAGATCAACCTCGGCGCCACCGCCATCGGCACCGGCATCAACGCGCACCCGGACTATGCGCGCCGCGTCACCCTGCGCCTGAGCGAGATCGCGAATGCACCGTTTGTGGTCTCGCCCAACCTGGTGGAGGCGACACAGGACGCCGGCTCCTTTGTGCAGCTTTCCGGTGTGCTCAAGCGCATCGCGGTCAAGCTTTCCAAGATCTGCAACGACCTGCGCCTGCTCTCCTCGGGCCCGCGTGCCGGTATTGGCGAGATCACCCTGCCCACCGTGCAGGCCGGATCGTCGATCATGCCAGGCAAGGTGAACCCGGTGATCCCGGAAGTGGTGAACCAGATCGCCTTCGAGGTGATCGGCAACGACATCACGGTGACCATGGCGGCCGAAGCCGGCCAGCTTCAGCTCAACGCCTTCGAGCCGATCATCGCGCACAGCCTGTTCAAGAGCCTGCAGCACCTCGGCGCCGGCTGCCGCACGCTCGCCGAGCGCTGCGTCAGCGGCATCACCGCGAATGTCGAGCGCGCGCGGCGCCTGCTCGACGAGTCCACCGCCCTGGTGACCGCGCTCACGCCGTACATCGGCTACGCGCGCTCCACGGAGATCGCGCAGGAGGCGCTCCGCACGGGTGCGATGGTCTACGATCTCGTGCTGCAGAAGAAGCTGATGACGCGCGAGCAGCTCGAACAGATCCTGCGCCCCGAGGTGCTCACCAAGCCGCATTACTCGACGGTTCACAAACCCATCAGCGAGCCATGAGACTTGCTGACTAAGGATCGCGCGCGGCGCCTCTGGCTGCGTGCCCAGCGGCTCGACGAAGCGGCACCGTTCGGCACAGGGCCCGAGGCCACTCGCGCGGCAGTCGAGCACCTGGGCTACGTGCAGATCGACACGATCCACGTCATCGAGCGTTGCCACCACCAGATCCTGTACACGCGGATTCCGGCGTACCGCCGAGAGGACCTGCACCGCTCGCAGAGCGTCGACAAGACGGTGTGCGAGTACTGGACCCATGCGCTGTCCTATGTGCCGACGCGCGACCTGCGTTTCTTCGTGCGCGCGATGAAGCGGGACTGGGGGGCGTGGAGCGCATGGTTCGGTACGGTGAAGGTCGGCGACATGCGGAAGGTCCTCGGCCGCATCCGCCGCGACGGACCGCTCACCATCCGCGACATCGACGACGACGTGCTGGTAGAGAAGGACCACGAATGGTCGAGCCGCAAGCCATCGAAGCGCGCGCTGCAGCTCCTCTTCTACCGCGGCGTGCTAACGGTGAGCGCGCGCAGCGGCATGCTGAAGACCTACGAGCTGTTGACGCGCCACTTCGGCTGGGAGCGGCTTCCGAAGCCGGCGTCCGAGCGCGAAACCGTGGAGTACCTGCTCGACCGCGCGCTCCGGTCGCAGGGTGTTATCAGTCTCAAGTCCCTTGGCCCGATGGTCCCTTCGCGCAAGGTCGGCGTGCGCCGCCTTATCGAGGCCCGGGTGCGCCGCGGCGACCTGATCGCGGTGGACATCGAAGGGGTGCCGCATTGGGTGCGACCCGACCTGCTCGCCCTTCCCCTGAAGGCCAACGATGCCGTGCACATCCTGTCGCCCTTCGACCCGCTGGTGATCCAGCGCAGCCGGCTGCAGCAGTTCTTCGGCTACGAGCACCGCTTTGAAGCCTACGTGCCGAAGGAAAAGCGCGTGTTCGGCTATTTCTCCCAGCCAGTGCTGATCGGTGACGAGATCGTCGCGGTACTCGATCTCAAGACCGATCGCGTGCGCCGCAAGCTGCTGCTGCAGAAATGGACCTGGGTGAGCAAGGGCGCCCGGCGCGAGCGCAAGCGGCAGATCGAGGAAGCGCTGCACCGCTTCGAGCGCTTTCAGCTCGGCTAGACTAGCCGCCGGGGAGAGCTCAACAAATGCGTTTCGTTCTGGTGATTGCCTTTGCCTTGCTGCCGCTGGTTGCAACGGCACAACCCTATCCGTCGAAACCGGTCCGCATCATCGTCAACTTCCCTGCGGGTGGCGTCGCGGACATTTATGCGCGCATCATCGGCGCGAAGGTGCAGGAATCCTGGGGCCAGCCGGTGGTGGTCGAGAACCGCACCGGCGGGGGCGGCAACATCGGCGCCGACGCGGTGGCGAAGTCGGCGCCCGACGGCTACACGCTCAACATGAGCGCGATCGGACCGCACGCGGTGAACGTCAGCCTGTTCTCCAAGATGCCGTATGACCCGGTGAAGGATTTTGCCGCGATCGCGCTGGTGCTCGAGGCCGAGGGACTGCTGGTGGTTCATCCCACGGTGCCGGCGAACACCGTCGCCGAGCTGATCGCTTATGCACGCGCCAACCCGGGCAAGCTCACTTTCGCGTCGGCGGGTCCGGGCACGGCGAGCCATCTTGCCGGAGAGCTGTTCAAGACCATGGCGAAAGTGGACATGCTCCATATTCCGTACAAGGGCAACGTGCCGGCCATCACGGACCTGCTCGCGGGCCAGACTTCGCTGCTGTTCGCGACCATGCCCACCGTGCTGCCGCATGCGAAGGCGGGTAAGCTGCGCGCGATCGCGACCCTCGGCTCCGAACGATCCGCGGCGACGCCGGAGCTGCCGACCATCGGCGAAACGCTCAAGGGCTTCGAAGTGAACAACTGGATCGGCCTGTTCGCGCCTGCCGGCACACCGCCCGAAATCGTGAAACGCTGGAACACAGAAGTAATGCGCGTCATGCGGTCGCCCGACATCCAGGCGCGCCTGCCGGTCGATGGCGCGCGCTTTACGCCCAATACTCCGGAGCAGTTCTCGGCCTTCGTGAAGAGCGAGATCGCGAAGTGGGCCCCTGTAGTCAAAGCTTCGGGCGCGCGCGTAGACTGACCCCGTGAAGCGCGCTCTGGCAGCGCTCAGCCTCTCCATCCTTGCGGCGGGGTGTTCGAAAACCGCGTCAAAGACCAACCCTTGCGACCTCCTTTCGCTGGGCGAGGCGCAGTCGGTTGACACCGCGATCGCCAAAACACAGGCGTTCCCGCCTCAGAAAGGCGAAGAGCTCTGCGTGTACACCGATCAAGGCGGGGACGCGCGGCTGATGCTTTTCGTCTGGCGCGGGAAGTCTTCGCCGCCGATCGATGCGGTCCGTGCCGGCATGAAGGGCAGCGACCGGATCGTCGAGGTGGGCGGCGTCGGCACCAGCGCGGCCGCAGGATTCGGTGCGGCGGAAGGCGAGACCCTGAAGCTGTTTGCCGCGCAAGCCAAGGGCGGGATGGTGGGCCTGCGTGTGCGCGATCCGGTCAAGTTCGGCGACGAGAAATTCAACAGCGTGAAAGTGGTGGCGGGCAAGGCGCTCGAGCGCCTGAAGTAGTCCTTTCGGACTGTCGCCGGAGACACACGCCGCAATCCGCCAGCGGCATGCTGCCGCATGGCGCGCATTCCCCCATCGCTCAAGCGCTTCGCGCAGCGCATGCTTTCGCCGGTGCCGCGCCGCCTGTCGAGGAACCACATCAAGGCTGACGCGCGCAAGCTGGCTGCGCTGCGCGCCTCGCTCGAGAGCCATTTCTTTGCCGGCTGGCGCGAACAGAATCGCGTGTCGCCGCAGGTGCACGAGCGCGAGCTGAACGAGCACGTGCACGAGGCGATCGAGCTGTACCGCGCGCAGTTCATTCCGTGGCTCGACAGCGCCTGCGGGCTGCGTGGCCGGCGCGTGCTGGAGATCGGCTGCGGCACCGCGGCTTCGGTGGTCGCGCTCGCGGAGCAGGGCGCGGTGGTCACCGGCATCGACATCGACGAGCCCTCGCTGCGCGTAGCGCGTGATCGCTGCACGCTGTACAGCGTCGACGTGAAGCTCGAGCGCCTGAGCGCGGATTCGATCGCCAAATTCGGTCCGAACGCATTCGACCTGGTGCTGTTCTCCGCTTCGCTCGAGCACATGACGAGCGCGGAGCGACTGGCGGCGCTGCAGGGCGCCTGGCAGATCCTGCCGCCGGGCGGCTTCCTCGCGGTGATGGATACCCCGAATCGCCTCTGGTACTTCGATCAGCACACTTCGCGGCTGCCGTTCTACCACTGGCTGCCGAACGACCTCGCTTTCCGCTATGCGCGCTTCAGCCCGCGCGACAACTTTCGCGAGATCTATACCGAGGAGACCACAGACTCGATGCAGCACTTCCTGCGCCGCGGGCGCGGGGTGAGCTTCCACGAGTTCGATCTGGCGATCAAGCCGGCGACCAAGCTCAAGGTGGTGAGCAGCCTGGTGTCATACCGCGGACTGCTGCGGCGCTGGCTCGGCTGCGCCGCCGGCCGGCGCTACAAGGCCGCTTTGATGTCGATCTGCCCGGGCATCCACGAAGGCTTCTTCGACCCGAGCCTCGAGCTCGTCATTCAGCGCGACTAGCGAGCAGCTCGGTGACCCCGCCCACCGCGGCGGTATTCACCGTCAGCGTTCTTTCGGTGACGAACCTCAGCAGGTAATTCGGCCCGCCGGCCTTCGGGCCGGTGCCCGACAATCCCTCGCCGCCGAACGGCTGCACGCCGACCACCGCGCCGATCATGCTGCGGTTCACGTAGATATTGCCGACGCGCGCTGCCGCCACCACTTCGTCGACGAAGCTCTGGATGCGCGAATGGATGCCGAGCGTCAGGCCATAGCCGGTGTCGCGCATCCATTGCAGCACCTGCTCGAGCTCCTGGCGGCGGTAGGTGCACACGTGCAGGACGGGCCCGAACACCTCGGTGCGCGGCAATGCTTCGAGCGGCAATTGGAAGGCGATCGGCGCGATGTAATTGCCTTCTGTTGGGGCCGGAGCCTCGCCGATCAACCTCGCGCTTTTCCGCAGTTTGGAAATGTGCGAAAGAAGCGTGTCACGCGCGGCCGTATCGATCATTGGCCCGATATCGGTATCGGGCTCGACGGGATCGCCGACCTTGAGCTCGGCGAGCGCGCCGGCGAGCAGTTGCACTACGCGCGGCGCGCAGCCTTCGTCGACGAACAGGATGCGTTGCGCCGAGCAGCGCTGGCCCGCGCTCTGGAACGCCGACACCACTACGTCGTCGACCACCTGCTCGGGAAGCGCCGAAGCGTCGACGATCATCGCGTTCACCCCGCCGGTCTCGGCGATCAGCGGCACGATCGGGCCGTCGCGCTTCGCCAGCGACTGGTTGATCAGCCTCGCGGTTTCCACCGAGCCGGTGAACGCCACGCCGCTGATGCGCGGGTCCGCCACCAGCGCAGCGCCGATGCTTTCGCCGGGCCCCACGACACAGCACGCTGCGTCGGGCGGAATGCCGGCCTCGTACAGGACCTCGAGCGCGCGCAAACCAATTCGCGGCGTCTGCTCGGCCGGCTTGGCGATCACCGTGTTGCCGGCGGCGAGCGCCGCGGCGACCTGGCCGGTGAAGATGGCGAGCGGGAAGTTCCAGGGGCTGATGCAGGCGAATACGCCGCGCCCGTGCAGGCGCAGCTCGTTGCGCTCGCCCGCAGGTCCCGGCAGCGTTTGCCGCCCGAACTGCTTCATCGCCTGCAGCGCGTAGTACCTGCAGAAATCCGCCGCCTCGCGCACTTCGGCGACGGCGTCGTTGTAGGTGCGTCCGCCCTCGCGCACGATGAGCGAGACCAGCTCCTCCGTGCGCGCTTCCAGCCGGTCGGCGCCGCGCTCGAGCAGCTCGGCGCGCTTCTCCGCCGGCGCCTGCGACCAGTTTTCGAACGCATCCGCGGCGCGCGCGAGACTGAAGTCGAGCTCCTGCGGCGTGGTGTCTTCGACCGGCGCAAGAGGACCGTCGGCGGCGGTACGACGGCTGAGCCGCTGGAGGACTTGCTGATCGGCGAGATCCAGGCCGAGCGAGTTCTTGCGATCCGGATAGAGATCGCGCGGCAGCGGGATGCGCGCATCGGGCCGGTACGGTTCCGGCAGCGCGGTGACCGGGTCGGCGACCAGTGCCTCCACCGGCACGTCGGGATCGGCGATCTGGTGCACGAACGAGGTGTTGGCACCGTTCTCGAGCAGGCGGCGCACCAGGTAGGGCAGAAGGTCGGTGAAGCCACCGACCGGCGCATAGATCCGGCACGTCGCGCGCCGCTTCACAGCCGACGTCTCGGCGAGCAGCGCATCGTAGAGCGCATCGCCCATGCCGAAGAGCTTCTGGAACTCGAATTCGTCCTCGCCCGCGAGCTCGAGGATCGTTGCCACGGTGCGGCAGTTGTGTGTGGCGAACGCCGGAAAGATTGTCGGTGCCCTCAGCAGCACCTTCGCGCAAGCGACATAGGAGATGTCGGTGGCGGCCTTGCGTGTGAACACCGGGTAGTCGGGCATGCCGAGCTGCTGCGCGCGCTTCACCTCGCCGTCCCAGTACGCGCCCTTGACCAGGCGCACACTGATCTTCCGATTGAACGATGCCAGCCATTCGCAAACCGCGAGCGCGCGCTTCTGGTAGGCCTGCACGGCCAGCCCCACCCGGAACTCGCCGCTCAATGCTTCGAACAGATCCAGCGTCAGCTCGAGCCGCTCCGACTCCTCGGCATCGAGGGTGACCCCCACGCCGCGATCCTGCGCCAGCTTGGCGAGGGCTCGGACTCGCGGCAGCAGCTCGGCGAATACACGCTCGCGCTTTGCTTCCTCGAAGCGCGGATGCAGCGCGGAGAGCTTGATCGAGACCGCATCAGGCGCGGCCACTTTCAAGACGGCATTTCGATACACGACAAAATATCGTTCCGCATCTTCCGCGGTGCGCGCAGCTTCGCCGAGCATGTCGAAGGAGAAACGGTAAGGGCGGCGCTCGTTGCCGCGCTTGACCGCGTCCTCGATGGTTTCGGCGAGCACGAACTGGCCGGCGAGGATGCGCATCGCCTGGCGCACCGCGCCGCGCACCACCGGCTCGCCCAGACGCGCAATCAACCTTTTTACGGTGGTTGGAAAGCCTCTTTCTTCGGCGTCATGCCATTTCGCCAGCGTGCCGGTGAGCATCAGCGCCCAGTCCGCGGCGCTGGCCGCGCTCCAGTTGCCGCTCGCCAGCTTGTCGCGGATCAGAGCGTCGGCGGTCTCGGCATCGGGAATGCGCAGCAGCGCTTCGGCCACGCACATCAGCGCTACGCCTTCGGGCGTCGTGAGGCCATAGCTGCGCAGGAACGACTCAGCGGAAAGCGGCGAGGGTGGCGCGGCGCGCACGCGCTCGGCCAGGCGTAGCGCGCGTTGCCCTATTCTCTGAGAAGACCTTTGGTCCGGCTGGAGCGCGCGCAATCGCTCCACGGCCTGGGCCTCGGCGATGCGATGCAGCCGACGCAGGTCTCTGGTCACAGGATGCCGCGCTCCGCGTAAGGCTGGTTGTCCGCAACGCGCGCATAACCGAGCCGCGAGAGATCGAGGGTTTCGAAGCGGCGCTTGACGATCAGCTCGGCGATGGCGCGGCCGGCCGCGGGGGCGTGCATCATGCCGTGGCCGGAGAAGCCGGCGACCACGAAGAAGTTGTCCGCGTGGCCCGGCCAGTTGCCGATCACCGGGTTGCCGTCGAGCTCGTTCTGCTCATACAGGCCCGACCAGGTGCGGATGCAGCGGCAGGCCTCGAACGCGCGAAAGCGGTGCGCGAGCGCCGGCCACACCGCGCTTTCGAAGTAGTCATGGTCGACGTCGAAATTGAAGCCGCGCGGCTCGCCGGAATTCACCAGGCCGCCGGAGTAGCCGCGTCCTTCGGGCCGGAACGCGAGGCGCGCCAGGTCCTTGACGTAGGGCAGGGGCTCGATGCGGTTCGGCGTCTCGAAGTAGTGCTCGAAGCGCCGCAGCGGCTCGATCGGCAACGGCATGCCGATCATGGCGCTGACTTCCTTCGACCAGGCGCCGGCGGCATTGACGAAATGGTCGGCCGTGATGGCCGCACCGCTTGCCAGTTGGGCATTCCTGACCGTGGCACGGTCTCGCTCAAAGCCGACCACCTTGTCCTTCACATAGGCGACGCCGGCCGAGCGCGCCTGCTTCTTCAATCCCTGCAGCAGGCTGTGCGGGTCGCACCAGCCGTCGTCCAGCGAATGCGCCCCGGCGGCAAGATCGTCGGCACGCATCGACGGGAAACGCGCCTGCAGCGCCTGGCGATCGAGCAGCTCGACGTTCACGCCATGCTCGCGCTGGATTTCATGGTTGGCCCGGAGAGCATCCACGCCTTCGGGCGGAACTATGAAGAGATAGCCGCCTTTCTGCCACCCCACGTCCGGCAGCGAGGCCATATACGCGATGCTGAAGTTCGACATCTCGATGTTTTCCGGACAGGAAAACAGGCGCCGCGCGCCGCCGGAAGCGCGCACGGTGGAGGCGAACTCGTAGACCTCGTCGGGCTCGACCACCGCCACGTTGCAGGCGGGCGCGAGCTGCTTGAGAAAGCACGCGACGCTCGAGCCCATCACGGCCCCGCCGGCGATCAGCACGTCATAGCGTTGCCGCGAAGAGGTTTGCACGGAGATAATCCAACAATAAGCCAATCATGACCCAGCCCGAGATTCTCTGGTCACCTTCGGAGCGCGCAGTCGAGGAGGCGCAGGTGACGCAATTTGCGCGCCAGATGGTGCGCAAGCACAAG
>Ga0307497_10000261_pt1 | contig 11782 bp, 11 predicted proteins | sample 10_S_MG_FD_201366 | JGI IMG/M metagenome (GOLD analysis project Ga0307497, IMG submission 201366) | Soil microbial communities from Populus trichocarpa stands in riparian zone in the Pacific Northwest, United States - 10_S | ecosystem: Environmental > Terrestrial > Soil > Riparian zone > Trees...
CCCTTCTGCGCCGCCCGCCGCTCGGCCCCGCGGCGCTCGGCCGCCGCGAACCGCGCGAGCTGCTCGTCGGTCGCGGGCTGTTGATGGCGCTGCTTCCAGTCGTCGTACGACATGCCGTAGACCTTCTCGCGCGCGCGCTCGATGTCGAGCTCCCACCCGCGCTCTTGCGCCGCCTCGACGAGCCACTTGCTCAAGCAGTTGCGGCAAAAGCCCGCGAGGATCATGAGCTCGATGTTCTGCACGTCCTTCCGCTCGTCGAAGTGCTTGAGCAATCGACGCAGCACGGCCGCCTCGATCTCGAGATCGCGGCTCGCGGCCGCGCGGGACCGAGCGCCGGACTTGTTGGCCGCCTTCGCCGTGCCCTTTGCGCGCCGCGCCGCGTTCGCGCGCCGGCGGCGGGCTTTCGCTGCGGCCGTGGGCCTCGACGCGCGACCCTTGCTCTTCTTGCTCGTTGTCATGTGTAACACGCTCTCAAACGTTCGCTGAGTGGATCGCGCCGCCGCGCGGCGCACCTGCGAGTCAATCGCGCGCGAGCGCGAGCACTTCGGGCCAGAGCGCTTCCCCGCGCGTGCCGCGCGTGCGCGCGACGAACTTCGCGGCGAGCCGCGCGGCCTGCTCGCGGCTGAACTGATCCGCCCAGTCGCCCGCGACGCCTTTGCGCACGAATTCTGGCATGTTCGCGGGCCGCTCGCTCGACCAGCGCCGCTGATCGCGGCGCATGGCGTCGAAGCTGCTCGCCTCGACGATGCGAGCGAGGAGCTCGGGCGCGGCGGCGGCGCGCGCGGCCGCGCCGCCGAGAAAGCCGCCGACCGCGACCCCTGCCGCGCGCGGATCCGCGAGCATCTGCTCGTAGGTGAGAAACAACACGTTCGGCTCGTCGACGTGCGCCAGCCACGACGCGAGGTGGTCGAAGTAGTCGCCGAAGTCCACCTCGCCTCGGATGAAGCACTCGAAGAACTCGTCGAACGTGCCGTCGGCGAAGTCGTAGTGCCGCACGAAGCCGCGCGTGTGATGGTAGAACGACACGGCGCAATCGAACGGGTTGCGGGCCACGTAGATGTAGCGCGCCGCGGGGTGCCACGGCGTGCGCTCGAACTGGAGATGCGTCTTGATGAGCCGCGGCTCGGGCAGCGCGCGCACAGAGGCCTCTCCGACTTCCTCGAGATGCGGGAACACGGCGTCCAGCCGCGCGCCGGCTGGCAGCGGCGCGCCGCCGTGCACGAGCAGATAGACGATGTACTGCATCCAGGTGGTGCCGCACTTCGGATACGTGCTGACGAACACGTCGCCGGGGCTCGGCGCGTAGCGCTGGCCGGAGTCGAAGCCCGCCACCGGGAAGCCCATCGGCATCCTGAACCCGTCGTGCAGGGTGTAGCGCGGCCGGCGCGCCGGCGCGCTCATTTGGCCCGCGCCCCGGGGCGCGTCAGATATATGCCATCCATCGGCCCGTCGTCACGACGCAGAGCCAGAGCACGAACGACAAGGTCGCGAACGTCTTGACGTGCGGCGGCGGGAGATCCGCCGCGACCCAGTCGACCTTCGCGCGGCGGACGGAGAGATCGAACGCGAGCGCGTTCAAGCCCGCGAGCACCATGAATGTCATCTTGAGCCAGAACGCGTGGTTCACGCCGAAGCTCGTCGCGCCGTAGATGAACAACGCGCCCCCGGTCAGGGCGTTGATGATGAAGCCGACCCAAACGAACGGCAGCAGCCCGATCATGCTCTTGAGCGGCAGCGTGCGCGCGAAGCCGAGCACGCGCAGGTCGATCAGCATGATTCCGCCGACGAGCAGAGACAGACCGATGTAGTGCGTCGTCTCGAGCCCCGGATAGATCCAGCGCACGGTTCGAATCGTGTTCGCTATCGGCGTGTGCTCGAGCCAGACGAAAAGGTCCATCATGACCGGCCGCCTTCGCGCCCGAGCGCGAGCGCGCGGCAACCGTCACCGGCATCGCGGCGAGTCATGGCGTGTACGCGACCAGGCGGCCGCAGATGACCGCGCCGAACCAGAACACGAGCGACGTGCCCGCGATCCACTTCGCGCCCCTCGATGGCCGGACCGGCACCCCGCCGAGCGGCGCCTGGAACACGCTGCGCCCGAGCAGCGCAGCGTTGAGGCCGCCGAGAATGATCAACGCGATCTTGAGCCGGAACGTGTAGCTCGAAGAGAACATCACCGCGTCCGAGACGAACAGTAAAGTGCCGCTGAACGCGTTCAGCGTGAAGCCCAGCCACGCGAGCGGGAGCAGGCGCTGCGTCTCGAGCAGCGGGAGCTCCGGCTTGAAGCCGAGCACGCGCAAATCGATGAGGCCGAGCGCGCCGATCAGCAACGCCATGCCGACCGTGTGCATCGTCTCGAGCGTCGGATAGGCCCACAGCGTCTCGGCGACCCAGTGCGAGAGCGGCGTGTCGTCGAGCCATGCGAAGAATCCCATCGAGCGCTCTCTATCGCGAGCTCAGCGCGACTACCACGCGATCCCGTAGTCCTCGCCGAAGTCGCTCGAACCGCCCCAGAGCGTGCCGTGCACGCGATCGAAGTAGATCGCGTTGATCGGGCCCGAGGTCTTCGCCCAGGTCTCGATCCTGTACCCCATCCGCTCGAGCTCCGCACGCACCCACGACGGCGTATCGGCACGCACGAGCAGGTGGCCCGGGTCGGACGTGTGCATGCCGAACGACTCGTGCATCTGGTAGCTGTTGATGTTCGCGGCCTCGGCTGCCTGTTGCACGCTCATCCCGAACTCGACGACGTTCAAGAAGAACTGCAGCAGATTCTGGTCCTGCGCGTCGCCGCCCTGCACGGCGAACGACAGGAGCGGTTTGCCGTCCTTGAGCGCGATGCTTGGGCTCAACGTCGCGCGCGGCCGCTTGCCGGGCGCGAGCACGTTGAACGGACTCATCGCCTCGTCCATCACGAACGCCTGCATGCGCTGCGAGAGACCGAACCCCGTGTTGCCCGCGATGAACGCGGGTACCCAGCCGCCGCTCGGCGTGATCGACACGACCCAGCCCTGCTCGTCGGCGGCCTGGACCGACGTCGTGCCGGCGCGAAACGCCTGCTCGTCGGTCAACGTGTGCTCGACGTCGACGGCAGCGCGACGCCGATCGCCGAGCTTCGGCTTCCAGCGCTCGAGCAACTCGCGATACGGGTTCGTCTGGCCTTGGAACGGATACGGATCGCCCGGCGGCTGCAGCGGCACGTTGCGCTGCCAGTTGATCTCGCCATATCGCTGCCGCGCGTACTCCTTCGACAGGAGGCCCTTGATCGGCTCGATCGGCGGTACGTACGGGTCGCCGTAGTAGAAATCGCGATCCGCGAACGCGAGGTTCATCGCTTGATAAAGCGCGTGGATGTAGCGCGCGCTGTTGTAGCCCATCGACTTCAGGTCGACGTTCTCGAGGATGTTCAGGGTCTGCAGCAGCACGGGGCCTTGCACCCAATGCGTAAGCTTGTACACCTCGATGCCTTTATAGGTCGTCATCGCGGGCTCTTCGACGTAGACCTTGTACCGGTCGAGGTCCTCCATCGTGAACAGCCCGCCGGCCGCCTGCGACGCGGCGACGATCTCGCGGCCGATGTCGCCGCGATAGAAGCGCTCGTACGCGGCCTGGAGTGCTTGTTTGCGATTCTTGCCCGCGTGCAGCGCGTCGCGTTCGGCAGCTACGAGCTTCTGCAGCGTCGCGAGGAGCTCCGGCTGCTTGAATATCTCGCCCGGGTACGGCGCGGACCATTGCTGCGGATGGGCCGGGTCGTAGTGCGGCAGCAGGACCCGCCGCGACGACTCCCAACGCACGAGCAGCTCCTTGCTGTTCTCGATGTTGAGCGCCGCGGTTTGCTCCATCGGATAACCGGCGGCCATCTGCATCGCGGGGCCGAGCACCTGCTCGAGACTCATCGTCCCGAACTCGGACAGCATCGTGATCAAGCCGCCGACCGTGCCCGGCGTCACGGCCGCGAGGGGCCCGTAGTCCGGCGGTCCGTGCATCCCGCGCGAGCGAAAAAACTCGGGCGTCGCCCCGGTCGGCGCGACGCCGAGCGCGTTGATGCCCCGGACCTTGCCGGCGCGCGGGTCGTAGACCAACGCAACGGTCTCGCCGCCCCACGACAGCGTGTCCCACATCGTGGCCGCGGCGGCGAGCATCGCGCACGCCGCGTCGACCGCGTTACCACCGTTCGCGAACGTGAGCGCGCCGGCTGACGCGGCGAGCGGCTTGCCGGTGATCGCGACCCAATGCTTGCCGTGCAGCGTCGGCTTGATCGTGTCGCGAGCCTCTTGCGCCGCGGCAACGTGCAGCGCGCCGAGCAGGCCGAGGCCGGCGAGCGCAGCGAGCCAGCGGCGCGGACGGGAGGACTGAGCAGCGTGTCGGCTACGCATCATCGCCCGAGTGTAGCACCCAGGCCGCGCGCCATTGGCGGGCGGAGTTCACGTGTCGCAGCCATGCCGCGTTCGAGAGGCGGACGCTTCCGAAGGTTCCGCCGGTAGAATGGCTGCGCTTCGCCGCGAGGTGCGCGTATTGACCACGGAGCTCTCACTGTTCCCGAGCGAGCCGCCCCGCGCAGGCGCGACGCCGCTCGCGCATCGCCTGCGACCCGAGACGCTCGACGAGTTCCTCGGCCACGAGCAGCTGCTCGGGCCCGGCAAGCCGCTGCGCGCTGCGATCGAGAGCGGCGCGATCTCGAGCATGGTGCTCTGGGGACCGCCGGGCTGCGGCAAGACCACGCTCGCGCTCCTGCTCGCGCGCCACACGGACAAGGAGTTCGTGACCTTCAGCGCAGTGACCGAGGGCGTGCCACGTGTGCGCGAGGTCATCCGCGAGGCGGACCAGCGACGGCGTGTCGAAGGTCGCGGCACGATCCTGTTCTGCGACGAGATCCATCGCTTCAACAAGTCCCAGCAGGACGCGTTCCTGCCGTCCGTCGAGGCCGGCGTGATCACGCTGATCGGCGCGACGACCGAGAACCCGTCGTTCGAGCTGAACTCGGCGCTGCTCTCGCGCCTGCGCGTGTTCGTGCTCGAGCCGTTGTCGCCGGACGCGATCCGCGCGATCGTGAGCCGCGCATGGCCGAAGCTCGCGCCGGAAGGCGAGGCCCCACCGCCGCTCGGTGCCGATGCGCTCGAGCTGCTCGCTCGCCACGCCGACGGCGACGCGCGTCGCGCGCTGAACGCAACCGAGGCGCTGCATCACGACGTCGCGCGGTCGCGGCGCGGCGCGGAGCCCGTGACGGCGGCGCAGGTGGCCGCCGTGCTCGAGCGGCGCATCGCGCAATACGACAAAGGCGGCGAGCAACACTTCAATTTGATTTCCGCGCTGCACAAGGCCGTGCGGGGTAGCGACGTGGAAGGCGCGCTGTACTGGTTCGCGCGCATGGTCGAAGGCGGCGAGGACGTGCTCTATATCGCGCGCCGCGTGGTCCGGATGGCGTCCGAGGACATCGGCCTCGCCGACCCGCGCGCGCTCGCGATCACCCTCGCGGCCAAGGACGCGTACGACTTCTTGGGATCGCCCGAGGGCGAGCTCGCGATCGCCGAGGCGATCGTGTATCTCGCGACCGCGCCGAAGTCGAACAAGGTCTACGCCGCGTGGGACGCTGCGCAGGAAGCCGCGCGCGAGCATCCGGCCGAGCCCGTGCCGCTGCACATCCGCAACGCGCCGACGCGACTCATGAAGGAACTCGGCTACGGCCGTGAGTACCGCTACGACCACTCGGAAGGCGGCCACGCCGCAGGGCAGGAGTACCTGCCCGACGCGCTGCGCGGCGCGAAGTGGTACGAGCCCAGCGACGCGGGCTACGAAAAGACGCTCGCCGAGCGGCTCGCTTGGTGGTCGCAGCAAAAGGCCGACGCCGCGAAGCGCGGCTCCGAGTGACGCTAGGACAGGTGTCCGCGGCATCGCGAGGCACGCAGGAACGTGTCAGACGGCGGCGAGCTTCCACCGTCCGCGCCGGAACACGAGCCATGCGGCCACGGCGAGCGTCGACTCGGCGATCGCGACGGCGGCGAACACGCCCGGCGGGCCGAACGCGAGGCGCTCCGCGAGCACGTAGGCGAGCGGCAGCTGCAGGAGCCAGAAGCAGAGCAGGTTCAGCCACGTCGGCGTGCGCGTGTCGCCCGCGCCGTTGAACGCCTGCACGACGATCAAGCCCACCGCGTAGAAGCCGTACCCGTAGCTGATGATCCGGAGGCACGCCGCGCCGTAGTTGAGAACACCGGGGTCGGACGTGAAGATGCCGACGAGCGGCTTCGCGAACACCACTCCGACGAGACCGACGCTGACGAGGAACGCGACGTTGAACTTCGTCGCGGCCCAGACGGACGCTTCCGCACGATCCGGCCGTTTCGCGCCGAGGTTCTGCCCGACGAGCGTCGCCGCAGCGTTGCTGAGGCCCCAGGCCGGCAAGAACGTGAACATCATGATGCGCAGCGCGGTCGTGTAGCCCGCGATTGCGTCCGAGCCGTAACGCGCGACGATCCGAATCAGCACGATGTAGCTCGACGTCGCAATGATGAACTGCAGAATCCCGCCGATCGACACGCGCAGCAGCCCGAGCAGCGTGCGCATCTGCAAGTGCATGTGCGCGGAGCGCAGCACGACGCGGCCGTCGCCGTTCAATAGGTAGCGGAGCGCGAGCAGAACGCCGAGACCGCGTCCGATGTTGGTCGCGACCGCGGCACCCGTGACGCCGAGCTCGGGGAACGGCCCGAGCCCGAAGATGAAGCACGGCCCGAGCACGATGTTGACGAGGTTCGCGATCCAGAGCACGCGCATCGCCTGCGCTGCGTTGCCCGCGCCGCGGAGCACCGAGTTCAACAGAAACAGGAGCAAAATCGTCGCCGACGCTCCGAACATGAGCTTCGTGTAGCGGATGCCCGTGTCGATGACTCCTTGATCCGCGCCCATGACGTGCAGCAGCTCGCGCGCGAACACGATGCCGAGCACTGCGACCGCGACGGACACCGCCAGCCCGAACCAGATCGCCTGACCCGCAACTCTCGCGGCGCCGTCGGCATCACGCTCGCCGATCCGGCGCGCGACGAGAGCCGTCGTGCCCATGCCGAGGCCGATCGCGACGGCGTACAAGATCGTGAGAATCGCCTCGGTGAGCCCGACGACCGCCGTCGCGGTTGGTCCGAGTCGGTTGACCCAAAAAATGTCGACGACGGCGAACACCGACTCCATCGCCATCTCGAGCATCATCGGGATCGCGAGCAGGAAAACGGCGCGGCCGATGCTGCCCTGCGTGTAGTCGTGCTCCTGCCCGGAGATCGACTCGCGCACGAGCGCGACGGCACGCCGCCAACGGCGCGCGCTGCTCGCGTCGATCGAGTCGCTGCTCATAGGAGGAAGCCCTTGGCTACGCGCAGCCGGCCGGGGCGTGGCAGTTTAGACGAACACGGGGCTCGCGCAAGCGCGCGCGGATCGGCTGCGCGCAGGCACCCGCTCCCGTGCGCCCGACAATGCTAAGAGCTGGAGGCCGCGACGGCTTTGCGCGGTGCGGTTTCCTTGAACAGCAGACTCACGACAACGCCGAGCGTGACCCCGACGAGCGCGACGTAGAGTGTGTTCTCGATCCCGTAGTGTTTGCCGACGAACCCGGCGATGGACGGCGCAACACCGCCGCCGAAGATCTCGCCAGCCCCGACGACGACCCCGATCGCCGACGAGATCAGTCCGGCGGGCGCGGCCTCGGTCGCTATCGGTCCGGTGATCAGCGCGACGTTGCCGAGGCAGAAGAACGACACCACGAACAGTCCGACGAACAGCAGCGCTGGGCTCGCGCCCGTGTGCGCGAACATCCAAAGCGACAGCGCGGCCCCGACAAAGCCGATGATCGCGACCGCCTTGCGGCCGAATACGTCCGACAGTCCCGGCACGCCGAACTGGCCGAGGAAGCCGCCGAACCCGAGCGCCGAAGTCACGACGGCCATTTGATCCGCGCTCAGCTGCAGATAGCTCACGAGATAAGTCGGCACGAGCGCGCTCAGCACGAAGACGCACGACATCGCGCAGAACAGCGCGAGCATGCCGAGCACGATGTTGCGGCTCTTGAGCACCTCGAGCCAGCTGCCCGACGCGCGCGTGGCGCCGATCAGCGCGCCGCCTTGCGTCTGCGCGGGCTCGCGCAGCAGGACGGCGAGCAGCGCGCCGACGACGAAGCCCGGGATCGCGACTATCCAGAACACCCAGCGCCACGACGGCACGACGTGCAGCAGCTGCGTCGCGATGATCGGCCCGAGCCCCAGACCGAGCAGCGCGAACCCGCTCTGCTGCAAGCCTTGGTTGAAACCCCGCCGCTCGGGGCGGGACGCCGCCGCGACCGCGGTGAAGCTCGTCGGGCAGTAGGAACCCTCCATCGCACCCATCAGCGCGCGGATCACGATCAGGCTCGCGACACCCGCCGCGAGACCCGAGAGGCCGGACAACAACGAGAACAGCACGATCGCCGGGATCAGCACCTTGCGATGGCCGATCTTGTCGGAGAGCCGGCCGCTGAAAATCGCGAGCACGCCCCAGGCGAGGCCGAGTGCGCCGACCGCGTTGCTGCCGTCCTGCACGTCGAGCCCCAGGTCCGCCGCCATGCCGAGAGGCAGCAGCGAGGCGATGACCCAGCGGTCGAGCCCCACCAGTCCAAAGCCGATTCCGAGCAGCGTGACCGCGCGCCATTCGTAGGCCGTGTCCCACGAGCCGCCGGCGGCGTCGCGGCTATGCGCTTGCTGCATACCCCCTCCCCTGATCGTTTTCTACACGGCCCGTGGCCGCGCGCGCGATCTCTTTCTATTCTTGCTCGTACGAGCGCGCCGTGTTGTATACCGGACCGCGTCTGCTTTCTGCAACCCGGCGTCAGCAGTTATGCTACGAGCTGATCACTCGATTGGGGGCGACAAGAATAAGAATGAAGGCCGCGACCGGCGAGAGCCGCAACGAATTCCTCGTCCGCCAGTTCTTCGAGACTCTGAGCAGCGGCGATCTCGAGGCTCTGCGCCCGCTGTTTCACGTGGACGGGAGCTGGGAAGCCACGGCCACGACGATTCCGGGCGCGGGGATCACGAAGGGCCGCGACAAGATCATCGACGAGTTCCTCGCCCCGGTCCGCGGCCTGTTCGAGCCCGGTGACCCGAAAGCCGTGGTCCACCGGATCTTCGGGAACGGCGAATGGGTCGCTGCCGAGACGACCGGAATCGGCATGCTGAGCAACGGCAACGAGTACCACAACCGCTACGCGTGGATCTTCGAGATCCGCGACGACAAGATCTACACGCTGCGCGAGTACATGGACTCGCACTACATCCTTCAGCAGCTGAAGATGCTATGAGCGCCAGCACGTACGACATCGTCACCGTTGGCTCCGGACACAACGGCCTCGTCGCGGCGGCTTATCTCGCGGCCGCGGGCAAGAAGGTGGTCGTGCTCGAGCGCAACCCGTGGTTCGGCGGCGGCGTCGTGACGCGCGAGCTCACTCAGCCCGGCTACCGCCACGACCAACACTCGATGGCGCATATTTTCATTCAGGGCAACCCCCTGCTGAAGAACGACGAGCTCAAGCTCAAGGCGAAGCACGGGCTCAAGTACGTGTTTCCCGATCCGCCGATGATGTCGGTGTTCGAGGACGGCACGACGCTCGCGCTCTACCGCGACCGCGAGCGCACGTGCGCGGAGATCGCGAAGTTTTCGAAGAACGACGCGGACGCGTTTCGCTGGCTCTCGGCGAAGGCGGCCGGCTACATGCCGATGATCGCGTCGTCTCTCTACACGACTCCCGCCCCGCTCGGCGCGACCTACGCGATGATGGACCAGAGCCGCGAGGGCCGAGAGCTCTGGCGCTACATGCAGATGAGCTCGCACGATTTCCTCTGTCAGCTGTTCGAGCACGATAAGGTGCGGATGCACTTCGCGCGCGTCGCGGGCGAGAACCTCGTGTCGCCCGACGAGAAGGCGACGGGGCTCGGCACGTTCGTGTTCGTCGGCTTTCTCGAAGCTTACGGCTTCGGCGTCGCGATCGGCGGCTCGGGCAAGCTCACCGACGCGCTGATCGCGAGTATCCGCTCGAACGGCGGCGACGTGCTCGGCGAGGTCGACGTCGCGTCGATCCGCGTCAAGAACGGGCGCGCGGTCGGCGCCGTCGCGAAGGACGGGCGCGAATTCGCCGCGAAGGACGCGGTGATCGCGGCGCTGCATCCGCACGACTTGGGCTCAATGGTGGACGGCCTCGCGCCCGAAGTCGTCAAGGCCGCGAACGCGACTCAGATCTCCGACATCGGGTGCATCACGGTGCACGCGGCGCTCAAGCAGCCGCTCAAGTTCCGCGCGGGCGCGCACGTGAAGGCCGTGATGATCGAGCTGCTGCCGAACAAGTACGACACGATCCGCAAATCATTCGATAGCCTCCGCTACGGCGAGTTCTCGAGCTATCCGCTCGTGGGCTTGGGCTCGCTCACGATGTTCGATCCGTCGCGGGCGCCCGCAGGTGGCGCGACGCTGCACGCGTGGGACTACGTCCCGTACCAGCGCGCGGACGGCCGCGGCTGGGACGACACGAAGCATCACTACGTGAAGCGCATGTTGAGCCACATGGAGAACTTCCTCGACAACGTCGCGGACAACGTGCTCGCGTACCACAGCGACAGCCCGGTCGACATGGAGCGCACGTCGTCGAGCTTCCGGCGCGGCGACCTGCACGGCATCGCGTCCGTCACCTATCAATCCGGCTCGCACCGACCGACGCCGGATCTCGGCAGCAACGTCGTGCCGGGCTGCGAGCGGCTCTATCTCGTCGGCCCATTCCAGCATCCGGGCGGCGGCGTGTTCGGCGCCGGCCGAGCCGCGGCGGTGCGCGCGTGCGAGGACTTGAAGATCGACTTCGAGAAGATCGGGGCGCGCTGATGGTCACGCTCTACTCTGCCGACAACTCGAAACTGATGGAGATCGAGCGGCTCGAGCGCAGTGGCAACGACTTGTTGATCCGCGGCAAAGTGTTCGGTGCGATGCCGATGACGGCGCGACTCTCCCCGGCCGAAGCGCGCAAGGGTCTCAAGCTCGTTAACCTAAAGCTCGCGTGGTTCTTGCTCACGCTGCTGCTGCGCTGAGCCTTCAGAAATATCCAGGCGTTCAGGCCCGCCGGTTGCGGGTATCATCCAGCGCGCGATGCGGACGAGGGACACAAGGACGGGCTACGGCTGGGTCTCGATCGTGCTGCATTGGAGCACCGCGATCATCGTGCTCACGCTCTGGTTCGTCGGCAGCTCGATACACGCCGATCCCGCGACTCAAGAGAGCACGCTACGCCTGCACACGTCGATCGCGATAAGCGCGTACGTGCTGCTCTGGGCGCGGATCATCTGGCGGTTCAAGGTGCGTCACCCCGGACCGCTGCCCGGCCAGGCCGGCGTCTTCTACTTGATCGGCAAGTACACGCACTACGCGATGTGCGTCGCGATCGGCGCGATGCTGGTCTCCGGGCCGCTCATGGTCTGGGCGCGCGGCGACGTCATCCACGTTTGGGATTGGTTCACGATCCCCGGGCCGATCCCGGCGAGCATGGACTTCTTCGACGTCGTTCATTGGGTACACGTCTGGTGTTCGCGCGTCATCATCGTCGGCACGGCGCTGCACATCGGTGGGGTGTACAAGCACGCGGCGTTCAACCAGGACGGAACGTTCGGGAAGATGCTCCTCCCGGCGCGCAAGGACTAGCGCGACCTAAGGTGTCCGTCGCCGCCGCTCCCGTGGCGAGCAACGGATGCCATTGCCGAGACACGCCAAGAAGCCGTCCCTGGGGCTCGTG
>Ga0307497_10000262_pt1 | contig 11758 bp, 11 predicted proteins | sample 10_S_MG_FD_201366 | JGI IMG/M metagenome (GOLD analysis project Ga0307497, IMG submission 201366) | Soil microbial communities from Populus trichocarpa stands in riparian zone in the Pacific Northwest, United States - 10_S | ecosystem: Environmental > Terrestrial > Soil > Riparian zone > Trees...
CGTTCGACTCCTCAGCCGCGATCTGGTCTCCGGACGGGGCTCAGCTCGTGTTCGCGGGCAGCGCAGGCCCGACCGAACATACGGACGCGCCCCAAACGGGCCTCTGGATCGTGTCCGCCGATGGCGGCAGGCCTCGCCTGCTCCTGAGCGGCGCGTCCGGGCGCCCTTCCTGGGTGTCCTCCTAGCCCGCCGCTAACCGTTTCGCCTCGCGCTCGTCGTTGAGTGAAACGAACGGGCAGTTGCCGGCCAAGGAGAGAGTGCGTGGCGAACTCGATCGAAGAAGCCAGGCTCGAAGCGCTGTTCTGCGACCACTTCTCCACCGTGCGCAGCTACGCGCGACGCCGAGCCCCGGAGTCAATGGTCGACGACGTAGTCGCCGAGACGTTCTTCGTCGCTTGGAGGCGGATCGATGATCTGCCCGACGACGTCCGTCCTTGGCTGCTCGGCGTCGCACGAAAGACGTTGTCGACCCAACTCCGGTCGGCTCGACGCCGCACCTCCCTGGTCGAGAAGCTGAGTGCCGCTGAACCGCCGGGAGCCTTCTCGCAGGTCGACGGCCCGGACACCGGGCTGATCGGCGCGCTTCAGCGGCTCTCGGCGACCGACCAGGAGGTTCTCGCCCTCGCGGCCTGGGAGGAGCTCAGGCCGCGTGAGGCCGCGGTCGTCCTCGGAGTTTCACCAGCGTGGTATCGGGTTCGGCTGCACCGCGCAAGGAGGCGCCTCGTGCGCGAGTTGGAAGAGTCGGTGTCGTCTGCCGGCCAACCGCTTTCGGTTCCCCTCACTCGCGAAGGGGTTGCCAAATGAAAGGAGTCTTCATGTCTCAGGAAGACGTGCTCGACCGTCTTCGCTCGCTCGATCCCAACGTGAGATTTCACGACGATGACGAGGCCTACGAAGCGCAGGCGGTCATGCACCGAGTGCTTGCGAGGCCGCACGCGCGCAGGCGCCGCCTGCGGCGACCGAGCCTCCCTCGAGTCGCTGCGATCGCGGTGGCGGCGGTCGCCCTCGTGCTCGTGCTGCCCGCGCTGGCTGTCGGGACGAGCCCTTTCAGCCTGCTCGGCCAACAGGCGGATCCAGCGCCTCCGGTCAACGGGCTGCTCGTGGCGAAGGGCGTCGGAGCGCTCTACGTGGTCGACCCGAAGAGCGGGGGAACGCTCAAGCTGAAGGACACGGCCGACATGGATCATCCGGCCTGGTCGCCGGACGGCCGACTGCTCGCAGCCGACCGCTCCGAGAAGGGCGCCACGAGCGTCTACACCATGTGGCCGAACGGCACGCACGCGAAGCTGATCATGAAGGACGCCTCGTCACCGGCCTGGTCGGACGACGGCACGCGCATCTTCGTGCAGCGCGATACGTGCACCGCGCCCGGCGGATGCGACTCGAGCGATGAGGACACGATCACCGTCTACTCGGTCGCAGTCGACGGGACGGACGCCCGTCAGGTCTCTGACGGCGAGTACGACGTGAGCCAGCCCGGCTGGCCGCCCGGCCAGAACGTCCTCGCGTTCCTGGGAGGCGAGGGCGCGCGAGGCACACAGGACGGCCCCACCGAGGTGAACTCCCTGGATGCGGCGTGGTCGCCGGACGCTACGGAGCTCGCAGTCGGTGATACGACAACCGGTCTCTGGCTGATCGACGCCGACGGCAGGCCGCAACTTCTGGCCAAGGGGGCGTTCAGCTCGCTGTCCTGGGGGACCGCGGTCAAGCAGCCGGCAGAACGATCCGCTCGGCGCTGATCGCGCCGGCCCTGCCTTCGGAAGCGGCGGCGGTCACCGTCGCCGCTTCCGTCCATACAGCGATGCGCTCGCCCCGCTTCGCGTCCGCCAGTTGGACGACGTTCCCCGCCTGGCCGCGCTCGACGCTCGCATAGGCGGGAACCGTCAGCACGAGCGGGCGGTCGAGCCTCCGGAGGACCATGTTGCCCGGCGATGCGCGGAGCGTGTTCACGCGCACCCGCAGCGACTCGTCGCCCGTCGCGACCACCGTCGCGGACATCGACAGCGTGAACGTCGAGCCGGGCGCCATGTAGAAGAGCATCCGGCGCGCGGCCAGCAGGCGCTGGTACGGGTCCGTCGACCGGCCGCCGTGGGGATGCACCTCGAAGTGGAGGTGCGGGTGGATCCCGTTCGCGTCGCCCGAGTCGCCGACGTACCCGATCGGCTGCCCGGCCTTGACGCGCGCGCCGCTCTTCAGGCCCTTCGCGAACGAGATCCCGACCTTGCAGCCGCCGCGGTTGTCGTTCCCGTTCGTGAGGTCGTTGTTCAGGTGGATGTAGTAGTAGGTCGTCCCGCTCTTGCCGTCGAGGTAGAGCATGCAGCCGGCCCGGCCGGAGCCGGTGTAGAACCGGACGCGACCCGCCTCGGCCGCCAGCGCGAGCGCGTGCCTGGGCGCGAGGATGTCGATGCCCTCGTGCGGCCCCTGCGGCCGAGGCGCGCCGTAGTCGTCGCTGAACTCGACCGTGCCCAGGACGGGGAACACGATCTGGCGCGCGTGCTTCGGCTTGGGGGGCTTCGGCACGGGCGGGCGCGGGTTGGGGTCGACCGGAATCGCCGCAGCCGACCCCACGGCGACGCCGAAGAGGGTCAGGAGCAGGAGTACTCGGGCTGTCGTCCGGAAGCTCAGCATGAGGGGCCGGTCGCGCTCGAAGGGCAAGACCCTAGCAGGTGCCCACGAGGGTTTCGGACTTCTCGTCCGTGGTTAGAGTCCCTGCTCGAAATGAAGATCGCAGTCTGTGTCAAAGAAGTCCCCGATGCGGCTGTCACCAAGCGCATCGACCCGAGCACGAAGCGGCTTGACCGCTCCGGCGAAAGTGTGCTCAACCATTTCGACTCGCAGGCGGTCGAGGAGGCGTTGAAAGTGAAAGAAGCCGGCGGCGAGAGCGAGGTCGTGCTCGTCTCGATGGGCCCTGCAGGCGCGCTCGACTCGCTGCGTAAGGCGCTCGCCATGGGCGCCGACCGGGCGGTGCTCGTCTCGGACGACGCTGCAGCTGGGTCGGACCTCGTCGTTACGTCACGCGCGCTCGCGGCCGCGCTCGAGCGCGAGGGCGCGGACCTCGTCCTGTTCGGCCAGCAGTCGAGCGACTCCGACGGCGCCGTCCTCTGGGCCGCGGTCGCCGATCGGCTCCGGCGCCCGGTCATCTCCCAGGTCGCCGAGTTGACGGTCTCGGACGGAAAGGTGCGCGGCAAGCGTCAGACCGAGTTCGGCTACGACGTGATCGAGGCGCCGCTCCCGGCGATCATCGCCGTGTCGGACGCGATCAACGAGCCGCGCTACCCGTCCCTGAAGGGGATCATGAGCGCGAAGAAGAAGCCGCAGGAGAGCCTGTCCGGCTCCGACCTCGGCCTCGACGCCGACGTGCTCGGCGAGCAGGGCTCCGGCACGAGCGTTCTCGCGCTCGACGATCCCCCGCCGCGCGGTGACGCGCGCAAGATCGAGGACGACGGCAGCGCGGCCGGTCAGATCGCCGACTTCCTCGCGGAGAAGAAGCTCCTGTGACCATTGCTGTGTTCCTCGAGCACCACGACGGCGAGCTCCAGAAAGGCTCGCTGGGCGTCCTCGGCAAGGCCGCCTCGCTCGGCGAGGAAGTTGTGGGCGTTGTCCTCGGCTCCGGCGTGAAGGAGCTTGCTGCGGGCGCCGGCCGGTTCGGAGCGAAGAAGGTCTACGTCGCCGACGCGCCGGAGCTCGAGGCGCCGCTTCCGCAGCCGCGAGTCGATGCGCTCGCGCAGCTCGTCCGCGAGCAGGGCATCGACACCGTGCTCTTCGCCGCCTCGGTGCTCGCCTCGGACACGGCCGGCGGCCTCGCGGCGAGGCTCGACGCAGGCCTGAACTGGGATCTCGTCGACCTTGCGTCGCAGGACGGATCTCTCGTCGGAACACGGCCCGCGCTCGAGGACAGCGTCTACGCGGACGTCGGGTGGACGAGCGACGTGAAGCTCGCGCTCTTCCGCCCGGGCGCGTTCGACCCCGCGGAGACCGGCGGCGAGGCCGAGGTCGAGGAGTTCGCGCCCTCGTTCGAGGACTTCTCGACCCAGGCGGCGATGATCGAGCAGGCGCACGAGGAGTCCGAGGGGCCGTCGATCGAGGACGCGGACGTGATCGTGGCCGGTGGACGCGGACTCGGCGGCCCGGAGAACTTCACGCTCGTCGAGGAGCTCGCGAAAGCGCTCGGCGGGGCGGTCGCTGCCACGCGCGCCGTGGTCGACGCGGGCTGGTACCCGTACTCGACCCAGGTCGGCCAGACCGGCAAGACGGTCGCGCCGAAGCTCTACGTGGCATGTGGGATCTCGGGCGCGATCCAGCACAAGGTCGGCATGCAGGGCTCGGGCACGGTCGTCGCGATCAACAAGGACCCGAACGCGCCGATCTTCGAGTTCTGTGACCTCGGCGTCGTCGGCGACCTGCACGAGATCGTCCCGAAGCTGACCGAGCTCGTTCGGCAGCGAAAGAGCTGATGGCGCGCCCCCGGCCCGCCGAATATCCGCCGCAGTTCGACGCGAGCGAGTTCGTCGACGAGCCCACGGATCCACCGGACGAGCGGATCGAGGTCGGGATCCTGATCGTCGGCGCGGGGCCCGCGGGGCTCGCCTGCGCGATCCGGCTCGGCCAGCTGATCGAGGAGTCGCCCAGGCTTGCGAAGCGGCTGGGCGAGGTCCCGGTGGCCGTGCTCGAGAAAGGCAAGCAGCCGGGCTCGCACTCGCTCTCGGGAGCGGTCGTCAACCCGCGCAGCCTCCGGCGCTTGTTCCGCGGGGAGAAGCGGGCCGCGGACATGCCGTTCTACGGCGAGGTCGAAGCGGAAGGCGTCTACTTCCTGCGGCACAACAGTTCGATGCGGATTCCGACGCCGCCCACGATGAAGAACCACGGGAACTACGTCGCGTCCCTCTCGCAGTTGACGCGCTGGCTCGCGGAGCAGGCAGAGGAGGCGGGCGCGACGATCCTCCCGGAGACGGTCGCGGAGAAGCTGCTCGTCAAGGATGGACGCGTCGTAGGAGTCCGAACCGGTGACAAGGGACGCGGCCGCTTCGGCGAGCGGCTGCCCAACTTCGAGCCGGGCTCGGACATCGTCGCGCGCGTCACGATCCTTTGCGAAGGCACGCAGGGCCACCTGACCGGCGTCGCGATCGACACGTTCGGGCTCGAGGGCGAGAGCCCGCAGGTCTGGGCACTCGGCGTGAAGGAGGTCTGGAAGGTCGCCAAGCCGCTGCGCAGGGTCGTGCACACGCTCGGCTGGCCGCTGCGCCCGCAGGCGAAGTACCACGAGTTCGGCGGTTCGTTCATCTACCCGATGGGCGACGACATGCTCACGATCGGGATGGTCGTCGGGCTCGACTATCGCGACGCGGACCTGTCCGTTCACGACCTGCTCCAGCAGTTGAAGACGAACCCGTTCGTGCGCAAGATGCTCGACGGCGGCGAGCGCATCGGCTGGGGTGCGAAGACGATCCCGGAGGGTGGCTTCGTCGCGCTGCCGAGCCGTTTGCACGCGCCCGGGCTCCTCATGTGCGGCGACGGAGCGGGGCTGGTGAACGTGCCCGCGCTCAAGGGGATCCACTACGCCGTCGAGTCGGGCCACCTGGCGGCGGAAGCTGCGGTCGACGCGCTGCGTCCCGGGCGTACGCCGTGGACGCCCGGAGCGCTCGGCATCTACGACGACGCCGTCCGCGAGAGCTTCATCTGGAGCGACCTCAAGGAAGTCCGCAACATGCGCCAGGCGTTCGGCCGCGGCTTCTACCTGGGCGGCGCCTTCGCCGGCGCGATGACCGCCAGCAAGGGCAAGCTCCCTCCCGGGGATCGTCCGACCGAGCCCGACGCCCTCGCTCCGGCCGTCCGCACGGACCGGCGTCGGGGCTACCCGGCCCCGGACGGCAAGCTCACCTTCGACAAGCTCTCGAGCGTCTATCTCTCCGGCAACCGCACGCGAGACGACGCGCCGAACCACCTCCGCGTGCGGACGGATGTCCCGGAGGAGATCGCGGTCATGTGGGAGCAGATGTGCCCGGCCCACGTGTACGAGGCCCGGGACGGCCACGTCGAGATCACGCCGTCGAACTGCGTCCAGTGCGGCGCGATCACCGCGAAGGGCGGCCGCCTCACGCCACCCGAAGGCGGCTCGGGCCCCGAATACACCGTCACCTAGACGGGGTCAGACCCCGGGCAGCAGGCGTGCTTGCCCGCGAGGCGGTTACGCGGGCCGGGGATACAACATCGCCCTTTAGTCACTAAGTCGTGACGCTTTTGGACCGGGGTCTGACCCCGTTCGGGCCGGCGGGATCTGGCCTGGCGCCGGAGGCGACGCGTAGAGTCATGACGTGCACGCGAGCGAGTTGTTCGGAGCTCTCCGGGAGCGGCGGTTCCGGCTCCTCTGGCTCGGGCAGGCGACCTCGACTCTCGGAGACGGGCTCGTCCCGGTCGCGCTCGCATTCGCCGTCATCGAGACGCTGAACGGCTCTGCGACCGACCTCGGGATCGTGCTCGCCGCCCAGACGCTCCCACTGGTCGTCTTCGTCCTGGCCGGAGGCGTGTGGGCGGATCGTCTCCCGCGGCAGATGGTCATGCTCGTGTCCGACGTCATCCGCTGCGTGATCCAGGCCACGCTGGCCGTCCTCCTGCTCTCGGGTCGCGCCCAGCTCTGGGAGCTCATCGTCCTCGTCGCGATCTACGGAACCGCGCAAGCGTTCTTCCAGCCGGCGGCGACGGGCCTCGTCCCGGCGACGATCAGCAAGGCGCGGCTCCAGCAAGCGAACGCACTGCTCGGTCTCTCGCGCAGCCTCGCTTTCGTCGTCGGGCCGGCCGTTGCGGGCGTGGTCGCCGCGGCGACGAATCCGGGCAGCGTCTTCGTCGTCGACTCCGCGACCTTCGCCGTCAGCGCGACCTCGCTCGCGCTCCTTCGCCTGTCCCGCAGCCGACGAGAAGGCGAGCGGCGCAGCTTCTTCGCCGACCTCAAAGGCGGCTGGCACGAGCTGATCTCGCACACGTGGCTCTGGGTGATCGTCGCCTGGGCCGCCACGTACCTCGGCATCGTCGTCGCGCCGTGGATGACGCTCGGCCCCATCGTGGCGAAGGAGTCGCTCGGCGGCGCGGCAGCGTGGGGGCTGATCGCCGCGGGGTGGGGAGCCGGAACCGTCGCCGGCGGGCTCATCTCCCTGCGCTGGAAGCCCGTCCGCCCGATGCTGACGTGCACGCTGCTCGTTCTCCTGATCGCTCCGGCGATCGCCCTGCTCGCCCTGCGCGCCCCGGCGCCGATGATCGCGACCGCCCAGGCGATGGGCGGTGCGGGCATGGGCATCTTCAGCGCGGTCTGGCTCACCACGCTCCAGCAACACGTCCCCGAGGAGGCGCTCTCCCGCGTCAGCGCCTGGGACTGGATGGGCTCCTTCCTGTTCCTGCCGCTCGGCCTGGTCGCCGCGGGCCCGGTGTCGGACTTGATCGGGATCTCCGCGACGCTCTGGATCTCCGTCACGTGGGCCGTCCTCTCGACGCTCGTCGTGGTGCTCGTGCCGAGCGTGCGCAACCTGCGCCGTCTGGACGTGCCGAAAAAGCCAGACGAGGCCCTAGCTCGACTCCCGGGCGAGCCTGCGGAGGCGTTCCATGGCGGCTGAGCTCTCGCTCGACGACGTCGTCGCGGCGCGGGCGGCGATCGCCGGACGACTGCACCGCACGCCGATGTTCTCGTCGGCCACGCTCTCGCAGCGGATCGGCGCACCGGTCCACCTGAAAGCCGAGCTCTTCCAGCGCACGGGCTCGTTCAAGCCGCGAGGAGTTCTCACGAAGCTCGCCTCGATCTCCGACGAGGAGAAACGGCGCGGCGTGATCGGGATCTCGGCGGGCAACCACGCCCAGGCGCTCGCCTACTGCGCGGCGCTCGACGGGATCGACGCGCTGCTCGTCATGTGGGAAGGCGCGAGCACGCAGAAGATCGAGGCCACGCGCGCGTACGGCGCAACGGTCGACCTCGAGGCGGACGGGCCCGGCCAGGCGTTCGACCGGCTCCACGACCTGATGGAGGAGACCGGCCGCCCGCTCGTGCACCCCTTCGACGACCCGTTGACGATCGCGGGCCAGGGCACGGTCGGGCTCGAGATCGTCGAGGACGTCCCGGAGACGACGGTCGTCATCGTCCCGGTCGGCGGCGGTGGTCTCGTCTCGGGCGTCGCAATCGGCGCCGAGGGCCGCCGCATCGTCGCCGTCGAGCCCGAGCTCTCGGACGCCCTGCACAAGGGCCTCGAGGCGGGCGAGTCCGTCCGCGTCGACCCGAGGTCGATGGCCGACGGCCTCAGCGCCCCCTTCGCCGGCGAGCAGCCGATTCGGATCTGCCGCGAGCGGGACGTCGAGACCGTGCTCGTCTCGGAGGACGAGATCACGGAGGGAATGCGCTTCCTCTACGGCCGGGCCAAGCTCGCCTGTGAGCCGGCCGCGGCGGTCGGAGTTGCCGCTCTTCTAGCAGGAAAAATCGACGTCGAACCGCATGACACAGTGGCGGTCGTTGTCTCGGGCGGCAACGTAGCACCCGAAATGGCCTCTGCTATCCTGGCTTCAAATGAAGGCCGGGATCCACCCTGAGTACGACCTAGCAACAGTTCGCTGCTCCTGTGGCAACGAGTTCCAGACGCGTTCGACGAAGTCCGAGCTCCACGTCGAGATCTGCTCCGAGTGCCACCCGTTCTACACGGGCAAGCAGAAGCTCGTCGACACCGGAGGCCGCGTCGAGCGGTTCCAGCGCCGGCTGGAGAAGGCCGGCGGCGCCCGCAAGGGCTAGCTCCTAGACGTGTCCAATGCGCCCATAGGCGGCCAGGCCGTCCTCGAAGGCGTGATGATGCGTGGGCCGTCGACCTGGGCGCTTGCGGTTCGCAAGCCGGACGGCGAGATCGCCGAGGTCAACCGGCCGATCCACTCCGTGATGGCGCGACACTGGTTCTTCCGCCTGCCGATCGTGCGCGGCATCATCGCCCTCGGCGAGTCGCTCGCGATCGGTTTCCGCGCGCTCGCGATCTCGGCGAACTACGCGGCGCAGGAGGAGGGAGAAGAGGTCGAGACCGAGCTCTCCCGCGGCGCGCTCATCTTCGCGTTCGCGATCGCGATCGGCTTCGCGATCATGCTGTTCAAGGTCACGCCGCTGCTGATCACGAACTGGCTTCCCATCGACACCACCGGCTGGTTCGTGATCGTCGAGGGTGTGATCCGCGTGTCGATCTTCATCCTCTACCTAGTCGTCATCTCGCTGCTGCCCGACCTGAGGCGCGTCTTCGAGTACCACGCCGCCGAGCACAAGGTGATCAACGCCTACGAGGCCGGGGAGGAGCTCGTCCCCGAGCGCGTGCAGCGCTTCAGCCTCATCCACCCGCGCTGCGGCACTGCGTTCCTGCTCTGGGTGATGGTGATCGCGATCTTCGTGTTCGCGTTCCTAGGGCGGCCGTCGCTGCCGTGGCTGATCGCGAGTCGAATCCTGTTGCTGCCTGTGATCGCGGGGATCGCCTACGAGCTGATTCGTTTCGCGGGCAGGCACACCGAGAACCGCGTGCTGATGGCCTTCCTCGCGCCGGGCCTCTGGCTCCAGCGCCTCACGACCCGGCAGCCGTCGCTCGACCAGCTCGAAGTCTCGATCCGCGCGCTCAAGGAAGTCCTCCACGTCGAGGGCCGCATCACTCCTGAGGAGCGCAAGGTCGAGGTCATGGCCTGACCGAGCAAGTAACAGTCTGTTACTAGAGAGGATCGGGCATCGCGCCACGCCGAGAGGAGGCGTCGAGGGCAACGCTAACCTTGATCCCATGGCCATGCAGGAGCTCGTCGAGGAGGTCGAGCGCTCTTACGGGGAGACCCAGGAGCGCATGTCCGACCCTGCCGTCTACAACGACCACCGCGAGGCTGCGGAGGTCGGGCGGCGCCTGAAGGAGCTCGAAGCGGCGCACAAGCTCGCCCAGCAGTGGCGCGAGGTCACCGAGGACCTCGACGCGGCCCGGGATGACGGCGACCTGCGCGAGCTCATCCCGGAGCTCGAGGAGCGGATGGCCGCGCTCGAGGATGAGCTGAGGCTCGCACTCGTGGAGTCGGACCCGGCGGATGCGAAGGACGTCCTCGTCGAGGTTCGCCAGGCTGCAGGCGGTGACGAGGCGGCGCTCTGGGCGGGCGAGGTCTACCGGATGCTTGCCCGGTACGCGGAGCGCCGGGGCTACAAGTCGGAAGTCCTCTCGTCGAGCCCAAACGACGGCGGCGGCTTCAAGGAGGTCACGTTCGCGGTCAAAGGCGACGGCGCCTACTCGGTCTTCAAGTGGGAGGGAGGGACACACCGCGTGCAGCGCGTGCCGCAGACAGAATCGCAAGGCCGGATCCACACGTCTACGGCGACGGTCGCGGTCATGCCCGAGGCCGAAGAAGTGGAGATCGAGATCGATCCGAACGACCTCAAGATCGACGTCTATCGCTCGACCGGCCCCGGCGGCCAGAGCGTGAACACGACGGATTCAGCCGTCCGCATCACGCACGTCCCGACCGGCCTCGTCGTCGCGATGCAGGACGAGAAATCGCAGCTCCAGAACAAGGCGAAGGCGATGCGCGTGCTCCGTGCGCGGCTGTACGAGGAGGAGCGAAAGAAGCAGCGCGCCGAACAGGACGCGACCCGGCGGTCGCAGATCGGCTCCGGTGAGCGCGCCGAGAAGATCCGTACCTACAACTTCGCCGAGAACCGGGTCACCGACCACCGGATCAAGATGACGCAGCACCGGCTCGACCAGGTCCTCGACGGCGACCTCTTCGAGTTCACCGAGGCGCTGACCTCCGAGGACCAGCGGCGCGCCCTCGAGGCGTGACCGCGCGTCCCTGGCCGGCTCACGCTCCCGCCCGGCGGAGCCGGGCTCCGCGCGAGCCTGCTGCGGCTGACGGCACGGTGCTCTCCGGGCCCGTGCTGAGGAGCACTGTGCCCTCCGGCCCCGCACCGACAGCGCCAGCCCAGGAACCCGCGTGACCGTCCGCGACCTCCTGGTCGCCGGGACCGAGGAGCTCAGCCGCGCCGGCGTGCCGTCACCGCGCGTCGACGCGGAGTGGCTGCTTGCGCACGCGCTCGGCGTTTCGCGGACGGACCTGTATGCAGATGGCGACGAGGCCCCGGCGGATCGCGAGCGCGTTTTCCGCGAGCTCGTCGCGCGTCGTGCGGCCCGGGAGCCGCTCGCGTACGTGCTCGGAGAGTGGGGATTCCGCCGGCTCACGCTGCGCGTCGATCCCCGCGTTCTGATCCCGCGGCCCGAGACCGAGGAGCTCGTCGAGCGCTGCCTCGAGCTGATCGCGAATCGCGCCGGGCCGGCGGTGCTGGACATCGGGACTGGGTCGGGGGCCATCGCGCTGGCGATCGCCGACGAGCATCCCGGGGCGCGCGTGGTCGGGACGGACACGTCTGCCGATGCCCTGACAGTTGCTGCCGAGAACGTCGCTCTGACTGGCCTGCGCGTCGAGCTCGTCGAGGGCGAGCTGTTCGCGGGACTCGACGGGCCGTTCGACCTCGTCGTCTCCAACCCGCCGTACGTGGCGCCCGAGGACGTCGCTGCACTACCGCCCGAGGTCGGCGAGCACGAGCCGCGCGCGGCGCTGATCGAGTCGGGCGCAACCGAGTCGATCGCCGAGGAGGCGCTGAGCCGACTCGTTCCCGGCGGCTGGCTGGCGTTCGAGGTTGCCGACGGCAAGGCTCACGCCGTGGCCGACCTGCTGCGCGGCCTCCGTTACGAGGAGGTCGCGATCGGGAAAGATCTCGCGGGACGTGAGCGAGTGG
>Ga0307497_10000263_pt1 | contig 11738 bp, 18 predicted proteins | sample 10_S_MG_FD_201366 | JGI IMG/M metagenome (GOLD analysis project Ga0307497, IMG submission 201366) | Soil microbial communities from Populus trichocarpa stands in riparian zone in the Pacific Northwest, United States - 10_S | ecosystem: Environmental > Terrestrial > Soil > Riparian zone > Trees...
ATCGCCGCCTCGCGCGCATCGCGCCCGGCGGCGGCGAAGCCGAGCTGCGGGTCGAGCACTGCGCGCGGCGCCGGGTCGAGCATGGTCTTGGGCGCCCTGGCCGCATACCTTTCGAAATACGCACGGTAGCTTTGCGCGTAGCCGGCGACGTCGCGTCCGAGCATCGGCGCGGGCTTGATGAACAGCAGGTGATCCGGGGTCGCCGGGCCTTTCTGCGACAGCTCGGCCACGTTCGGATGCTGGGCGAAACCTCGGAATTTCTCGTTCTGGTTTATTTTAAGAATAATGGGGGATCCAGCTTGCTCCGAAATGGCGCGCCGCAGGGTTGCGATCTCCTCGCGCTTGACCGGCTCGGCAGCCTTGGCGGAAAGACCCAGATGCCAGGCCTTCTTCTTCTGCAGGTATTCCTCGGCCATCGACACCAGCTCGATCATGCGCTCGTACGATTCCTTCGCCTCGGCGCCGAAGGAGAAGATGCCGTGCGACACCAGCACCATGCCGACGGTCTTGCCCGTCGCCTGCTTCGGAAACTCGCGCGCGCAGTGCGCGGCCAGGTTGAAGCCCGCCATCACGTAGGGCATCACCGCGACGCGCTCGCCGTAGATCTCGCGGATGCGCTTCTCGCCGTCGGGCGCGTTGGAGATCGCCAGCACCGCGTCGGCATGGGTGTGATCGACGTACTTGTGCGGCAGCAGGGCGTGCAGCAGTGTTTCCACCGAAGGCGAGGGCGCTCCACCGCGCAGCACGTGCGTGTTGAGCTCGTTCAGCATCTGCGCATCCGACAAGGACGGCAGCGTCGCCAGCTTCTGCAGGTACAGCAATGGCAACGGGGCGAAGCCCGCGCCGCTGATGGTCTCGAGGTCCGAGCCGCTGCCTTTCACGTAGAGCACGTCGCGCTCCACGCCGAACACGTCCTTCTCGCGCAGCTTGACCGACGTGTTGCCGCCGCCGTGCAGCACCAGCGACTTGTCGTGCCCGAGCAGGCGCGAGGTGTAGACGCGCGGCCCCAGCGGGCCCGTGTACTCGGCGGCCTCGGCGTCGCTCCAGCGGCTTTTCATGCGCGGATTATACTTTTCGCGGTCGAATGAAAACCGAGCCGCTGATCGAGCTGTTGAGCTGGGAAGAAGCGCGCGCGCACGCCTCGCCCATCCGCTTCACCGTGTTCTGCGAAGAGCAGGGCGTGCCGCGCGAGATCGAGCTCGACGAGCACGACGCGGTGTCGCTCCACGCGCTCGCCTTCGAGGACGGCAAGCCGGTCGCCACCGGCCGCCTGCTTCCGGACGGCCACATCGGCCGCATGGCGGTGCTTGAGGACTGGCGCAACCGTGGCATCGGCGGCCTGATTTTGGATGCACTCATGGAACGGGCAAGGCAGCGCGGCGATCCTCAGGTGATTCTTTCCGCACAGGTGGGCGCGGCGCGGTTCTATGAAGCGCATGGCTTCGTTCGCCACGGCGCGGAATACATGGAAGCCGGTATCCGCCACCAGGAGATGCGGCGCCGGCTCTAGAACTCGTAATGGACCGTCTCGCCGGCCGAGCCGTCGGGCGCGAACGTGCGCTCGGCGTAGCGCGTGCGCTTGCCCCCGAGCAGGATGGTCGAGCAGCGCGTGCCGTAGTCGGGGTGGAGGATCTTTGCCTTTTCGACCAGACTGAAAAGAGACTCGACCGCGGGAGCAGGGGAGAGCTCGGCGGCGAACGCCTGCTTGATGCCGTCGACCTCCGGCGCATCTAGCAGCGTGTTGCCGAGGCCGTAGATCCCGGGTTCCAGGCGCCGCGGCTCGCCGCCCCGGTTGGACATCCACCACAGCTCCACGTCGTCGCTCGCCAGCAGGTTGAACCCGCTGAACAGGGTCGATTTCAATGAATGAATATATTCAGACGGCGAGGTGCCGTTGCTGAGAAATCTGGAAACCAAGGCGCCGCGGGACTCAACGGCGCGCGGCTCCTTGGCACCTCGGTAGTTGGTGACGGCCGCGAACCTGCGGCTGCGCGAGACGCCCATCCACGTGCCGCGCGCCTCGAGGTCGCGCCCGGCGAGGATGCCGGGCTGGTCCTGCCAGAAGGCCGCGGGAGCGGCGGGGCGGGCGTGGAACTCGTCGCGGTTGGCCGCGACGATCAGCGGAAATTCAGGATGAACGCGCCAGCCGAGAACGATCAGGCACATTCCGCGCTTTCAACTGCTGGTAAAGCTGGAACGCCTTCTCCGGCTTCTCTTTCTTGTGCACCACGGCGCCGACCGCCTGGATCATCGCCACCGGGTCGTCGGACTGGAAGATGTTGCGTCCCATGTCGACGCCGGCCGCGCCCTGGTCGAGCGCCTTGTACGCCATGGTGAGCGCGTCGAGCTCGGGCAGCTTCTTGCCGCCGGCGATCACGATCGGCACCGGGCAGCCGGCGACCACGCGCTCGAAGCCTTCCTCGATGAAGTAGCTCTTCACGTAATGCGCGCCAAGCTCGGCGGCGATGCGCGTGGCGAGGGCGAAGTAGCGCTCGTCGCGCTTCATCTCGGCGCCCACGCCGGTGACGGCCATGGTCGGGATGCCGTAGCGGTTGCCGGTGTCGATGAGCTGCACCAGGTTCTTGATCGACTGGTGCTCGTACTCGGCGCCGATGTAGATCTGGGTGGTGATGGCGCAGGCGTTCAGCCGGATGGCGTCCTCGATGTCGACCGCGATCAGCTCGCGCGAGAGCTCGGTGAGGATGCTCTGGCCGCCGGAGCAGCGCAGGACGAGGGCGTTGGTGGCCGAGGCCGGGATCACCGAGCGCAGCGCGCCGCGCGTGCACATCAGCACGTCGGCATACGGGATGAGCGGCACGATGTTGAGGTCGATGCGCTCGAGGCCGGTGGTCGGTCCCTGGAAGTAGCCGTGGTCGAAGGCGAGCATCACGGTCTTGCCCGAGGCCGGGTTGAAGATGCGCGCCAGGCGGTTCTGCATGCCCCAGTCGAGCGCGCCGTTGCCTTTCAGGTAGAAGGCCTTGTTCTGCTGCGGGATGCCGAGACCGAAGTCCTTGCCTTCTCTGATGTCGTCTTTGTCAGCCATAATTTGGGACCATACCATGTACGCCATCGTTTGTTTCGACCGTCCCGACTCTGCTTCCCTGCGGGACACGCACCGCGCCGCTCACCAGGAATTTCTGAAAACCAACAGCGGGAAGATCGTGTTCGGCGGACCGCTCAAGAGCACGCCCGAAGGCGCCAGCACCGGCGCCATCATCGTGGTGAACTGCGCGACGCGCGAGGACGCCGAGGCGTTCATCAAGGGCGATCCGTTCCTGCGCAACGGCGTGTACGAAAGCGTCGCCGTGCGCGCGTTCAAGCAGGTGTTTCCGCAGAAATAAAGCGCTCGACCTTGCGCGGCACGCCGAGCCGGTCGCTTGCGCCCTGGAGCAGGGCTTCGAACGCCGCCTCGTCCTTCACGCCTTCGTACACTTCCATGTAGGTGGACGGGTCGTCGCGCCGGCGCATCCAGCGGCCGCGGATGCCGGTCTGCTTCTCGATCTCGAGGAAGATCTGCTGGACCAGCGGCCAGAACTGCCGCAGCCGCGTGGACTCGATCTTGTAATAGACGTAGTAGTTCAAACCGGCATCACCGCGAGAGCTTCACCGGCCGCGCTGTCCACGACCACGCCGCCGTTGAAATCCTGCCCGGCCTTGAGCTCGGTGCCCGGCGGCGCCTGGACGCGCACCATGCGGCGCTTGACCTCGCCGCGGTACTGCGCCCGGGCGACGATTTCCTGCCCGGGGTAGCAGCCTTTCTGGAAATCGACGCCGCCGATCTGCTCCAGGTTCACCATCTGCGGCACGAACTGGTCCTGGGTGGCGGCGCTGATCCACGGCCGCCCGGCGCGGATTTCCTCCAGGGTCCAGTCCTCCTCCTTGCGAGAGCAGTCCTGCGAAAGGCCCTTGCCGATCCTGAGATGGCGCAGGCTGCCCACGGGAACGCTCACGCTGCCGTCCTCCCAGCTGACCGCCGGAAGTCCTTTCCAGACCCCGTACTGCGCCCAAGCGTCGCTCTCATCCGCGATCTTGACCTTGGAGCGCAGCACGAACATCGACAGGCGCTTGGCGACGGCAGGGGCGAGGTCGCGCGCGAGCTGCAGCAGGAACCCGTCGGGCGAGGGGATCACCAGCATGGTGGCGAGCAGGCGGCCTTTGGCCGTGCACCAGCCGGCGAGCGCCGCGCGATCGGACGGGAGCTTGGAAATGTCGTTGGTGAGCTGCGCGTGCAGGAACTCACGAGCATCGGCGCCGGTGACGGCGAGCAGTCCATAGCGATTTAGGCGCGCGCACTCCATCGTAGAATGCGATTTTACCGCCGCTGCCTTGCCGCATTTTGCTTAAAACCCTTCTCGCGCTGGTTGTCATCGGCATCGCCGCAGCGGTCGGCTACGCCTTCTGGTACGTCGGCGCGCCGGTCAAGATCGCCCGCTACCCGGTCGAGGTCGAGATTCCGCGCGGCGCCGGCTTCCGCGCCGCCCTGGAGCAGCTCGAAAAATCCGGCATCGAGGTGCGGCGCTACGAGTTCGAGACGCTGGCGCGCGCGATGGGCAAGGTGCGCAACGTCAAGGCCGGCAGCTACGAGATCTCCCAGCCGGTGACGCCGCTCCAGCTGCTGGAGAAGCTCACGCGCGGCGACGTCACCCAGGCCGAGGTGCGCCTGATCGAGGGCTGGACCTTCGCGCAGTTCCGCGCCGCGCTCGACCAGAGCCCGGACCTGCGGCACGACACCAAGGGGCTGGACGACGCCCAGATCCTCGCGCGGCTGCAGGCCACGGAGAAGCATCCGGAAGGGCTTTTCTTCCCCGACACCTACCTCTTCGGCAAGGGCTCGAGCGACTTCGCGGTGCTGCGCCGGTCGTACCGCGCCATGCAGCGCCACCTGAAGGAGGAGTGGGAGACGCGCGACGCCGCCGCGCTCTACAAGACGCCCTACGAGGGGCTCATCATGGCGTCGATCATCGAGAAGGAAACCGGCCAGTCGGGCGAGCGCGACCTGATCGGCGGGGTGCTGACCAACCGGCTGCGCATCGGCATGCGGCTGCAGGTCGACCCGACCATCATCTACGGCCTCGGCGCCACCTTCGACGGCAACCTGAAGCGCAGCCACCTCACCGAAGACGGCCCTTACAACACCTACACGCGCGCCGGCCTGCCGCCGACGCCGATCGCGATGCCTGGCCTCGCCTCGCTGCGCTCGGCGTTGCGCCCGGCAAAGACCGACGCGATGTACTACGTGTCCAAGAACGACGGCTCGAGCCACTTCTCCCGCACGCTCGAAGAGCACAACCGCGCGGTCACCAAGTACCAGCTCCGCGGCGGGAGATGAGCCAAGCTTCTTCCCTCGTTCGCGGCAAGTTCCTGACCCTCGAAGGCGTCGACGGCGCGGGCAAGTCCACCCACGTGCAGTTCATCGCCGATTTCGTGGCGTCGAAAGGCCATCACGCCGTGATGACGCGCGAGCCCGGCGGCACCGAGCTCGCCGAGCGGCTGCGCGAGGCGATCCTCGGGCAGCGCATGGACGCTACGGTGGAGACGCTGTTGATCTTCGCCGGGCGCGCCGATCACGTCGCGCGCGTCATCCGCCCTGCGCTCGAGGCGGGCAGCTGGGTGATCTGCGACCGCTTCTCGGACGCGACCGCGGCCTACCAGGGGGCAGGGAACGGCGTGCCGGCGAAGACGATCGAGAGCCTGGGCGCGATCGCGCATCCCGGCCTCGCGCCCGATCGCACGCTGATCTTCGATTGTCCCTACGAGATCGCAGCCAAGCGGCTCGCGGCGTCCGGCAAAAAGCTCGATCGCTTCGAGCGCGAGGATCGCGCCTTCTTCGAGCGTGTGCGCGGGACGTACCTGGCGCGCGCCAAGGCCGAGCCGGCGCGCATGCGCGTGATCGACGCCACGCTGCCCGTGCCCGAAATCCGCAAAATGCTCGAGCGCAACCTGAGCGACCTCTAATGCACGCCTGGAACCAGCCGATCCTCGATTCGCTCGCCGCGCGCAGCGCGCGGCTGCCGCACGCGCTGCTGGTACACGGGCCGCGCGGGGTCGGCAAGCTGGCGCTGGCCGAACGCCTTTCACAGACAATCCTCTGTGAAAGCTCCGCAAAGAAACCCTGCGGCGTCTGCGACGGCTGCCGCTGGTTCCTCGGCGGCAACCATCCCGACTTTCGCCGCATCGAGCCTGAAGCGATCGCCAAGCTTCCGCCCACGGATCCCGAAGAAAACGAGGTAAAAAAACCGAAGCAACCCAGTATCCAGATCAAGATCGAGCAGGTGCGCGAGCTCGCCGATTTCCTCTACGTGCGCTCGCACCGCGGCGCCATGCGCGTCGCGCTGGTGCATCCGGCCGAGGACCTGAACGAGAACGCGTCCAACGCGCTCCTCAAGGGCCTCGAGGAGCCGCCGGCGGGGGCGATGTTCATATTGGTGTCGCACCGGCCGGCGCAGCTCCTGCCGACTATCCGCAGCCGCTGCGTCGCGCTCCCGGTGCCGATTCCGCCGCGCGAGGCGGCCCTCAAGTGGCTGTCCGACCAGGGAATCAAGGACGCGGAACGCTGGCTGGCGTACGCCGGGGGCGCGCCGCTGCGCGCCCTGGACTATGCGGCCGAGGCCGACTCGCTCAGCCGGCTGCTCAAGGCGCCCAGCCCGGTCGAGGTGCGCGAAGACCTCGAGCGGCTGGCCGAGGCACTACAGAAGATCGCGCTGGACCGCGCGCTGACCGCTTTCGGGCTGCCGCAGAAATACCAGACCGGCCAAGTCTCGGTAACGCCGGAAAAGGCCCGCGCCTGGCTCGCTTTTGCCCGCCGCATGGGTGAAGACCGCCTGCTTTGCCGCCATCCGCTCAATCCCCGGCTGTTTTCCGCCGCGATGGTCGGCGCAATGCCTACCGAAGGACGTTGAACGCCCGCGGGCTCTGGCGCAGCGTCAGGCTGGCGCGGGCCAGGTCGAGCGACTCCATCTGCAGCGTGTCGAGCGCGGCCTCGAAGCGCACCTTGGACACCATCAGCTCGTCCATGCTGACTGCGCTGAAGCGTTCCGCTTCCAGCTCCGGCTCGGTCAACTGGCAGCCGCTCTTGCACCGGTAGATCGGGATCAGGGCGGTGAGGGCGAGGGCGATGGTCTGCAACGTCCGGGGATTCCGGTAGATCTCCTCCGGAAACAGCCTTCTGTAAACTTGCGCGACGGCCTTCGACAGCGGGATGTACACGCGGCCATCTTAGAAATTCGACGTCGGGACAGTCATCGCAGCGACGCCGGGAAGAGGGCTTCTACGTAGCCCGGATGGCACGTCTTTGGAGAGCGACATCTTGGGCTGGATACAGGATTTAACATAATACACATTGCCTAACATTGACCGGTCGTCGAACCGGTAGACCTCGTGCTCCAGGGACTTGCGGCCAATCAGGAACAAAACCTGCTCCCAACTCCGCTCCAAATCGTCAGGCGATTACCGGAAATGCCCGAGACCACGCGGCAAAGGCTCCTGCAACGCGCTTCAAAGTTGCTGGGAGGCCAACGCGAGCTGGCCACGCGCCTGAACATCACCCAATACACCCTGGACCTGTGGATCCGCGGCTTGGCCAGGATGTCGGATCGCAAGCTGCTCGAGCTGGCGGCGATCGTGGACGACATAGGCGACCCGCCAAAGCCGGATTAGCGCGAGCGTTGCTCGCTCACTTCCTCAGCCAGCATCTCTCCGACCTTCACCAGCACCTCGCGCGGCGGTTTGTCGGCGCCGTCGAGCCACTGGACCAGGTCCGGGACCGGAACTTCAAGCTGATTGGCGAGCGGGCGAACACCGCCGGCAATTGAAAAGGCGCGTCCCAGCGCGTAGCGGACGGCCTCGTCCATCGGCACGCCGTTCGGTTGAAATCGCCTGGTGCGGTGAGCTGCCAGCCGTTGCCGGTTTCGCTCGATCATTTTTCGCTGCTCTGCGACCACCAGCTCGATCACCCAGCAGAGCTCTCGCCACGCCGGCTCTTTGGCCCCCTCGCGGTATTGAAGGAACTGCTCTTCCGAGCACCTCATCGCCGACCGGACGGCCTCGCTCGAGCCAATCAGCGAGACGGCCATCGCGATGAAGCGCGAAGCGCTGTTCGGCGATTTTTCTGCACACCGATCCATGGCCTGGCCGCTGCAAAAGCGGGGCCGAACACAGATGTGACAAAGTTGTCGTGGCACCACGACTTTGGCCCTTTTTGTCGCCGATCCCCGACGCCACGTAGTCCATTCCGCTTACATACGCTCCCGACCACCAGGCGGAGAATCGCGCATGGCCAACAGCTTGGCGGAATCCGCCGACGGCTTGGGGCCGACCCCTCCTCGCAAAGAGTTGCGCATCCTCATCGCGGACGACGACCGTGATGCGGCCCTGACCCTGATGACCTTGCTCAGGGACGACGGGCACGATGTGCGCGCGGTCCACAAGGGCCGGCAAGCGCTGGACGCGGTGGCCGAATTTCAGCCCGATGTCGTGCTGCTGGATATCGCGTTGCCCGAGCTCAGCGGCTGGGAGGTTGCCCGCGCGATCAAGGCACGGTATCGGAAACATCCGCTCATCGTCGGCATCAGCGGCGAGTACAAGTCCCGATCCGATTCCATCCTCTCCGAAATCATCGGCTTCGACCATTACCTGACCAAGCCCTACGCCATCGCAGACCTGGTGGCGCTGATCGCGCCGCTGAGATTGCCGAAAGACCCCGACTAGGGCACGCAGATGTACGGGTTCAGCGACTCGGGCACAGCGCCTGCAAATTCTCCGGTGATGAACGATCCGCCAAAGCTGGGCCGCGTCGCGATCTACCAGACCGACGCCCAAGGACGTTGCGTGTACGTGAATTCCGCGCTGTGCGAACTGTTCGGGCTGACCGAGAAGGATGCGCTCGGGCTCGGCTGGCTGGACCGAATCCATCCCGAGGATCGCGACCGCGTGTCCGCCGCGCGCCAGTACGCGACGTCGCCGATCCCGGTTTTCCATATCGAGTACCGGATCCAGCAGCAGGGCCGGACGCGCTGGGTGGCGGCGTTCTCCACCGCGCTGATGGAAGGCGCGACCTTCAAGGGGCGCGTCGGCACCATCACCGACATCACCGAGGCCAAGAGCCACTATCCCGACGAGGACAGCGGCAGCGGCTAGTTCAGCTTGTCGGTCAGAAACCTACCGTGCCCGTGCTTTCCAGTCGGCGACGATCAGCAGCATCTGCTCGTATTTCTCGACCGGCATTTCCTTCTCGCCCTTGTACCAGGCACTGAAGTCGGTCTGAGGGACGCCCATTGCCCATGCCAGGTGGGCGATGCTGCCGAACTCGCTGGCGGCCCGTCGGATGCCTTCGACCGTCGGCTTGAGATCTTTGCCCAACTATCGGGTGGCGGCGCGACCGGCTAGTTCAGCTTGTCGGTCGGCGGGACGGGAAGCCGCGCGACCGGAATGCCTTCTTCCAGCAGCTCCTCGTGCTGCTCGTTGGTCGCCTGGCCGCGGATCGCCCGGGCGGGCGACTCGTTGTAGAAGATCTTGCGCGCTTCGGACGGAAATTCCTTGCCCACGTCCTCGCTCTTGGTGAGCAGGTCGTCGAGCATGCGCGAATAGAGCATCTGCGCGACGGCGAAGGGGTCCTTCCCTTCCATGTCCGGCGTCTTCACCGGCCCGGACACGGCCTTGGCAGGCACAGGTTGCGACTTCGGCTCGGCCGCGCCGAGGTTGGCGCGAGTGGCCGAAGGAACGCGCTTCACCTGGGCCGAGCCGCAGCTCGGGCAGGACAGGAGCCTGCGATCGCGCTGCGACGTAAAGTCCTCGGCCGAGCCGAACCAGCCCTCGAACCGGTGTCCTTCGCCGCAAAGCAGGTCGAAAACGATCATTTGAACGATTCTACAATGGCCGTAATGATGGAAAGAGGCAGGCGCTACCGCGACGACCCCGAGGCGCTCGCCGGGCTGGTGGCCGACGACCGGGTGCACCGCGACGTCTATGTCGATCCGGAGGTGTTCCAGCTCGAGATGGAGCGCCTGTGGTCGCGCACCTGGATCTACGTCGGCCACGCGAGCCAGGTGCCGCAACCGGGCGATTTCATCACCGCCGATATCGCCGCCAAGCCGGTGATCATGGTGCGCCACACCGACGGCAAGGTGCGCGTGCTGATGAATCGCTGCGCGCACAAGGGCACCAAGGTGGTCTATGACGTCGCTGGCAACACCGGGAAGACGTTCCGCTGCCCGTATCACGCCTGGACTTACCGTACCGACGGTACCCTGCTCAACATTCCGCTGAAAAGCGGCTATGAAGGAACCAAGCTCGAGGCGCAGGGGCTGACGCCGATCACGCACGAGGCTTATCGCGGCTTCGTGTTCGCGCGCCTCGCCGACGGTCCGGGCTTCGGCGAATACTTCGGCGACTCGCTCTCCTCCATCGACAACCTCGCCGATCGATCACCGGAAGGTGAACTCGAGCTGGCCGGCGGCTGCCTGCGCTACCTGCACAACTGCAACTGGAAGATGTTCGTCGAGAACCTTAACGACACGATGCATCCGATGATCGTGCACGCCTCCTCCGCCGGCACCGCGAAGAAATTATGGGATGAGATGCTAAAAGGCAGGGAGGGTCCGCCCGCCGACAAGCCGATGGCGATCGAGCAGTACGCGCCGTTCGCCAACGACTACAAGTTCTTCGACGACATGGGCGTGCGCGTCTATCCGCACGGCCACGGCTTCTCCGGCGTCAATTTCTCGATCCATTCCTCGTATTCGTCGATTCCGGAATACGAGGAAGCGATGAAGAAGGCATACGGCGAGGAGCGCGCCAGGCAGATCCTCGGCACCGTGCGCCACAACACCGTCTATTACCCCAGCCTCACCATCAAGGGCGCGATCCAGTCGATCCGCGTGGCGCGGCCGCTGGCGGCCGACAAGACGGTGATCGAATCCTGGACCTTCCGCCTGAAGGGTGCGCCGGCCAAGCTGCTCGAGCGCACGGTGATGTACAACCGCCTGATCAACTCACCTATGTCGGTCGTCGGGCACGACGACCTGCATTGCTACCGCTCGGCTCAGGAAGGGCTGGCAGCTAGTGGGAACGAGTGGGTCAGTCTGCATCGGAACTTCGACCCCGCCGAGCTTTCAGCGGAGGAAAGAACTTGTAATGGCACCAGCGAAATATCGATGCGCAACCAGTTCCGCGCCTGGCGCGAGTTCATGGCGCCATGAGCGAAGCAGAATTGGTTAGGTTTGTTTACAAGGAAGCGAGACTGCTCGACGAGAAGCGCTTCGACGAGTGGTACGAGCTCTTCACCGAGGACGCCCATTACTGGGTGCCGCTCACGCCCGGCCAGAGCGATCCGCTCGGGCACAACTCGCTCGCCTACGAGGACAAGCTGCTGCTCAAGCTGCGCATCGAGCGGCTGAAGCAGCCGAACGCGTTTTCGCAGAAACCCGGGAGCCGCTGCCTGCACGTGATGCAGACTCCGGAAGTGGAGAAATCGGACCCGGCGCGCGGCGAATTCCTGGTGCGCACGCCCTTCATGTACACCGAGACCCGCGGCGACGAGTCGCAGCGCTATGCGGCCACGGCATGGCATACGCTGGTGCGATCAAACGGCAATCTGCGTATCAAATTGAAAAAGGTCGACATCCTGAACGCCGACGCCGCCCTGCCCTCGATCCAGCTCTTCCTGTGACCGCCATCGTCACCGGAGGCAGCGCTGGCATCGGCCTCGAGGTCGTTAAGCAGCTTCTCAAGGACGGCGAAGA
>Ga0307497_10000264_pt1 | contig 11716 bp, 14 predicted proteins | sample 10_S_MG_FD_201366 | JGI IMG/M metagenome (GOLD analysis project Ga0307497, IMG submission 201366) | Soil microbial communities from Populus trichocarpa stands in riparian zone in the Pacific Northwest, United States - 10_S | ecosystem: Environmental > Terrestrial > Soil > Riparian zone > Trees...
GCGCCAGGCATTATGCAAGGCAGCTGGCTCTTGGTCTGTGACCGAGGTCGAGGCTAACCGCGCGCGGATCTCGCGGTGCAATTCGCGAGTGACCCACGTCAACGCGAGCTCCGGGTCCGCCTTGGACCAGGAGTCGGCAACCGTCTGGAGCGCGATTCTATCTTCAGAGATAAGTTCAAGTTGATCATCTAATTCTTTGGTTTTATTTACTTTATCTTCGTCTACCAGCGCGGCAGTCTGCAAGGGCGATCCGCTCGTGAGCAGCCACGCCGACGCGAACGGCTCGGGGGCGACTCCAAGCCAGCTCGCGACGACGCGCCGAGCCGGCCTCGGCACTAGCAGGCGCTGACAGCGGCTGCGGATGGTCGCGGGCAGCCGATTCGGCTGGTCGGCGAGCAGCAGTAAGTAGGTATCGGCCGAGGGCTCCTCGAGCGTCTTCAACAACGCATTCGCCGCCGCGGTCGTCATGCCATCCGCCTGCTCGAGCAGGACCACCTTCGCTCCGCCGGCGTGCGCCTTGAGGTTCAACGAGGCCGCAGCATCACGGACTTGCTCGACGGAGACGGCCGTCTTGCCCTCCTCGGGAAACAGCCAATGCAAGTCCGGGTGATGGTCGGCGGGCGAGTGCCGGTCGCGCAGTGCCGCGACGGCCTCGGACGGCGAGAGCTCCGGCAGCTCGCCGGGCGCACGGCGGCGGTCGAGCAAGCGGCACGCGAACACGAGCGCGAGATTGAGCTTGCCGACGCCCGCTGGACCCGCGATGAGCCATGCGTGCCCGAGCCTCTGCGCCGCGTGCGCGCTCTCGAGACGTTCGAGAGCGGGCCGCAGCCACGGGCACAACTTGCTTTGCAGCGTTTTGAGCGCAGGTTCGGTCATCGCGCGTGAGCCTCGAGCAGTGCGTCGATCTCGCGAATGATATCGCGCTGGACGCGCTCGGGCGTCTGCGCGGCATCGACGACGCGGACTCGCTTGGGATCGCGCTGCGCCCTCTCGAGATACGCACGCCGCACGCGCTCGAAGAACGGTGCTCGCTCGCGCTCGAAATGGTCCGGCGCGCCGCGCGTCGCGATTCGGCGCCGGCCGACCTCGGGCGGCGCGTCGAGCAGGAGCGTGAGGTCGGGCTCGAGACCCCGTTGCACTCCCGTTTCGAGCGCCGCGAGCAACCCGACGTCGGCGCCGCGGCCGCCGCCCTGATACGCGAACGTTGCGTCGCTGAATCGGTCGCAGACGACCCACTTGCCGGCGGCCAGGGCCGGCCTGATCACGGCGTCGAGATGCTGCGCCCGGGCCGCGAACATCAGCAGCGTCTCGACCTCGGCGGACAACGCGCCGTGATCGCCCTCGAGGATCCAGCGGCGGATCGTCTCGCCGAGCGGCGTGCCGCCCGGCTCGCGCGTCGTGAGGACTTCGACGCCGCGTGAATCGAGGTAGGTCGCAATGACGCCGAGACTCGTCGACTTGCCGACCCCCTCCCCGCCTTCGAGCGTGATGAACGCGCCGCGCATGTCCTAGGGCTCCGGGTTGCGGAGCCGCCGCAAGTAATCGCGGACCGCGTGCTCGTGCTCCTCGAGCGTCGCGGAAAAATAGTGGCTCCCGTCGCCGCGCCCCGTCGCGACGAAGTACAGCGCGTCCGTGTTCTCGGGGTCGGTGGCGGCCTCGAGCGAGGCATTGCCCGGCAGCGCGATCGGCGTCGGCGGCAGCCCGGCGCGCGTATACGTGTTGTAGGGCGTGTCGCGCTCGAGGTCCAACCTGCGCAGGTTGCCGTCGAACGCATCACCGAGCCCGTAGATCACGGTCGGGTCCGTTTGCAGGCGCATGTTGCGTCGCAGGCGCTGCTGGAACACACCCGAGATCAGCCGGCGCTCGGCCGGCAGCGCCGTTTCCTTCTCGATGATCGACGCGAGGATCAGCGCGTCGTAAGGCGTCCGAAGCTGGACGTCGGCACGGCGCGCGTCCCAGGCTTTCGCTAGATGCTCGAGCAGCGACTGGTGCGCCGTCTTGAGCAGCTCGACATCCGTCGTGCCGCGCGGGAAGAAATAGGTGTCGGGGAAGAACTGGCCCTCAGGATGCACGCCGGGCTCGCCGAGCTCCGCCATGATCTCCGCGCCGCTGAGCGTCCCAGCCCGGATCGCGTCCTGCGCACGAACGGCACTCAATAGGTCGGCAAAGCGCCAGCCTTCCACGATCGTGAGCTGGTGCTGAAACACCTGCCCGGAGACGAGCTTGTCGACCAACGACAGCGGCGTGATGCCGCGAGCGAGCTGGTACTCGCCCGCGCGTATGCGCGTCGCATCGCCGCGCAGCCGCGCATAGATAACGACAAGCAACGGGTGGTCGAGGAGCCCGCGCTGCGCGAGATCGGCCGTCACGCGGCGCAGCGGCGCCCCGCTCGCGACCTCGAGCCACGCGCCGTCGGGCGGAATCGGTAGCTCGGCGTGCAGCGCGCGCCACGCGAACGCCGTGAACGCGGCGCCGGCTGCCACCGCCCCCACGAACGCACCGAGCGCAATCCAAACCCTACGCATCGAGGCCGTATCCGAGGTGGCGCATGAGACGCTTCGTCGCGGGCCCGGTCGCGAACGCGCGCTCGTCGAGTCGCGCGACCGGCCAGATTCCGAACAACGAATTGGCCATGAACAGCTCATCGGCAGTTTGCAGATCCCGCAGCGTGAGCTCGGCTTCGTGCGGAGCCAGTCCCGCTTCCGCAGCGTTCTCGAGCACGACGCGGCGCATCACTCCGGCAACGCCGTTGCGCGTCGTCGCCGGCGTTAGAAGTTTGCTGCCGCGGACTGCGAATACATTGCTGTTGCTGCCGCCGACGACATGACCGCTCGTATCGAGCAGCAGCCCCTGCTCGACGTCGTGCCCGCGCAGCTCGAGTTGCGCGAGCACTTGCTCGAGGCGACAGAGATGCTTGAGCCCCGCGAGCGCCGGTGACACGCCGATTCGCAGTTCGCAGACGCGGACGCGTATGCCGTGACTGTAGTGCGCCGGCGGATAGTCGTGCCAGTCCGAAATCCCGAGGATCCGAGTGGTTTTCGGGGCTGCGGGTGGACGGTAGCCGCGCTCGCCGGGTCCGCGCGTCACGATCAGCTTGACGACGAAACGGCCCGAGCGCGGGCACTGTGCGGCAATCTCCGCACGCAGCACGTCGGGATCGGGTGGCTCGATCGCGAGACGCGCGCAACCGCCGATGAGACGCTCGAGATGGTAGTCGAGCCAGCGAACGCGCCCGTCCGCGGCGCCCATCGTCTCGAACAGGCCGTCGCCGTACGCGAGACCCCGATCGGCGGGATCCACGCCGGTCCGGCGTCCGTTCACGAGCCAAAGCGTTTCCAAGCCGTTCGCCGCCTCGAGGAGTCAGAGCAGCGTTGTAGCAAAAGGTCCACGCCACGTCAGCCGCCGCGGCGACGTTTTGCGACGCCGAGCTAGCTGAAGCGCTTGAACACGACCGTCCCGTTCGTGCCCCCGAACCCGAACGAGTTCGAGATCGCGACCGAGAGCTTCGCTTGGCGTGCGACGTTCGGTGTGTAGTCGAGGTCGCAGGCCGGGTCCGGGTTGTCAAGATTGATGGTCGGCGGGATCACTTGCTCGTGCAGTGCGAGCACCGTGAACACGGCCTCGGCGCCGCCCGCGGCCCCGATCATATGGCCGGTCGTCGACTTGGTCGAGCTTACCGCGACCTTCTTCGCGTGCTCGCCGAACGCGCGCTTGATCGCGACGGTCTCCGCGACGTCGCCGAGCTCCGTCGACGTCCCGTGCGCGTTGACGTAGTCCACCTGCTGCGCTGCGACTTCGGCGTCGCGCAGCGCGTTCGACATGCAGTTGAACGCGCCCTGGCCGTTTTCGGGCGGCGCGGTGATGTGGTGGGCGTCGCCGCTCATCCCGAAGCCGACGAACTCGGCGTAGATCTTCGCGCCGCGCGCCTTCGCGTGCTCGTAGTCCTCGAGCACGATGCAGCCGGCGCCGTCGCTCAGTACGAAGCCGTCGCGGTCGCGATCCCACGGCCGGCTCGCCTTCGTCGGCGCGTCGTTGCGCTGCGAGAGCGCGCGCGCCGCGCAGAACCCGCCGAGGCCCAGCGGCGTGCTCGCGTACTCGGCGCCGCCCGCGATCATCACGTCTGCATCGCCGTGCTGGATGAGCCGCGCCGCGAGGCCGATGCAGTGGGTTCCGGTCGTGCACGCGGTGACGACCGCAAAGTTCGGCCCCGTCATCCCGTACATGATCGACAGGTGCCCGGAAATCATGTTGATGATGCTCGCCGGCACGAAGAACGGCGAGATCCGCCGCGGCCCGGCCTCGGTGAGCTTCGAATGGTTCGTCTCGATCGTGTGCACGCCGCCGATGCCGGACCCGACGGCGATGCCGTAGCGATGCGCGGTGGCTTCCTTCACCTCGACGCCGGAATCGCGGATCGCCTGCACGCCTGCCGCGATGCCGTAGAGCATGAACGGATCGCACTTGCGGGCTTCTTTGGGTTCGAGGTACGTGGCCGGGTCGAAGTTGCGGATCGTTCCGGCAAAGCGCGTCGAGAATGCACTCGCGTCGTACTGGTCGATCGGCGTGATCCCGCTGACTCCGTCGCGGACGCTCTTCCAGCCCTCCGCGACGCTGTTGCCGCAGGGCGAGATGAGGCCGAGACCCGTGACTACGACGCGTCGCTTCGACACGGTCGCTGCCTCGAGCGGAGAGTGGATGGGAGCTTCGGCTGCGCGAACTTACGCAGCGACTCAGTCTGCGCTTTGTCTCGCAAGGATGTAGTCGATCGCTTGCTGGACGGTGGTGATCTTCTCGGCCTCTTCGTCGGGAATCTCCGTCTCGAACTCCTCTTCCAGAGCCATGACGAGCTCGACCGTATCGAGGGAGTCCGCGCCTAAGTCGTCCACGAACGAGGCGTCGTTCTTGATTTCGTCCGCCTTGAGGCCGAGCTGCTCGGCAATGATTCCTCTGACCTGTTCTTCCACACTGCTCATGTGCGCGATACCCCTCATTAATTGACCGGCCGGACCTGACGGCCCGGCCGGCGTGGCGCGTATTGTATTGGAATCAAGTGGGCCATTCTACCCGGGCGCAGGCCGTTCGAACGCGGCTAATTTCAGAGCAAACAACGGCTTTCGAAACCTCGCTCAGTGCATGAACAGACCGCCGTTGACGTTGAGCGTCTCGCCCGTGATATACGCGCCTGCGTCGGAGGCGAGGAACACGACGGCCGCGGCGATGTCCGCCGCGCTGCCGAGGCGCGCGAGCGGAATCCGCTCGCGCAGCGCCTGCACTTGCGCCTCGTCGAGTGCGCGCGTCATGTCGGTGTCGATGAACCCGGGCGCGATCACGTTGACGGTGATGTTGCGCGACGCGATCTCCCTGGCCAGCGATTTCGTGAAGCCGATCATGCCGGCCTTGGCCGCCGCGTAGTTCGTTTGCCCCGAGTTGCCGCTGAGCCCGACCACGGAGCCGATGTTCACGATGCGGCCGTAGCGGGCCTTCGTCATGCCGCGCAGGCACGCCTTGCAAAGACGATAGAGCGACGAGAGGTTCGTCGACAACACCGAGTCCCACTCATCGCTCTTCATCCGTATGAGCAAATTGTCGCGGGTGATGCCGGCGTTGTTGACGAGGATCGCGGGCGCGCCCTCGCGCGAGCTTACGTCCGAGAACAGCGCTTCGACCGACGCCTCGTCGCCCACGTCGAGGACCGCGCCCCGACCGCTCAGACCGCGGCCCGCGAGCGTAGCGCCGATCGCAGCCGCGCCCTGCTCGCTCGTCGCGGTCCCGACGACGACGGCTCCCTGGCGCGCGAGCGCTTCGGCGATTCCGGCGCCGATGCCGCGTGAAGCTCCCGTCACGAGCGCGACGCGACCCGCAATGCCGGGCCACGGCGCCAACGATGCGATGTCCATGGGAAGGTCTGCTGACTCGAAACGACGCGCGATTATAGCCGCGAAGCCCGGCGGCGAACGATCCCGAAGACGAGACCGGCCGCCGCGCCCGCGACCGCCCCGTACAGATGCGCCGCGACGACGACGGCGCCGCCCACGCTCGCGGCCGTGAGCGGTACCGGGCCGTACACCTGCTCCCAGGCGAGCTTGAGCCCAAGCCCCGCCGCGAGCGCGCCGCCGAGCCCGAACGTGCGCGTCGCGAGCATCTTGGCGGCCCCACACGCGACGAGCCCATGCAGCACCCCGGAGAGGCCGACGTACCACTGGGTTTCGGGATCGAGCAGGTAGAGCCCCATGCTGATTGAGACGGCCGTCACAACGCTCGCGACGACCCATTCGAGCGGTTTGAGGAACTCTTCGAGCAGTCCGCAGATCAGTAGCAATGCAAGGAGGTTCGGCCACAGATGTCCCCACCCGAGGTGCACGAGGTGCGCTGTCACGAGGCGCCACGCCTGCCCGCTCTCGACCGCGGCGCGGTCGTAACTCGCCCAGGCCCGCGCGGGCTCACCACCGAGGGCAAGGGCGAGGCAGCATGCCGCGATCAGGCCCGGCACCAACCAACCGCGCCAATTCGCTGCTGCTAGACCAACACTACGCAAGAGGTCTTCTTTCACAATGGGCATCGATACGTCTGTGCTATCTTCGGCGCGCGTCGTGCCACGCGTTCAGGGCGCGAACCAAGGTGTGACCAAGATGAGAACATCGCTCCCAGTCGCCGAGCAAGGGTTCACGCTGCTCGAGATCATGGTCGTCGTCGTGATCATCGGTCTGCTCGCGGCCATCGTCGCGCCGCAATTCATGGGCAATATCGACAAGGCGGCGCTTACGCGAGCCAAGCAGGATCTTCGCGGCATCGAGACCGCGTTGAACCTGTACCGGCTCGATAACTTCCGTTACCCGACCACGTCGGACGGCCTCCAAGCGCTCGTCACGAATCCGGGCGAATCCATCGCCCCGAACTGGAAGCAGCAACTGCGCAAGCTGCCGATGGACCCGTGGAACCACCCGTACCAGTACGCGTACCCGGGCCAGCACGGGGAGTTCGACGTCTTCTCATACGGCGCCGACGGCCAGGAAGGCGGCGAAGGCATCAATGCGGACATCGGTAACTGGGATCTCGACTGACCCGCGAGTCGCTCCCGCCGCGGAGCGCGGCTTCACGCTGCTCGAGCTGCTGGTCGTGGTCGCGATCGTCGGCATCATGGTCGGCGCCGTGGTCTTGTCGATCGGCGCCGTCGGTCCCGACCGCGAGGCCGAGCAAGAGGTGGAACGCCTGCGCGGCCTGATCGATCTGCTGCACGAGGACTCGCTGATGCAGAGCCGCGATTACGGCTTGATGCTCACGACCGGCGGCTACCGCTTCTATATCTACGACTACAAGCAGCTCAAATGGATTCAGGTCGCGGGCGACCGTTTGCTCGGGGAGCACGCGGTGCGCAAGCAGCTCGAGCTCGGGCTCGCGCTGGACGGCAAGGATGTGGAGCTCGAGAAGAAGTTCGAGACGATCGACCGGGAGAAGGATCCCCAGCCGCAGATCATGATTCTCTCCAGCGGCGAGCTAACGCCGTTCCAGCTCGACGTCTCGCGTGTGAATATTAACGGGCACTACGCGCTGACCGGCGAGCTCGGCGGCAAGCTCAGCGTCGCGGAGGAAGGCTATGCGGCGCGTTGAGGGTGCGTGCGGCTTCACGCTCATCGAGGCGATGATCGCGCTCGCGATCGCCGCGCTCGCGATGATAGCCGTGAGCAGCGGACTGAACACCTACGTCGTGCACGCCAGCTCCCTCGAGGAGGGGACGCTCGCGAGCTGGATCGCAACCAACGAGATCACGGCAATCAGCGTTGCGCCGACGTGGCCCGATCTCGGCAAGCGCGACGAGGACGTCGAGTTCGCAGCGCGCAAATGGCGTTGTCACATCGTCGTGTCCGCGACGGACGTGCAGAACCTGCGCCGCGTCGATGTCTCGGTAACTCTGGCGGACGCCCCCGAGCAGGTGGTGCGCAAGGTCTCGGGTCTTATCGAGCCGCCGGCGCCGGCGGGCTTCATGGCTCCGCATTGGTCTGCGCCGATCGCCGCCCCGGAGCCGGAGCCCGCGAAATGACGCCTCGAACCGCCCGCGCGCCGGGGTTCACGCTGATAGAGCTGCTCGTCGCGACGGTGATCGTCGCGGTAATCGCCGTGATTACCATGAGCGGCCTGAGCGAGGTGATCCACCAGCAAACGAACGCGCGCCAGCGCACGCAGCGCTGGCAGGCGATCCAGCTTGCGATGCGCGTGATCGTGCAAGACCTCGCCCAGCTGCAGCCGCGGCCGACGCGCGACGAGCTCGGCGAGGCGTACTTGCCGAGCCTCCTCGCGAGCCCGAACGCTCAGTTCGCACTCGAGTTCAGCCGTGGCGGCTTCGCGAACCCCGGCGGGTTCCCGCGCGGCACGGTGCTGCGCGTCGCGTACAACTTCGAGGACGACAAGCTCGTGCGCTATCACTGGCCGGTCATGGATCGCACCGTGTCGACGCCGCCGGTTCGCACCGAGATGCTCGACGGCGTCGCGAACATCGAGGTGCGTTATCTCGACGGCGCGGGGCAATGGCAACAGGACTGGCCACCGCTGCAAATGGGCGGCCCGGATCGGCTCATCGCACGCCCGCGCGCGGTCGAGTTCACGATCGAGCTCAAGAATTTCGGCCGCGTGAGTCGGCTCGTGGAGACGAGCGGATGAGGCGCCGCGATCGACAGCACGGCGTCGCCGTGTTGATCGCGATGCTCGCGCTCGCGATCGGCACGATCATCGCCGTCAACCTGGCGTGGCAAGACACGCTCGCTGTGCGCCGCTTCGAGTCCGCGCTCGCGATGGATCAGGGGATGCTGTACGTGCAAGGCGCGGAGGCGTGGGCGGCCGACATCCTGCGCCAGGACATGGTGGACTCGCCACAGAGCGACAATCTTGGCGAGATCTGGGCGACCGACCTGCCGCCGCTGCCGGTCGACGGTGGCACGATCCAGGGCAAGCTCGAGGACCTCCAAGGCCGGTTCAACCTCAACAATCTGATCAACGACCGCGGGCTCCCCGATCCGGTCGCGCTCAAGCAGTTCGAGCGGCTCCTGAGCTTGCTCGAGATCGATCCGACCCTCGCGGGCGGCGTGCTCGATTGGCTCGATCCGGACACCGAGGTGCGCTTCCCGAACGGCGGCGAGGACACGACGTACGCGGCGGCCGACCCGCCCTACCGCGCAGCGAACACCGAGATCACGACGCCGTCCGAGCTCATGGCCGTGACCGGTTTCGATCGCAAGACGTACGCGAAGCTCGCGCCGTATGTGACGACGCTGCCCAGGGGGACCAAGCTCAACGTCAACACGGCCGCGGACGTCGTGATCGCCTCGCTCTCCGACATGATCGACCTATCGACCGCGAAGGCCCTCGTGGATGAGCGCGGCGACAAGGAGTTCGTCGACATCAAGGGGACGTTCGAGGGGCTCGTCGACCGCGATACGCTGAAGCGAATCGACGGTGTCAGCGAGCACTTCTTGTTGACCGCTACGGTCACGCTCGGTACAAATCAGATGACCATGCGCTCCGTGCTGCAGCGCGACCGCAGCGGCCTCACGCGAGCGTTGTTTCGTAATCTGGGGATCGAATAGCGTGGCCGATTCATTGTTCATCCGTCTTGCCGAGAACGGCGCGGCCGCGTGGGCCACGTTCGCGCCCACGGGTCAGATCACGAGCCCCGTCTCGCGCGGCGCGCTAGCGGACGCGCGTGCGGCGGCGGACGGTCAGCGTGTCGCGGTGCTCGTGCCGGGCATCGACGTTCTATCGACGCAGGCCGGGCTCCCGGCCTCGAGCCAGGCGCGGATGCGCCAGATCGTGCCTTTCTCGCTCGAGGATTCGCTCGCCGCCGACGTCGAGGGCCTCACGTTTGCCATTGGCGCGCGGCTCTCGCCCGCGTCCGCGGCGGTCGCGGTCGTGAGCAAGGCGAAGCTCGATGCGTGGCTCGCCGAGCTCGCGGCGGTCGGCATCGTGCCGCAGGCGTTGTACAGCGAGACCGAGGGAATTCCGGACGTCCCGGCGACGTTGCTGCTGTTGCTCGAGGGCTCACGCGTCTATGCCCGCGTGCCGGGGCAACCCCCGTTCGTGCTCGACGGCATGACGGTGCGTGAGACGCTCGAGCTGCTGCAGTCCGGCGGTATCGGCGAGATCAAGCACGTGATCGCATACGCGGATCCGCGCGATCAGGCGCGTTTCCAGGCGGAGCTCACCGAGGTGGCCGACGCGTTCGAGAGCGCCGAGACGAAGGTCGCGGTCGACGGCCTGTTCCCGCATCTCGCCGCGACGCTCGCGCAGCGTCCTGGCACGAACCTCTTGCAGGGTTCGTACGCGCCGAGGTCGAACTGGCTCGAGCTCGCGCGGCCCTGGCGGTACGCGGCGAGCCTGCTCGCGGCGGCGGGCGCGCTCGCGCTCGCGCTCCAGGGCGTCGAATACTGGCGGCTGCGCCGCACGGATACCGAGCTCGCCGCACAGGTGGCCGAGAGCTGTCAGAAGTTGGTCGGAACCAACCGCGCGAGCGAGTGCGACGCCAGGGTGCAGGCGCGATTGAGAGCGAGCGGCAGTGCAGCCGCGGAGACGTTCCTCACGACGCTCGACGCCATCGCGGCCGCGCGCGATCCCGCGCTGCGGATCGACGCATTGAGCTACCGGAACCGCACGATGGATCTGCAGCTCGTCGCCGCCGACGTCGATGCAATCGACAAGTTCGCGAAAAGCCTCGAGCAGACTCGTCGCTTCAAGCCCAAGATCGAGTCCGCGAACCAGAACAACGACAGCATCGAAGGCCGGTTGCAGATCGTGAGCGCGCAGCAGCGATGAGAGCGTGGTTCGCCAACCTGCTGCCGCGCGAGCGCGGGATCCTGATCGGCGGTGCTATCGCGGCCGTGCTGGTCATCCTCTGGATCGGCGTGCTGAGCCCGCTGCGGACGAGATCCGAGTCGCTCCGCGATTCGATCGCCCAGAAGCAGCGGCAGCTCGTCGACCTCGCGCGCGTCGGCCCGGAGTCCACACACCCGGATGGCGCGAACAGCCCGAACACGACGCTCGTGGTGCTGATCGACGCGAGTGCGCGCGAGCACGGCGTCGCGCTCAAGACGCGGCGGCCCGACGGGCCCGACGGCATTCAGGTCGCGTTCGCCAACGTCGCGTTCGACACTCTCCTCGATTGGCTCGTAGCGATCGAGAAGCAGAACGCGATCACGGTCGAGTCCGCGTCGTTCACGAGCACGAAGCAGCGCGGCATCGTGAACGGCCAGCTCGTGTTGCGTAGGTCCTGACCGCCGTGAAGCTCTGGCACTGGCTGGCCGTCGGAGTCGGAGCGTACCTGGCGTTCACGTTGAGCTCGTTTCCGGCGGCGACCGCGTACGCATGGCTCGCGCCGCCCGGCCTGCAGCTCGCCGGCCTAGAGGGCACGTTGTGGTCCGGCCGCGCCGCAGGCGGCGCAGTCGGCGACGTCGCGTTGCGCGACGTCCGTTGGCGCGTGCACGCGTCGCAGCTCTTGCTTGGCCGCGTCGCAGCGGACGTGCGCGCCCAGCTCGACGACGGCTTCGTCAGCGCGCAGGTCAATGCGACGCGAAGCCGCCTGCGGCTGAGTGAGGTGCGAGCGAGCACGTCGCTGCCGACGCTGCGCAACTTACTGCCGCTCGCGGGCATGCGAGGCGTCGCGGGGCTCAAGCTCAGCACGCTCGACGTCGATGTCGCGAAGGGCTGGCCGACCAAGGTCGTCGGCGACCTC
>Ga0307497_10000265_pt1 | contig 11709 bp, 9 predicted proteins | sample 10_S_MG_FD_201366 | JGI IMG/M metagenome (GOLD analysis project Ga0307497, IMG submission 201366) | Soil microbial communities from Populus trichocarpa stands in riparian zone in the Pacific Northwest, United States - 10_S | ecosystem: Environmental > Terrestrial > Soil > Riparian zone > Trees...
TCGAGGAAAATCTGCGCAATGCGCGAGCGCGGCTGGAGGACTTTGAACAGGTCGCGACCGAGCGCGTGCGCGCGGCGGCCAAGACTACGGATGCCTATGCCCATGAACATCCGTGGAAAGTTGCCGGCCTCGCCGCCCTGCTCGGGGTCGCGGTCGGATTGCTGATCGGCCGGCGGTAAAAGGACTGCCCGCGCGCTACGCGCCATCGCGCGAGTCGATTCAATTCGCGTGCCTGCGGCGCGTGCCGCCGCCTTCGGCTGGCGCTACGCCTATCGGTCGGAGGCAATTAAACCTGCCGGCCTAAACCGCGCTTGCGTTGTTGCAGAGCTGCGATTTTAGGCGGACGAATCAGGGTGCGTGCGGGCGCAGTCACAGCCCCAGTGCGCGCCACATTTCGTCGACGCGGCGCTTGACGCCTGCGTCCATCGAGATCGGGGTGCCCCAGCCGCGGCTCGTCTCGCCCGGCCACTTGTTGGTCGCGTCTATGCCCATTTTCGAGCCTAGACCCGAGACCGGGCTGGCGAAGTCCAGATAATCGATGGGCGTACGCTCCGCCAGCAGCGTATCGCGCGCAGGATCGACGCGCGTGGTCAGGGCCCAGATCACTTCCTTCCAATCACGGATATCGACGTCGTCGTCGGTGACGATGATGAACTTGGTGTACATGAACTGGCGCAGGAAGCTCCAAATTCCGAACATCACGCGTTTGGCGTGGCCGGGATACTGCTTTTTTATGCTTGCAATGGCGAGGCGGTAGGAGCAACCCTCGGGCGGCAGATAGAAATCGGTGATCTCCGGGAATTGCTTCTGCAGCAGCGGTACGAACACCTCGTTCAGCGCCATGCCCAGCACCGCCGGTTCATCCGGCGGCTTGCCGGTGTGGGTGCTGTGGTAGATCGGGTCGCGCCGCAGGGTAATGCGCTCGATGGTAAACACCGGGAAGCGCTCCTGCTCGTTGTAATAGCCAGTGTGATCACCAAAGGGGCCTTCCAGAGCTGTTTCATCTGCGTGAATCGCGCCCTCCAGGACGATCTCCGCACCTGCGGGCACCTGCAGCTCGCTGCCCAGGCATTTCACCAGTTCGGTCCTGGCGCCGCGCAAGAGACCCGCGAACTGATACTCGGAGATCGCATCCGGCACCGGCGTCACGGCGCCGAGGAGGGTGGCCGGATCTGCTCCCAGGGCCACTGCGATCGGAAACGCCTCGCCCGGATGATGCAAGCCGTGGTCGCGAAAATCGAGCGCGCCGCCGCGCTGCGCCAGCCAGCGCATGATGACTTTGTTCGGCGCGATCACCTGCTGGCGGTAGATGCCCAGGTTCTGCCTAGCCTTCAGCGGCCCGCGGGTAACGGTGAGGCCCCAGGCGATGAGCGGACCGGCGTCGCCTGGCCAGCAAGTCTGGATCGGCAGCCGCGAGAGATCGACGTCCTTGCCCTCCCACACGACTTCCTGGCAGGGAGCGCTGTCCAGCACCTTCGGTGCCATGTTGAGCACCTGCTTCAGCACCGGCAGTTTGTCCCAGGCATCCTTGAGTCCTTTGGGCGGATCCGGCTCCTTCAGGTAGGCCAGCAGCTTGCCCACCTCGCGCAGCGCCGCGACCGATTCCTCGCCCATGCCGAGCGCCACGCGTCGCGGCGTGCCGAACAGATTCGCCAGCACCGGAACGCGCGAGCGTCCCTGCGCGCCATCGAAGCCTTTCGGATTTTCGAACAGGATCGCCGGGCCGTGGCTTTTGAGCACGCGGTCGCACACCTCGGTCATCTCCAGGCGCGGATCGACTTCGACTGCGACGCGCTTCAATTCGCCTAGCTGTTCGAGTTGCGCAATGAAGTCGCGCAGATCCTTGTAGCGCATGAATGAAGGTCCCGTTCCGAGTCGCGCATCTGCGATAGCAATTCCTCTGCGCTGGCGCTATGTTAGCGTTTACTACCGAAACGAGCCAACGCTGCGGCGGCAACACTTACGACGCCGCGATTAGTGCCATGCGTAATTCGCAGCGATGCCGGCAAAAATCACACCGCCGACCCAGTTGTTGTGCAGGAAGGCCTTGAAGCAGTCCTCGCGGCGGCGCTCGCGTATCAGCGTGTAGTGGTACAGCATGAGCAGTCCCGCCGCCCCCAGGCCGAGGTAGTAAAGAATGCCGAAGTGCAGGCGCGCGCCGATCATCACCAGTATGGCGAGCAAGGCGGCGTAGCACAGCATTACCCCTGCAACGTCGAAACGTCCAAGAGTGATGGCAGCGGTCTTGATGCCGATCTTGAGGTCGTCGTCGCGATCCACCATCGCGTACTCGGTGTCGTAGGCGACGGCCCAGAATATATTCGCCAGCAGCAGCCACCAGGCAAGTCCCGGCAGAGAATTGGTCTGGGCCGCAAAAGCCATCGGAATGCCGAAGCCGAAAGCCACACCCAGATAAGCCTGCGGCAGGGCGAGGAAACGCTTGGTGAACGGATAGGTCGCAGCTAGGGCAAGCGCGGCCACAGAGAGCGCGATGGTGAGCCAGTTGAGCGTGAGTACCAGACAGAAGGCAGCGAGGGTCAAACCCGCGGCGAGCCAGAGCGCTTCGTTCACGCTAACGCTACGCGCGGCAAGCGGACGCTCTCTGGTGCGCTTGACGTGCGCGTCGAAATCGCGGTCCGCAAGGTCGTTCATGACGCAGCCGGCGGAGCGCATCAACAGCGTACCGAGGGAGAAGACCCAAACCATCGTCCATCCCGGGCGGCCGTCCGCGGCGATCCATAGTGCCCACAATGTCGGCCACAGCAGCAGCAAGGTACCGATGGGCTTATCGAGCCGCATCAGCTTTTCATAGAGTGTCAGCCGCTGTTTGATCCGGGCGAGATTCATGTCTTCAGAACTCGTTACGAAATGAGGGGATACCTCCCCTCATACTCCCCTAAGCCGGACGAGCCGGAACCAAACGAAGTATCTCCGGCGGAGGACAAAACCTGTTCGCACGAACAAGGGGGGCGCCCCGCCTTGTCCGCCAAGGGGACTTTCCCCACAAGGGGGATCGAGACCTTCGGGGCGTATATCCCCCGCGCACGCGGCGTTGCTCTGTTTCGAAATCTTCGCCATTTGCGTCAACTCTTGGCTCATAACAGACTAAATTGGTTCGTTGCAAAATTCATTTTGCAACGAGATCTTAGACCTTCATCAATTCGCTTTTTCCCGCCAGCCAGCGCGCCAGGTGTCGCCGTGCATACTCGGGGTGCTCGCGCAATAGCTGCGGCGCCAAATCGCGCGCCGCCTCGAGCAGGTCGATATCGCGCTCGATGTCGGCGAAACGCAGGAGCGGCGCGCCGCTCTGGCGCACGCCCAGATACTCGCCCGGCCCGCGCAACAACAAGTCCTGGCGTGCAATTTCGAAACCATCGTTCGACTCGTACACCACCTTGAGCCGGGCGCGCGCGATCTCCCCGAGTGGCTTCTGATAGAGCAGGATGCACGCGCTGTCGGCGGCGCCCCGCCCCACGCGGCCGCGCAATTGGTGCAATTGCGCCAAACCGAAGCGCTCGGCGTGCTCGATGATCATCAACGAGGCATTGGCCACATCGACGCCGACCTCGATCACCGTGGTCGCCACCAGCAGCTGGATTCTGCCGGCGGCGAAATCGGCCATGACCGCGGCCTTGTCCGGGCCGGCAAGGCGCCCGTGCACCAGGCCCACCTTGAGATCCGTGAATTCGGCGGCGAGGCGTGCATGGGTGTCGAGCACGGTCTGAAGCTGCAACACCTCCGCCTGGTTGCGGCTGCGGCGCCGCCCCTGCACGCGTGCGCCGCGCGCAGCCGCCGCCACGGCCTCGCTGTTCTCTTCTATCAGCGGGCATACCCAATAGGCCTGGCGTCCGGTGCGGCAGCCATCGCGCACGCGCGCCAGCACCTCGTCGCGGCGCTCGGCCGCAATCAGCTTGGTCATGACCGGCTTTCTTCCCGGCGGCAGTTCATCGATCAGCGATACGTCCAGATCGGCGTAATAGCTCATCGACAGTGTACGGGGGATGGGCGTGGCGCTCATCATCATCTGGTGCGGCTCCGCGCTGCGCGCACCTTCGGCGAGCGAACCTTTCGCGCGCAACGCGAGGCGCTGGCGCACGCCGAAGCGGTGCTGCTCGTCGACGATGGCCAAGCCCAGCGACTGGAACTCGATGCCTTCCTGGAACAGTACATGCGTGCCCACCGCCACACGGGTCGCGCCCGAGGCGATGTCCGCGGCAGCCGCGGCGCGCTCCTTCTTTCGCTGGCTGCCCGAGAGCCAGCTGAGCTGCACCCCCATGGGGACGAGCCACTCGGAAAACTTGCGGTAATGCTGCTCTGCCAGGATTTCGGTGGGCGCCATTACCGCCGCCTGCAGTCCGTTTTCGACCGCACGCAGCGCCGCCAGAGCCGCCACCACCGTCTTGCCGCTTCCGACATCGCCCTGCAACAGGCGATGCATGGGATGGATCTGGGCCAGGTCGCGCTCGATCTCGGCCCAGGCGCGGGTTTGCGCACGCGTCAGCTGGAACGGCAGGCGCTGCAGCAGCCCCGCGGTCAATGCGCCTGCCCGGTCCAGCGCCGGCGCGGTCTTGCTCTTGCGCTCGCGGTAATGCAGGCGCATCGACATCTGCTGCGCCAGCAATTCGTCCAGTTTCATGCGCTGCCACGCGGGGTGGGTGCGCTCGGTGAGAGCGCGTGCGTCGTCGCCGGGCCGGGGCCGGTGTAAGGCGTCGATGGCGTCGTGAAACGCGGGCATACCGAAGCGTTCGGGGATGCCTCCGGGCAGAGTTTCCTCGAGTTCGCATTGCGACAGCGCGCGCTCGATCAGGCGGCGCAATGCCGCCTGCGGCAGTCCGGCCGTGCTTGGATAAATGGGCGTCAGCGCCTCCGGCAGCGGCGTACCCGCGCGCACGATGCGATAGCGCGGGTGGATCATCTCCGCGCCGAAAAATCCCGGACGCACCTCGCCAAAGGCTCGCACCCGCGCCCCCGGCACAAGTGCCTTCGCCTGGCTGCCGTAGAAATTGAGGAAGCGCAGATAAAGGGGGCCGCTATCGTCTTCGAGCTTGCAGACGAGCTGGCGCCGCGGGCGATAGGCGATGTGGCTGTCGACGACGCTGCCCTCGACCTGGACCGGCGCGCCGTCATGCGCCCTGGCAATCGACGTGAGCCGCGTCTCGTCCTCGTAACGCAGCGGCAGGTGCAAGACCAGATCGAATTCACGCTGAATGCCGAGTTTTGCCAGCTTCGCCTTCAGCGAGGAGCGGGGAGAGAGCGGCGCAGGCTTGACCTGTGCCGTCTTGCGCACCCGGGCAAGTCCGCCGGCACCGGCACGCATTGTTCTAAGCCTCACACCTCACCCCTCGCTCCTCAATGAATCACCAGGATCGCATCGGCCTCAATTAAGGCGGCGCGCGGCAGGGAGGCGACACCAATCGCGGCGCGCGCCGGATAGGGCTGCTTGAAATAAGTCGCCATGATCTCGTTGACCTTGGCAAAATGGCCGAGATCGGTAAGATAAATCGTCAGCTTGGCGCAATCATCGAGCGATGCGCCCGCAGCAGCAGCCACCGCCTTCAGATTGTCGAACACACGCCTCGCTTGCGCGTCGATACCCTCGACGAGCTGCATACTCAGGGGGTCAAGGCCGATCTGGCCCGAGAGATATATCGTGTCGCCGCAGCGTACCGCCTGCGAATAGGTACCGATGGCGCTCGGCGCATGAGGGGTTGAAATGACGGCTTTGGGCATGGCTCGCGGATCCTCCGATGTTACATTCGCGACGCAAGCCTATAATTGCGGCTCGGTCGCGAATGGCGTGCTGTCACGGCCGAATCTTACAATGACCTCCGCCGTCATCGCTAATCTGCAGAAACTTGTCGGCACGCCGCGCGACGGCGCGCTGCTGCGCTTCTCCCTCGGCAACGAGTATCTGAAGAGCGGTGATGCGTTCAACGCGCAATTGCAGTTGCGCGAGGCAGTCGCCAGAGACCCGGCTTATTCGGCCGCATGGAAGCTGCTCGGCAAAGCACTCACTGAAATCGGGCAGCCGCTGGCCGCGCTCGACGCCTACCGCAGGGGCATCGCCGTGGCCGAGAAAAAAGGCGACATGCAGGCGGCCAGGGAAATGACGGTGTTCGCCAGGCGCATCGAAAAGCAGTCCGGCTAGTCGCCCTGAATCGCCGCGCCATGTCCCTGTACACGGAACTGCGCACCAAGGTCATTGGTGCGCCTCTGGATCCTCTGAGTGAAGAAACACGCCACAGCATTGCGCTGGTGGCGTTTTTCGCCTGGGTAGGCTTGGGCGCGGACGGAATCTCTTCCTCCTGCTACGGCCCGGAAGAGTCGTTCCGGGCGCTCGGCGAACATACTGGGCTCGGCCTGTACCTGGCCCTTGCGACCGCGGCTACGGTATTCATCATCGCACTCGCCTACAATCAGGTCATCGAATTGTTTCCGACCGGCGGCGGCGGCTATCGCGTCGCGACCCGACTCATCGGGCCATACGCAGGAGTGACATCCGGCGCAGCGCTGGTACTGGATTACGTGCTCACGATCGCCATATCCATCGCCAGCGGCGTAGACGCGCTGTTCAGTCTGCTCCCGCTCGCGTTTCAGGAGCACAAGCTTCCGGCCGAGGTCGGTCTGATCATCCTGCTGATCGTGCTCAATCTGCGCGGCATGAAGGAAGTGATCAAGGTACTGCTACCCATCTTTCTCGGCTTCGTCATCACCCACGCGTTCCTGATCATATACGGCCTGGGCGCCCATGCGGACCAACTGATCCCGGCCACACTCGAAGAAACCGGATCGCTGGCGGGGCGGCTGGGCTGGGCACATGTCGCAGCGCTGATGCTGCTCGCCTACTCGCAGGGGGGCGGCACCTACACCGGGCTGGAAGCGGTGTCGAACAACGTCAATGTGCTCGCCGAGCCGCGCGTCAAGACGGGCAAGCTCACCATGCTCTACATGGCACTGTCGCTCGCATTCACTGCCGGCGGCATCATCCTGCTATACCTGCTGTGGGGCGCGAAACCGGTTGAAGGCCAGACCTTGAACGCGGTCGCATTCGGCGCCATCATCGAAAGCCTGGGATGGGATCCCTGGGTCAACCGCGCGGCGCTGTGGACGGTCCTCGCCCTGGAGGGCGGTCTGTTGTTCGTCGCCGCGAACACCGGTTTCTTGGGCGGCCCGGCAGTGCTATCGAACATGGCTGCAGATTCCTGGGTGCCGCACAAATTTCGCTACTTGTCCACGCGCCTGGTCACCGAAAACGGCATTCTGGTAATGGGTCTCGCCGCACTCGGCATCCTGGTCTGGACCCGCGGCAAGGTGTCCCTGCTGATCGTCCTGTACAGCGTCAGCGTGTTTCTGACTTTTGCGATCTCTTTGTTCGGCCTGTGTATCTACTGGTGGCGGCATCGCGGCGAACAGGGCAAATGGCTCGTGCGCCTGGCATTGTCCGCGACCGGCTTCCTCGTGTGTTCGCTAATCCTGGCTATGCTGCTGGCGGAAAAATTCACTCAGGGCGGATGGCTCACGTCCCTGATCATCTCCGGCATCATCGGCATCTGCATCATCATCCGCAATCACTACGATGGCGCCAGGGAGCAGATCCGCAAGGTCGACGAAATATTCTGCAACCAGCCTTTCGGCAGCATCGTGTCCGCGCCCAAGCCCGATCCTTCCTTGCCGACCGCGGCATTTATAGTGGGTTCCAGCCGCGGCGGCGGCTTGCATGCGCTGCTTTGGGTGCAACGCATGTTTCCGGATCACTTCCGCAACTTCATCTTCGTCAACGTGCGCACGGTCGATTCGCACAGCTACGGCGGTCGCGAGGACATGAAACTGACAAAAATGGAAGCCAGCGTGGCCCTTACCTATTTCGTCAACTTCTGCAACAGCAAGGGTTGGGCGGCAAAATCCTATCTGCGCTTCGGCACCGACCCGATCGATGAAGTCACCAGGCTGGCGGAGCAGGTGCACACGGAGTTTCCGAACTGCATCTTCTTCTCCAGCAAGCTGATTTTCGAGCAAGAGAACTGGCTCATCCGCCTGCTGCATAACCAGGCTGCGCTGGCGATACAACGCCGCCTGCACCTGCGGGGCCTGCAGATGGTAATCTTGCCGATGAAAATTTGATTCTGGCCTGCCCCGGGGGCCTGGGGAGGGGATGAGATCCTGCCCTTTCCGCGCGCCACCATTGCAGATCCCGCAAGTCAGAGGAAGCTCCGGCTTCGTCGAGGACCTGGTCGGAGCTTCCTTATCCACAACGGAGATACACCATGACTCTGGTAATGAAGTCCATGTTGATTACCGCCGGCCTCGGGCTCGCGTTCGTCATCGTCGAATGGAACATGATGCGCAAGAAAAAAGGAGGAGTCACCGCAGCGGACAGGCGCAACCTACGGGATCTGGTCCTGCTGACACTGGGCGCGTGCGGGCTGGTCGCGTTCGCGGTAACGAACTTGACCTAAGTTCTGAATTGCCATGCACCAACCTTCTGCCATGCGACGACCATTCGCCGGTAAGCACACTTACAGATTGCGCGAAGCGCTGCGGCCCTGTCGTATTGCACCTCCTCAGGAGCTTTCATGTTTCAATTTCTCGCCCGCTTCAATTCCCAGGATATCGCCATTGATCTGGGAACCGCCAACACCCTTATCTACGTACGCGGCAAGGGAATCGTACTGGATGAACCATCGGTAGTGGCAATCCGCCAGGAGCAAGGACCCAATGCCAAACAGGTAATCCAGGCCGTCGGCCTCGCCGCCAAGGGTATGCTCGGTCGCACACCGGGCAGCATCAGGGCGATCCGGCCGCTCAAGGACGGTGTGATCTCCGACTTCACCGTCACAGAATTGATGCTCAAGCATTTCATACGCAAGGTGCTCGAAACCCGCATATTCAGTCCCAGTCCGCGCATCATCATCTGCGTGCCCAGCGGCTCGACTCAGGTCGAGCGGCGCGCGATTCGTGAATCGGCAATCGGCGCCGGCGCCTCAAAGGTATACCTGATCGAAGAGCCGCTGGCGGCTGCGCTCGGCGCTGGTCTTCCTGTGGGCGAGCCAACCGGGTCGATGGTCGTTGATATTGGCGGCGGCACGACCGAAGTCGGCGTGATTTCGCTTGGCGGCCTCGTCTACCAGGGCTCGGTGCGGGTGGGCGGAGACAAGTTTGACGAAGCGATCATCAACTACGTTCGCCGCAACTACGGCATGCTGATCGGCGAGACCACTGCCGAGCAGGCGAAAAAAGCGATCGGCTCCGCGTTTCCGGGCTCCGAGGTGCGAGAGCGGGAACTGAAGGGCCGCAACCTTGCAGAGGGAATTCCGCGCAGCTTCACCATTTCCAGCAATGAGATTCTCGAAGCGCTGAGCGAGCCGCTCAACAGCATTGTGACAGCGGTCAAGTCCGCGCTCGAACACACGCCACCGGAGCTTGCAGCAGACATCGCCGAAAGGGGCATGACACTCACCGGCGGTGGAGCGCTGTTGCGCGATATCGACCGTTTGCTGATGGAGGAAACGGGCCTGCCCGTCAGCGTCGCTGAAGATCCGCTTACCTGCGTCGCGCGCGGTTGCGGCCTTGCGCTCGAGGCGATGGACCGGACAGGAGTGTGGTTTGCGGTGGAATGAGGAGGCCCGACGCGTGGCCGCGCCTGTGCGCGACGCAAATACAGTTTGGCAGGCATGAGGAAAAGAACATGACGCGAATTGAGATGGCTAATATTCATCGCGGCGCGCCGCGTTCAGACGCGCTGGTGCTGTTCGGCGTCACGGGAGACCTCGCCAGAAAAATGATTTTCCCCGCGCTCTACGCGATGACGAAACGCGGTGTCCTCGACGTCCCGGTGATCGGCGTCGCTTCCTCGAAGTGGAGCCTGGCGCAACTTCGCCAACGGGCGACGCACAGCATACGCGATTCCGGCGGCGTCGATGACCGGCGCGCTCTGCGTCATCTTCTCTCCCTGTTGCGCTATGTCGGCGGCAACTACAATGACCGCGCCACGTTCCAGGGGCTCAAACAGGCATTGGGCGATGCGCGGCGCCCAGCGCATTATCTTGCGATCCCGCCGTCGCTGTTCGCGACGGTGATAGAAGGCCTCGGCGCCACTGGTCTGGCCGAGCGCGCGCGCGTCATCGTCGAAAAGCCGTTCGGACGCGACCTGGCCTCGGCGCGTGAGCTCAATCGCATCGCGCAATCGGTGTTCCCGGAAGATTCGATTTTCCGCATCGATCACTTCCTCGGAAAGGAGGCGATCATGAACATCTTGTATTTTCGTTTCGCCAATTCCTTTCTCGAGCCGATCTGGAACCGCAATTTTGTCGCAAGCGTCCAAATCACGCTGGCCGAGGATTTCGGCGTGGGCAGCCGCGGCGTATTTTATGAATCCGCGGGCTGCCTGCGCGACGTCATCCAGAACCATCTGTTTCAGATCGTCGCACTGCTTGCGATGGAGCCGCCTGCCTATAGAGGGTACGAGGCCGTGCGCGACGAAAAAAACAAGGTATTCCAGGCGATGCGCCCGTTACGGCCCGCCGACTTGGTGCGCGGCCAGTATTCGGGCTATCGAATCGAACCGGGCGTGGCGAAAAGCTCCGACGTCGAGACGTACTGCGCGCTGCGCCTGTACATCGACTCGTGGCGATGGGAGGGGGTCCCATGGTACCTGCGCTCGGGCAAATATCTGGCGCAGACGGCGGCAGAGGTCCTGGTGCAGCTAAAGCCGCCACCACAGCGACTGTTCGCCGACTCGGCGTCAGCGAGTTGCCGCGCCAATTATCTGCGCTTCCGCTTGTCGCCAAGATCTGCCGTCGCCCTTTCCGCCCGCGTCAAGCGCGCAGGCAAGGAGTTCGTCGGCGACCAGCGCGAACTCTACCTGCTCGATGAACACGCGGGCAGCGAAGCGCCCTACGCGCGGCTCTTGGGCGACGCGATGGTCGGTGACGGAGCGCTGTTCGCGCGCGAGGATTCGGTCGAGGCAGCATGGGCCGTGGTCGATCCCATTCTGACGCGGCATCAACGGGCGCTACCATACAGACGCGGCAGTTGGGGGCCTAAACGCGCGGATGCGCTTCTCGCGGCGGACGAGTGCTGGCACAACCCCGTGGCGGAACGGACGGAGAAATGACTGCGCCGGGCATCGTCGGCAGGGGCGCGCGCCGCGCGCGTATTCCGCCGGCAGCCTGCTCGAGACGCAGGACGCTTCCGAACCGGCGCACTTGGCAGATGGCGGGTGCGCGAGAAGGGTGACAAGACGTGCGCCCGCCGACCTTCGCCCGGCCTACTTGGCGTCGGCGATCTGCTTGAGCGTAAACGTGTAGCTTACGTTGTCTAGAGGTTTGTGGCAGGCGAGGCACTCGGCCTGGTTCACGCCGGGCCGGTGTTGCTTGTCGGCGGTGAAAACGGCGTAGTTCCAGTTTTCGTTGCGCAGCATTTCGGGGATGTCCTTGCCCCAGCCTGCATCGCGCGCCATCGCGGTGTAAAGGACGAGTTTATCCGCCACATAGAAGCCATCGCCGCCCATTGCCGGCTTGCCGTCGGCGTCGAGTTTCGCCGCGTACACCTCGGCGAACAGCACCGAGCCGTCAGGCAGCGGCTTGCCCGCCTTCGCCGCCGCTACCGCAGCCTTGTTGGCGTAGTAGTAGCGTACCTGCTTGGTCGCAGGAAAGTTGATCGTGTGGTACTTCGTGAACGTGTCCTTGTAGCCTTCGGGGAAGGTCACGC
>Ga0307497_10000266_pt1 | contig 11701 bp, 13 predicted proteins | sample 10_S_MG_FD_201366 | JGI IMG/M metagenome (GOLD analysis project Ga0307497, IMG submission 201366) | Soil microbial communities from Populus trichocarpa stands in riparian zone in the Pacific Northwest, United States - 10_S | ecosystem: Environmental > Terrestrial > Soil > Riparian zone > Trees...
CCCGGACCTGCCCTCGGACCTGCAGATGCGCGACGTGGTCTCCATCGCCGTGATGGCGCTGGTGCTGTCGTTCGTCGCCACCATCCTGCCGAGCCTGCGTGCAGCGCGGGTCAATCCGGTCGAAGCGCTGCGCTATGAGTAGCGAGAACGGGGCGGCGGTCGTTTCCTGCAACAACCTGAAGAAAACTTACCAGGGACCGGCACCGGTGCCGGTGCTGCAGGGCGTGAGCCTCGAAGTGCGGCCGCGCGAGCGCATCGCCATCGTCGGGCGCTCCGGCTCGGGCAAGTCGACGCTGCTGCACCTGCTCGGCGGCCTCGACGCGCCGACCTCGGGCAGCGTGCTGATCCAGGGCAAGCCGTTCAGCGCGATGAGCGAGGTGGAGCGCGGCCGCGTGCGCAATGCGACGCTCGGCTTCGTCTACCAGTTCCATCACCTGCTGCCGGAGTTCACCGCGCTCGAGAACGTCGCCATGCCGCTCCTGATCCGGCGCACGAGCCCCGGCGAAGCGCGCGAGCGGGCGGCGAAGGTGCTGGCCGAAGTCGGCCTCGGCGCGCGCCTCGAGCACCAGCCGGGCGAGCTCTCGGGCGGTGAGCGCCAGCGCTGCGCCTTCGCGCGCGCCCTGGTCACCAATCCGGCGTGCGTGCTGGCCGACGAGCCCACCGGCAACCTCGACTCGCACACCGCGGATGAAGTGTTCGACGCCATGGTGCGGCTCTCTGCTTCGCACGGCACCGCGTTCGTAATCGTCACGCACGACACCGGCCTCGCCGCGCGCGCCGAGCGCGTCTACGAGCTCAGCGACGGGGTGTTGCAGGCGGCGTGATTCGCCGGCTCGCATTCGGCGCCGCGAGCATTCTGGGCTTCGCCGCCGGCGCGCTCGCCGACGACGAGCCGGCCGGCCTGCGGCTGCCGCAGCTCGACACCGCGCCGCAGATCGAGGCGCGCAAGAGCTACAGCGTCCCCGCGCTCGAGATCATCGGCTTCGACCTGCTGCTGAACCAGTTCAACCGGCGCTATTTCGAGGGCGACGATTACGACACCAGCCTGTCGTCGATCAAGCGCAACCTCCAGAGCGGCTGGGTAACCGACACCGACCCTTACAACATCAACCAGCTCGGCCATCCGTACCAGGGATCGATGTATCACGGCTTCGCGCGCTCCGCAGGCCTGGGATACTGGGAGTCGGCGGCCTACACTTTCGGCGGCAGCCTGTTCTGGGAAATCGCCGGCGAAACCACGCCGCCCTCGCGCAACGACCAGATCAACAGCGGCATCGGCGGCAGCTTCCTCGGCGAGGCGCTGTTCCGCATGTCGAGTCTCATGCTGGAGCGGGGCGGCGGCGTGCCGAAGTTCTGGCGCGAGCTCGGCGCGGCGGTGGTGTCGCCGCCCACCGGCTTCAACCGCCTTGCCTTCGGCGAGCGTTTCGACCCGGTGTTTTCCAGCCGCAGCGCGCCCTACTACAGCCGCGCCGGCCTGGCCTTGAGCGGCACCACGAAAATCGAGGATGGCAGCTCCAGTTCCACGCACTTGCAGCGCGACGAGGTGCTCGCCGATTTCTCCATCGACTATGGGCTGCCGGGAAACGCCGACTATGTGTACAGGCGGCCGTTCGACTACTTCGCCTTCCAGCTCACCGCCTCGAGCGCCAACGCGATCGAGAACGTGCTGACGCGCGGGCTGCTGGTCGGCGACGACTACCACTTCGGCGCCCGCTACCGCGGCGTGTGGGGACTCTACGGAAGCTACGACTACATCGCGCCGCAGATCTATCGGGTGTCGAGCACGGCGCTTTCACTCGGCACCACTGCAGAGTTGCGGTTGTCGGACCTTGTCGCGCTGCAAGGCACGCTTCTGGGCGGCGTGGGCTACGCCGCTGTGGGCACCGTCAACGCCACCACCGACACCGAATACCACTATGGCCTCGCGCCGCAAGCCTTGCTCGCGCTACGCCTGATCTTCGGCGACCGGGTCTCGCTCGACCTGACTGGACGCGAATATTTTGTCAGCGAGGTGGCCGCCGCCAACACCGGCGGTCACGACAACATCATCCGGGTCGACGCCGCGTTGACCTTGCGCCTCTACCGCCAGCAAGCCGTCGCGATCCGCTATCTGCACAACCGCCGCGATGCGAGCTTTCCGGGCGGCGACATCACGCAGACCCGTGCGACGCTGGGCCTGTTCTACGTGCTGCTCGGCCACGATCGCTTCGGCGTCTTCAACTGGCGCTAGGCTGTTCGGCGTCAGGCTTCTTCGATGCCCAGCACGCCGGCGGCGCGCACCTGCTGGTAGAACTCGGCATCGCGCAGCGCGCGCCAGAGCAGGAAGCCGTCGCTGCCGCGCTTCACCACGAACCGCAGGATGAGCGCGAGGACGAAAACGCTGATCCCGGCGATCAGGTAGCCCACTAGCGCGAGCGCGACGCCCAGGCCGAGGATCGGCAGCATCACGAGCGGCAGCATGGCGCGGCCGGAGACGAAGCGCGCGGCGGCGTCGCGGTCGATGCGCACTCGCAGGCGGCCGGCCTGGTAGGCCGCGACAAAGTCTTCGTGCGTCACGCGCGCGTCGCCCGCCGGCGGGCCCGCGCGCGCCACTGTGCGACCACCAAGGCGCGCCAGCCGAGGCGCGTAACGGCGTAGCCGATCGCGGCCAGCGTCAGCCCGAGCGCGATCAGTCCCACGCCGAGCGGCTTGCCGAGCGCCATCATCCATTCGCCGAGCGCGCGCAGCGAGCCGGGAATGTCGCCCCAGTCGGTCTCGAACGGCGCGATGAACGGGCCCTGCTCGCCGGGCAGCAGCAGGCGGCCGTAGGCGTAGGCAATAAAGTAGATCGGCACGATGGTGAGCGGGTTGGTGTAGAGCGTGACGATGATCGCCACCGGGATGTTCTTGCGGCACGGGATGGCGATGAGCAGCGCGGTGAGCATCTGCAGCGGGCCGGGCACCAGCCCGGCGAACAGACCGATCGCGACCGCGCCGGGCACCGAGCGGCGGTTGAGGTGCCAGAGGTTCGGGTGCCGCAGCCAGGGTCCGCACCACGCCACCATGCGGCTGGTGCGCACCGCCTCGGCATCGGGCAGGTACCTGCGGAAAAACTTGCGCGGCACGTCAGGCGGGCGTCATCTCGGAGCAGCGGGGCGCGTTGATTGTAGATGACCCTGGCCGCATTGGCCTTCGCAGCCGGCGCCGCGGCGCTTCAACTGCAGGCCGAGCTGCCGGCGCTGGGATGGGCGGCTGTGTTGCCAGTGATGGTCTTTCTCGCCTACCGATGGAGATCCCTGGTCATACCAGTTGCATTCGCCATCGGCTTCTTCTGGGCTTCAGCGCTCGCGCACCTGCGCATGGCCGACTGGCTGGCGCCCGAGCTCGAGGGGCGCGACCTCGACGTGGTCGGCGTGGTGTCGAGCTTGCCGGCGTTGAGCGAGCGCGCGGTGCGCTTCGAGTTCGAGGTCGAGTCCACGCCCGGCGGCGCGCGCCTGCCGCAGAAATTGCTGCTTTCATGGCATCGCACACCGTGGTCGGCGCAGTTTTCCGACGAAGGTGCCGCGCTGCTCGAGCAGGCGGTGCATCCGGGCGAGCGCTGGCTCTTCACTGTGCGGCTGCGCAGGCCCCACGGCAACGTCAACCCGTACGGCTTCGACTACGAGGCATGGCTGCTCGAGCGCGGTATCGGCGCCACGGGATACGTAAGGCAGCGCGGAGAACGCAGGAAGATTGGATCAAGGAATGGCATTTCCGACCTGATCGAAAAAGCCCGCGAGTCGGTACGCGATCGCTTCCAGTCCGAGCTCGGCGCGACGCCGGGCGCGGGCATCCTCGCCGCGCTCGCGGTCGGTGACCAGCGCGCGATCTCCGCCGAGGAATGGCGGCTGTTCAACCGCACCGGCGTGACGCACCTGATGAGCATCTCGGGGCTCCACGTGACGCTGGTCTCGGGCCTGGTCGCGTGGCTGGTCGCGTTCGGCTGGCGGCACGTCCCGGCGGCCGCGCTGCGCCTGCCGGCGCGCAAGGCCGCGGCGGTGGCGGCGATCGTCGCCGCGCTCGGCTATACCCTGCTCGCGGGTTTCGGGGTGCCGGCGCAGCGCACGTTCTACATGGTGACGGTGGTGGCGCTCGCGCTCTGGTGCGGGCGCATCGCCTCGCCCTCGCGCACGCTGGCGCTCGCGCTCGCGGTGATCGTGGCCGCCGACCCGTGGGCGCCGCTCGCGCCGGGCCTGTGGCTGTCGTTCGGCGCGGTGGGGTTGATCTTCTATGTCGCGCAGGCCGGCCCGCGCGTAATGCAGTGGATCCGCATGCAATGGGCGATCACCGTCGGGCTCGCGCCGGCCGCGCTGCTGCTCTTCGGCCAGGTCTCGGTGGCGGGGCCACTGGCCAACGCAGTCGCGATTCCGGTGGTCTCGGTCGTGGTCACGCCGCTCGCGCTGCTCGCGGTGGTCGTGCCCGTGCGCTTCCTGCTCGAGGCCGCCGAATGGCTGGTCGCGTGGCTGCTGGTGTTTCTGGAATGGTGCGCTTCGCTGCCCGGCGCGCTCTGGCTGCAGCACGTGCCGCCGGTCTGGGCGATCGTGGCCGCGATGGCGGGCGCGGTCTGGCTGCTCGCGCCGCGCGGTGTGCCGTCGCGGCCGGCTGGGGTCGCTCTCATGCTGCCGGCATTCGCGCTCGTGCCGCCTGCGCCAGCCCCGGGCGAAGCGTGGATCACCACGCTCGACGTCGGCCAGGGGCTTGCGGTCGTGGTGCGCACAGCGACGCGCACGCTGCTCTACGACGCGGGTCCTGCTTACGGCCCCGAGGCCGACAGCGGCGGACGCGTGGTCGTGCCGCTGCTGCGCGGGGCAGGCATCGAGCGCCTCGACATGATGGTGCTCAGCCACGAGGACACCGATCACCTCGGCGGCGCGCTCACTGTGCTCGAGACGTTCGAAGTGCGCGCGCTCGCCTCTTCGCTGCCGCCGGCCCACGCGCTGAATGCGCTGGTGCCGGAGGCTGCGCGCTGTGCCGCGGGCGCGCGCTGGGACTGGGACGGCGTGCGCTTCGAGTTCCTGCATCCGCCGCCGGGCTGGGAAGTGGCGCGGCGCAACAACCAGAGCTGCGTCCTGCGCGTGCAGACCGCAGGCGGTTCGATGCTGCTGACCGGAGATATCGAGCGGCTCGCCGAGGGGAATTTGCTGGGAAAAGCACTCAAGGCAGATGTGTTGCTCGTGCCGCACCACGGCAGCCGCACGTCCTCCAGCGAGGCGTTCATCGAGGCGGTGGCGCCGCGCTGGGCGGTGGTCACCGCCGGCTATCGCAACCGCTTCGGCCATCCGACGCGCGAAGTGCTCGCCCGCTACGAGCAGGCGGGGGTGCGCGTGCTGCGCACCGATCTGGATGGCGCGACCGAGATCATCCTGAAACAGGATTCCGTTCTGGTGAATCCGGAACGTGCCCTTCGCCCCCGCTATTGGCGGCGCATTCCAGCCGTATAGAATGGGTTTGCGGGGTTCGCCCGCGACCACGAGGAGAGGGAACCATGGCGAAGAAAGGCAGCGGTACCGTTTATCGCGTCACCGAAGTGATCGGCACCAGCGCGAACTCCTGGGAGGACGCGGCACGCAACGCAGTGCGCACCGCCGCGGGCACGCTGCGCGACCTGCGCATCGCGGAGATCGAGAAGCTTGACGTGAAGATCGAGGACGGCAAGGTGGTGCAGTTCCGCGCGCGGCTGGCGCTTTCCTTCAAGTACGACAGCTAAGGCGGCGTGTTCACCGCCGTCGTGCGCATCAGCGGCGCCGGGCGCCTCGAGGATTTCCGCGAGCGCCTGCGCTGGCTGATGGTGCGCGACGCGGATGCCGAGGAGTACACCGAGCACCAAATTCCCGGCGCGCTCGAGTACCGCTTCCAGCCGCGACGCGGCATCCCGTTTCCCGCCTTCACCGTGGCATCGGCCGAGTTTCCCGAGCTGCGCGTGGAGGCGGAGTGGGAGCGCGACGGGGTGCGCGGGCGCGCGGTGATCGAGAACGGCCAGCTGGTCGAGCAGCAGAGCGCCCGGCTGGATGATCCGCTGGTCGAGGTCAAGGTGGGCGACGATGGCCGTCTCGAGCTCGGCCTCACCTGCGCGCCGACACCGGACGGCGGTCTGATCGGCTATGCGGTGACCGACCGGCGCCACACCTATTTCCGCTGGTTTGGCGGCCGCCTCGAATTGCTCGACGCCGACGCGCCGGACGCGGCGCTCGAGGATGCGGCGTTCCAGTTCGTCGACGAATGGATCTGGTACGACGAGGAAGAGGCCGCGCTCGAGCGCGTGCGCTACGCGAACTACGGCTACCCGGTGCGCGGCGCGAACCTGAAATCGGAGAAGCTCGCCCTGCTGCGCGCGCAGGGCGGTGCCTATTCGACCCTGGACGAGCAGGCGCGCGCCGCGCGCGCCGCCGTGGTCGCGCAATGGCTGAGCAAGTAGAAGGGCAAGACCAGCAGCAGCCGCGGCGGCGCTCGGTGCAGTGCGCCTCGCCCGCGGGACTGCATCGCATCGCCTACCGGGAGTGGGGCGACCCGCGCAACCGCGAAGTGCTGGTGTGCGTGCACGGCCTCACGCGCTCGAGCCGCGATTTCGACGAGCTGGCGCGCGCGCTGTGCGCACAGTTCCGCGTGGTCTGCCCCGACGTCGCCGGGCGCGGCGATTCCGACCGCCTCGCCGACCCGAAGCTCTACGTCTGGGCGCAATACGTCGCCGACATGGTCACGCTGATCGCCCGGCTCGACGTCGAGTCGGTGAACTGGCTCGGCACCTCGCTCGGCGGCTTCGTCGGCATGGCGCTCGCGGCGCAGAACGGCAGCCCGGTGAGAAAGCTGATCCTCAACGATGCGGCGCCGGTCATCGCCAAGGCGTCCCTCGAGCGCATCGCCGCCTACGTGGGCAAGGCGCCGGTGTTCGCCGACCTGGACCAGGCCGACGAGTACGTGCGCACCATCTCGGCGCCGTTCGGCGAGCATACCGACGCGCAGTGGCGTACGCTGGCGGAGAACTGGGTGCGAAAGAACGACGATGGCAGCTGGCGGCCGCATTACGATGTGCGCATCGCCGAAGCGTTTGGCGCCACCATGCCGGACAAGGATCTCGAGCTATGGCACATCTACGACGCGGTGCGCTGTCCCACGCTGCTGATCCGCGGCGAGCGCTCCGACGTCGTGTCGCGCGCGGCCGCCACCGAAATGACGCGCCGCGGCCCGAAGGCAAAAGTGGTTGAAATCCGCGGCGTCGGCCACGCGCCGACGCTGCTGCATCCCGATCAGATCGCGGTCGTCCGCGATTTCCTACACCAAGGAGGAGAACCGTCGTGAAAAAGTCGCTATTGCTTCTCGCAATTCTCGTCACCCCTGCGTTCGCGCAGCAGCAATCCACCCTGGACGCGGTCAAGTCCAAGGGGTTCGTTCAATGCGGCGTGAATACCGGCGTCGCCGGCTTCTCGGCGCCCGACTCGAAGGGCGTGTACAAAGGCATCGACGTCGACCTGTGCCGCGCGGTCGCCGCCGCGGTGTTCGGCGATGCCAACAAGGTGCGCTACACGCCGCTCACCGCGCAGCAGCGCTTCACCGCGCTGCAATCGGGGGAGGTCGACATCCTGGCGCGCAACACTACGTGGACCATCACGCGCGACACCAGCCTCGGCCTCAACTTCGTCGGCGTGAACTACTACGACGGCCAGGGCTTCATGGTGCATCGCAAGCTGAACGTGAAGAGCGCCAAGCAGCTGAACGGCGCCACGGTCTGCGTGCAGCCCGGCACCACCACCGAGCTCAACCTCGCCGACTACTTCCGCTCCAACAAGATGACCTTCAAGCCGGTGGTGATCGAGAAGCTGGACGAGGTGCTGAACGCCTACTTCGCCGGACGCTGCGACGTCTACACCACCGACCACTCCGGCCTGATCTCGACGCGCGCCACGCGCGCGCCGAAGCCCGAGGAGCACGTGATCCTGCCCGAGATCATTTCCAAGGAGCCGCTCGGGCCGGCGGTGCGCCATGGCGATGACCGCTGGTTCGACGTGGTGAAGTGGTCGATGTTCGCCATGCTCGAGGCCGAGGAAATGGGCCTCTCCACCAAGACGATCGACAAGGAAGCCTCCAGCACCAACCCGAACATCCAGCGCTTCGTCGGCTCGACCGGCGACATCGGCAAGATGCTCGGCCTCGACAACAAGTGGGCGTTCAACATCGTCAAGCAGGTGGGCAACTACGGCGAGAGCTTCGACAACAACCTGAAGCCGCTCGGCTTCGAGCGCGGCCTGAACCGGCTGTGGAACCAGGGCGGCCTGATGTATGCCCCTCCCATCCGGTAAAGCGGCGCAGTTCCGGCAGCTGCACGGCCGCTGCTTCGTCATCGCGAACGCCTGGGACGCCGGGTCGGCGCGCATCCTCGCCGGCCTGGGCTTCCAGGCGCTCGCCACCTCGAGCGGCGCGCATGCCGGCACGCTCGGCAAGCGCGACGGGCGCGTGACGCGCGACGAAGCTCTGGCGCACGCCAAGGCCATCGTCGAAGCGACCGAGCTGCCGGTCTCCGCCGATTTCGAGAAGTGCTTTGCCGATGAGCCCAAGGCCGCGGCGGAGACCATCCGGCTCGCGGCCGGCGTGGGCCTCGCCGGTTGCTCGATCGAGGATGCGGCGTCCAAAGACCGGGTCTACGACTTCGGACAGGCCGTCGAACGCGTTGCTGCCGCGGTCGAGGCGGCACGCGCGCACGGCGTGGTTCTTACGGCCCGGGCGGAAAACTTCTTGCGCGGCCACCTGGACCTGGACGACACCATCAAGCGCCTGCTGGCCTACGAGAACGCCGGCGCCGACGTGCTCATGGCTCCCGGCCTGCCCGACCTGGAGTCGGTGCGCAAGGTGTGCGCCGCGCTCTCCCGGCCCTTCAACTTCATGGCCGGCATCAAGGGAAAGTCGTTCAGCGTGGCCGAGCTGCAGGCCGCCGGCGTCAAGCGCGTCAGCCTCGCCAGCTCGCTCTGGCGCAACGCCATGAGCGGCCTGGTGGAAGCCGCGAAGGAAGTGAAGGAGAAAGGCACTTTCGGCTACCTCGAACGCTCGCTGCCCACGCCCGAGATCAGCAAGTTCATGCGCGAGTGAGCCCGCGATGGAAATGACCGCCGCGGTGCTCGCGATCGCCGGCGCAATCACGCTCGGCGCGATGAGCCCGGGCCCGAGCTTCCTGATGGTGGCGCGCACCTCGATCGCGGCGTCACGCGCCGACGGCCTGGCCGCGGCGCTCGGCATGGGCGTTGGCGGCGTGGTGTTCGCGGTCATGGCGCTCGCCGGTCTGCACGTGGTGCTGATCGCCGTGCCCTGGCTCTATGTGGTGCTGAAGATCGCCGGCGGCGCTTATCTGATCTTTATCGGCGTGATGATCTGGCGCGGCGCGCGCCAGCCTGTTCAGTTGATGGATGCATCCCCACGGGCACCGAAGACGGTACTGCGCTCCTTCTGGTTCGGGTTGGCAACGCAGGTGAGCAACCCGAAAGCCGCTGTGGTCTATGCGAGCGTGTTCGTGTCGCTGCTGCCGCCCGAGATCTCGCTCTCGGTGATACTGATCCTGCCGCTGGTGATTTTCGCCATCGAAGCCGGCTGGTATGCCGTCGTGGCGCTCGCGCTCTCGGCGCCCTCGCCGCGCGCTGCCTATCTGCGCTGGAAGGTCTGGATCGACCGCGCCGCCGGCGCCTTCATGGCAGCGCTCGGGCTGCGGCTGATCCTCGGCGCGAAATAAGCGGTTACAAATTCGAGCAGTCTGTCATCGCCTGCGGCGCGATACTGCCGCGCCATGAAGCACTGGCTCGTTCTGGTGGCGTTCAGCGGGATCGCGCATGCGAACCCGGCGATCGACATGCCGGGCTACCTGCAGGTGTCGCGCGAGGCGGCCGAGCACCGCGGATCGCGCCTGCTGTCCGAAGAGGAATTCATCCGCATGAGCCGCGAGCCCGGCACGGTGGTGCTGGATGCGCGCAGCCGCGAAAAATTCGACGGCTTGCATGTGCGAGGCGCCATCAGCCTGCCGTTCTCCGACATCGCCATCGCGAGCCTCGACGCGGCGATCCCGGACAGGAACACGCGCATCCTGATCTACTGCAACAACAACTTCGCCAATGCCGAAGCGCCGTTTCCGGCGAAGATCGCCCGCGCCTCGCTCAACCTCTCGACCTATATCGCGCTCTACAGCTACGGCTACCGCAACGTCTACGAGCTCGAGCCGCTGGTCGACTTGAAGGCGTCGAAGCTGCCGTTCGTCAGTCGACCTTAGCGCCGGTTTCGCGCACCACCCTGGCCCACTTCGCCACCTCGCTCTTCACGTAGTCGGAGGTCTCGCGCAGCGGGGCGGCGGTGACGTCGAAGGCGACGGCGTCGAGGCGCTTCCTCATCTCGGCGTCGTTGGCGATGCGCAGGATGGCCTCGTTCAGCTTCTGCACCACGTCCGCCGACGTGCCGGCGGGGGCGAACACGCCGACCCAGGTGTAGTCCTCCATGCCGGTGTAGCCGAGCTCGGTGAGCGTCGGCACGTCCGGCAGTTGCGCGAGGCGGCGGCTCGAGGAAACCGCGAGCGCGCGCAGCCTTCCCGCCTTGATGTTCGCCATCGGCGCCGAGCCGGCCATGCAGCCGATCGGCGGCTCGCCGCCGAGGACCGCCGGGATCATCGGGCCGGCGCCCTTGAACGGGATGTGTGTCACGTCGGCTTTCCAGCGCACGTGGAACAGGTTCTGCGCGGTGAGGTGGGGCGTGGTGCCCGAGCCGGGCGAGCCGAACGCGAGCTTGCCCGCCATCATCTTCTGGCGCAGCTCGTCGAGCGTGCTCGCGGGGAACGCGGCGTTCACCAGGATGATGTTCGCCTGCGACGCGACGATCGACACCGGCACCAGGTCTTTGTTCGGGTCGTAGCCGGCGTTGGCGTAGAGGCTCGGGTTGACCGCGTAGGCCGACGAGTGCGTGAGCAGCGTGTAGCCGTCGGGCGCAGACCGGGCGACCTCGGTGGTGGCGATGTTGCCGCTCGCGCCGGTCTTGTTCTCGACCACCACCGGCTGGCCGAGCGCTTCGCCAAGCTTCGGCCCGATGAGCCGCGCGATGATGTCGACCGGCCCGCCCGGCGGGAACGCGACCAGCACGCGCACGGGTTTGGAGGGATAGGGCTGTGCCAGCGCCGTAGTGGCGAGAACTGCCAGCACGAACGAAAAGATTTTTTTCATTTGATGGCCAGTGGGTTGGTGGGTGAGCCGACCGCGCCGGTAATCGGAATCGCCGGCGCGACGAACAGGAACTCGTAGACCTTGTCCGCGGCGCAGTCCTCGGCCAGGTCCTTGACGTAGAAGATCTCGCCCATGGTCATGCCCATGATCGGGATGGTGATCCAGTGCCAGGGCTGGTTGATGCCGGGCTCGCTCTCGTTCGGGCGCACCTCGCAGCCCCAGGTGTCGGCTGCGAGCGCGGCGAGCTGGGTGCGCTGGATCCATTCCAGGGTCTCGAACGAAAAGCCCGGCGCGTCGCCGCCCGGATAGCCGTCCCAGCTGCCCGCGGCGAGCTTGGCCTCCATCTGGCCGGTGCGCACGATGACGTAGTCGCCTTTCTTGACCTGGACGTTTTGCTTCTTCGCCGTTTCGTCCAGGTGCGAAGTCGTGATCGCAAAACCGTCGGGCAGGATGTCCATGCCGAGCGCGCGCGGCACGTCTAGGAACACGCCCCGGCCGACCAT
>Ga0307497_10000267_pt1 | contig 11699 bp, 12 predicted proteins | sample 10_S_MG_FD_201366 | JGI IMG/M metagenome (GOLD analysis project Ga0307497, IMG submission 201366) | Soil microbial communities from Populus trichocarpa stands in riparian zone in the Pacific Northwest, United States - 10_S | ecosystem: Environmental > Terrestrial > Soil > Riparian zone > Trees...
GGCTGCGGGGCAGTGCCTTCTTCGCTGATTGAAACCACCTGTCCAAGCTTCGCCCTCGCGGCCCTGGCATAGAGTTCGGCCTTGCGACGCGCGTCGGCGATCGCTTCGTCGCGCGCCTGGTCGAGCAGCTTCGATTGGTCAGAGACCACGAACTCAATGCCCGACATTTCATTCGCTCCCGCCGCGATGGCGCGATCGAGAACAGTAGGCAGGTTGTCGATGTCGCGAATTCGGATCGTTACTTGATTGTTGGCCTGGAAGCCGGTGAGACGGGCGGTGCCGCCCTTGTTCGGATCGTATTGCGGCTGCAATGACAGCCGCGACGTCTGAATATCGCGCTCGGCTATCCCGCTCGCTTTGACCGTCGTCAACACAGCGGTCATCTGCTTGGCATTTGCTTCGCCAGCCTCGCGCGCAGTCTTCTCCAGGCTGCTGACACCAATGCGGATCACCGCAGAGTCAGGCGGAACAGCAACTGTGGCCTCGCCCGTGACAGTCACAAGTCTTTCCGCTGCCTGCGCCGTCGTGATTGCGAAGGTGGCGACGACCAAGATCAGCAGAAAACGCGGTAGTGTCATCACTTCACAGGTACAAACACATTGACCACCAGTTTGTCGGGAGCGGTTTTCACCGGGTCGGTGGCATACTCTTCGATGAACAGGTCTTTGGCCTCGAGCTGCTTATCGTCCAGATAGTTGGTGATCGCTTCATACGTCGAATCCATGGCGTCATAAGAGCCGCGATGGACGAATTTGAGCGCCTTTCCGGAGGGTGCCGGGCCTATGGAGATATCGCCTTTCGGGGGATCTTTGGGCGCCTGCGCCACTGGCAGGGCTGCCTGGTACGAAAAGCCGGTGTCATCGGTCTGGGTATAAATCGTAATGGCCGGACCGGCCGGCTTCACATCTTGCTTGTCGAGATATTCCTGCAGCGATTTGAAAGCATCCACCAAGGTGTCGAAGGCGGTGTCCCAGTTGGTGTGACCCTTCATATAGACGATCGTGCGCTCGGGCAGCGTCACCTGTTCGCCAAAGGCGTCACCGGGCTGCAGGGGCGATGGTGACGACTTTGCGTTAGGCGCGGGCATCTGGTCGTTTGCACCAGGCTTGGCTGGAGCCGGGGCCTGGGCAGCTACAGGTCCGGCCGCAAGAACACAGGCGAGCGCGAGTACGACCGAAGTGAACTGAAAGGGCGACATTACGGTTCTCCGTCCAATGCGGCAGTCCGAAAATTCGCCAGCATTGTTGCGCATCCTAGCATGCCTCTGGCCAATCTGCGTTCATTCGCCATATAAACCGGGCGAAACCCGGGCAAACAAGTATGGGCGCGCTGGCCAACCAGGCTTTTGTTAAGATGAACGGAATCGGCAACGAGATTGTCGTTGTCGACATGCGTGCGCGAGGGGGCTCGATCGCGCCTGAAGAAGCGCGCGCGGTCGCCGCGCCAGATGGCGCCCCCTACGATCAGTTGATGGTCCTCTATCCATCGCGCACCCCGGGCACAGATGCCTTCATTCGCATCTACAATAATGATGGTTCGGAGGCGGGCGCCTGCGGCAATGGCATGCGCTGCGTTGCCGATCTGGTGGCAAAGGAGAGCGGAAAGGACGCCCTTACCTTTGAAACCACGGCCGGCATACTCAATTGCTGGAAGAATGCCGATGGCCTGTTTACGGTGGATATGGGTGTGCCGCGCTTCAAGTGGAATGAGATTCCACTCGCCGAAGAATTCCGCGACACCCGTGCCATTGAATTGCAGATTGGGCCGATCGACAAGCCGGTGCTGCACTCGCCTTCGGTCGTAAGCATGGGCAATCCGCATGCGATCTTCTGGGTCGATGACGTCAACGCATATAATCTGGCGCGCTTCGGGCCCCTCCTTGAAAATCATCCGATATTTCCGGAGCGCGCTAATATCACGCTCGCACAGATCGTTGCGCGCGATCACATCATCATCCGGACCTGGGAGCGCGGCGCCGGCTTGACCAAGGCCTGCGGTTCCGCGGCATGTGCGGCTGCGGTCGCCGCCGCGCGGCTCAAGCGGACCGGTCGTAAGGTAAAGGTTTCGCTCCCGGGCGGTGAACTTACCATCGACTGGCGCGAAGCGGATGATCACGTCCTAATGACCGGCCCCGTTGAATTCGAATTCAAGGGTCGCTTCGATCCGGCGTTGTTCGCCAAGGCGGGTGCATCGTGAGCGTCGATGTTATCTCATTCGGCTGCCGGCTGAACGCGTACGAGTCCGAAGTCATCCGGCGTGCCACAAGAGCCGCTGATATTGACGATGCGATTGTGGTGAACACCTGCGCCGTGACCGCGGAAGCAGTCCGTCAGGCAAGGCAGGTCATACGGCGCCTAAAGCGCGAGCGGCCGGGCGCGCGTGTCGTCGTTACTGGCTGCGCCGCGCAAACCGAGACGCAGACCTTTGCGGCCATGCCGGAAGTTGATCGCGTTGTCGGCAACGAGGAAAAATTCAGCGTTGAAAGCTGGGCGACGGGCGAGAAGATCGCAGTGTCCGACATTATGGCGGTGAAGACGATGCGTCCGCACGGCGTCGACAGCATCGAGGGGCGCACCCGCGCGTTTGTCCAGGTGCAGAACGGTTGCGATCATCGCTGCACCTTCTGCATTATTCCATTCGGCCGCGGCAACTCACGCTCGCTACTGATGGATGACGTCATTGCGCAGGCGCGACGTCTCGTTGCCAATGGCTATCGCGAAATCGTGCTCACCGGCGTCGACATCACAAGCTATGGTGCTGACCTTACAGACACACCGCGCCTCGGCACTTTGGTCAAGCGCATCCTCAAGGAGGTGCCGGAACTGGCGCGCCTGCGACTCTCATCCATCGATTCCGTAGAGGTCGATTCGACCCTGCTCGACGCATTGGGCGAGGAACCGCGGTTGATGCCGCATTTGCACCTTTCGCTGCAAGCGGGCGATGATCTCGTTCTCAAGCGCATGAAGCGGCGGCACTCGCGCGGCGATGCGATTGCGTTTTGCGACCAGGTGAGGCGTTTGCGCCCTGACGTGGTTTTTGGCGCCGACATCATCGCCGGTTTTCCGACCGAAGACGAAAAAATGTTTGCTCGCTCTCTCGACCTCGTCGATGCGTGCGGGCTGGTGCAACTCCATGTGTTCCCGTTTTCGTTGCGTCCCGGCACGCCGGCCGCGCGCATGCCGCAGATCGATCGCGCCGTCATCAAGGACCGCGCCCGCCGCTTGCGCGAAAAGGGTGATGTGGCGTTACGTCGTCATCTCGACCGCGAGATTGGCACGCGCCGCCGTGTACTCGCCGAATCGCGCGGGTTGGGACGTACAGAGCAATTCGTGCCTGTGTGTCTAGCTACGTCGCTAGAACCCGGTGTTATTGTCGATCTGACAATGTCGGCGCATGATGGCCGGCAGCTTCTGGCCGCTTGAAGGGGATTGGCGATGGCTTATCGCGATCATCTGATTACGACGATGGATCAACTACAATCGCTCTACGGCGAAAAACTGCCGACTTCGATCCTCAAGGAGATCGACCATATTAACGACGGCTATCGCAAGCTGATCGAGGCAGCGCCGTTTGTCGCGGTCGCAACATCCGGTCCGGAAGGCCTCGATTGCTCGCCCAAGGGCGATACGGCCGGCTTCGTTAGTATCCTCGACGACAAGACGCTGGCGATCCCCGACCGACCCGGCAACAACCGGTTAGATGGCTTTCGCAATATCGTGCGCGATCCGCGCATCGCACTGCTTTTTCTCATTCCCGGTGTTGGTGAGACGCTGCGCGTCAATGGCCGCGCCTCGATTTCCGTCGATCCAAAATTGATGCAAGGGTTCGCTGTCGGCGGAAAGTTGCCCCGCTGCGTGCTGATCGTTCACATAGAGAGCATCTACTTTCACTGCTCGAAGGCAATCGTGCGTTCCAAACTGTGGGATGAGGCGACCAAGATCGATCGGAAAAGCTTGCCCTCGACCGGCACGATCGTTGCCGAACTGAGTCAGGGCAAACTGGGCGGCGAGACTTACGACCGCGAAGCGCCGGAGCGCATCAAGGCGCAGCTTTACTGAGTAAAGCCGCAGGCTCCGAGTTTGTCGCGCATGTGCTCCGGCACCGGCGCGGTGACGACGACCGGCGCCTTATTTTTCGAAATCGGAACCGTTACTTCTCGCGAGTGAAGGTGCAGCGGTGGACCTCCAGCGCGCGGCGCGCCGCCGTAGATACTGTCTCCGAAGATCGGCCATCCCATCTCGGCGCAGTGCACGCGCAATTGATGCGTGCGCCCTGTCAAAGGCTCGAGCGCAAGCCAACTGAAACCGCCGGCGCGGCCCATTACCTTCCAAGTGCTTGCTGAAGGCAAACCATGCTCGTCGGCCTTCATCCACCAGCCGCGTGCGTCGTCGCGCCTGGAGAGGGGAATGTCGATGCGACCTTCATCGGCTTCGGGGCCACCCTCGACGATCGTCCAATAACACTTGCCGACCTTGCCCTGCTTGAACAGTTTTCCGAGTAAGGCCAGCGCTTTGCGATGACGGCCGAGCACCAGGCAGCCGGTTGTGTCGCGGTCGAGCCGGTGCGCCAACGCCGGCGGACGCGGCAAGCCGAACCGCAAAGCGTCGAAATAGTCTTCCAAGGCATTGCCGCCCTTGGGTCCCCGGTGCACCGGCAATCCGGCCGGTTTGTCGACCACCAGCATCAGCCCATCGCGGTAGAGCAGGCGGGCGAGCATCTCTTCCGGTGTCATGCCGAAACGGCTATCACGTGCGCGGCATGGACGACAGCACGCAGGACGAAAACTGGTGGAAGCGCCTCAGCGGGGGCCTCAAGCGCACATCATCCTCGCTTGGTTCCTCAATCACGGCGCTGGTATCGCACCGTCAACTCGAGCCTGAAACGCTCGATGCCCTTGAGGACGAGCTGGTGCGGGCCGATTTCGGTCAAGATATCGCGATCCGTATCGTGGACGCGCTCGGCCAAGGCCGCTATCCGCAAGGCCTCTCGCCCGACGAGGTGAAAAGTTTGCTGGCAGCCGAAATTGAGAAAACGCTCACGCCGGTTGCAAGGCCGCTCGAGATCACTGCGCAACCCTTCGTTATTCTGGTCTCGGGCGTTAACGGTTCCGGCAAGACAACGACGATTGGCAAGCTGGCAGCTCGGTTCCGTACTGAGGGGAAAAGCGTAATGCTCGTGGCCGGCGATACCTTTCGCGCGGCTGCGATCGACCAGCTCAAGATCTGGGGTGAGCGGACGGGCGCGAGTGTGATGGCTCGCGAACCGGGTGCGGATGCCGCGGGGCTCGCTTTTGATGCAATCGCGGCGGCCAAGCAGCAAGGTATTGAAGTGGTGCTCGTCGATACGGCAGGGCGTCTGCAGAATCGCGCCGAACTAATGAGCGAGTTGGAAAAGATGGTACGCGTCATGCGCAAGATCGAGCCGACTGCCCCACACGCCGTGATTCTCGTGCTTGACGCTACGGTCGGTCAGAATGCCGTTAGTCAGGTGGAGATTTTCGGAAAAATTGCGGGAGTTACAGGTCTGGTCATGACTAAGCTCGATGGGACAGCGCGGGGCGGTATTCTCGTTGCCCTCGCCGAAAAATTCGGGTTGCCAGTGCATTACATCGGCGTTGGTGAGGGCGTGGGCGATCTGGCACCCTTTACGGCACGCGATTTCTCGCGTGCCGTTGTCGGACTGGAATCGTAATCGAGAAACGCATGGCTACGAAGAAGCAGCTCAACCCCGGTCTCAAGCTGGTGCTCGACATCGGGCCACTGATTCTGTTTTTCGTCGCTAACTCGAAATACGGGATTTATGTTGCGACCGGCGCGTTCATGGCGGCCATTCTTGTCGCGCTCGCCGTTTCATACGCAATGACCCGACATCTCGCGATCATGCCCATCGTCACCGCTGTGATCGTGGTGATTTTCGGCGGGCTGACGCTGGTCCTGCACGACGAACTGTTCATCAAGCTCAAGCCGACCATTATCTACATTCTGTTCGGTGGAACGTTGGTCGCCGGGCTTGCGTTTGGCAAGCCGTTGCTCGGCATGGTCTTTGATTCCGTCTTCCAACTGCGCGAGGAGGGCTGGCGCAAGCTGACTTGGCGGTGGGCGATATTCTTTTTTGTGCTTGCGATTCTGAACGAGATTGTCTGGCGCACGCAAACGACGGATTTCTGGGTGAGTTTCAAACTGTTCGGCGTTGCCCCGCTCACATTTCTCTTCGCCGCACTACAGGTTCCGCTGCTGAACAAATACAGCATTGGAAAGAAAAACTAGCGCAAAGCTTTCTCGATTTCGGGCAGGAGCTTGCGTCCGAAATTGTCCGCCGTGATCGGTCCGACGAATTTGTACGCGATGCGGCCATCCCGCCCGATCAGGAACGTCTCCGGCACGCCATAGACGCCCCAGTCGATTGAGGATCGGCCTGTCTCGTCGCGGCCAGTGGCAACAAAGGGATTGCCGTACCGATTGAGGAAGCGCCGCGCATTGTCGGCCGCGTCCTTATAATTTATGCCGACAAGTTGGATACGCTTGTCCTTGGCCAATTGCTCGAGGAACGGTGCTTCGTCGTGGCAGGGCACGCACCACGATGCCCATACATTCAGCAGCGTCACCGCGCCTTGGAAGGTTGCATTGCTGACGCCAGGCACGGCCTTGCCATCGCGTTCAAGCCCCGGAACAGCCGGCAGATCAATCGTCGGCGCCGGGTGACCGATAAGCGCCGAGGGAAGTCGCGACGGGTCGCCGGTGCCGAGTCGGTAAAAGAACAGCGCGGCCAGCGCGAGAAACCCAACTAGTGGCAACAGCACAAGGATGCGGTGTCGCTTTGTACCGGCGCCTTCGTCCGTTGCACTCATTCTTCAGCCCTCGCGCTGCGAGCGTCTTGTAATGCCGCGCTCCTCGAGGTCGTCGAGGATTCGGCGCTGCGCCGAATAATCGAGCACGACCCAACTCACCAGTGCGACGACAATGAATATCGTCACTGCATAGGCAGCGATGATGAAGTCTGCGTGCGGGCCGAGGCTCACGCGCGTGCCTCCGCCAGCCGCTGCGCCTGCAGAAGACGCATGCTGCGCACACGGCGACGCAGTAACTCGTTCCGCATGATCGCGAGATGCAAAGTCAGAAACAGCAACGTAAAGGCAAGCGCTACAATTAGAAGGGGAATAAGGAGAGCGGGATCAATAGTCGACCGGCCCATGCGGAACACCGACGCCGGCTGATGCAACGTATTCCACCAGTCGACCGAGAACTTGATGATCGGCAGATTGATCGCGCCGACGAGTGACAACACCGCGGCCGCGCGCGCGCCACGACTCGGTTCTTCGGCGGTCCAATAGAGGGCGAGCACGCCCAGATAGAGCAGAAGCAGGACGAGCATCGATGTCAGGCGCGCGTCCCAGACCCAATACGTGCCCCAGGTCGGCCGGCCCCAGAGCGAACCCGTGATGAGGCAGATCAATGTGAATGCGGCACCGATTGGCGCGGCAGCTTTGCCGGCGACGTCTGCGAGCGGATGGCGCCATACCAATGTCCCCAGTGCAGCGACACTCATTAGCCCCCACCCGAACATGCCAAGCCATGCCGCCGGCACGTGCAGGAACATGATTTTGACAGTTGCACCCTGCTGGTAATCGTCGGGCGCATTCACTACGCGATAAAGGCCGATCACGAATAGAAGCAGAGTCGCTGTAATCAGCCACGGCAGTATGCGAGTGACGATATTGAGAAAGCGCGTCGGGTTAGCGAGATCGACTATCGGCATCGAAAATCTCTGATCAGGTCGTTTGAGTCCAATCTCATGTCATTCGAGGCCATGTCGGAGGACTGCTGCGGCTGCAATTGGACCGAGCACGAGGCTGGCCAAACTTAGCGCACAAAGAATGGTGAAAGGTGGGCCGAATGGCGCAGGTCCGACGATCGCCGCATTGGCCGCGGCGACGCCGAAGATCAAAACCGGCACGGTGAGCGGCAACACCAGCACTGCAACCAGCAAGCCGCCGCGACGTAGCGCAACCGATAGTGCCGCGCCGATCAAACCGAGGAACGTCAGTGCGGGTGTGCCGGCAGCAAGGGTGAGTGCAAGCCATCCTACTGCATGCAATTCGACGTTGAGCATCAACCCGAGCAGTGGAGCGACAATCACGAGCGGCAATCCGGTGGTGATCCAATGCGCAATCGCCTTGGTTGCTACCGCCAATTCAAGCGGCATGCCACCCATCATCAGGAGGTCGAGCGAGCCGTCCTCATAGTCGGTCGCGAACAATCGATCGAGCGCAAGCAGACTGGCGAGGAGCGCACCAAGCCAAAGAATTGCCGGCCCAATCCGGGCCAGTAGTGCAAGGTCAGGGCCGATTGCGAAAGGAATCATGCTAACTACGACTAGGAAAAACAGTGCGCCCATCAGCGCGCCGCCACCGACTCGGACCGCCAGCCGCATATCCCGCCCAAGAAGGGATGTGAATGGACTCATGCCGAACCCAATTTCAATTCGCGTGTACGTTCAAGGCCGATCGCTCCGTGCGTGGCGGCAATGATCAAGCCTCCTGAACGCAGGTGTTCGTGCATCAACTCGGCCAAGCGTGTCTGCGAAGGCGAGTCGAGGGAAGAAGTCGGCTCATCAAGCAGCCATATCGGCCGCTGCACGGCGACAAGACGCGCGATCGACAGTCGCCGCCGCTGCCCGGCGGACAGATAGCCGGCGGGCAGGTCCGCAAGTGGCGCGAGGTCAACCCGTTCCAAAGCCGATTTCGCGTTGCGACCAGCGCCGAGAAATCCGGTCCAGAATCTCAGGTTCTCATCCACTGTAAGCGAGGACTTCATTGCGTCCTGGTGGCCTAGATAGTGCGCCTGCTCCGCAATCGGAATATCGGGATTGCCGCCTTCCAGGATGAGTTGCCCCGCGGAAGCCCGTACCAAACCTGCGATCATTCTCAGCAAGGACGATTTGCCAGCCCCATTGCGACCGGTCACTAGCATCGCCTCACCCTCTGAAAGTCCGAAACTCAGGCCGCGAAAAACCTCGCGCTCGCCTCGGGTGCAGGCCAGTTGGTCACCTTTGAGTTTCATCACGGCCGCTGGGATCCGCCGACCGGCGGAGGCACGGCACGGAGCCCGGAAAACCCCGATTTTACGAGCATTTCTGGTGTTGTTCCCCGGTCAATATAGCGTTGGGCGAGAAAAGACCTTATAAGCCCGGACTTGCGACGTTACGTAATTCGAATTCGGACGCAAGTCTCGCCAGCAAGAAAAACACCACCTTGCCAATAACTTAGTCCGAACCAGCGCCGATCAACCGGCCGGGAATGGAAACAGCCGATATGACTTCGCTCGACAGTTTTAGATGCTGCAAAACCCTACAGGTTGGTAGCAAGACGTATGCTTATTTCAGCCTTCCCACAGCCGAGCGAAACGGCCTCAAAGGCATCGCTCGCTTGCCCTTTTCTATGAAAGTGCTGCTCGAAAATCTTCTGCGCAATGAGGACGGCCGGACTGTTACGAAAGACGACATCAAGGCCGTCGCCGAGTGGCTCAAGACCAAGACCTCCGATCGCGAAATCGCATTCCGACCGGCCCGTGTGCTGATGCAGGATTTCACTGGCGTGCCAGCGGTCGTAGATCTTGCCGCGATGCGCGACGCCATGAAGCAACTTGGCGGCGATCCCAAAAAGATCAATCCGCAAGTTCCGGTCGATCTGGTCATCGACCATTCGGTCGCGGTGACATTCTTCGGCAACAACGCCGCATTCAAGAAAAACGTCGAGGAAGAGTACCGGCAGAATCAGGAGCGCTACAAATTCTTGAAATGGGCGCAGCGATCGTTCGATAATTTCAGCGTCGTGCCGCCCGGCACAGGCATCTGTCATCAGGTCAACCTCGAATATCTGTCGCGCGTCGTCTGGAATCGCAAGGATAAGGTGAAGGTCGACGGCAAGGCGGCGACCATGGAGGTTGCCTATCCCGACACATTGGTTGGAACCGATTCGCACACGACGATGGTCAACGGTCTGTCGGTGCTTGGCTGGGGTGTTGGCGGAATTGAGGCAGAGGCGGCCATGCTCGGTCAGCCGCTGTCGATGGTGCTACCCGAAGTCATCGGCTTCAAACTGGCTGGCAAGCTGAAAGAAGGAGTCACTGCCACTGACCTGGTGCTGACGGTAACCGAGATGCTTCGCAAACGCGGAGTGGTCGGAAAATTCGTTGAATTCTTCGGCCCCGGTCTTGCGCATCTGACCATCGCTGACCGCGCAACGCTCGGCAACATGTCGCCTGAGTACGGTGCTACGTGCGGCTTCTCGCCGATTGATGACGACACTATTCGCTACATGAAAGACACAAGTCGTCCGGCCGATCTCGTCGCGCTCGTCGCCGCCTATGCCAAAGCGCAGGGCATGTACCGCGTGAAGACGACCCCTGACCCGATGTTCACCGACGTCCTCAAGCTCGAACTCAGTTCGGTCGAGCCGTCACTGGCCGGTCCAAAACGCCCGCAGGACCGCGTCGCCTTGAAGGAAGTGAAATCAGGCTTCGCGACGTCGATGGACAAGGAATTCGGCAAGAGCGCCGAAGCGAAAAAGCGCGTGAAAGTGTCGGGCAAGAACTACGATCTCGGTCATGGCGACGTGGTCATTGCCGCAATCACGTCCTGCACCAATACCTCTAATCCGAACGTCATGATCGGCGCGGGCTTGCTGGCGCGGAAGGCTGCCGCAAAAGGCCTAACCGCCAAGCCTTGGGTGAAGACTTCGCTGGCGCCCGGCTCGCAGGTCGTCGGTGAATATCTCGAAAAGTCCGGCTTGCAGAAAGATCTCGACAAGATCGGGTTCAATCTGGTGGGCTTCGGCTGCACGACGTGCATCGGCAACTCGGGACCGCTGCCGCCCGAGAATTCCAAGGCTATCAATGAAAACGATCTGGTGGCGGCCGCCGTCCTGTCCGGCAATCGCAATTTCGAAGGGCGTGTCAACGCCGATGTGCGCGCAAATTATCTGGCTTCACCGCCGCTCGTCGTTTCGTACGCAATCGCCGGCTCAATGAATGTCGATGTGGCAAGAGACCCGCTCGGCGTCGACCAAAAGGGCAAAAAGGTCTTCCTGAAGGACATCTGGCCATCCAACAAAGAGATCGGAGATTTCGTTGCCAAGAACATCACCAAGCAGATGTTCGCCAAAAAGTACGCCGACGTTTTCAAGGGCGACTCGAACTGGCGCAAGATCAGCGTCAAAGGCGGCGTGACCTACGACTGGGACAAGAAGTCCACCTACGTGCAGAACCCGCCGTACTTCGTCCGCATGGGTCGCCATCCCAAGCCGCTCGAAGATATCGTCGACGCGCGCGTGCTAGCGTTGCTTCTTGATTCCATCACCACGGACCACATTTCGCCGGCCGGATCGATCAAGGTCGACTCGCCGGCCGGCAAGTACCTTGTTGCGCACAAGGTAAAACCGGCCGACTTCAATCAGTACGGCACGCGACGTGGCAATCACGAGGTGATGATGCGTGGCACCTTCGCCAACATCCGCATCAAAAACCAGATGGTGCCGGGTGTCGAAGGCGGCGTGACGGTCCACTACCCGTCAAAGCAGCGCATGTCGATCTACGATGCGGCGATGAAATACAAGGCCGACAGGGTGCCGTTGGTCGTTTTTGCTGGGAAAGAATACGGCAGCGGTTCGTCCCGAGACTGGGCTGCCAAAGGTTCGATCCTGC